>Ga0080006_1104890_pt1 | contig 79858 bp, 83 predicted proteins | sample RS3BMetagenome_FD_69209 | JGI IMG/M metagenome (GOLD analysis project Ga0080006, IMG submission 69209) | Ferric oxide microbial mat and aquatic microbial communities from Rainbow Spring, Yellowstone National Park, USA - RS3B (SPADES... ... | reverse complement strand
GCTGGAACAACGACCCCAAGCCCTTCATCTGGACCAAGAGCGCCGACGAGATCTTCGCCTCGATGCGAAAGTACCTCGAGCCCACTGTTCTTGAAGCCACTTGTGACAAGGAACACTAGGAATGTTGATGCTGTCTTTCAGCCAGCACGCGTCATTCGAGAGGCTGCAGCTACTGTAGCCGGGGAGCTCGGTTGAGATACAACCGACACGCTCATGCCAAACTGAAGCCGACACACGCAGGTCACAAGTAGCGAAGATGAAGGATGGCGAGTGCTATACCTAAGATGCCTACGACCAAATACAACGCCGCAGAGACGAACAGCTGTCGACTGCGCTCCGCGCTTCTAGGGCGTTCTCGTTGTCCAAGTGCTGAAGTTCGTGAGTGAGTGGCAGGTTGGCCTTGACGGGCCTGTCGAATGATTAGCACCGATGCAGACGTACAAAAAATACCCTGTAGAACATTGAGTAGGAATACTATCAAATGTGTCGTCACCATACCTCGACCTCACAACTGAAGAATTAGTCAACTAAAACAATAACAACCATTCTTGAGTTGGCATCGTATCTGCTCACGGTGAAGGTGCGTGTGATGGTACAGCGGCAGCTCCAGCGTCTTGGAAGGCGACGGAAGCTGCGCCTATTAGGCATCCCAATATGCCCAAATCGTTGTTGACATCGGTTGGCTTGAACTCTCCTAGTGAGGCGTTAACGATTGAGAGAGCGCCTTGGATGGCACAGATGCCAGTCGCGACATCTTCCAGAATACCACCCGCGGATGCTTTTGCACAAGCGCCTAACAAGCCGAATCTTGCGACGTCATACGAACTTTCGAAGCACACGGAGTTACCATAGGGTGTTGTGTCGTTTGTTCCTGTGTAGTAGTATGTCCCGCCACCGCCACCGCCGCCACCGACGGTGTAGCCTGGCGAGGAGGCCGCAATGGTGTCGGATGTCAACGCGGTGGCTGCAGTTGCAGTAGCTCCAAGGATCGCAGCGATCAGGCTCGAAGAGGCGACAATGCGGCATAGGTGCGTGGCATAGTTGCGGCGAGTAGGTCGTGTGGAAGCGCAGCTCATGGAATGTCAACGTATACGTATACTAACCTCCTCCCATCGACGCTGCTAAATAGCAGGTGCTTACAACACGTCATAATACAGCGCCTGTCGCGTTGTGTCAAGTGAATGATGCGCAGGAGGGTCACGTCGTGAGAATGAGCACTCCTGAGCTGGGCGTTCAGGAAGGTGCTGCGAGGATCACCTCGTTGACCTTGCGGTCGGGATACCCGAGTACGTCGTCACCTGCCATATGCCCGCTGAGCTCGCCGCGAGGAGCAGGCGCTGGCTCGGGTGTCACAGCGTCGCCAACCACAGCCGTCCTCGCTAGCGGCTCCCACCCCAGGCGCGCGAGGAACTCGGGCTGATAGAGCGTCTGGCGAGCGATGCCAAAGGCCTTGGCCACCGCACTGCGAGGCAGCCCCGATTCGAGCAGCCGGCGCATCACCCGCAGGTCGCGCTCGGGGATGCGCGGGCCGGATCACCGGTGGCCGCCAGCTGCCTTGGCAGCAGCGATGCCCTCGCGCTGGCGCTCGCGGATGAGGGCGCGCTCGAACTCAGCGAAGGCACCGAGCACGCTGAGCAGGAGGTTGTTCAAAGGATCGGCGTCGCTGGGACGAAAGACGAGGTTTTCGGTGACGAAGCACAGCGTGACGCCCTTCGCGGTGATCTCGCGCACCAGCGAGCGCAGATCGTCCAGGTTGCGAGCCAGCCGATCGAGCGAGTGCACGACGATGGTGTCGCCGGCGCGCACGTACTCGATGAGCTCCCGGAGAGCAGGCCGATCCGCCCGTGCATCCAAGACGCGGTCCTCGAAGATCCGGTCGACCTCGACGTCGACGAGCTGGCGCTCGCTCGACTGCTCTGGCGTGCTCACGCGCACGTAGCCCACGACCTGCCCACGGGAGGGGAAGGAGCTCGCACGTGTCGCCCTGGGATATACCCTCTGGCGACACCCTCCGGTTACGGTGAGGAACGTGGACCAGCGGTGGTGGACGTCGGACCTTCACCTTGGCCATGCAGGCATCCTCGTGCATACCAAGCGCCCCTACCGCCACGTCGACGATATGAACGTCGATCTCATCGAGCGGTAGAGCGAAGACGTCAAGCCGTCAGACGAGGTCTACATCCTCAGAGCTCTTGCCATGGGTCCGATTGTCGAGATGCTGGCGCTGATGAAGCTCTTCCACGGCACGAGGCTGCTCGTCCCAAGGAACCACGACAAGTGTTGGGACGGGTTGCGCAGGCGGCGGAACAGCGTCGATGAGTGGCGCAGCCAGAACGAGGCTGCAGGTGTAAGGGTTCTCGAGAGCGAGCTGAAGGTCAGGGTAGGGGACGAGCTGGTGAGCGTGTCGCAGTTACCCTACGAAGACGATAGCCAGAAGGGAGAGCGCTTCCCGGCGTTCCGACCCAGGGATCGAGGGCCTGGCTCCTGTATGGGCACGTGCATGAGCAGTGGCGACAGCGCGGGAGACTGATCAACATCGGCGTCGATGCGTGGGGAGGTTATCCGGTCGCGGAAGCGGACATCGTCGCCCTCCTCGCTGCCGGGCCCCCTGAACTTCCTCGACTTCCATGGAAGTGGGGATAGAGGGTAGAGAGGTTCCTGGGCAAGTCCAGGTCGTGGGGCGCGCGTCGCGGTTGTCCGCGTGTCGTGGGGGCTCCTGAGGCGAGGAGGGGACGAGGCAGTAGGTTCAGTCCATGACTGAGTTCGTTGGTGTTCACGACGCCAAGACGCTCCTGTCGCAGCTCCTGGAGGAAGTGGCGGCCGGAGCCGACATCGTTATCACATCCCGGGGCGAGCCGGTCGTCCGTCTCAGCCCGGTCGGCCGCGGTGGTGCTCGACAGTTCGGTATCGATCGTGGCCGATTCGTCGTGCCCGACGATTTCGACGGGCACCCCGACGAGGAGGTCCTTCAGGGGTTCGAGGTCTAGGGTGCAGCTCCTGCTGGACACATACGTCTTCTTGTGGCTGCTCATCGAGCCTGAGCGCCTCGGTACGCACCTGGCCAAGCTGGAGGACACGAGGAACGAGCTGCTCCTCTCAGCTGCAAGCTCATGGGAGCTCGCGATCAAGGTTCAGTTTGGCAAGCTCTGGTTGCCCGAGATCCACGGTGCTGCGTGCCGAGCCGCCTCGTGCGCTTGGGATCGAGCCGGTGTCGGTCGAGCACGCCCACACCCTCGCGGTCGCGGTACTGCCGCTGCTCCACAGGGAACCGTTCGACCGGCTCCTCGTGGCCCGAGCGCTCGACCTCGGGCTTGCCATCGCCACCGCAGACGACCAGCTCGCTCGCTACGGCGTGCCCGCGGTGCTGGTGGGGGCGCCCTTGCCTTGACGGCAAGGTAGCCCCGAGTGTCTCGGGCGACCGCAGCGAGCAGGGTGTGTGTGGCTCGCTCCGGCTGTGCGATCCTGGTCCCTGCTCTGTGGCGAGCGTGGGTCCTGCGGCTCCTAGCGTGGGCGGTTGGATCCTGGCTGTTCGGTTCGATGAGGAGGCATGCATGGCGCTGGGCGTGGTGATCGAGCGGGCGGACGAGGCGACGGGTCTGCGGGTGCGCATCTTGCAGGCCAACGAGACCGAGGGGGCCTGGCACAGCGTTGCCGAGGGCGGCGACGTGATCGAGCGTCGCGGCTTTGAGCTCGCGAGCGATGCTCGCCGAGCAGGGGCGGAGGTGGTGAGCCTGGCTCGTGGGCGCTCGGCGGACGAGGTGAGCGTGGAGCTGCCAGAGGTCGAGCCTCGGGTGCTCGAGGAGTTTGCCCTCGGCGTCCTCTTGGCAAGCTACCGCTTCGATCGCTACCTCCATGCCACGCGAGAGCCCTCCTCGAAGCCGGCCCGGGTGCGGCTCCTCGGCACGGTGCCAGAGCGCGCACTGGAGCGTGCTCGAGTGCGCGCCAACGCGGTCGCGATGGCCCGCGACCTCGTCAACGAGCCGCCCTCGCGGATGACACCCACGGTCTTTGCGCAGTTCGCGGAGCAGGTGGCGGATGCGGCAGGTCTCGAGATCCGCGTCTGGGACCGAGCGGCCTGCGAGGCCGAGCGACTGGGCGGCTTGCTGGGCGTGGCACGCGGCTCGGTAGAGGAGCCTCGCGTCGTCAAGCTCGTCTACCGTCCTGCCCAGCCCGACGCCGAGCCCATCGCCCTCGTGGGCAAGGGGATCACCTTCGACTCCGGTGGCCTGAGCCTGAAGAGCGCCGAGGGCATGATGACGATGAAGACGGACATGGCCGGGGCGGCGGCCATCCTCGCGGCCATGGCCGTGCTCGGGGATCTCGGGTCTCGCCGCGAGGTGCGCGGCTACCTCATGCTCACGGAGAATCTCCCCTCCGGAAGCGCGCAGAAGCCAGGGGATGTGCTCGTGACCCGGGCGGGCACCACGATCGAGGTGGCCAACACGGATGCCGAGGGCCGGCTGGTGCTCGCCGACGGCCTGACCCTGGCGGTGGAGGACGGAGCGAGCCAGGTGGTGGACCTCGCCACCCTCACCGGTGCTTGCGTCGTGGCGCTCGGCGACGAGGTGGCCGGCATCTTCGGCACTGACCAGGCTCTCGTCGATACTCTGCGAGCGGCTGGGGACGTCGAGGAAGAGCCCCTCTGGCAGCTGCCGCTCCCGCAGCGCTACGAGTCGCGGATCAAGAGCAGCGTTGCGGACGTGAAGAACATCGGCAAGCCGGGTGCCATTGCAGCGGCGCTCCTGCTGCGGCGCTTCGTCGGCTCGACGCCCTGGGCGCACCTGGACATCGCGGGCCCGGCGCGCAGCGAGCACGACCGGGGCTGGGTCACCGAGGGCGGAACCGGCTTTGGGGTGCTCACGCTGACGCGCTGGCTCGCTGGGTGACGAGGCGCCGCCGGCGCTCCTCCAGCGCCCGTACGACCGCCTCTGCGGGGTGTCCCTGGCGCTCGAGGCGCACGAGGATCTCGCCCTCGGAGGCGCCAAGGTCGCTGAGCGTGGCCACAAGCTGACGCAGCCGTGCCTCCCGGCGCTGGGCATCGGCGAGGAGGTCGGATCGCACCTCGGTACTCGCCACCGAGCGCAGGGCTGGAGGAAGCGAGCGCAGCTGGCGCGGGGTCAGGCGGGGCACCGGGTCGCGCAACTCAAGCCGGCGCTCAGCGTGGAGGCTCGCGCCAAGCGGAACGTTACGAGGCGCTCGATCGCCCGGACCACCGAGCGTACACCTGTCTGGTGCGAGCGTAGCCCGAGGGTCGCCCCCAGCTCGTCGAGGCACACCAGGGTGGATCCTTGTGCAGTGAGCGTGTCGAGGCGCCGCAGCAGCGCGAAGGCGGTGGGACCGAGGAGCGGGAGCCACAGGAGCTCCACTTCCTCGGAGCGATGCGACCACCCCGACCCGCCGGTTGCCCAGCGGTCGATGGTGAGGGTGGGGTTGAACTGAGCCATCGTGCAACCTCCCTGTCGTGGACGGCTCTAGCTGGCGGCGTCCTACTGCCAGGCCTATGCGGGCACTCCTAGTATGACAAAAGCGTCATCTCATGTCAAGCGATGACAGCTTGAGCTCAGCTATCGTAGGTTCCGAAGACTCCTCGCAGGGTGTCGGAGACCTCCCCGAGCGTGGCGCCCGCAGCGAGGGCGGTCTTCATTGGCGGGAGCAGGTTCCCGCCGTCGACGGCGACGCGGGCCAGCTCGGCGAGCGCCCGCTCGACGGGTTCGCTGGCCCGCTCGGCCCGCCACCGGCGCACACGTTCGGCCTGGGCCTGCTGAAAAGCTGGATCCACCGGGAAAACCTCGGGCGCCTGCTCGGCTGGCTCGACGTAGCGATTTACGCCGACGATGATGGTCTCGCCCGCATCGATCTTGCGAGCGTGTTCGTAGGCGGCGCGCTCGATCTCGTCCTGCATCCAGTGTGCCTCAATCGCAGCGACGGCGCCGCCAAGCTTGTCGATGGTCTCGAGAAGTTCGCTCGCTCGCGCCTCGAGCTCCGTAGTCAAGGACTCGAGGAAATAGGAACCCGCGAGCGGATCCACCGTGTCGGTGATGCCGATCTCGTGCTGGAGGACCTGTTGGGTGCGCAGCGCCAGCTTGGCGGCGTGCTCCGTGGGCAGGCCGAGCGCCTCGTCGAAGCTGTTCGTGTGGAGGCTCTGCGTGCCTCCGAGCACGGCGGCGAGCGCTTGGAGCGTGACCCGCACGACGTTGACCTCGGGCTGCTGGGCGGTGAGGGCGGAGCCTGCGGTCTGGGTGTGGAAGCGCATCAGCCAGCTGCGCGGCGAGCTCGCGCCGAAGCGCTCGCGCATGATGTGCGCCCAGAGGCGCCGAGCCGCCCGGAACTTGGCGATCTCCTCGAAGAAGTTGGTATGGGCGTTCCAGAAGAACGACAGCCTGGGCGCGAAGACGTCGACGTCGAGACCGGCGGCTTGCGCCGCTTCGACGTAGGCGATCCCGTTGGCAATGGTGAAGGCGAGCTCCTGGGCGGCGGTGGCACCCGCCTCGCGGATGTGGTAGCCGGAGATGGAGATGGTGTTCCAGCGCGGGAGCTGACGGGCGCAGTAGGCGAAGGTGTCGGTCACGAGCCGCATCGACGGTCGCGGGGGGAAGATATAGGTGCCGCGTGCGACGTACTCCTTGAGGATGTCGTTCTGGATGGTGCCACCGAGGCTCGAGGGGTTCGCACCCTGTTCCTCGGCCACGAGCTGGTAGAGCAAGAGCAGGATCGCTGCGGTGGCGTTGATGGTCATCGAGGTGGTCACACGCTCGAGCGGTATCCCGTCGAACAGGGTGCGCATGTCGTCGAGGGTCGAGATCGCCACCCCGACCCGGCCGACCTCACCCAGGGCTCGGGGGTGGTCGGCGTCGTAGCCCATCTGGGTGGGCAGGTCGAACGCCACCGAGAGCCCCGTCTGGCCCGCGTCGAGGAGGAACTTGAAGCGCCGGTTGGTCGCCTCAGCGGTGCCGAAGCCCGCGTACTGGCGGATGGTCCACGGGCGGTCGCGGTACATGCCGGGGTGGATACCGCGGGTGAAGGGGAACGACCCGGGGTCGGCGAGATCTCGCTGGTAGTCGAGATCGGCGACGTCGTTGGGTCGGTAGACCCGTGCGATGCGGATGCCGGATGAGGTCCGGCGTTCATCCTCGGCCACGTGCTCATCCTATCGAGGCTGCTCTAGCGCGCCAAGGTCGTCTTCAGGATGAGTTGCCGTGTGGCTTGCGGACCAGGTGAGCGCGGGGTGGTGGCGTTGGTGCCGTGGGTGCGGCGCGCGGGTCTTTATCAGGCACCGCCCTTTGGAGTACTGGATGCAACTAACATCAGGTGTTGACAACTACACGAGAAACACAAGGAGACTCCTATGGGGTGGACAGTGCTCGACGATGCGCCAATCGAAGGACTGCGCGCTGACCTGCAGCCCAGCGTCGACGAGGCCCTGTGGCTCACGCTGCTCGGTAAGCAGCTCCACTGGAACCTGGTGGGTCCGACGTTCCTGTCTGCGCATGCACAGCTCGACGACATCGTGGAGCACGCGCGGTCCTGGACGGACGATCTGGCAGAACGGCTGGTGACGCTTGCTGGCGTCGCCGACGGCTCACCTGCTGCTGCAGCGCGAGGGGAGCTCGGCTCCCTGCCGATCTCGCAGCTCGCCATCGAGGACGCGCTCGGGACGATGGCAGATGCGCTCGCGTCGTTCGCGCGCCGGCTACGCGACCGTGCCGCGGCTGCGGACGATCGCGACCTTGCGACCCAGGACCTCTACGTCGAGGTACTCCGGGCGGTCGAGAAGAACCTGTGGATGGTCCGCGCACACCTGGAGCATCCGAAGTCCTGAACCACCGGGGGCTCATCCGCGTGTGGTGCCCGCTGGCGACAGGTCCCTGCCAAGGCGCCGTCCGCGACCAGGCAGGAGCGTCGTCGTGCGCACCTGCGGCGGCCCGGCTAGGGCTGTCCCACGTGCGGCATGCACAGGTCGTCGTACTCGGCGATGACGACCTGTTCGGGGGGCAGGCTGCAGGCCGGGCACGCGGGGTCGCGGTGCAGCCGGTAGGCGTGGAACGTCTCCTTCAGCGCGTCGAAGGTCAAGAGTCGCCCAACGAGGGAGTCGCCGAGCCCGAGCAGGACCTTGATGGCCTCGAGCGCCTGGATCGCGCCGACGATGCCTGGCAGCACACCGAGGACGCCGGCCTCGGCGCACGACGGCGCGAGCTCAGCAGGGGGCGGCTCGGGGATCAGGCATCGGTAGCACGGGCCCTCGTAGGGATCGAACACCGTGACCTGGCCCTCGAAGCGGAAGATGGACCCGTGAACGACGGGGATGCCGAGTTTGAGCGACGCGTCGTTAACGAGGTAGCGGGTCGGGAAGTTGTCGGTCCCGTCCACCACGATGTCGTAGTTTTGAAGGATGTCGAGGACGTTGTCCGCAGCGAGCCGCACCGGATGCTTGTTGACGACTACGTCGGGATTGAGCTGGCGAATCGCTGCTTCGGCGGAGTCGACCTTGCGCTGGCCGACGCGATCCAGGGTGTGGAGGATCTGGCGCTGCAGGTTCGAGGCATCGACCACGTCCATGTCGACCACGCCGATCGTACCCACGCCGGCTGCTGCCAGGTAGAGCGCTGCCGGCGATGACAAGCCACCGGCCCCGAGCAGGAGCACGCGCGAGTTCAGGAGGCGAAGCTGCCCCTCCTCGCCGACCTCGGGCAGGAGCAGGTGGCGGTGGTAGCGGGACCGCTGCTCGGGCGTGAGGCTCTGGGGGACATCCCAGCGGCGCCCCTCGTCCTTCCAGCGGTTGAAGCCGCCAGCCATGGACACCACGTTGGTGTAGCCAAGCTCGCTCATGGTTCGAGCTGCGAACGCGGATCGCACGCCGCCCGCGCAGTAGACCACGATGGGCGTGTCCTTGTCGGGGAGCTTGGACTCCACGACAAGCTCCAGGTTGCCCCGGGGGATAAAGATCGCACAGGGGATCGCCCCCTGGTCGTACTCGTCCTGCTCGCGAACGTCGAGCACCGTCCAGCCTTCGGCCATGAGGCGCGCAGCATCCTCCGTGGTTACCTCGCGGATGGAGGCCTTGGTCTGGAAGAGCAGATCACGGAAGCCGGCCACGGTTACCTCCCGGACGAGTGTCACGTAGCTTACCAACGAGCTCGCTCGTGCGTTGCGCCGAGAGGTCCAGGGGATGGAGCCGCGCTCGGGCCGGTCGACGCGCTCGCGTCGCGGCGGAGCCAGCCGGAGCCTCTGCGGCGGGCCGACCGATGACCACGACGGCGACGAAGCGGGTCGTCGCGGTGGCCCCTGCAAGGCTGCGAAGCTGGTCCTCACCACGGAAGACGCCGAGGAGCCGCGCGCCGAGCCCAAGCGCGCTTACGGCTATGAGCAGCCCCTCGACGGCGCAGCCTGCATCGACCCACCAGTAGGGCACGGGCCAGGCGTCCTCGTGCGCGAGCCCCCGATCCAGCTTGTCCTGCTCTGCGTAGCGGGCGAGGTAGGCAGCAGGATCGACCGCGACCGCGACGACGAGCGGCGCGTAGTAGAGACGCAAAAAGCGAGGGTGTGCCCGACGCCACGTTGGCGTGGTGATCGCGTCGAGGATGCTGGCGCGGCTTGTGGCCTCCTGGGCCACGAGCAGTTCGACTGCCTGGGTGTAGCCGGCAGAGGGTGCGGCGAGCGCAGCGTCGAGGATCGCGGCGACGGCGGCGTCCTCGAGGGGTTCGTCGAGAAGGGCACGGTGCATACGCCGGCGCCGGATGGCCTCGAGCGCCTCCACGGCTCACTCGATGACGACGACGACGTCCCCCGATCCCACGGTGTCGCCAGGCTGGACGCGCACCTCACGCACGGTACCCGAGCGCTCCGCGAGGATCGCGTTCTCCATCTTCATCGCTTCCAGCACGAGCACGACCGAACCCGCCTCGACCTGGTCGCCGGGGCCCACAGGCACCTTGACCACCGTCCCCTGCATGGGCACAGTGACCTGGCCCGAACCAGACCCCACGCTTGAGGGAGCGGAGCGTCGACCGGCTTGAGGCGCCGCAGACCTCGCGGAGCTGCGCACGGAGCCGGGGCGCGAGTTGCTGCGCGGGCTCGCGGCGCCTTCGGGGAGGTAGAGCGTGACGGCGACCCGCTTGCCGTTGACCTCGGCCACGACCGGGGTCGCGACGAGCTCTGCGCCGGTGGACGGTGCCATCGAGGCGGGGCTTGCAATCCTGGTCAGGTCCAAGCGCTCCTCGACCCAGCGGGTGGAGTGGCGGGCCGCCTGGAAGTCGGGGTGCTCCAGGATCGCGACGTCGGCCGGCACCGTCGTCGCAACGCCCTCGATTCGCACCTCGCCGAGCGCTCGCAGCGCGCGGCGGATGGCGCGGGGCCGGTCGGCGGCGTGGACGATGAGCTTGGCGATGAGGTTGTCGTAGTACTGCGAGACCGTGTCACCCGCCTCGTAGCCGGCATCTACCCGCACGCCTGGGCCGTCGGGCCGCTCGAACCGGGTGATGGTGCCGGGGCTGGGGATGAAGCGACCCTGAGCGGGGTCCTCAGCGTTGATGCGGATCTCGATGGCGTGGCCGCGGCGCTCGACGTCCTCCTGGCGTAGCGGCAGCGGCTCGCCCGCGGCGACGCGCAGCTGCAGCTCCACGAGGTCAAGCCCGGTCACGAGCTCAGTGATGGGGTGCTCCACCTGGAGCCTCGTGTTCATCTCCAGGAAGTAGAAGGAGCCATCCTGGAAGAGGAACTCGACCGTGCCGGCGTTGCGGTAGCCGCAGGCTCGCGCCACCGCACAGGCTGCCTCCCCCATGGCCTCGCGGATCTCGTCGGGGAACTCGGGGGCCGGCGTCTCCTCGATGAGCTTCTGGTGGCGGCGCTGGGCGGAGCAGTCGCGCTCGCTCAGCCAGAGGACGTTGCCGTGGTCGTCCGCGATCACCTGCATCTCGATGTGTCGCGGCCAGGCAAGGTAACGCTCGAGGTAGCACTCATCGCGACCGAAGGCGCCGAGGGCCTCTCGTCGCGCGGACGCGAGGGCCTCGGGCGCCTCCTCGGGGCTCGTGACTACCCGCATGCCCCGTCCACCTCCACCGTAGGCGGCCTTGATCGCCACCGGCCAGCCGTGTTCCTCCCCGAAGGCCACGATCTCCGCCGGGTCCTCGACAGGTCGTGTGAGCCCGGGGACGCCGGCGACGCCGGCACGTTCCGCCGCCATGCGCGAGGAGATCTTGTCGCCCATGATCTGGATCGCCTCGGGGGGAGGACCCACGAACGTCACGCCGAGCTGCGTGATCGCCCGCGCGAAGTCAGCGTTCTCCGAGAAGAAGCCGTAGCCGGGGTGCACGGCCTCGGCTCCAGAGCGCTCAATGATCTCAAGGATCTTCGGGGTGTTGAGGTAGCTCTCCTGGCTCGTGAGGCCTCCGAGGCTCCACGCCTCGTCCGCTATGCGCACGTGCAGGGCGTTGCGGTCGGCGTCCGAGTACACCGCGATGGTCCGCAGGCCGAGTTCCTTGGCCGTGCGGATCACGCGCACAGCGATCTCGCCTCGGTTCGCGACCAACAGCGACGAAAACACGCGCCCTCCTTGCTACCCGCCAGCGCTCAGGGGATCCGCCGCGAGGTCACCCCTAGGGTGGAGCCGTGGCAGGACGTCGAGCGCCCTGGCGGGTGATCCTATCGGACGAGGTGGACTCCACCAATCGTGTGCTGCGGGGGCTTGCCCCCTACGCCGAGGAGCGACTCGTCGTGGTGGCGAATCACCAGACGCAAGGAAGGGGGCGCCGCGACCGCAGCTTCCTCGATGAGGCAGGGGCCTCACTGCTTGTCTCGTCGCTCCACCGTCTCGAAGGCCTTGGTACCCCCGCGCTCCTCGCCATCGCTGCGGGTGGGGCAGCCACCTCCATGCTGCGCGAGTTCGGGGTGCCTGATGCGGCGTGGTGGTGGCCGAACGACGTAGTGATCGGCGACGCCAAGGCTGGGGGACTGCTCATTGAGGCAACGTGGTCGCAGGGATGGCTCGAGGCCGTCGTGGGCTTCGGACTCAACCTCACCGCACATCCGACCGTTGAGGGTCGCTCGCTCACCCACGTCGGCGAGCATCGTGCGCGGCCAGTCGATCGTGACGAGGCGCTCTGGGCGTGGCTCGAGGCTTTGGGCCGATGGCTGGACCACCTCGAGGACGGGAGTGCGGTTGCGCGCGCTCGTGCACTGCTCGCCGGGCGTGCCCAGCGCGTTCGCATCCTGCGTCACGGAGCCGACGAGCTCGAGGGCGACATCCTGGAGCTCGCCGAGGACGGCGCGTTGGTGGTGCGCAGCGTCGGTGGTACCGTCGTGGAGGTTCACGAAGGAGAGCTGGTGCGAGTGGTTGCCGAGGAGGCGCGGCGGTGAGCGTGGAGTTCTCAGAGGAACACGAGCAGCTTAGGGCGGTGGTTGCGGACTTCGTCGTGCACGAGGTGGCACCACACGCGGCGGACTGGGATCGCGAGGAGCGTTTCCCGCTTGAGGCCGTGCGGCAGATGGGAGAGCTGGGCCTGTTCGGCATCCCGTTCCCGTCGGCCTACGGCGGCGGCGACGGGGACTTCACCTCGCTGTGCATCGCCATCGAGGAGATCGCCAAGGCCGACTCGTCGCTGGCGATCACCTTGTCGGCTGGCGTGGGTCTCGGGGCCTCCCCCATCTACCGCTTCGGCACCGAGGAGCAGCGCCAGCGCTGGTTGCCGGCCCTCGCCCGCGGTGAGGCGCTCGGTGCCTTCGGGCTGACCGAGCCCGAAGTGGGCTCGGATGCCGGCGCGACGAGAACCCGCGCCGAGCGCAGGAGCGGCGGCTGGCGCATCACTGGCGAGAAGGCCTACATCACGAATTCAGGCACTCCGATCACCTCGATCATCACCGTGACGGCGAGGGCATCAGAGGGGGTGAGCGCGTTCATCGTGCCGGTGGGAACCCCTGGCCTCGAGGTGCTACCGGCGTACCGCAAGCTGGGGTGGCACGCCTCCGACACCCACGGCGTGGTGCTCGACGGTGTCGAGGTGCCCGACGATGCGTTGCTGGGAGCGCCAGGACGGGGGTTCGCCCAGTTCCTCGCCACCCTGGACGAGGGGCGTGTCGCCATCGCCGCGCTCGCACTCGGCCTCCAGGAGGCGTGCCTGCGCGAGGCGCTGGCCTGGGCCACCACGCGCAACGCCTTCGGCGGCCCCATCGGACGATTCCAGGCGGTGGCCTTCAAGCTCGCAGACCTGGAGGTGGCGATCGAGGCCTCGCGCCAGCTCGTGTACCGGGCTGCCTGGTTGCGCGACCACAATCGCCCGTTCTCCCGCGAGGCAGCAATCGCGAAGCTCTACACCAGCGAAGCCGCCGTGACGGCCGCACGCGAGGCCGTGCAGATCCTCGGCGGGGCTGGCTTCATCGAGGACTCGGCGGTGGCGCGCCACTACCGCGACGCGAAGATCCTGGAGATCGGCGAGGGCACCTCAGAGATCCAGCGGCTCGTCATCGCCCGCTCCTTAGGCCTCGAGGTTCGCTAGCCTGCCGTCGGCAACGGTAGCGCTCGGCGAGGAGGCGGCTAAGGCGATGAAGGCACTGGTGCTCGCAGGCGGGTCCGGGACCCGGCTTCGCCCCATCACCCACACCGCGGCCAAGCAGCTCGTGCCCATCGCGAACCGCCCCATCCTGTTCTGGGCGCTCGATGCGATCGCCGAGGCGGGGATCCGCGAGGTGGGCATGGTGGTCGGGCGCACCCGCGAGGAGGTTGTGGCTGCCGTCGGAGACGGTTCGGCCTTTGGCCTTGAGGTGACCTACCTCGATCAGCCCGAGCCGCTGGGGCTCGCGCACGCCGTCATGGTGGCGCGTAACTGGCTGGGCAACGACGACTTCGTGATGTACCTCGGCGATAACCTCCTGCTCGGGGGGATCGAGCGCTTCGTGGCGCGCTTTGCGGCCCCTGAACGCGCAGAGGACGCGCTCGTGCTGCTCGCGAAGGTGCCCGATCCCACCCGCTTCGGGGTGGCCCAGTTCGACGCCGAGGGCCGCCTGGTTCGTCTCGTGGAGAAGCCTGCCGAGCCCCCCAGCGATCTCGCGCTCGTCGGCGTGTACTTCTTCAGTGCGGCGATCCACGAGGCCATCGCGTCGATCCGGCCCTCGGCCCGGGGCGAGCTCGAGATCACCGACGCTATCGACGCGCTGCTCGCCAGCGGCAAGGAGGTCGCCACCGAGACGGTGGACGGCTACTGGAAGGACCTTGGTGACCCGGAGGCCCTCCTGGAAGGGAACCGGTCCATGCTGCTGAGGATCGAGACCGCCGTGGAGGGGGACGTTCTGGCGAGCGCGTTGGATGGGCCGGTCATCGTCGAGGCTGGGGCTCGCATCGAGCGCTCCCAGATCCGGGGTCCGGCGGTCATCGGTCGAGGTGCCCTCGTCCAGGATACCTACGTCGGGCCCTTCACCTCGGTTGGAGCCGGGTGCGTGCTCGCGCACACCGAGATCGCCAACAGCATCGTCCTGGCAGGAGCCCGCATCCGTGGTGTCGGGCCGCTGGACGGCTGCGTGGTGGGTCGCGACGCCCAGATCGTGCGACGCGAACACCTGCCCCGTGCCACCAGCGTCGTGGTCGGGGATCACTCGCGGATCGAGCTGCCGTGACGGCCGTCGCCCCTCGGTAGGCTTCGCCGCCGGGCTCGAGGTCATCGGCGGAGGTGCAGCGCATGCGGGTGCTCGTCACAGGTGGGGCAGGGTTCATCGGTTCGAACTACGTCCACGAGCGGCTACGTCGGTTCCCGGAGGACCACCTCGTGGTGCTCGATGCGTTCACATACGCCGGCTGTCGGGAGAACCTCGCTGACCTCGCGGGCCAGGTCCGAATCGTGGAGGGCGACATCGGCGACGTGGACCTCGTCGGCAAGGTCCTCGCCGACGAGCGCATCGAGGTGATCGTGAACTTCGCTGCGGAGTCGCACAATTCCTTGGCCGTGCTCGATCCGGTTCGGTTCTTCCGTACCAACGTGCTCGGTACGGTCGGTATTCTCGAGGCGGCGCGACACCATCGCGGCCTCGAGCGTTTCCATCACGTTTCCACCTGCGAAGTCTACGGCGACCTCGACCTCGACGAAGAGCGAGCCTTCCGCGAGGACGATCCCTACCGTCCGCGCACGCCCTACAACGCCTCCAAGGCTGGTGCCGACCACGCGGTGCGCGCCTACCACCTCACCTACGGTCTGCCGATCACCATCACCAACTGCGCCAACAACTACGGGCCCTACCAGTTCCCCGAGAAGCTCATTCCACTCTTCGTCACCAGAGCACTCCGCGACGAGCGCTTGCCCATGTACGCCTCGAAGGAGAACCGCCGCGAGTGGATCCACGTCGCGGACCACTGCGCCGCCATCGACCGCGTCCTGGAGGTGGGCGTTGAGGGCGAGACGTACCACGTCGGCACGGGCGTGGAGCGCTCGATCGAGCAGATCGCGCACGCGATCCTCGAACTGTTGGCCAAGCCACGATCGCTCATCGAGATCGTACCGGACCGGCCCTCGCACGACCGACGCTACGTGCTCGACTCGAGCCGCATCCGGCGTGAGCTGGGGTGGGAGCCCGCGATCGACTTCGACGTGGGGCTCGCCGACACGGTTCGCTGGTACGAAGAGCACGAGTCGTGGTGGGAGCCTCTGCGCGGGCGGGCACCGGTCGTCGAAGGGGAGGCCTGGCGTCAGTGAACAGCGGGGTGCGCGACCGAGTGGTCGTGGTGGGGGCTCGTGGTCAGCTCGGTCGGCGCGTCGTCGCGCAGCTTGCGGCGCGGACGTCGGCTGACGTCACGGGACTGTCGCGCGAGGACCTCGACGTCACGCGGCGTGAGCTCGTGCACGCCGCGCTCGAGGCGCTCCGCCCGCGGTGGGTGGTCAACTGCGCCGCGATGACGGCGGTGGACGCCTGCGAGCACGACCCCGAAGGTGCCGCCCGGGCCAACATGCTGGCGGTACGGTGGCTTGTGGAGGCGGCGAGCGCCGTGGGGGCTCGCGTGTGCACGGTCTCGACCGACTATGTCTTCGACGGTACCGCGCAGCACCCCTACACCGAGGTCGACCAGCCCAACCCGCGTAGCGTCTACGGGCGCACCAAGCTGGCCGGCGAGCGGGAGCTGCGTCCGGGCATCGACGCGTGCGTGCGCACCGCGTGGCTCATGAGCGCCGACGACAACAACATGCTCGCGACGATCGATCGGCTGCGGCGCGAGCCGGGTCCGCTGCGCTTTGTCGACGACCAGCGCGGTTCGCCTACGAGCGCCGACGACGTTGCGGCGGGGATCGTAGCGATCGTGCGCACCCAGCTGAGCGGCGTCGTGCACCTCGTGAACCAGGGGGAGGCGTCCTGGTTCGAGGTCGCACGCTTCCTGCTTGCGGCGTTCGGTGACGATCCTGAACGCGTCGAGCCGATCGAGACGGCTGCGCTCGCCCGCCGCTACGTCGCTCCTCGGCCCGCCTACTCGGTGTTGGGCTCGGTGGTGCTGGCCGGGGCGGGGCTGCGCGAGCCCGGTCCCTGGCAGGAAGCGCTGGGGCGAGCCGTGAGCGAGCGGGTTGGTGGGTGAGTTCTGGGCCGTAGTCGTTGACTACGGCCACACCATCGAGGAGCAACTCGTCGACGCGCTCATCGCAGCCAGGGCGGAGCGGGTCGTCATCGTCGACAACGTGCCAGGGCCACCACGTGTCGTGCTCGAGGAGCGCGGCGGTGCCCTCGTGGAGTGGCGCTGCGAGGGCACCAACCTCGGCTACGCGGGAGCAATCAACCGTGTGCTCGTGCGAACGAGTGCGCCGTGGCTGCTCGTGGCCAACCCCGACGTACTCGTCGAGCCAGCAGCCGTTGCACGCCTCCTCGCCAGCGCACAGCGCTACGCCTCGAGCGCGGCGCTCGTCGCCCCGCACCTGCGGGAGGTGACCGGGGAGCTCGCAGACTCTGTGCGCGAGTTCCCCTCGCTCGTCACCTCGGCGCTCCATGGCCTCCTCGGCGTGCTGTGGCCGTCCAATCCAGCCTCGCGCCGCTACCACCTCGCCGGGGTTCGACCGAGCGTCCCCTACGAAGCCCCGTGGGCGTCGGGTGCCTTCCTCCTTGCCAACGTGGCTGCACTACGGGCGCTCGGAGGCCTTGACGCTTCGTTCCGGCTCTACCTCGAGGACGTCGATCTCGCGTGGCGCGCATGGCGAGCCGGCCGTGGTGTTGTCGTCGACCCCGGGGTCGAGGTCGTCCACCGAGGCGGCGGCACGACCTCGCGCGTCGCGCTGCAGGCGTCACTGCTGCACGCGCGCTCACTGCTGCGCTACGCCCTGGGCCAGGAGGCAAGCCTCGCCGGCGCCCTCGCCGTGGTCATGGGCGTCGGGGTGCGCACCGGGATCGTCCTGATGCGCGCTGCACTGGGCGCACAGCGGCGGGATGCCGCGTCGCTATCCTAGGTGCGGTATGCCTGGCTCCAACGACGGCGCCCGGCGGGTGCAGCGCGCCAAGGCTGCCGGTCGTGGCGCGCGGATTCCTCGCGAGGTGCCACTCGGCTTCTACACCGCCCTTGCCGTGGTCATGATCCTCGGGATTGCGGCGATCGGCTATAGTCGCTACGAGATCGCACGACCGGCCTCGGCGGCCTCGACGCAGACCCCACCGCGGGTTGGCCAGACCTGGTACGTGGCGCTCGGCTTCGACGCCTGCGGTACCTTCGCCAAGCCGCTGGCCAAGGGCCTCGGGGCCTCGAGCGGCATGACATCGCTCGGCAACGGCGTGGTGGAGATCCATCCGACGCGCTCGTCGCAGACGGGTGCGGCCGCCAACCTCGCCGCGTTCCTTGCGGCAGCTGGCGTCAAGGTATCCGCCTCGGGCTTTGCCCTCCCTGGTTCGGCCGCGGTGAACGCAGCCAAGGGGTGTCAAGGCAAGGCCGCCGAGCTGCGGATCGCCACGTGGCCATCATTGCTGGCGACCACTCCGACGTACGCGGCCTCGCCTGCATCGGTCCGGTTCAGCAATGGCGAGGTGGTCACGGTCGCGGTGGTGGCTAAGGGCCAGCAGGTACCGCAGCCGCCGAACGCAGCGAACCTGGCGAACAAGTAGCGCCGGCAGGACTCCAGGGAGGAGCTCACGAGTGCAAGCGATCATCCTGGTCGGCGGGGAAGGGACGCGCCTTCGCCCCCTCACCTGGCACCAGCCCAAGCAGTTGCTGCGCCTGCTGGGGTTCCCCATGCTCGAGCGGGTAGTGGATCGACTGGCTGCTAGTGGGGTGGATGAGGTCGTCCTGTCGCTCGGCTACCAGCCCGACGCCTTCGTGGAGCGCTACCCAGAGGGGCGCATCGGTACGGTTCGCGTGCGCTACGCCATTGAGCAGGAGCCGCTCGATACCGCTGGTGCCATTCGCTTCGCGGCCGAGCAGGGAGGGGTGCACGACACCTTCCTCGTGGTCAACGGGGACGTGCTCACCGATCTGGACATCGACGCGCTCGTGAACTTCCACATCGACTGCGGGGGGCTCGCCACCATCGGCCTCGTCGAGGTCGAGGACCCAAGCCGATTCGGTGTGGTCGTCACCGACGAGGCGGGGCGAGCGCTGCGCTTCGTCGAGAAGCCACCGCGCAACGAGGCGCCTTCGCACGCCATCAACGCCGGGGTCTACGTCATGGAACCGGCGGCGATCGAGCGCGTCGGCTTCGGCGAGCGGGTCTCGGCCGAGCGCCGGCTGTTTCCCGAGCTGGCCGCCGAGGGGTCGCTGTACGCGCAGACGCAGCGCTGCTACTGGATCGACGCGGGCACCCCCGCGAGCTACCTGCGAGCGGCCTTCGACATCCTTTCTGGGCACCGAAGCGCCCGGGTGCCCCCGAAGGCTTCCTACCCGGCCGAGAGTCGTCCTCCGGGTGGTTCGGTGTGCTACCTCGGCCACGACGTGGAGGTCGCAGCCGGCTCACGGTTCGCGGGCAGCGTGCTCGAGGACGGAGTGAGCGTCGCCGAGGGTGCGCACGTCGAGTCCTCGATCATCCTGGAAGGAGCGCGCCTCGGTGAGGGTGTGCGCGTGAGCAACTCGATCGTGGGCGCGGGCACGGTGGTGCCTGAGGGCGTGGAGCTCACCGAGCTCGCCGTCGTTGCTCCGTCCTCAAAGCTGCGGCCGGGCCAACGGCTCGCTGGCTCTCGGTGAGCTCCGAGGTGCGCATCCTCGTCACGGGCGGGGCGGGCTTCCTCGGCTCCCACGTCGTCGAGCGCCTGCTGGCGCGTGGGCACCACGTGGAGGTGCTCGACGACCTCTCCACAGGGCACCTCGCGAACCTCGAGCGTGCTCGGGACCGCTTCGGGGAGCGACTCGAGGTGCGCATCGGCGACGTCGTGACCGACGAGCTGCTGGCCTCGGCCTCGCGCGGGCGCTGGGACGCCATCGTCCACCTGGCGGCGCGCGCCAGCTTGCGGGCCAGCTCGCTCGATCCCTTCGAGGATGCCCGCGTCAACGTCCTCGGCACCGTGCGGGTGATCCAGGCGGCGACGGCCGCGAAGGTCCGCAAGGTTGTCTTTGCGGCCTCCGCTGCCATCTACGGCGACCCGCCGGCCAGCGAGCTCCCGCTTCGCGAAGAGCGCGCCTTGACTGCTGTGTCGTTCTACGGCGCGAGCAAGGTGGCAGGGGTGGCGTACCTGGACGCGGCGCGGGTCGTCGCCTCGGTGCGTGCGACGAGTCTCGTCTTTGCCAACCTCTACGGTCCCCGTCAGCGTCCTGACGGGGGGGCGGTGGTTGCGCGTTTCCTTGAGGCGATCGCCGAGGGCAGCCCACCGACCGTCTTCGGTGACGGCTCCCAGACGCGGGACTTCGTCTGGGTGGGAGATGCGGCCGAGGCCGTCGTGGCAGCCCTCGATCACGCTGACGGGCTCCTCGTCAACGTCGCCACTGGCACCGAGACCTCGATCGCGTCCCTGGCACGCCTGGCAACCCAGGTCGCGGGCCGTCCTGAACTCGCCCCCGTCCACCAGGGGCGCCAGTCGCAGGGCGAGGTCCGACGCAGCGCGCTCGATCCGTCGCGGGCGGCTCGGGTGCTCGGGTGGCGCCCTCGGCTTCCGCTCGCCGAAGGCCTGGCGCGGACCTGGGAGGCTGTGCGCTCCAGGGTGGAGGCCTAGCGGAACAGGTCGCGCGAGGGGTGCCGCACGATGCTGCGGGCGCTCGACTCGCGGAACCAGGACCGGTCGACGCCGCGGATGACGGCGAACGGCGTACCCGCGTCCTTGGCGATCACGAGGTTGGCGGCGGCCGCGAGCTCGTCGGCGACGCAGACCTCGGTGACGTGCAGCGGGCGGCCCAGCCAGTCGGTGGTGCCGCGGAGGTCGAGGATGGCCGCGATGCCAGCGAGGCCGATGGCGACGTCGGTCACCCCTTCGCGCCAGGCCCGACCGAAGGTGTCCGTGATCACGACCGCGACCTTGAGCCCCCAGCGGAAGCGCAGGCGGTCGCGGAGGGATCGTGCCGAGCGATCCGGGTCTTTCGGCAGGAGGCTGAGGGAGCCCGGCGCAACGTTGGAACGGTCGATGCCGGCGTTGGCGCAGATGAACCCGTGGTGCGTCTCGACGATTCGTAGCGGTCCTCGCACGCGCAGCACGCGACGAGACTCGGCGCTGAGCGCGCGCTCGAAGCGTTCCTCCTCGTCGTTGGGGCTGCCGTGGAGTACGCGGCCCTCGGCCTTCGACACCGCCTTCTGCGTGACGCACACGACATCCCCGTCGGCGAGCTCGCCCGTAGCGGCCAGCACGTCGGCGAGGTTGGTGCCGGGGGTGATCTCGCCGTCGTAGGGGATCGACCAGATGCTCAGGCGTCCCATCAGCGCGGTCGGCTCGCCCGCTCGACAATGGTGGTGGCCAGACGACGAGCCGCAGGTACCTCGGCGATGAGCGTGTCCGCGAGGAGGGGCTCGAGCCCGTGGCTCCGCACGCCCTCGCTGAGGTGGCTGTCGCGCTCGTCGAGGACGAAGTGCGCAGCGTAGGGGGCGTAGAGCTCGGCGATCGCCAGCGCGCTCACTTCCAGGCCGAAGTCGACGAGGAGGTCCGCGAGGGGTCCTTTGAGCGCTCGGCCATCCACGATCGGGGTGACGACGACCACGCGGTCGCGGCGTGCGGCGAGCAGATCAGCCACGCCAGCCAGCGCGATGATAGGGAAGACCGACAGGAACGGGTTGGAGGGGGCGATCACGACGAGGTCGGCGCTCTCCAGTGCCGCCATCGCGGCCGGCAGCGGGGTTGCGCGCTCGATCCCGGCGTAGGAGATGCGCTCGACGTGCGGTTGGTGGCGGTGGCGGACGAAGTACTCCTGGAAGGCGAGCTCGCGAACGTCGCCGGCGGGGAAGCGCGCGAGCACGGTGGTGGCTACCTCGTCGTCGGTCATCGGTATGAGCGTGATGCGCACCCCGAGGGAGCGGACGATGTCGCGTGTGATCGTGCTGAGGCGCTCGCCTCCCCGTAGCCGCTCGGTCCGGTACAGGTGCAGACCGATGTCGCGATCGCCGAGGGTGAACCAGGTCTCGGCGCCGAGACGCCGTAGCATGGCGAGCGCCGAGTGCGTCTCCGGGGCGATGCCCCAGCCCATCGCTGGGTTCACAAGGCCGGCCAGCGTGTAGGTGATGGTATCGAGGTCGGGGCAGACCCGCAGGCCGTGGATCCACGTGTCGTCGCCGGTGTTGACGATGGCAGTGGTCTGCGCACCGAAGCCGGCGGCGTCAAGGCCTGCGAGCAGCCGCGCCGCGCCGACACCGCCGCCAAGGACGCAGAGCGAAGGGTCGCGATCCATGCGCCTCACGCTAGAGGCCGCAGCCGACAGCGTCGGGCTCCATGCTGTGCTGCGGCCAGCGCCCGAGGCCCCCCAGCGCAACTCGATAGACTGCGCGCGTGCTGCGGGTAGGTCTCGACGTCGTCCCGCTCGTCGGTCCCCGCACCGGGATCGGGGAGTTCGTCTGGCACCTGGTGCAGGAGCTCCCGGCCCAGGGCGTCGAGGTGCGAGGCTGGGGCGTGACCTGGCGAGGGCGGGATCGGTTGCGCCATGCCGTTCCGCCCGGTGTGCCCTTGCTGCGAGCAGCGCTGCCAGCGCGCCCGCTCTGGGCGGCGTGGTCGCGGTGGTACCTACCCAGCATTGACCTCGTCGTGCGGGAACTCGACGTGGTGCACGCGACGAACTTCGCCCTGCCGCCCTCGCGCCGTGCGGGGGTGGTCACGGTCCACGATCTCACCGTGGTGCACCACCCGGAGTGGTGCGAACCGGCGACGCTGCGCTACCCCGGGTTGATCCGCGCGGCGGTGGCGCGGGGGGCGTTCGTCCACACGCCTACCGCAGCCGTTGCCGACGAGGTGCGCGAGTGGCTCGGGATCGATCCCGAGCGCGTGGTGGCGATCCACCACGGCGCGCCAAGCGCGGTGCAGCCGCCCGCCAGCACGCCCCCGCGGCTTCGTCGACTCGCTGGCCGTCGCTACGTCGTGGCCATCGGCACCCTCGAGCCGCGTAAGGGCATCCCCGAGCTCATTACCGCCTTCGATCACTTGGCATCCGACGAGGAGGGGCTGGACCTTGTCCTTGCTGGCCGGTGGGGATGGGGCACCGAGCTGATCGCCACTGCGCTCGCCGGGGCCGCGCACCGGGCGCGCATCCACGTGCTCGGCTACGTGTCCGGCGACGAGCGTTCCTGGCTCCTCGCGCACGCGACGCTGCTGGCGTATCCGAGCCGCTACGAGGGTTTCGGCCTGCCGCCACTCGAGGCCATGGTGTCGGGCGTGGCGGTCGTGGCGACCGACGTGCCCGCGGTGCGGGAGGTTGTCGGCGGGGCGGCTGTTCTTGCGCCTGTCGGCGACGTCGACGGGCTCACCGCTGCGCTGGCGCGCGGACTCGCAGAGCGCGACGTGCTCATCGAGGCGGGCCGTGAGCGCGCTCGTCGCTTCCGCTGGGACGCGAGCGCTCGGCGGTTCCGCGAGCTCTACGAGGCAGCCGCGTGCGCGTGACCGTCGTCGCCGAGCAGCTAGCACTCCCAGTACCGGGTGGTATCGGGGTCTGGGTGCGTGAGGTGACGCGCCGGCTCGCACGGGGGCCCCACGAGCTACACCTCCTCGGGTCGCGTTCGCTGGCCCCGTCGCGCCTGGTGGGGCCAGCATGCACTCTCGAGCGCGTCTGGCTCCCGCACCAGCTGGCCCAGCGCTGCTGGGACATCGGCGCCTGGCGAGCGCCGCGCCGCGGCTGGGTTGCCTGGTGGCCGTCGTTCGCGGGTCCGCGCCTTGCGTCCTCGGCCTCAGTGGTGACAGTCCACGACGTCATCTACCTGTCGCATCCCGAGTACTTCACGCCCCATGGGGTGCGCTGGCACCGGCGTCGGCTCGAGGAGGCCATCGCGCGTGCGGGTCGGCTGCTTGCCGTCGACGAGTCCGTCGCTGAGGAGCTCGTGGCGCTCGGGGCCGATCCCGCACGGGTGGTGGTGGTACCGCCTGGGGCCGACCACCTCCCCCCCGCCGATCGCGAGGCTGCTCGCGCCGTGCTGGAGCGCGCCGGAGTGGCCCGGCCCTACCTGCTCGCCATCGGCACGCTCGAGCCGCGCAAGAACCTGCCTCGGCTCCTCGAAGCGTACCGCCGCTACCGAGCCCGCGCCTTCGACCCCGTCGACCTCGTCATCGTGGGGCCGAGCGGCTGGGGCCCGGAGCTGCCGGCGCAGCCGGGCGTGCACCTGCTCGGGGGCCTTGCCGAACCGATCCTGGCAGGAGTGCTCGCCCTCGCACGGGCCGTGGCCTACGTGTCGCTGGCTGAGGGGTTTGGGCTCCCCGTCGTGGAAGCGTTCGCCGCGGCCGTACCCGTGCTCGTCTCGACGAGGGTGCCTGCGAGCCGACTCGGCGGGCTGGCGGTGGACCCGTACGACGTGGTGGCGATCGCCGAGGGAATCGCCACCGTCGTGGAGGACGAGGCGACACGCTCCCAGCTCGTCACGCAGGGACTGCTGGCGATCGAGGGTGTCACCTGGGATCGCTCGAGCGCGCTCGTGGCCCGAGCGCTCGAGGAGGTCGCCGATGGCTGAGATCGCGATCGACGCTACTGGCGTGCCGGGGGAGCTCACCGGAGCGGGTCGCTACGCAGCGGCGCTCGCGGGTGCCTTGGCCCGCTTGGAGCAGCGTCCCGCCATCGAGGTGCTCACGACCCCAAGGGCACGCGCGCACTTCGAGCACGTCTGCTCCGGGTGGTCCACGAGTGTGGCCGCCCCTTCGGCGCGTCCGCTGCGACTTTTGGCCCAGGAGTACTGGGTAGGAGCGCTGGCTCGTCGTCACGGAGCCCGCGTGTTCCACGGCCTGCACTACCAGCTGCCGCAGGTGCGTGGGATGCGCTTCGTAGTGACCGTTCACGACGTCACGCTGCTCGTGCACCCAGAGTGGCACGACCGAACCAAGGTTCTCTACTTCCGCCACGCGATTCGCAACGCGCTACGCCGAGCGGACGCCATCATCGTGCCGTCGCGCTTCACCCGCGACCGGCTCGTCGAGCTCACCCGCACGCAGATCCCTGTCTACGTCGTCTACCACGGGGTCGAGGGGGTTCCCCAGCGCGACCACCGTCTTGGCTCCCCCGGCCCCCGAACCATCCTGGCTCTCGGCACGATCGAGCCGCGCAAGAACCTCGTGAGGGTGCTCAAAGCATTCGATGTCGTCGCCGCGGAGGAGCCCGACCTCGTCCTGCAGATCGTTGGTAGGCGCGGCTGGGGGCTCGCCGAGTTCGACGCGACGCTGGCGGGCCTGCGTCATCGGGATCGGGTGGCGGTGCTCGGCTTCGTGGAAGACGCGCAGCTCAGTGCGCTGCTTGCGCGAGCCACCGCGCTCGTGTACCCCTCGCTCGAGGAGGGCTTCGGGCTGCCCGTGCTCGAGGCCCTCGCCGCCGGTTTGCACGTGGTGACCTCCCTGAACTCGGTGATGGAGGAGGTCGCAGGGGGTTACGCCACGCTCGTTGAGCCCACCTCGGTGAGCTCCATCGCCGAGGGTCTACGCCGCGCCGTGCGCGAGGCTCGACCCCCGAGCACCATCGAGGCCCAGATCGCCTGGGCGACCAGCTTTACCTGGGAGCGCGCTGCGCGATCGACGCTCGAGATCTATCGGATGCTCGCCGGGCTCTAGCCTGCGGCGCATGCGCGCGCTCATTACCGGTTCCCGAGGTTTCGTTGGTCGCTGGCTCCGCCGGCACCTACGCTCGCTCGGCGACGAGGTGGTGGAACTCCCCGAAGGGCTCGATATCCGGGATCGAGCTGCGGTCCTGTCGTGGTGGGAGCGCGAGGGCCAAGATCTCGAGGCCTGCTACCACCTGGCCGCGCAGGCAAGCGTTGCGCGCTCCTTCGAGGATCCCGAGGCGACCTGGGAGGTTAACGCGCTTGGCACCGTCCACGTCGTCGAGGCGCTGGCGCGCTTTTCGCCGCAGGCGACACTCCTGTACGTCTCCACGTCTGAGGTCTACGGAGCCCCAAGGCCCGAGGAATTGCCGGTGCACGAGGATGCGCCGCTGCGTCCGCGCTCGCCATACGCGTCGTCCAAGGTCGCTGCCGAGGCGGCGGCGCTCGAGGGCTACTTCGGGCGTGGGTTGCGCGTCGTCGTCGCCCGACCGTTCAACCACCTTGGTCCGGGCCAGGGCCCGGACTTCGTGGTGCCGAGCGTGCTGCGGCGGGTGCGCGAGGCCCTCGCCGACGGGTCGGGCACCATTGTGGTGGGGAACCTCGATGCACGGCGAGACTTCGCCGACGTGCGCGAGGTGGTGGCAGCGTACCGCGCGCTCGTGGAGCGCGGGCGCGCCGGCGGAATCTACAACGTCTCAACGGGTCGCAGCTATGCGATCCGCGAGGTGCTCGAGTTGATCCTCGAGGCGTTGCCTCGGCGTCTTGAGGTCGTCGTCGATCCATCGCTCCTGCGGCCAGCGGACATCCCGGAGCTCGTGGGGGATCCCTCTCGGCTCGCGGCCGACACCGGGGTGCGGCTTGGACGTCCGCTACGCTCGACGCTTGAGGAGCTGATCAGCGTGGAAGTTGTGCCTACCTCGACCCCGAGCGGGGGCGGCGATGACTAGCGTTGTAGCCCCATGGTCAAGGCTCCGCGCGTCGCGGTGGTCGTCACGACGTACCGCCCTGGTCGCTACGTGGACGAGTGCCTCGCGTCGCTTCAGCACCAAACCTACCCAGACCTCCAGGTCGTCGTCGTTGACGCCTCGGAGGTCCACGACGAGGTAGCCGGCGCCGTCGAGCTGGTAGCTCCTGGCACGAGGGTACTCACCATGCCGGGTGCAGGCTACGCCGCGTGCGCGAACGCCGGCGCGGCGTGCGTCTCCGACGCAGCTTTCCTCCTCTTCCTTCACGATGATGCGGCCCTGGCTCCGTCGGCGATCGCCGCGATGGTGGAGGTCGCCTACGCAGCCAATGCGGGGATCGTGACCCCGAAGATCGTCGCCTTCGACGACCCTCGCTCGCTCGTAACGGTGGGGTGGGACCTCGACGCCTTCGCGAATCCGTCCGCCAGGGTGGAGTCTGGGGAGCTCGACCAAGGTCAGCTCGACGAGGTCGTCGACGTGGACGCAGCCCCAGGGGCGGCGATGCTCGTGCGCCGGGATCTCTTCGAGGCGCTTGGGGGTTTCGACGAGGCCTTCGAGCTCATCGGCGAGGACATCGACCTGAGCGTTCGTGCGCGTCGAGCAGGCGCGAGGATCGTGAGCGCTCCCCATGCCAAGGTACGCCATCGCGGCGTGCGTCACGAGCGCACCCGCAGGGCCCGCCGGCGCCGGAGCGTTGGGGCTGCAATCGTCGAGGAGCGGGTGGGCCTTGCAGAGGCAGAGCGGCTGTGGCGCAAGCGACGAGCCTCGCGCCTCATCATCGAGAGCGTCTATGCCATGCCCACGCGTGCGCTGGTGCTCGTCGCCTTCGTCCTGGAACGGCTCGCAGAGGCGCTCTGGCGTTTTGCTCGGGGGTCCCCTTCGGCCGCGTGGGCGAGCTTGCGGGCGATCGGGGGGACGCGAGCGGATCGCGCGACAGCTCGGCGGCGGCGCGCTGCGCTGGACCATCCCATTCGCTCGCCTCGGGAGCTTGGGCGCCGCTGGTGGGCGCCGATCGAGCAGGTCAAGGTCGCCTCCCTTCCCGATCGTGAGCACGCGGAGGAGCGGGCGGCTACGCCCCCGCGGCGCCTGCGTCGGTGGGTCCCACTCCGGGCGGCAGCGCGGTGGCTGCTCGCTGCCGCCGTCGTGCTCTCAGTCGTCAGCGTTCGCGGTGCGCTCTTTGCGCAGGCTCCTGGCGGATCGCTGCTCGGCGGGCAGTCCGGAGTCACGCTCGTCGCGCGTTGGGCCGCAGCCCATGCCGGCTCGGCTGTGCTGGGATCGGCCGTCGCCCCGCTGGGCTCGCTGATGATCGGGCTCGGGTCGTTGGTAGTCGGAGGCGACGTGGGCCTTGCCGTGCGTCTTGTCGTGCTGGCGGCTGCGGTTGGCGGCCCGGCGCTTGCCTACCGGCTGGCGCGCCGCGATTTTGACGAGGTGCGCGCTGCTGTGGTGGCCTTCCTCTGGGCGGTGGGTCCAGGCCTCGGCCTCGGTATCGCGCGTGCCTCGCTCTCGCTCATCGTCGCCTACGCCCTCGTGCCGGCGCTGGTCGGGGCGTGGGTTGCAGCGACCCAAGGGCAGCGCCTGAGCCCCCGCAACGCCCGACGGAGCCTGCGTCGTCTCGGTCTCGTTGCGGCGGCGACGCTCGCCTTCGCTCCGCAGCTGTTCGTCGTGTGGCTCGGCGTCCTCGTGCTTGAGGGCGGGGTGTGGTGGCGGCGAGGGGACGTGTACCGGCTGCGCCGGTTGGCGCGCGTGGCTGCGGTTGCGCTGGGGACGGCGGTTGGCATCAACCTTCCCTGGGTCGCTGCGCTCGTGGTCTGGCACCCCCCGGTGTCAATCGTCTTTCACGGCCAGGTCGGTGCGTCTGCGCAGTCGCTGGGGGGCCACCTGTTTGGTGCCGGCTTTCTCGTCGGTCCTGCGCCGTGGCTGGCGCTGCTGAGTGCGGTGGTTGGACTCGCGGCCTGGTGGGGGGCGGACGAGCGGGCTCGGATTGCCCGAGCTCGGGCGCTGACCGCCTTCGGGCTCGCGGGGCTCGGAGCCGCGCTTGAACTCGGGATCTTCGGCGGGGCACCCCTCCAGCCTGCGTACCCGGAGCTGCTTGGAGCCCTGCTTGCCCTGCTGGCAGCTCCGATCGGTGTAGACGTCGTGCGCCGAGGCCTCTCGCGGCGTCGGCTCGGCCTTTTGCACCTCGGAGCAGGAGTGGGTGCCGTGGTGGGGGCGGTGCTGGTGGTCGCAGCCTCGCTCTCGGCGCTCATCGCGCCGGCGACCCCGGTGGTGCTGCCGGAGGCCAGCCTCGCGCTGGCTGGCGGGTTCCTTCCGCGGCCGCTGCCGGTGCTCTGGGTAGAGGTGGGCCAGGGGGGTCCGCTCCATGGCGAGCATCTCGGTTCGGCGATCACGGTCGCGGTCACCTCGACGTCGCAGCCAACGTTCCTCGACGAGTTCGGACCCCCGGTCACGGGCGGCTACCGGATCCCGGCCCAGCTCGTGCTTGATGCGTTGCGCGGTAACACGGTCGAGCTGGGCAGAACCCTGAAGTCCGAGGGCATCGGTGAGGTGGTGGTGCTGTCGACCGGCAGCTCGCCGCTGACCCAGGCTGTGGTGCTGAGCTTCGAGCGTCAGGTGGATGTTCGCCAGCTGCTCGGTACGCCAGGGCTACTCATCGCCGCGACCGGTGGCGTGCCGCGGCGAGTGCTCCCTGTGCGGCCGCCGACCTGGTTCGTCGTGAGCGAGCTGGTGGCGGCGGGCGTGATGCTGTGGAGTCTGGGGGGTTGGGATCTGCTGCGGCGCCTGCGCCGGCGCCGCAGCTCGCCCGGGAACCCATCGACCCGCGAGGTCGCGCCGGTGGTGGGGGTTGGCCTGTGACGAGCTTCCAGTTTGGCCGCCGCGGCGGCCTCATCGCCGGTGCCACCCTCCTCGCCGTGGTGGTCGTGTTGGGTGTGCTGCCAGCGAGGGCGGGGTCATCGAGCCTCTCGCTGCCTGGCACCTCGCCAGGTGCAGTGCGCGAGCTCGTCGACGCACTGGAGCAGCCGACCGTGGCGACGCGAGCCTCCTCGGAGGTCTGGTACTGCACCGCACCGCCAGGGATGCCAGCGTCCACTGCGAGCGTAGAGCTGGTCAACGTGAGGACTCGCTCCGAGCTCGTCCAGCTCGCACCGCGTATCGGCGCGCAGGGGCGTGAGGTGCTGCTCGTAGCGCACGCGAGTACCATGGTGCCCTTCGACTCAGGACAGCAGCTCGTCGTCGAGGCGCGTGGCGGGGTCGGGGCCGTCGTGGTGTCACGGACGTCGTTTGGTCCCCAGGCAACCCCCTGCTTCTCGTCGGCGAGCGACACGTGGTCAGTGCTGGGCTTTGCGACGACGGCCGGTGCGCGGGCCTGGGTTCGCATCGCGAATCCGTTCCCCGCCCCGGCAGTCGTCTCCGTGGATCCGATCGGTCCGGGTGGTCTGGTGCAGGAGGTCGCCACCCAGGGACTGGTGATCGAGCCTGGGGCTAGCGCCACGCTCAACGTGGTGCAGCTCGCCCCCGGTCAGATCGATGGCGGTGTGCTCGTCGATGCAAAGAACGGCCGTGTCGTGGTGACGGGGTCGACTGAGGCTCCCGGCGCGTTCGCACTGACGGTGCTCACAGCTCAGGAGTCGAGTGCAGGCGCGCTCTCAACGGCCTGGGTTCCCACAGTGGGTCTGCGGGTGCTCCGGGTCGTGCTCGCGAACCCATCTGCATCCGTCGTGCGGGCGACGGTGCGGGTGGTAGGTCTGCGAGGGGCGAGCGGCTCGGTGGCCGCCGCGGCCAACCAGCACGGCGTGAGCGAGACGGTTGTCGTGCCAGCGAACTCAACGGTCGTGGTGCCGCTCACCGCGGACGCGCTCGCCGAGCCCACGGATGCGGTTGCGGTAAGCGTTCGCGCGAGGGGTGGGACGCTCACGGGTGCGCTCGATCTGGTTCGCCGAGGGGTTGAGGACCAGCACAGCGTCTGGCCCATGGTCGCGAATCGGGCGAACGGCTGGCTGCTCGTGTGTGCCCCATCAGCTGGCATAGAGGGCGTCGCCTTCGACCCCTCGGCGGCAGGGGCACAGGTGACGCTAGTGCAGCAACGCCGCGAGGGGGGCGCGGGTGCCTTCGAGGCGACGCTGCTGCGCTCTGGTGTCATCGGGCTGCCCGAGCCCTCCGCGAGCTGGGTGAGCGTGCGTGCGAGTATCCCTGTGAGCGTGGCGCCGGTCGAGCCGAGCTCGAGCTGCGTCACGCTCGGGCTGGAGGAGTAGCGCGCGGGCATTCCCCTAGCTGACGCGCGACCAGGCTTGTGCCCAGAGCGTGTCGTAGCCCCGCTCGGCGATGAGGGCGATCGCCTCCGCTGGCGTGGTCGGCGAGGCGCCGTCCTCGAGGAGGATCGCAGCGATGGCTTCAGGAATGGGATAGGAGCCCGGTGTCTCCGCAACGGTCGCCAGCGCGTCGCGTGGTGCGGACGTGCCGTCGCCGAGGGGACCCCATGCCCCCCACGCCCGCGCGACGACGACGAGCAGGGATCGGGCCGAGAGCCAGCGTGCGAGCTCGAGCCGAGGGGCGTGGCGCTGGCTTGGCGACTCCCACGCGGTGCCGAGGTAGTCCTGGCTCTGGGTGTGGACAGGGCCGAAGGCGCGACGCAGCTCGGCGGTGGCCTCGCCGAGCGTGAGCCCGTCCACCCACGTGAGCACGTCGCCCTCGAGGTGGGCGCTCGGCTCGACGCGGACGAGGGTCTGGAGTGCGTCCTGCGGGCTTACCTGGCGGCGGCGAATCACGCGGACCTCTCGATGCGTAGGCGCCAGATGAGCTCTCGCGGGGTGACGAGGAGGCGGACCGGTGCGAGCTCGATCGGCGCTCCGAGCTCGGTCGGGACAAGGGCCTGCTCGAGGGAGCCCACGACAAGGGGGGCGATGGTCAGCGAGAGCTCGTCGAGTGCTCGCGCGGCCAGCAGGGAGCCGAGAACGTGGGGCCCGCCCTCGACAAGGAGGAAGCCGGGTCGATCTGGCTCAGCTCCGGCAGCCCGCCAGAGCTCTTCGGGGTCGGCATGCTGGCTGAGGGCGACAGCGCGAGCTGCGAAGATAGGGCGCTCGTTACGGGTGACGACGCTGATGGGAACCTCGTCACCGGGGATCCCGAGCCGTCGGCGCAGAGCTCGCAGGACCGGGGAGCGCACCTCGGCGGGTCCGTAGCCCTCGGTGCGGGCGGTGCCAGCACCGACGAGGATGGCTTGTGCGCAGGCTCGCAGGAAGGCGAGCACCGAGCGGTCGGCGTCGCTGCCGAGCTCGCCCGAGCGTCCCTGAAGGGTCGCGCGACCATCCACCGAGCTGACCATCACGGCGAGCACCCGCGCAGGACCAGGCTCGAACACGGCTTCGAGCAGCTCGAGGGGGACCGGTCCGGCCGGCGCGACGATCGGCTCCACGACTACCGAGGCTACCCGGCTAGCATGGCGCCCCGTGGAGCAGTTCCTCGGCAGGCCCGCTCCGCCTCCCCAGCCAGCAACGCTGCTCGAGGAGCTCACCGTACCGCGCGTCCTGCGGGAAGCGACGTTTACGTCCTACCTGGCCACCACGGAGGCGCTGGCGAGGGCTCGCCACGCCGTGGAAGCCTGGGTGGTGTCGCTGGCTGGGCGAGCCGATAGCCGCCGCCGGTGGCGTCGGCGGCGGATCCAACCGGGCAGGGGGCTCTACCTGGACGGCGCCTACGGTCTTGGCAAGAGCCACCTTGCGGCGGCAGCGGTCCGCACGGTGGGTGAGCACGCGCGCTTCGCCGCCTTTGGGGATCTCACCGCGATCGTCGGCGTGCTCGGGCTGGAGAGGACGCGAGACCTTCTCGTGCAGCTCACCCTCCTCGTCGTTGACGAGTTCGAGCTCGATGACCCGGGCGATACCGTGCTCATCACCAGGTTGCTTGGCGAGCTCATGGACGCGGGGCTCCACGTGCTTGCGACCTCGAACACCCTGCCAGAACGCCTCGGCGCCCAGCGCTTTGCGGCAGAGGATTTCCGACGCGAGATCGGCGGCCTGGCCTCGCGGTTCGAGGTTCTCCAGATCGTTGGCAGCGACTACCGACGTCGAGGTTTTCGCGAGCTCGACCTCAGCGAGCCGCTCGTGCCAGCGCGGCTGCGCGCGGACCTCGAGGTCGTGGACGCAGCACGCCTCGTCGACGATCTCGCGCGGGTGCACCCTGTCCGTTACCGCTCTGCGATCCGAGGGTGTCCGGGGCTCCTCGTACGTGGTCCGGTGCGACTCGGCGACCAAGACAGCGCGCTGCGCCTCGTCGCGCTTGTCGACCGCGCCTGGGAGGAGGACGTCGCCCTCGTGCTCGCCGAGAGCGCGCTCGCGGACCTGTTTCGGCCCTCGTGGCTGCATGGTGGGTTCCGCCAGCGCTACGGGCGAGCGCTCTCACGGCTCGTTGCGCTCGCCGAGCGTGGTGGGTACGGGCAACCAGAAGACGGCGATGCTGCCGGAGGGGCTGCGGTGGTCCACGCGAAAGCCACCCCCGAGCTCGCTGGCCCGCGCGGCGAGGTTCCGCAGACCGTGGCCTGCGACGGCGGTCGTGGGGTCGAAGCCCACCCCGTCGTCGGTGACGACGAGGCGTACCGCGGTCGCTGATGCCTCTAGGCGCACCTCGAGGTGGCGGGGCTTGGCGTGGCGCACGGCGTTGGCCACGAGCTCGCGGGTGGCTGCCACGACGTGGGGCTGCAGGGCGCGCGGGATGCCGAGGTCGACTGGGCCCTCGAAGACGACCGTGTGCTCGATCCCGCTGGCGCCCGTCAGGTGCTCAACCAGATCAAGGATCTCCCCTCGCACGGAGTTGCGGCGTGCCTGTTCCAGGTCGAAGATGGTGGTCCGCAGCCGCTGGATGGTCTCGTCGAGGTCGTCGAGCGCCTGCTCGAGGTGCTGGCGAGCGGTGTCGGTGTTTGGGTCGTGGAGTGCTGCCTGGATGGTGAGGCCCACCCCGAAGAGGCGTTGAATCACGTCGTCGTGGAGATCGCGGGCGATGCGTAGCCGATCAGAAGTTAGCAGCGCATCCGCGAGCGCTGCTCGAGCCTCGAGGCTGTCGACCACGGCGGCCACCGCGCTTGCGAGCGCGTGGAGCACGCTCGCGTCGATGGCGTCGAACGGAGCGCCGTCGAGGCGGTCGGTGACGTAGATGGTGCCGTAGGCGGTGCCCCGGACGCTGATGGTCGCGCCGAGGAACCGTTCCATCGGGGGGTGGTTGGGGGGGAAGCCTACGTGGTCGGGGTGATCGGCGATGGAGGGTACCGCGAGCACGCCCTCGTCCGTGGTGGCCCTGGTGACGGTACCCAGCAGACCCCGACCGCGTGGTGGAGCACCGATGCGCCGAGCGGTCGGCTCGTCGATCCCCGCCGTCACGAAACGAGCCAAGCGAGAGGGGTCCTCGCGCTGCCAGACACCAACGGCGGCGTAGCGAGCCTTCGTGAGCTCCTTGGCCGCGGACGCCGCTCCTTCAAGGAGTTCGTCGAGGTCCTGTGCTCGCACCAGCACGAGCACCCGCTCAAACAGCGGTCTGAGCTGGCGCGCCGGGATTGGGTGCACCATTGCGACTAACCTAGTGCCGGCACAGGATCCTCGCTCGAGGACGGACATTGAGGGAGTGACCATGATCCTGCTCGAGGAGCTTCCCATTCGGGCTCGTGTGCCCGATCTCGAGCACGGCGGTTGGCGCGAGGCGCGGTTGCTGCGGCGTACCTGCCCAGTGTTCGGAACCGGCAGCCGGCTCATCGAGGGCGCCAAGCTCACTGCTGCGGGCGTCGGTCTCGAGGAGCTGGCCGCTGCGACAAGCGGGTTCTGTCCGTTCTGTGCGGAGGTGATCGAACAGGCAACCGCTCCCTTCGAGGAGGGCATCTCGCCGACGGGACGCATCCGACACGGGACCGCCTGGGTCGTGCCGAACGTGCTGGCCTACTCCGCGGTATCGGCCGTCGGGGTCTACGACCCCGCCCGTCATGTGCTCGGCCTCGAGGACTTCACGCCCGACCTGCTCTTCGATGCCTTCGGTGCGATGCTCGAGCACGCGCGAGCGGTGCGCCGCCTGTACCCGGAGCTCGTGTGGTCGTCGATCTCGGCCAACTACCTCCCGCCCTCGGGCTCGTCCCTCCTGCACCCGCACCTGCAGAGCTCGCACGACCCGGTGCCGCTCGCGGCCCAGGCGATCCTGGAGTCCCGCTCGGAGGCGCACTGGACTACCTATGGCGCGAACCTGCTCGGTGAGCTCGTCGAGCTCGAGCGTGCGGCGACAGCCCGCTACGCCGCCTCTACCGGCCCTTGGTCGTGGGTGACGCCCTTCGCGCCCAGCGGGTTCTACGAGGTCTGGGGGGTCCATGAGGAGCTCGCGGATCTCGTCGCACTCGATGACCATGACCGACGCCAGCTCGCCGCGGGACTGGCGTCGGTACTTGGCGCCTACCGGGAGCGAGGGTTGTCGAGCTTCAACTACCAGCTCCTGGGTGCTGGGCCGCGAGGGGCCGAGGTCGGGGTACGGCTGCTCGTACGCATTGTGGCCCGCACGCCCGCTGCTCCGTGGTACCGCAGCGACGTGACCTACTTCGAGAAGCTCGGCATGGAAGCGATGATCGACCACACCCCGGAGTCGTTCGCCGAGGAGCTTCGTGCTGCCTTCGGCACCGGGATCGGCGCCTAGGCTCGCCTGCTCCTCGCTCGAGTCCAGAAGGGCTCAAGGCATCGGTCGTGGCGTGCCGATTGAAGAAACGTTGCGAACGACCGCACGGACGCAGGGAGGCGCGGATGCAGACGCTGACTCGCAAGCTCGTGGTGGCAGTGGCGGTGATCGCCGTGCTCGTCGGTCTTGGAGGCGGCATCACCATGAGCGAGGCGTTGTCGTCTCGCGCCCAGACGCGCACCTACGCGGCCGACCAGGCGAGGCTGAGCGTGCTGGCGGGCACCATCACCTCGGATTTCTACGCCTGGGACGATCAGATGAACATGTACGTGCTCACGGTGCTCGCTGACCCCCATGCACACCAGCTCATCGCGACCACGTACCAGCAGGCGACCCAGGCAGGGGCGCAGCTCGGGGCCGACGTGCGGCGAGCCGCGCAGCTCGCGAGCACGCCAGCTATCCACGCTGACCTTGCCCGAGTGGCGCGGGACGCACGAGCTTACGGCACCTACGCGAGCGAGGTGCACGCAGCGGTGCTTGCCGGCAACGTCTCCCGAGCGGTGTACCTGCAGACGGTGGGCAACCTCGCGCCGTCGAACGACATCATGGCAGCGCTCGCGAACCTCTCTCACGCCACCACAGTGTTCGCGAACCAGGCCCTCCATGGCGTGCGCGTCGGTGCCGCCGCCGCTGCGCTCTGGACGGGTTTGAGCCTCGGGCTGCTCGTCGCGCTGCTCGCGGCGGTTGTGGTGGCTGCACGGCACTTCGTGCTTCGACCTCTCAGGGATCTCGGAACCTCGCTGTGGGCGTTGGCTGAGGGTCGGGGCGAGGTCGAGCGCTTGGACGAGTCGCGTCCAGACGAGTTCGGGGAGCTCGCTCGCGCCTTCAATCAGTTCCGTGACCGGCTGTTCACCCTCATCCAACGCGTCGCCGAGTCGGTGGGCACGCTCCTTGAGGGGACTAGGAGCCTGGCGGCGGTTGCGGGTACCATCGGCGACGGCGCTCGTGAGACCGCCGAGCGGGCCCAGCGCACCGAGGCCGTCTCGCGGGAGGTGAGCGGTCACATCCAGTCGGTGAGTGTGGCCACGGAGCAGATGCGCGTGGCCATTGCCGAGATCGCCCGCTCTGCGGCGGACGCCGCGAGCGTGGCCGCCAGCGCGGTGGACGTCGCCTCCTCGACCCAGGCCAGGGTCCAGACGCTCGGTGAGTCCTCGGCGGAGATCGGCGCCGTCATCGAGACCATCACCGGCATTGCCGAGCAGACCAACCTGCTTGCGCTGAATGCCGCCATCGAGGCCGCGCGGGCAGGCGAGGCTGGCAAGGGCTTCGCGGTGGTGGCGAGCGAGGTCAAGGAGCTGGCCCGCAACACCGCTCGGGCAACCGAGGAGATCGGCGCCAAGCTCGAGGCGATCCGCGCGGAGAGCCTCGCCGCGGTGGAGGCGATCGGTCGCATCACCGAGGTGATCGCAACCATCAACGACCTGCAGTCCTCGATCGCCTCGGCGGTGGAGGAGCAGTCGGTGACAACCAACGAGATCGGTCGAGTCGTGGAGCTCGCCACGAGCGGCACCGGCGAGATCGCCACCGCAGTCGAGGCTGTTGCCGAGAGCTCGGGGGAAGCGCTACGCTCGGTGGAGTCCGCGAGCGAGGTTCTTGCCAAGCTGGTCGAGCTCGCCAACTCGCTCGGCGTCCTCGTCGGTGTGCAAGCCGACGCAGCCGACGCAGATCCCGCTCGCCGTTTCGGCCTCCGCGCGGAGCAGGAGTCGCCTAGCGTGCTAGTGTCGTGAACTTGAGTTCGTTGAGCTCGGGGTGGTCCTGCGTGATGGCGAGCACGGCCTCGAGCGTGCGTCGAGCAAGCTCACCATCGCCGCCGGGACGGTTCATCAGCCGCACGAAGGCAGCTCGGCCGTCGTCGAAGATGACAGTCGGGACGCCAAAGACCTGGTAGCGCTCGACCGCACGGTGGTGCTCCTCGTGGAGCTGGGCTGCGAGCCCGTCGGATCGTGCCTGTGCGAGGACTGCGTCGGCGTCGAGGCCGCAGCTGGCGAGGGCGTCGGCGATGACCTCGGGATCGGTGAGGTCTCGAGCCTCGTCGTGGCGGGCGGCGAACAGCGCACGATGCACGCTTGGGAACTGCTCCGGGTGTGCATCGCGCACCACCATGCCGGTTGTGAGCGCGAGGATGTCGTTGCGCCGCGCCGTGTCGAGGATGACGCTGGGATCCCCCTCGTCGAGGTGCACCTCAAGGAGGGAGAAGGGCACGAAGTCGACCTCCCAGGGCGCACCCTGCTCGAGGGCGGCAAGCAGATGCTCGTGGAAGTTGCGGGCGAAGGGACAGCGGTAGTCCCACGTGACAGCGAAGTGCATGGGTACCTCCGCTTCTCAGGCTAGCCGGGCGCGGGGCGATCGGTGCATGTGCAACGAGCTGGTCACCCGGGGGACGATGGAGGCTTGAGCGCGAGCACCGGTACCGCAAGACGGGCAAGGAGCCCGACGTCGCTCGCGTAGCTGAGGCGCTCGGCGGCGAGGGACGGTGCAAGCCACACGGCGTCGTCGACCTCGTCGCCGTCGACCTGGGGTTGTAGGTTCCCGTCGGGGCGCAGGAGGAACCAGGTCACGACCTTGGTGTGGCCGGATGTGAGCTCGTAGCGCACCACCGCGATCGGGGCGACCGCTCGTACCGCAAGCCCGGTCTCCTCGGCCACTTCGCGCAGCGCGCACGCGAGGATCGGCTCGCCGTGCTCGGCCTTGCCCTTCGGCCAGCTCCAGTCGTCGTAGCGGTGTCGATGTACCACGAGCACCCGTCCGGCATCGTCGAGGACGATGCCGCCGCCGGCTCGCACCAGCGCACTCACCGCAGGATGGCCTCGAGGATCCGACGAGCCAGCGTTCCATAGACGGCGCCGACGACCGCGCCGCCGAGGACGTCGGAGGCGTGGTGGATGCGGACGTAGACCCGCGAGAGCCCGACCGCTAAGGCGAGGGGGGCGAGCACGAGGCGGGAGCGCCGGGTTCGCCCCAGGAGCACCAGCGCGGCGAAGGCTGCGGAGGTGTGACCGCTCGGGAAGCTTGAGCTGCGGGGGTAGCGCAGTGCGAGGGGGTGCTCGTGATCGGGCGAGATGGGACGGCGTCGTCGGAACGCGGTCTTGATGACGCCGTTCACGAGTACGGACTCAGCGCCCAGGGCCGCCATGGTGCCGAGCGCCCAGGCTCGTCGCCGCGAGGAGAGCGCCTGTGCGGCGGCGATGAGCATCCACAACAGCGAGTGATCCGCGAGTGCAGTGAGGGTGTAGAAGGTCACATCGAGGGCTCGATGCCCGCGCAGCTCCTCGAGCGCCCGATCCGCCCACGCGTCGAGGCCGTCGACGAGCGAGCCCACCGTAGGCGGCGTCACGCCGCAGCCCCCATCGCGGGACAGGCCTCGCGGTGCGGGCAGCTCGCGCACAGGCGGGAGGGGCGTGGCGGGAAGTCTTCGCGCTCGCAGGCGCGCTCGATGGCCGCCCACAAGGCTGCGAGTCGTCGGGCGACACCGTTGAGCTCCCGCGAGCTCGGCGTACGCTCGATCACGCAACCGTCGGCGAGGTAGAGCAGGCGTACTGCCCGGGGAGCCCGTCCCAGCGTCTCGGCGAGCAGCAGCGCGTAGGTGAGCACGCCCCCCAGCCGCGAGTCCTGGTAGCTGGTGCTCGGAGCGCGCCCGGTCTTGTAGTCAACCACGACGAGGTCTCCATCGTGGAGGTAGTCGAGGCGGTCGATCACTCCGCGGATGAGCACCTCCTCGAGGCGAGCTTCGAGGCGGAGCTCGGTCGCGATGGCGTGGACGCGGCTTGGCTCCTCGACCACGAGCACGGCGCGGGCGAGGGAGATGACCCGCTGGTGGAGCCGGCGGCGGGCGTCGTCGTCGAGGCCGGTGAGGAACTCAGCGAGCTCACCGCCGCGCTCGTGCTGGTGCCACGCCTCGTGGCAGGCGGCCTCCAGGGCGGCGGGCGTGCGATCCTCGGCGGGGAGCTGGTAGAAGCGCTCCAGGGCCGAGTGCGTGATGGAGCCGAGAGCCAGGGGAGGCGTCGGTGGCGTGGGGACGCGGTCGATGACGCTGCGCCGGAACGCGAAGGGGCACTCCTGGAACGCGGCCGCCTTGGTGGGCGAGAGTGACGTCGGCAGCGGCAGGCCCATGGCGCTCCAGGCTACCGAGCCGGCGGCCAGCGCGCGTCGAGCCAGGTCGTGATCGCCGCGGCGACGCGGAGCGGGTTCTCGAAGGGACCGAAGTGGCCTACCCCCTCGACGACCTGGGTCACAAGGCCCGGCACCAGTGCCTGCCAGCGCTCGAGGTCTCTGCTCGTGACCGTGTCGGAGCGCTCCCCCGCCAGGATGAGAGTGGGCACCGTGAGCGTTGCGAGCAGCTCGGTTGCCCTGGCTTCCAGGCCGCCGCGATACATTGCAGCCTCCTCGGCGGGTGCGAGGCGCAAGCGCACGCCCCCGCCAGGATCGTCGACGAGACACGTCTCCACGTAGGCACGGAGCACGCCTGGGGCGAAGGCCGACATCGGCGGCTTCGAGCCCAGCCGGCGGGCGGCTGCGTCACGGTCGGCAAAGTGGTCCCGGCGGCGCAGCGCCTGGGCCACCAGCCGATCGGTGCGCTCCCGCTCCAGGGCGTTGGTGGCGTCGATGAGGATGGGCTCGAAGGCGACGAGCGCTCGGGCGCGCTCGCCCTCGCGGGCGAGGGCGAGGATCGCGGTGGTGGCGCCGAGGGAGTGGCCGAGCAGGATCGGGGGTTCCTCGAGTCGAGCGAGCGCCTGAGCGAGCGCGGCGGCGTAGCTCGACCAGGGGATCACGGGCCCCGGTGGGGATGCTTGCCGCGCAACCCCGTGGCCGGGGAGGTCGACACCGACGGTTGGACGGCCGAGCACGCGGGCGAGCGCGCCGTAGCAGGCAGCGCTGAACCCCCCGGCGTGGACGACGACGATGGCTGCTCTAGCGGCAGGGACCGGCACGGCGAGGTCGTCGAGCATCTTCACGGCGAGCGCTCAGGCTACTCCGAGTTGGCCGGGGTGTTGCTCCGGTACCATGGGCCCCGTGAATCACCTCGTCGACGTCGTGGTGAGCCGCGACGGCCTTCTTGCGATCCTACTCTTGATGACGCTGGAGTCAGCGCTTGTCCCGGTGCCGTCCGAGCTCGTGATGACGCTCGCGGGATTCTTTGCCGCCGAGGGGCACCTCAGCCTCGTGGGCGCGATGGTCGCCGGCGTGGTAGGCAACGTGATCGGCAGCGTCGTGCTCTGGGCGATCGGCTATACGGGAGGCCGGGCACTGATCGAGCGCTATGGGCGCTACGTGCTACTCAAGCGGAAGGATCTCGTTCGGGCGGAGCGGTGGTTCGCCCGGCATGGGGAGGCTGCTGTGATTACCTCCCGCCTACTGCCGGTGGTGCGCTCGGTGATCTCGCTGCCGGCCGGTGTCGCAGAGATGCCGCTCGGTCGGTTCTCGCTCTACACGCTCATCGGATCGGTGCCGTTCATCGTCGCCTTAACTCTGCTCGGCTACTACGTGGGCTCGAGCATCGGCGTCATCGTGCGTGTGATCCAGGACCTGGGCTACGCCATCGCGGCGATCCTCGTCGCCGCTGTCGTTGGGTTCGTCGTGGTTCGGATGCGACGTCGAGGGGTCGAGCCGGCCTAGGGCACCCTGGCCACGTCGGTTGGCCTACACTGGGCTTGTCGCCCGGGAAGTGGCGCAGGTTGGTAGCGCACCTGCTTTGGGAGCAGGGGGTCGCGGGTTCAAGTCCCGCCTTCCCGACCGCGATGGGTTCCCCGGCCGCCGTGCTCCGGGTCCCATTCGAGCTCGTGGGCTTCGCAGTTGCCAGTGCGCAACGAGAGCTCGTGAGGCTGGATATGCGGGTGTAGCTCAATGGCAGAGCTCCAGCCTTCCAAGCTGGTGATGCGGGTTCGATTCCCGTCACCCGCTCCAGAGCCCTGCGCGCACTCGGTTGCGCGTGGGGGTCTGCAATGCGAGCGGAGCGTTGAGCCTTCAGGGGCCGCTCACGTCTTGGACACCGCAACCCCGGTCCACGATGGCGCTGGGTCGGCGCTGGCGAGGGGGTCCTCACGCTGCCTGCGAGCGCCGATGTGTCGCTCATGACCACGTGGCTCGAGGTCGAGGTCGCGGTCGGCTGTCGATTCCATGGTGCTGACGGTGGTGGGCTTCATCTGCCCAAGTGACCCAAGGCGCCTGGCATCGGTGTGCAACGCCTCGTGGTGCACCACCACGCGGGCCACCTGGCCGTTCACGACGCAGCCGAGCCCGTGAGGCCAGTGCGAAGGCCATGCTGGTCCTCGCTGGTGCGATCGCTGCTGAACCGGCTCCGAGCGGGGCTGCTTGCGCGCCGAGGTGTGCCATCCAGGCAGTGGTGGAGGCTTGATACCAGCCAAGGTATCTAGTGAGGTGACTAGACTGGTTTCCGAGTGAAGAAGTCAGCATTACTCATCGCAGGAGCGATAGAGTGATCGTCGTCGTCATAGGGCGTGCGAGAATCCGAGGAGGCTGGCGTGGCGCAGGTGTTTCGGTCGCACGAGCAGGTGGACGAAGTGGAGGATCCGGGGGCTGACGTGGCGGTCGTCGCGTCGAGCGACCGACCTGAGCCCGCAACGGTCAGTCTGCAGCGGGGGGGCGAAGTGCAAGACCTCGTGCGTCGTCTCTCCCGGATTGAGGGCCAGATCCGGGGTATTAAGCGGATGCTCCAGGAGGGTCGTGACTGTCGGGATCTCGTGACGCAGTTCGCCGCGGTCTCGCGCGCACTGGAGCAGGCGGCGCTCAACTACGTCACGAGCGAGCTGGTCTGGTGCGTGGAGCAGCCCGAGGAGGCGGCCGAGCACGGCTACTCGGTCGAGGAGCTGCGCAAGCTGCTCGGGCGCCTGCGCTGACGGCAGGGTCGGCCATGCGATGATGGCCCTACGGTGACGGGAGGGCCATCACCGTTATGATTGGAGCGCTATGCGCTCATCCACCACGACCAGCGACGACCAGCGAACGGCGACGATCGCGATCGAGTTCGAGGCCCCCGAGATCCAGCCCAAGCGCGACGAGGTCCTCACGCGGCTCCAGCGAGAAGTGCGCTTGCCAGGCTTTCGCCGAGGCAAGGTTCCACGCCAGCTTCTGCTCAAGCGCATCGGGGAGCCGCAGCTCGTGCGCGAGGCGGTTGAGGCGATCCTCGAGGAGCGTCTCGGCGACGTCATCGCTGAAAGCGGGCTCGATGTGATCGGGACTCCCGTCATCGAGGCGCTGGAGCCTCGCAGCGACGGCGGTGCCTCAGTGTCGCTCCAAGTCGAGCTGCGGCCGAGCGTCCAAGTCAGCGACTGGCGGGGCATCGTGGTCGAGGTGCCTGATCCCCGCGTGAGCGACGAGGAGATCAACGCGATCGTCGAACGGCTCCTCGAGCAGCGTGCTGAGGTCCGCGACGTCGAGCGGCCGGTGGCTCTCGGGGATCAGATCACCCTGAACGTCTGGCGCGTCGAGGCGGACGGGACCGAGACGCTCGAGACACCCGACCTCGTGGTGCGACTCGGCCGGGGCCAGCTGCCTCAAGATGTCGAGGAGCGCCTGGTGGGGGCGTCCGTTGGGGATCGCATTCCGCGAGGCGAGGGCGCTCGCGGCGACGCCTCGGCCAGCGCCACCCAGGGCGCAGACGAGACCAGCGAGAGCGATGGCGCCGAGGAGGTCTCGGCGGCGAGCAACGACGCTACCGAGGTGTACGAGGTCGTCGCGGTGCGCGAGATCGTCCTGCCACCCATCACCGACGAGCTCGTCGAGGAAGTGACAGGCGCTGCGAGCCTCGAGGCCTTGCGGGGCCAGATCGCCGCCGACCTCGCGGTCAACCGGCGCCGCAGCGCCCAGGAGGTTTTCGAACGGGAGCTGCTTCGATCGTTGCTCGAGCGTACGGAGCCGAAGACCGTCCCGGCCGCCCTCGTCGATCCTGTCTACCGGGAGGAGATCCGCCGCTTCGGCTCGACGCTGGATGCGTCGGGGATCTCGCTGCGGCGCTACCTCGACCTCACCGGTCTGAGCCGTGACGAGGTCGCTCAGGGGCTGTCGGCTCGCTCGGCGGAGTACGTGCTCACGGATCTTGCGCTGCGGGCCATCGCGCGCGAGGCGGGGCTCGAGGTCGACGACGACGAGCTCGCCCGTGAGCTCGATGCGGCGGTTGCCTCGGGCAGGCTCCGCGATCGCAGCGACGGTGAGCGTCCTGCAGTGCGGGCTCGACTCGTGGCGGACATCCTCACGCATAAGGCCCTCGCGCTGCTCCAGCGCGAGGCGCGTATCGTCACTCCGGGCGGTGTCGAGCTCACGCTGGCCGATCTCGGTCTGGCCGAGGTGGTAGCGAATGACCTCGGCGAGCCCAGCGAGGAGCAGGCCGATGCGCGCGAGGAGGTTGAGAGTCCCGAGGGCGGCGCCCCAGCGGCGATGGCATCGAGCGCGCCCGTTGATGATGGGGGTGAGGTCGCTCCCGAACCAGCCAGCGACGAAGCTCCCTAGAATCGCTGGCGTGGATCGACCCATGCCGCCCCGTAACTACCTCGTGCCTACCGTCATCGAGACCTCGTCTCGGGGCGAGCGGGCTTACGACCTCTACTCCCGCCTTCTGCGCGAGCGCATCATCATCCTCGGAACCCCGATCGACGATGCCGTTGCGAACCTGGTGTGTTCGCAGCTGCTCTACCTGGAGTACGAAGATCCCGATCGCGACATCAACCTCTACATCAACTCTCCAGGCGGGGAGATCACGGCGTTGTTCGCGATCTACGACACGATGCGCTTCGTCCGGCCGGACGTGTCGACGTTCTGCTTCGGACAGGCCGCTTCGGCTGCTGCGGTGATCCTGGCGGCGGGCGCCAAGGGCAAGCGCTTCGCGCTGCCTCACGCGCGAATCCTGCTACACCAGCCCTACGGCGGCGTGGGTGGCCAGGCCACAGACATCGAGATCCAGGCCAAGGAGATCCTGCGCATGCGGGATCTCCTCAACGAGATGCTGGCGGAGGCCACAGGCCAGCCGGTGGAGCGCATCGCGCGGGACACCGATCGCGACTTCGTGCTGGAAGCTCCCCAGGCGGTGGAGTACGGCATCATCGACGAGGTGGTTGTCGCGCGGGAGCGATGAGCGTCTTGTGCTCGGGCAGGCAGCCAGGGGCGCATTCGGCGGTTTCGGCGCGGCCCGTCCGCGAGCCCTTGTACGAGCGGTTGACGGTGCTGGGAGGCAAGCGTGCGGGGGCGTCGTGGCGCGCTCAGTCAGCTGAGTGCTGCCAGCTGGCGTGGTGGTGACTGATCGGGGCGAGTTCCTGCGGCGCAAGAGCAGAGGGCGCTAACCTGGAAGCGTCCGCACCGTTCGAGGGAAGGTGGGCCATGGCCAAGGTGGGTGACGGGCAGGAGATCGTCAAGTGCAGCTTCTGCGGGCTGTCGCAGAAGCAGGTGCGCAAGCTCATCGCAGGTCCGGGCGTCTACATCTGCGACAAGTGCATCGAGCTCTGCAACGACATCATTTCTGAGGAGCTCGGAGATGCCAAGCCGGAGCCGGTCGCACAGGATCGTCTGCCAAAGCCCGCGACGATTATGGACTTCCTCAACGCCTACGTGGTGGGCCAGGAGTCGGCGAAGAAGATCCTCTCGGTCGCGGTCTACAACCACTACAAGCGCATCCGCCACGGAGAGAAGGACGACGTCGAGCTCCAGAAGTCGAACGTCCTACTGCTGGGGCCGACGGGGTGCGGCAAGACACTGCTCGCGCAGACGCTCGCGCGCATGCTCAACGTCCCCTTTGCCATCGCGGACGCCACCGCACTGACCGAGGCAGGCTACGTCGGCGAGGACGTCGAGAATATCCTGCTCAAGCTCATTCAGGCGGCTGACTTCGACGTGAAGCGGGCCGAGACAGGGATCATCTACATCGACGAGATCGACAAGATCGCTCGCAAGGCCGAGAATCCTTCGATCACCCGCGACGTCTCCGGCGAGGGCGTGCAGCAGGCACTCCTGAAGATTCTCGAAGGCACTGTCGCCTCGGTGCCCCCTCAGGGCGGACGCAAGCACCCCCACCAGGAGTTCATCCAGATCGACACCTCGAACATCCTGTTCATCTGTGGGGGAGCCTTCGTCGGGCTCGAGGAGATCGTCGCGGCGCGCCTGGGTCATCGAGGGATCGGCTTTACTGGCTCGCTCGCCGACCGGAACGAGGACGACAACATCCTGGCGAGGGTGCAACCCGAGGACCTACTCAAGTTTGGTCTGCTCCCGGAGTTCATCGGCCGCCTGCCGATCATCGGAACCATCCAGAACCTCGATCGGGACGCTCTCATCTCCATCCTTACCGAGCCGAAGAACGCGCTTGTCAAGCAGTACCAGAAGGTGCTGGCGATGGACGGGGTCGAGCTCGAGATCACGCAAAGCGCGCTGGAGGCGATCGCGGACCTTGCGCTCCTGCGGGGCACGGGCGCGCGGGGTCTCAAGGCCATCATGGAAGAAGTCCTGCTCGACGTCATGTATGAGATCCCGTCCCGGACCGATGTCAAGCGCTGCGTGATCGACCGTGACGTGGTGCTCGAGCACGCCGCGCCGACGCTGGTGCCGCTCGATGCACCGAGCGAGCCGCACCGGCAAGCCTCTTGAGCGGACCGCTCGGCGATGAGCGACCGCGGGACTGGCTGAGCCGCCTGGACGACTTCGAGCGGGACCGCAGCGTCGCCATTCATGGTCCAGCGGTGGTCCGTGCGGCACTGGACGCTCTCGGCGCGCCGGACCGGGCCCTGCGGGTGGTGAGCGTCGCCGGCACCGCTGGCAAGGGTTCGGTCGCGACCTTCCTTGCGGCGTTGCTCGACTTCCAAGGATTGCGCACACTCGCGTACCGCTCCCCGCACCTGTGCGCTTGGGAGGAGCGGTTCCTGGTCGCGCAGCAGGCGATGGATCCGCTCGCGGTCGACGAGGAGCTTGAGCAGCTGCGGCTGGCCACCGAAGCTGGGATTCTGCCCCCACTGACGCGGTTCGAGGTGGAGACGGTGCTCGCTGCCTCGCTGGCAGCCCGGGAAGGGTGCGAGGTGTTGGTGGCCGAAGCAGGGCTCGGTGCTGCGGGCGACGCGACCGCGGCGTTCGACCCGGAGCTTGCGCTCGTGACCTCGATCGGCGATGACCACCGGCGCGAGTTGGGCGGAACCCTGAAGCACGTTGCCCGTGCCGAGCTCGGCATCGCCGAGCGAGCCCAGGTGGTGCTGCTTGGCGAGCTCGGTGAGGTAGGGACTGCGGTCGCCGAGCGCGTCATCGGGGCGCGCAACGGCGTCGTCTGGCTCGGTCGCGAGCGTCGGATCCTTGAGCGGCGCCCCGGCGTAGCCCACCAATCGCTGTTGCTCGATGACGGGCGCGAGCTACTCGTCCCGTATCTGGGTAGGCCAGCGGCCCAGAGCGTCGCACTCGCGGTATGGGCCGCGGACGCGTTGGTGCGGCGCCAGGTGCCTGCCGACCTCGTTGACACGGTCGCTGAGCGGGTGAGGCTGCCTGGGGCGCCGTGGCTCCACGCTGGCCCCCCTCGAGCGGTCAGCGATCTCGCACACAACCCACTCGCCGCAGCGGCGCTCGCGGAGACGATCGCCGAGTCCTTCCCTCGCGAGCTCACCTGGACGCTCGTCGTCGGGCTCACCCACGACCGCGATCCGGCTGCGTTCCTCACCCCCCTTGCGCCCCTTTCGGTGGTGCGGGTGCTAGCCCTCGATGTCGGGGTAGCCAGCGAGCGGATCCTCGATGTCGCCCGCAACGTCTGGCCTGGGGCTCGCTGCGAGGTCGCAGCGAGCCTCGCGTCCGGACTCGCGGCTGAAGCGGATGCCGACCCCAGCCGGTGGGTGCTGGTCACGGGGAGCCATCGGGTGGTCGCGCCGCTGCGGTGCTCCTGAGCCGCTCGCGGCTCGTGCGGGCCCTTGCGACTAGCATCCACGCTCCGTGGACCAGCGAACGCTCGTAATCTTAAAGCCGGACGCTGTCGAGCGGGGGCTCGTCGGCGAGATCCTTGGTCGCCTGGAGCGCAAGGGGTTGCGCTTCGAGCGACTCGAGCTGCGCCAGCTCGACGTGGCCACCGTGCGCGAGCACTACGCCGAGCACCGCGACAAGCCCTTCTTCGACGATCTTGTCGCCTTCCTGACCCGGGGTCCCGTGGTGCTGGCCCAGGTGGCGGGCCCGCGCGACACCGTGGCGACGGTGCGGACGCTGATGGGAGCTACCGACCCGCTGCAGGCTGCCCCGGGGACCATCCGGGGCGACCTTGCTATGCTCATCGACGAAAACCTGATCCACGGCTCCGACTCGCCAGCGTCGGCAGCGCGGGAGCTCGCTCTGTTCTTTCCAGATCCCCAATAGCGCGGAGTGCTCGGAGTCCGGCACCCCAGAGGGAGGTTCGAGATGGCCAGCGTCGGGAAGATGTTCAGCCGTGACATCGCCGTTGATCTTGGGACGGCGAACACGCTCGTGTATGTCCGGGGCAAGGGCATCGTGATCTCCGAGCCATCGGTTGTGGCCATCAACGTCAACGACGGCCGGCCGCTCGCCGTCGGGCTCGAGGCCAAGCGGATGATCGGCCGTACCCCCTCGAACATCCAGGCCATCCGACCCCTGAAGGATGGGGTCATCGCCGACTTCGAGGTGTGCGAGAAGATGCTGCGATACTTCATCGGCCGCGTCAACTCCTCGCGCTTCGGCAAGCCCCGCATGGTGATCTGCGTCCCAAGCGGTATCACCGGGGTCGAGAGGCGGGCGGTGCAGGAGGCCGCTGAGTACGCAGGCGCGCGCAAGCCGGCCTACATCATCGAGGAGCCAATGGCAGCGGCTATCGGGGCAGGGTTGCCTGTCCACGAACCGACAGGGAACATGGTTGTGGACATCGGCGGGGGCACGACTGAGGTCGCCGTTATCTCCCTTGGCGGCATTGTGACCGCCAAGTCGATCCGCGTCGGCGGCGACGAGATGGACGAGGCGATCATGAGCTACGTGAAGAAGCACCACTCGCTCGCCCTCGGTGAGCGTACCGCCGAGCAGATCAAGATGACCCTCGCGTCGGCGTTCCCGCTCGAGGAGGAGCTGCGTGCCGAGATCCGTGGGCGCGACCTCGTCACCGGCCTGCCCAAGACGGTGACCATCAGTACGGAGGAGGTTCGAGCCGCGATCGAGGAGCCGGTTTCCCAGATCGTGGATGCGGTCAAGGCGACCCTCGACGCGACGCCTCCGGAGCTCGCTGCGGACATCATGGAGCGAGGTATCGTGCTTACCGGCGGTGGCGCGCTGCTTGCTGGGCTCGACCGGCGACTCCACGAGGAGACCGGGATGCCGATCGTCGTGGCGAAGAACCCGCTGCAGTGCGTTGCTATCGGCTCGGGGCAGTGCCTCGAGGAGTTCGACGCCCTCCAGCAGGTGCTTATCACGTCGTCGCGCTAGTCCTCGTCCGTGACTCGTCTCCTCGAACGCCCTCGCATCACGCTCATCGTCCTGTTGGTACTTGGGCTCACGCTCGTCACCGTGAGCTTCCGTTCACCCACTGCGGCGAAGCTCGGTAGCGTCAGGACGCTCGTGGCCGACGTCGTCGACCCCATTCGCGGAGCGATCGACGCGGCGTTCCGGCCGTTCGCAACGACGGTGCGGGGGGCGGTCGACTACAGCCAGGCCGAGGCCAAGCTGCGCCAGCTCGAGGCCGAGGTGTCCCAAGCCAAGCTCCTGGAGCGCGAGCACGCGGCTGCCTACGAGCAGCTCACCGCGCTCTCGCGACTCCTACACCTGCCCTGGGTTGGCACGATTCCGACCCTGCCGGCGGAGGTCATCGCGACCACACCGTCGAACCTCCAGCTCTCGTTCGTGATCGATCGAGGCTCGGCAGCTGGTGTCCAAGTTGGCAACCCCGTCGTCGGGGATGGAGGCCTTGCTGGACGCGTCATCGCCGTGACGCCGTCGACGGCGACCGTCCTTGAGATTACCGACCCGACCTCCGTGGTGGGGGTGCGCCTCCCCGGCTCCGGTCAGATCGGTGCGATGAGCGGTGAGGGGGCCTCGGCGCCGCTGTCCGTGTCGCTGATCGCCCCGGGGACGCCGCTGCGGCGGGGGGCAATCCTGACTACCTCGGGCCTCCAGGGCGGTTTGTTCCCGCCGGGGATTCCTGCCGCCCGGGTGGTGTCGGTCTCGAACCCCCTCAACGCACTGCAGGAGGAGATCGAGGCGCGCCCGCTCGTGGACTACGGCTCGCTCAGCTACGTGGACGTGCTGCGCTGGACGCCGGCGGGAGGGGGTGCGTGAGGTTCCTCCAGGCGGTGGCGGTCGTGGCGCTGCTACTTACCGCCGTCGTGTTCCAGAACACCGGCCTCGGGCAGGCCACCGTGCTGGGGGTGCACCCCGACTACACCATGGTGGTGGTCGCGGCGATCGGCGCCAGCCGAGGGCGGGAGTTGGGGGCTGTCGCCGGGTTCCTCGGTGGGCTCGCCGTCGACGCGTTCGTCACGACGCCGTTCGGGCTCTCGGCCATCGTCTACGTCGTGGTGGGCTACCTTGCCGGCGAGGTCGAGCAGATCGACGGCGGAGTTCCCTTCGCGGTGCGGTGGCTGGTCGTTGGGCTCGTGAGCCTCCTCGGGGAGGCACTCTTCGTCGTAGCTGAGTTCCTCCTTGGACTCACGAATCCCCTTCATGCACGGGTGCTAGAACAGATCGTGGTAGTTGGAGGTGTGAACCTGATCGTCGCCCCGGTTGCGCTCGGCTTGGCGCGACTTGCCTTCGGGTCGAGCCAGCCACGGGTGGCCTAGGAGGTGGCAATGGCACGGCGTCGCCGTCGGGGGCCGCGCCAGCCGAGCGCGGCGTTTCGGGCGCGAGTCCTGGGCTTGTCGACCATGGCGCTCTTCGCGGGGCTGCTCGCGCGTCTCTACTCCCTCCAGGTCCTCCAGGCGCCCACCTTCGAGCAGGCTGCGGTGCAGAACTCGGTGCGTACGGTTGCGATTCCGGCTCCACGAGGTTTGATCCTCGATCGCAACGGGACCGTCCTAGTGGGCAACCAGGTGGTGGACGTGGTCGGGCTCTCGGCCTACGAGGCGTACCTGCACCCGCAGGTGATCCCGCGCCTGGCCAAGGTCCTCGGCGTCACCCCGGCGCAGATCAAGCAGGACCTCGCGAACTCGCAGTACTCCACGTACGAGCCCACACCCATTGCCACAGGGGTCTCCCAGGCGACAGCGGTGTATCTCAAGGAGCGGGCCGCGGAGTTCCCCGGGGTGGTGGTCGAGCTCCAGACCGAGCGCTACTACCCGCTGGGTGATACCGCTGCGCACATCCTGGGCTACGTGGGTCCGATCTCGCCCTCGCAGCTCGCCAAGCTCGCCAAGTACGGCTACGCAGCCGGCGACCAGGTGGGTCGTGCAGGGGTCGAGGAGACCTTCAACCAGTACCTGCACGGGCAGGCGGGGTCGGAGCAGCTGGTAGTCAATGCCTACGGGGAGGTCGTCGGCGTGCGCAAGCGCGTGGCCCCGCGCCCGGGCGGCAACCTCGTGCTCACCATCTCGGCGCGCCTTGAGCGCTACGTCGAGCAGGTGCTGGCAGCCCAGGTCCGCAAGCTTTCGAACTCCTACAACAGCTACTTCGGTCGCTACACCGGCAACCTGGGGGGCGCTGCCGTCGTCGAGGATCCGAACAACGGCCAGATCCTCGCGATGGCCTCGTACCCGAGCTACAACCCGTCGTGGTGGGTGGGGGGCATCTCCTACCAGCACTACGCGAAGCTAACGAACCCTGCCGCCAACGACCCGCTGCTGAACCGAGCAATCTCCGCAGCGTTCACGCCCGGCTCCACGTTCAAACTCGCGACCGCCTCGGCAGCGCTCCAAGATGGGCTCATCACGCCGTACACCGTCATCGACGACACGGGTCACTTCCAGATCCCCAATTGCACCGGTTCGTTCTGCTCACTGCACAACTCCGGCGGCGAGGCGCTCGGTCCTATCACGATCACGACGGCGCTCGCGGCGTCCGACGACGTGTTCTTCTACACTCTCGGTTTTCGGTTCTACACCGACCAGGCGCAGTTTGGTCCGACGCCGATCCAGGACATGGCGGCCGCCTACGGCTGGGGCAAGCCGACGGGTATCGCCCTACCGGGCGAGGTGGCTGGTATGGTCGACTCGCCACAGCTGCGCAAGTACCTCCACGAGCACTACCCACAGGCCTACCCCTACGACACGTGGTACGTCGCGGATCAGCTCGAGATGGCCTTCGGCCAGGGCCTCACCGAGATCACCCCCATCCAGATGGCGAACGCCTACTCGACGTTTCTCAACGGGGGGACGCGCTTCGTCCCGCAGATCGCCCTCGCGGTTACCAACGATCGGGGCCAGGTCATCCAGCGCTTTGCGCCGCAAGTGGCGGGCCACGTGCACCTCGCACCGCTTGTACGCCAGACCCTCATCCAGGGCTACGAGGAGGAGGTCTCGAGCCCGCTCGGTACGGGGTACTACGTTTGGCAGGGGTGGCCCGACTCGACGTACACCATCGCCGGCAAGACGGGTTCGGCATCGGTGGCCGGGCAGGTGCCGAACTCCTGGTACGTAGGGATGGGCCCGATGCAGAACCCGCAGTACGTGGTGGTGGTGGTGATCCCGAACGGCGGCTTTGGTGACCTCGGGGCGGGGCCGGTGGTGCGCGAGATCTTCACCTACCTCCGCTCGCACCCGGTGGGTCAGCCGCACTACCAGGTGGCCCACCTGGCTGCGGGGGCGGTGACCCCGGTCGGGCAACTTGGGGGCACCACGGCGGGCTAGACTGCAGGCGGTGCCACGCTCGGCGTGGCGACGCTCTGATTGGGAGGGCTCATGCGCCAAGGGTGCTCGATGCTCGTGCCCCCCATGAGCGGACTTCAGAGCGAGGGCGATGCGAGGTGTCGCTGCTCGCCTGTGTGGTGTTCGTCGCAGGCCGTGCGCGTCGGAGTTCCCGAGGTGCGCTGCGCGTCCGCGCGCTCGCGGCCGCGAGCTGGAGAAGAGGTTTTTGATGAACCAAGTGCCTCCCGAGGGGGTCGGAGGTGGACAGGCTGAGCGCTTAGGGGCCTCGCCAGGGCCGGTTCCCACCGACGAGCCTGTGGCCAACGGTGCGAGCGCTGGCAGCAATGACGCACCAGCCCGGCGACGGCGACGTCGCGGCGGTCGCGGGCGTCGTTCCGGAGCCTCGGCTTCTTCGCCGTCGTCGGTACCGGTCACGATGGAGATCCAGGCGCCGCTCGCCGAGCCGACTGAGGAGCGACCCGGTAAGCGTCGTGCGCAGGCACGGCTGCCAAAGGAGCGGCGGGGCAGGCCCGTGGGGCGCTTCCAGATGGCGGTTCACGTGCATGGCGAAGTCACGCACGTCGCGATCCTGGAGGGTCGTAGCCTCATCCAGCACGTTGTCTCGCGGTCGTCGGATATCGAAACCAGCGTTGTGGGCAACATCTACCTGGGCAGGGTTGTCAACGTGCTGCCAGGTATGGAGGCGGCCTTCGTGGACATCGGCACCGCGAAGAACGCGGTGCTCTACCGTGGGGATGTGCGCTACGAGCGCGAGGATCTCGAGGGCCTGGGCGCTGGTGCTCGCATTGAGCAGCTGCTGCGACCCAAGCAAGTCATCGTCTGCCAGGCGGTGAAGAACCCCATTGCCCACAAGGGCGCACGCCTCACGCAGGAGGTGTCGCTGCCGGGGCGCTTTGTGGTCCTCGTACCTGGACAGCGCTCCGTCGGGATCTCCAAGCGCCTTCCCGACGAGGAGCGGCGTCGTCTGCGGCGGCTCGTCGACGATCTGGTCCCAGAGGGCTTCGGCGTGATCCTGCGCACCGCAGCGGAGGGTGCGACGCGCCTCGAGCTCGAGCGCGATATCGAACAGCTCGTGGGGATGTGGCGGCGTATCGACGAGCGCGCGCGCTCCGAGCACGCTCCCGCGCTCCTCTACCGAGAGCCGCCCGCGGCGGTGCGGCTCATTCGCGAGGAGTTCAGCCGCGAGTTTCGCTCCGTCACCATCGATGATCGGGCGCTCTACGAGGACATCGCCGCCTACGTGCAGGCGATCTCCCCGGAGCTCGCCGATCGCGTCGAGTACTACGACCCGCAAGCCGAGGGAGTACCTCTCTTCCAGCGGTTCCGTGTCCAGCATCAGCTCACGAAGGCTCTCGAGCGCAAGGTCTGGTTGCCGAGCGGGGGCTCGCTCGTGATCGACCGCACCGAGGCGCTCACGGTCATCGATGTGAACACGGCGCGCAACGTGGGGGAGCTCAGCCTGGAGGAGACGATCCATCGCAACAACCTCGAGGCCGTGGAGGAGATCGCCCGGCAGCTGCGCCTACGCGACATCGGCGGGATCATCGTCATCGACATCGTGGACATGCTGGATCCCCAGAACCGAGAGGACGTCATGCGGGCCTTCCGCGCGGCGCTCGCGCGCGACAAGACGCGCACGCACGTCTACGACATGAGCCCGCTCGGGCTCATCCAGATGACGCGCCAGCGCATCAGCGAGGGTCTTGTCGAGTCACTCTCGGCGACCTGTCCCACCTGCCACGGCACCGGCTACGTGCTGGACGAGGAAGCCCTCGACCTGCGCTAGGCTGTTGCGAGCTATGGACGCGATCATCTCGACTGGCAGCCATCAGGAGCGTGTACGCGAGGGCACCGAGGTGCTCCTCGATCGTGCACCGCTCGCAGAGGGAGAGACCGTGACGCTGCGGCCGCTGGCCATCGTGGAGGGCGATGCGATCACGGTCGACGAGGCGGCGCTCGCGACGGCGTCGGTCGAGGCGGTCGTGCTCGGCTCGGTCAAGGGTCCAAAGATCCGCGGCTTCACCTACAAGGCCAAGGCGAACGAGCGTCGGCGCTTTGGCCACCGGCAGCAGTACCTGCGCGTCCGGGTTACGGCCATCACCCGCTAGCAATGTAGGCACGCACGGAGACGGAGAACACAGATGTCGAAGACCAAGGGCGGCGGCTCGACGAAGAATGGTCGCGACTCGCACGCAAAGCGCCTCGGCGTCAAGGCGTTCGGGGGCGAATGGGTGAGTGCGGGGTCGATTCTCGTGCGGCAGCGGGGCACCAAGTTCCATCCGGGGCTGAACGTGGGCCGCGGGCGCGATGACACGCTCTTTGCACTCACGCACGGGCACGTGCGCTTCGGCGTGCGGCGTGGTCGGCGGGTTGTCGACGTGGAGCCAGCCGAGGCGCAGCTCGGCTAGGCCGGGCGGGTGTCCAACTTCGTCGATCGAGCGCAGCTCCACGCCCGGGCCGGTGACGGCGGGGCTGGCGCAGTGTCGTTCAGACGTGAGGCGTACGTCGACCGAGGTGGACCCGACGGTGGGGACGGTGGCGACGGTGGCAGCGTGCTGCTGCGAGGCGACCCGCACGTGTCGTCGTTGGTTGCGTTCCGTGACCAACCGTATCGTCGTGCCCGCGATGGCCAGCACGGTCAGGGCCAGCGGCGTCACGGCCGACGGGGGGAGGATCTCATCGTTGGCGTGCCCATCGGCACGGTGGTGCGAACCCTCGACGGCGAGATCATCGCCGAGATTCTCGACACGACGACGCTCGTCGAGGTGGCTCGCGGCGGTCGTGGCGGCAAGGGCAACGCGCGCTTTCTGTCCAACCGTCGGCGAGCACCCGCCTTCGCCGAGCAGGGGGAGCCAGGGGAGGACATCTGGCTCAACCTTGAGCTCAAGTTGGTTGCCGACGTGGCCCTCATCGGTCCTCCCAACGTCGGCAAGAGCTCACTGCTCGCTGCACTCACCCGGGCGCGTCCGCGCATCGGTGACTACCCGTTCACGACGCTAGAGCCATCCCTCGGCGTGGTCCGCCTCGGGTCTGAGCGTGAGTTCGTCCTCGCCGATATCCCTGGCCTCATCGAGGGGGCGAGCGAGGGTCGAGGTCTTGGCCACGAGTTCCTCCGTCATGCGGAGCGAGCTCGGGTGAGCGCGCTCGTGGTCGATGCGGGCAGCGCCGACCCACTCGGGGCGATCCGCACGACGTTAAGCGAGCTCGAAAGCTACGCAGCCTCGCTAGCCGAGCGCCCGAGCGTCCTGGTAGTCACCAAGGCTGACCTCGATCCCGAGGGTGCTGCTGAGCTCGGCCGCAGCCTGAGCCGGCGCTCCGGCATCCCGCTGGCCGGCGTGGTCTCGGCGCACCAGCGCTCTGGTCTCGATGAGCTCGCGCGCGCGCTCGAGCAGGCGGTCACCTCGGCTCGGCGCAGTGTGCGCGGCGAAGGGGTGACGCTCCTGCGACCCCGGCCAGCCGTCGAGGCTGAGGTGCGGCGAGTGGCGCCGGGTGTGTTCGAGCTGGTGGGCCGGGATGCCCTGCGCGCGGTGCGCCTCAGCGACCTCGGCGACGAGGCGGCGAGTGAGGTGGTTCAGCGCCGACTCGAGAGCCTGGGGCTCGTGCGCATCCTGCGACGCCTGGGCGCCAAGTCGGGGGATCTCGTACGCGCAGGTGATCTCGAGTTCACCTTCGAGGATGACCTGCGGTGATCCGCCGCCTGGTGGTCAAGGTGGGCACGAGCTCGATGACGACGGCCCACGGCTCCCTCCGCAGTGACGCGGTCGATCGGCTTGCGTCCCAGATTGCGGCGGTGCGTCGCAGCGGTGTCGACGTAGCCTGGGTCACGAGCGGGGCCATCGCGCTCGGGTTGGCTCGGCTCGGGCTTGAGCGGCCGCAGCCAGGCGAGGTGCTCCAGGCAGCGAGTGCTATCGGCCAGATCGAGCTCGCGTCCGCGCTCGCAGCAGCGCTCGCCGACCACGCAGTCGTCGCGGGCCAGATCCTGCTCACCTCCGACGCTCTCGCGGACCGTCGCAGCTACCTGCACGCCCGTGCGACCCTCGAGGCGCTGTTCTCCCTGCGGGTGGTTCCCGTGATCAACGAGAATGACGCCGTGGCCAGCGACGAGATCCGTTTCGGCGACAACGATCGGCTCGCTGCGCTCGTCGCACACCTCGTGGGGGCGCAGCGACTCCTCTTGCTGACCGATACAGCTGGCGTCTACTCAGCCGACCCGCGGCGCGACCCGGCGGCTCGCCTCATCGAGGAGCTCACGGAGGATCTGGTAGGAGCGCTCGAGCTGGGCGGTGCTGGCAGCGCCCGTGGCAGCGGTGGGATGAGCTCGAAGGTTCAGGCTGCTGAGATCGCCGCCCGTTCCGGTGCCGATTGCCTCATCGCCGGCGCGGAGCAGGCCGAGGTGATTCTCGATGCGGTGCGGGGGCGGCCTGCTGTCGCGACAGTGGTGCGGCGTCGGCGACGGCGCGAGCCGGCACGCCGGCTCTGGATCGCCTATGCCGCCACTCCGCAGGGCCGGCTCGTGGTCGACGAGGGTGCGGTGCGGGCGCTGCTGGAGCGGCGTGCGTCACTGCTGCCGGTGGGCGTGGTGGGCGTCGAGGGGGAGTTCCTCGCCGGCAGCGTGGTGGAGATCGTCGACCGTGAGGGTACCTGCATCGCCAAGGGCGTGGTTCGCGCCGACTCGCGCGACGTGCGCGCCTGGCGAGAGGAGCTCGTACACCGGGACGATCTGGCGCTGCTGACGTCAGGGGCTGCCTCTAGCGGAGACTGAGCTGGCAGGGACTGACTGGGTCGGCGGGGAACTGGGCCAGCCGGGACGGCATCTCACATCTGAGCGGCAGGTCCGCTGCGGAGGGTCGGTCGGGGCGCAGCTGTAGTGCTAGAGCTCTTGTAGGCCCTCGAGACCGAAGAACGCCTCGCGAAGCCGGGCGTCGTGCTCAAAGGTCTCGCGTGTGCCGCGGAAGCGGACGTGGCCGCCTTCAAGGACCACGACGTCGCTGGCGAGGCGGAGGAACGAGACGTTCTGCTCGGCCAGCACGATCGTGATGCCCTCCGCGTGGAGCGCGTCGAGGCGGTCGATGACCTCGTTGACGACACGGGGGGCGAGTCCTGCAGAGGGCTCGTCCATGATGAGCAGCTTGGGGTCGCTCATGAGGCACTTGGCGATACCGACCATCTTGCGCTGGCCTCCGGAGAGGCCGCCGGCCGGATCGTCGAGACGGGTTGCGAGCTCCGGGAACAGACCGAGGACACGCTCGAGACGTTCGGAGCGGGTGCGCGCGTCGGTGGTCAGGGCGCCGAGGCGGAGGTTCTCCCGGATCGACAGCGGCGGGAAGATCCCCTGCTCACTCATGTAGGCGAGGTGCCGTCGCGCACGGCGGTGCGCGGGCTCGTGCTCCACACGCTCGCCGAAGAGGGTGATGGCACCACGGAGGGCGGGGTGCAGGCCCACGATGGTAGCGAGCAGCGTGGACTTGCCAGCACCGTTAGCCCCGAGCAGGAGCATGGCCGCACCAGGGGCAACCTCGAGGTCGATGTCCCAGAGCACCTGCACGGGGCCGTAGGCCGCGGCGAGGCGCTCAGTCGTGAGAACCGGAAGAGCCAAGGAACACCCTTTCCACGTCGGGATCGCGTAGCGCGTCGCGGAGCTGGCCCGCGAAGATGGTGCGCCCCGCGTTGAGCACCAGGACCGAGGGAGTGATCTGCTCGAGGAAGCCAAGGAGGTGCTCGACGACGACGAGGGCGCAGCCGTCGGCTGCGACCTGGCGAAGCAGGGTTGCGATCGCGGAGAGCTCGCTCGGCGCGAGCCCTGCGCCGAGCTCGTCGACGAAGAGGACCCTTGGGCGGAGCATGAGCGCCCGGCCGAGGTCAAGCAGCTTCTGCTGCGTTGCGTTCAGGGTCGCTGCCTCCTTCGTGGCAAGGTGTGCAAGTCCGATGCGCTCGAGGACCTCGTTGGGATCTGCGAGCTCGCGCGGAGTGCTGGCCGTCGTCGCCACGAGCAGGTTCTCGCGCACGGTCATGCCGGTGAAGGGATGGGGTATCTGGAAGGTGCGACCAATGCCGAGGCGGGCGAGCACGTGGGCCGGCTTGCCGGTGATCGGGGTGCCATCGAGGTCGACGGTGCCGCTGGTGGGTCGATACAGACCGCAGATGGTGTTGATGCAGGTGGTCTTGCCCGAACCGTTAGGCCCGACGAGGCCAATGGCCTGCTCGGGCTCCAGGTCGAAGCTGACGCCGTCGAGGGCTAGCAAACCGCCGAAGCGCTGAGTGAGGCCGCGCACGCTAAGCAGTGGCACGGTTCACCTCCCGTTCTTGGCGGCGGAGCCACAGGTTGCGGATTCCGGCGGCGATCCCCGCGAGGCCCCGAGGGGCGAAGAGCACCAGCATCGCGATCGCGAGGCCGTAGATGAGCTGGAAAGCTTGGGGATCGGTCACGCCCACGATGTCGTAGAGGCTATAGAGGACGATTGCCCCAAGCGTCGGGCCCCACAGCGTTCCAACCCCGCCGAAGAGGGCGAAGACCAGTGCGAGCACGGTGATGGTCACGTCGAAGACCGCGGTCGGGTAGAAGAAGCTCGTTGCCCACGCGTACAACGCACCGGCGAAGCCGGCGAGGGCGGCGGCGATGAGCCAGGCTACGGCGCGGCGCAGCGGGACGTTGATGCCCATCATGGAGGCAGCGTACGGATCGTCGCGAATCGCGCGCAGGCTGAGGCCGAAGCGAGAGTTGCGTAGCCATACCACCGCGAGCAGCGAGACCGCCACCAGCACCACTGAGGAGACGTAGAACTCGCCCGAGTTGTAGACGCTGCCGAGGTTGAGGCCGTCAGGGCCGTTGGTGAGCGAGGTCAGGGCAGGGTTCGCCACGATGTCGCCGAGCGCGAGGGCTGCAGCCAAGGTCGCGATGGCGAAGTAGGCGCCGCGGAGTCGAAAGAGCGGAATCAGGACGACTCCGATCGCGACGGCCCCGACGCCACCGAGGGCAAGGTCCGCGAAGGCAGGCCAGTGCAGATGGGTGACGCCGATGCCGAAGGCGTAGGCGCCGGCCCCGAAGAGCCCAAAGTAGCCGAACGGGAGGTAGCCGGTGAACCCGTAGATGACATTGATGCCCTGGGCCATGGCGACGTAGCCCATCATATAGACGAGGAGCAGCTCGTTGTTGTCGACGTGGAGGGCGAGAGAGAAGCCCACCACCGGCACCAGGACCCCGAGTGCCTCGTTGAGGAGCCGGGGGCGCCGGGAGGTGTCGACGCGGCTCGCGGAGTGCTCAGGCAACGCGCGTCCTCCTTCCGAACAGCCCCTCAGGGCGCAGCAGCATGGTGCCGAGCACGAGCACGTAGGGCACGAGGTTCGACCAGGCCGGTAGGTAGACCTGCGCCAGCTGCGAGAGCACGCCGAAGATGAGGCCCGCCACGATCGTGCCGATGGGGTTGCCGAGGGACCCGAAGACGATGATCGCAAAAGCGATAATGGTAAGGTCGGCTCCTTCGGATGGCTGCACGCCGCTCAGCACGATAATCGCGAGCGCACCGGCGGCGGCGGCGAGCGCGGTGCCGACGCCGAAGGTGATGGCGGCGATGCGCCGCGTATTGATGCCGACCGCTTGGGCTTCGCGAGGGTCTGCCATGACAGCCCTGGTCTGCAGACCGAGTGGGGTGCGGTAGAGGTAGAGCACGAAGAGGGCTAGCAGGGGTACGGCAACTGCGGCGACGACGAAGAGGTAGGCGGGGAAGGTTTCTCCAAGGAAGCGGATCGGGTGCGAGGGGATCGCGTTCGTGGGCAAGGAGCGCTCGTTCGGCCCGAAGCCAATCGCCCCGAGCGCCTCGATGACCTGCGAGATGCCGAAGAAGAGCACGAGGGACATCGTCTCCACGTCGCGAGCCCTATCTAGGCGCGGCAGCACGAGGCGGTGGAAGAGGAACCCGACCGCGATGCCAAGTGGGAGCGCAACGAGCGCGCTGAGGATCGGGCTCACGTGGAATCCCTCGTAGAGGTCCCAGGTCAAAAAGCCGCCCAGCATGACGACGTCCCCGTGCGCGAGGTTGATGATCCGTTGCACGCCGAAGATGAGGTTCAGCCCCATGGCGAAAAGCGCATAGAAGCAGCCGAGGAGCAGACCTCCGACGAGAGCGAAGAGCGCGAGCACGAGCCTCCTTTCAGCTCAGACATCGCGAACACGACAGTGGACCGCTGCCCAGCTGGGCAGCGGTCCACTGGATCAGCGCTGGTCAGGGAGCAGGGTAGACCGCGCTCGCGATGGACGGTGCTGGCGGTGTCACCGGCTTGAGCTCGACCGTGTTGCCCGAGCCCGGGAAGAGCTGGGCGAGCGGGAGCAGCTCGCCCACCTGGGCGCCCTCGCTGTTGATCGCGAAGGTGCCATCCACGGTGGTGAGGTGCCCCGACACCTCCGTGAGCGCGTTGCGCAGCGCGAGCTGGCTCAGCGAGGTCGCGTTACGCAACGCGGCCTCGATGACGAGCCCGGTGTTGTAGCCGAGCAGGCCAAGCGTGTTGACGGCGCTTGGGTAGGTGGCCGACAGCTTCGCCAGGAAGGCCTTTGTGGGCAGGCCCTCGCTCACGTTGGTGTAGGTGTTGAAGAAGTTGGTGCCGTAGGTAAAGGTGTACTGGAGCCCCGCCTTGCCGAGCTGCGACTCGAAGAGCGAGAGCAGCTGGCCCGGGAAGACCGTGAACACCATCGGGAAGTGTACGCCCGAGGACTCTAGCTGCTGAAGGAACGCGGTGTCGTTCGGCTGGTAGCCAAGCTCGAGGACTGCGCCCGGGTGCTGGGCTGCCAGACTCGAGATGATGGTGGAGTAGCTTGAGGTCGAGGTAGGCACCTCCTCGTAGGCGACGAGGTGCACGCCAGCGGCCATCAACTTGGCGTGGAGCGTCTCAGCCTGGGACCCATCGAAGTCATTGCCACCGTAGACGATCGCAACGTTCTTGATGTGGTGGTCGATGATGAAGTTCGCGAGCGGGTCAGGCCAGATCGACGAGACCGGCAAGTCGCAGAGCACGATGTAGGGATTGCCTGGCGTGAAGAAGGGGATCCCCGTACCGGACTGATCGAAGAGCAGGTAATGATGGGCTTGCGCGATGGTGACCGCCGGGGCGGTCAGCACCGAACCGAAGTCCGCCACGAGGATGTTGACCTTGTCCTGGGTGATGAGCTGGTTGTAGAGTACGCCGGCCGTCGAGGGGTTCGACTGGTCGTTGAGCGCGATCAGCTTGACCGGGATCCGCTTGTGGTAGGCGCCGACGTAGACTCCGCCCTTAGCGTTCTCGAGGCTGATCCAGAGCTTGAGGCCGTCGAGCTCTGGAACCGAGCTCGTTGCGAACGAGCCGCTCGAGGCGTAGGCTGTGCCGATCGTGATCTGCGACGGCGCCGAGCTCGAGGTCGAGGACGACGACGTTGATGACGAGCTGCTCGAGCCGCAGGCGGCGGCGACGAGCGAGAGCGCACCCAGCGACAGCGCGCCGAGCCCAAAGCGACGTGCACGAGGCTTTCGCGGCGACGATGTGCGAACCATGATCTCCCCCTTTGGACAAACCAACCCCAATCGAGCGATCCCCGCTGGGCGCGACCGCGAGGGTGCTGCGCGCCTAATTGGCATGCGGCCTCTCGCGGATGTTGCGGCGGGCACCGTCAGCAACGCGCGTACTGTAGGCGCCGCGCGCTGGGCGGGGGGCGCGCGGCGTGTCCTGGAAGGGCTCCGGGCTCAGCCGGCTCTCAGGAATGGTTGTACCCGGGCTCGAGCCGCTAGGAGTACCCTCCTAGACTGAGCGCACTCGAGGGGGTACCTGATGCAAGCCATGACCCATGTGGGCAGCGTCTCGCAGACCAGAGCGGTCGCGCTCGCAGCCAAGGAGGCACAGCCGACGTTGGCGGTCGCGCCGGGCGCGCTTCGTCGGGCCGGGCTGCGTGCGGCTGCTGTCGCGGTGCGCGCGGCGCGAGAGGCGATCCTTGCAGCCAACAGGGCGGACCTCGAGCGGGCCGAGGGTCTCACGAGTGCCCAACGCGATCGGCTGCGACTGGACGAGCCTCGTATCGAGGTGATGGCGGCGGGTATCGAGGCAGTGGCGTCGCAGCCTGACGTCGTGGGACGGGTTGTCGACGGCTGGGTCCTCGATAACGGGCTACGCGTGAGCCGGGTGCGGGTACCGCTCGGGGTGGTGGGTGTCATCTACGAGAACCGTCCGAACGTCACGGCGGACGCAGCGGCGCTCGCTATCGCCTCGGGCAACGCGATCCTGCTGCGGGGCTCCTCGCAGGCGCTGGCGTCGAATCGGGCCATCCGTGAGGCCTTCGTCGCTGGGCTTGCCGAGGAGGGCCTCGATCCGGCGCTCGTTGGCTTCGTCGAGGACACGTCGCGCGAGGGGGCCATCGAGTTCATGCAGCTCGAGGGGGTTCTCGACGTGCTCGTGCCGAGGGGTGGTCCCGGACTTATCCAGGCTGTCCGCGAGCATGCCACGGTGCCGGTGATCATCGACGGGGACGGCAACTGTCACGTCTACGTCGACCGTGCCGCCGATCTGGACATGGCGGCGGCGATCGTCGTGAACGCGAAGCTGCAGCGGCCCGGGGTGTGCAACGCCGCGGAGACGCTGCTCGTGCATGCGGAGGTCGCCGAGGCGTTCCTGCCGCTCGTGGCCGCGCGATTGGTCGGGTGCGAGCTGCGAGGAGACGAGCGTACCCAGGCACTCATCGAGGGGGTCGTACCGGCGAGCGAGGAGGACTACGCACGTGAGTTCCTCGACACCATCCTTGCCGTGAGGGTTGTCGACAGCCTTGAGGAAGCCATCGCCCACATCCGTCGGTTCTCCAGCGGGCACTCAGAGGCGATCGTCACGGAGGATCTGCGGGCGGCTCGCCAGTTCGTCGCGGGTGTCGATGCTGCCGCGGTGCTTGTGAACGCCTCGACGCGTTTCGTCGATGGGGGCGAGCTCGGCTTCGGCGCGGAGATCGGGATCTCGACCCAGAAGCTCCACTGGCGCGGACCGATGGGCGCCGAGGCGCTCACCAGCGTGAAGCTGGTCATTGAGGGCGATGGTCACGTGCGCAGCTAAACCGGGCCGCTAGCCTGGGGGTGGATGGCACTGTTCGAGTCCCCCGAAGCGGTCGCGGCGCGGCTACGGTCGGTGGGATACCTGCCGACCGAGGAGATCGCCACGACGGTGTTTCTTTCGGGGGCGCTCGGCAAGCCCATCCTCATCGAAGGGCCGGCTGGCACCGGCAAGACTGAGCTCGCCAAGGCGATCGCCCGCGGCTGGGGCATCGAACTCATCCGGCTGCAGTGCTACGAAGGTCTCGACGAGGCCCGAGCACTCTACGAGTGGGACTATCGCAAGCAGCTGCTTGCCCTGCAGACCCGTGGCGCGGACGACGGCGTTGGCTCCGTGTTCGACGAGAGGTTCTTGCTCGAGCGTCCGCTCCTTCGCGCCCTGCGGGCGCGAGGCGATCGGTTGTTGCTCATCGATGAGGTCGATCGTCTCGAGATCGAAGCCGAGGCGCTGCTGCTCGAGGTCCTCGCCGAGTTCCAGATCTCCATCCCGGAGCTCGGCACCGTCGTGGCTGATCAGCCACCCCTCGTGGTGTTGACCTCGAACGGGGTGCGCGACCTCTCCGAGGCCCTCAAGCGTCGGGCCCTCTTCCTCTATCTCGACTACCCTGACCCCGAGCGGGAGCGCGCCATCGTGTTGGCTGCGGTACCGGGCATCGAACTGGAGCTCGCGCGTGCTATCGTGCACTTCGTCGCGAGCGTTCGCGAGCTCGACATCCGTAAGCGCCCCTCGATCGCCGAGACCATCGACTGGGCGCGCTCGCTCGTGGTCCTCGGCGCGGACGTGCTCGATCGCGAGGTCGTCGAACGCACCCTCACGACGCTGCTCAAGCACCGAGTCGATCAGGAGCGGGTGCGTCGCGATCTGCTGGGGGCATCCAGCGTGTGATCGGCCGTACGCTTGCGTTGGCGCGCGCGCTCGCCGAGGCGGGTGCCCCGGTGAGTCCTGCCGAGCTGGCCGACGCGCTGGGCGCCTTGGGGGCGTTGGGTGAGCATCTCGAGCGCGGGTCGGTTCGGGCAGCTCTGGGGGCCACCCTCGCCAAGAGCCCCGAGGCCCAGCGCCTCTTCGCTCGGCTCTTCGACCTCTTCTTTCCTGCGGGGTTTGCTCGCGAGCGCTCACGTGCTGACGAGGAGCTCTCCGACGAAGCCCTGCGTGAGGAGGTTCGTAAGGCCATCGCGACGGGCGACGACGAACGACTCGGCGCGCTCGCTGCGCTCGCCGTGGAGCGCTTTGCCAACCTCGGGGGGTCGCGAGCCGCCGCTGGCGTCTACCACAGCTACCGCACCGCGCGAGGCCTACACCTCGAACAGCTGCGCGACCAGCTGCTCGCCGGGATGCGCGAGACCGCGCCGGAGGAGCTTGGCTGGCGCGAGCGCGAGCGCGAGCGCGAGGCCCGTCGGCGGCTCGCGGCGCTCACGCGGCGCATCGACGACGAGGTGCTCACGAGGCTCGCGGAGGATCGGAACCCGAGCGAGGTGGCGCGCAGCCTCGGGCTGCGGGTGGCCGCGGACGTCGACATCATGCACGCGAGCCGGGAGGAGCTCGCCGAGATCCGTGACGCGGTGCGGCCGCTCGCGGCCAAGCTGGTGGCGCGGCTCGAACGGCGCCATGCGCGCGAGCGTGGCCCCTTCGACCTACGGCGAACCATGCGCCGCTCCCTCCAGACGGGCGGGGTGCCCCTCGACCCGGCCGTACGGCGCAGGCGCCCTTTCCGTCCCGACGTCGTGGTGCTGACGGACATCTCAGGCTCGGTGGCTGCGTTTGCGCGCTTCACGCTGCAGCTGCTTTGGGCACTCGGCAGTGAGCTGCGCAAACTGCGCTCCTTTGCGTTCATCGACGCGGTCGACGAGGTCACGCCCTGGGTGCAGGGCAGCTGGAATCTCGATGCCGCGCTGCGCGACGTCGGCCAGCACGCTCGCGTTGTGGGCCGGGTTGGCCACTCCGACTACGGCGCCGTCTTCGAGCAGTTCGCGCGTCAACACCTCGAGGCCCTCGGCCCCCGGACCACACTCATCATCCTCGGGGACGCACGCACCAACTACCACGACCCCGGCGTGCGCGCGTTCCGGGAGCTGGCTTGCCGAGCCCGGAGCACGCACTGGCTCAACCCGGAGCCAGCTCGCTACTGGGACACCGGGGACTCGGTGATCGGTGCGTACGCACCCTGGTGCACCTCGGTGGTGGAGTGTCGCACGCTGGCACAGCTCGAGCGCTTTGTGGACGAGGTGCTGGGGCGGGCGTCGTGACGCAGCCTGCGGGCTACGCGGGCGGACAGGCGGCGTCGAGGTCGACTGGCTGCGGCGAGGCGCTGGTGGGAGCGTTGAAGGCGAGGGTTAGCCCATACTGCACCTTCGTGATGACGCCTCCGCCGAACGCTGCGTAGCTCGGCACACCCGCCAAGACCGGGCCGGTGTTGGCACCGGAGCACACCTGGGTGGGGTCCATCCCTGGTGCTGGCACCCACAGTGGTGTCGCCGGGGGAAGGGCGGCGCCCCAGTTAGGACCTGGTGCGCCGCCACTGGCGGTGATGAGATCCCACTGGTAGGAGTTGGAGTAGATGCCCGCTGGCACGCCGAGGGACTCGAAGAAGGCCAGCGCGCCGTAGATGGTGGAGATGTTCGCGCTGGCCGTGGAGCTCGACCAGGTGTTCGCGCCGGTCTCGACGTCGAGCCACCACGTGTTCGCGAGCACGGGACTCGAGGCACCGAGGTAGGCGATCGCGGTGGCGTAGGCGTACTGGGCCTGGCCGTAACCCCAGGCGAAGTTCGAGTTCACGCTGGGGGCGGTGTTGTGGGTCAGCTGTTCGTAGAGCTGGCCAGCCGGGGTCGCAAGCGCCGAGGCAGGTACGCTGTAAGCGTTGCCGTTCCAGGTGTCCCACGGTCCACTGGCGGGTGGTGGCACCTCTGGCACGCCCGAGCCAGCACGCGAGCCGCCGAAGAGCCAGAGCTGGGTAGTCGTACCGCCAAGACCCACAGCCTGCGTGAAGCACGAGCCGGAGCCATAGTCCCAGGAGAAGGGCCAGCCGTTGGTCTCGACGCTGAGCAGCTCCTCGTTCGGGGGCATGTAGGGCAGGTTCGAGCAGTTGAAGTTGCTGACGTCGAAGCCGGAGAACGGCAGCAGGAAGCCAGCTACGACGCGGCCGGGGAGCGGTTGGCCCCCGCCAAGCCCACTGTAGCCGTAGCCGTAGGTGGACCCCTCGAAGGGCGCATCCCCGAAGTTGAACACCCCGCCGTCAGCGGCGATGAGGTCGTAGCCCTGGCCATCCGGCGTGGGCACGATCCCCACCACCGGGGCGGCCAGCGGGTGCGAGCCGCCAAGCCCGGTGAGGCCGTCGGTGTAGGTGTTGCCGTAGAAGCCGGCATCCCCGAAGGTGAACACGCCGCCGTCGGCCGCTACCAGCCAGTAGCCCTGGCCATCAGGAGTTGCTGCCATGCCTACGATCGGGGCGGCCAGCGGGTGCGAGCCGCCGAGACCGGTGAGCCCCAGCGTGTAGGTGTTGCCGTAGAAGCCGGCATCCCCGAAGGTGAAGATCCCGCCGTCGGCGGCCACCAGCCAGTAACCCTTGCCATCCGGCGTGGGCACGATCCCCACCACCGGGGCTGCCAGCGGGTGCGAGCCGCCGAGACCGGTGAGCCCCAGCGTGTAGGTGTTGCCGTAGAAGCCGGCATCCCCGAAGGTGAACACGCCGCCGTCGGCCGCTACCAGCCAGTAGCCCCGGCCATCAGGAGTTGCTGCCATGCCCACGATCGGGGCTGCCAGCGGGCGGGCGCCGCCAAGGCCGGTGAGCCCGAGCGTGTAGGTGTTGCCGTAGAACTGGGCGTCCCCGAAGTTGAAGACGCCTCCGTCCTTGGCCACCAGCCAGTAGCCCTTGCCGTCGGGGGTGGGAGCACCGCCGACGACCGGGGCGGCCAGCGGGTGCGACCCATAGAGCCCCGTGATCCCGTCGCTGTAGACGCTGCCGTAGGACTGGGTGCCGAAGGGGTAGGCCGACCCGTCGGCCCCGATCAACAGGTAGCCGTCGGCAGGCGTGGTGGAAGCTACCGTCGCTGCAGGGGGCAGAGGTCGGGTCGGTTGGGCTGCGGCGTGCCCCGTGGCGATGGTCCCGAGCAGGCTGGCGGCGGCGAGAGTGCCAAGGCTCTTCAGCAGTGGACGACGGCGCATGTAGTCCTCTCCGTAGCAGTAACGACACGCGGGCTATCGGCCCCGAGCGCGCTGCTGTTGAGCCCGGGTCGCGAAGAGCTTGCGTACCTGGGGCTCGAACCCGCGGGTCAACGAACGTTGAAGAAGGCTACCACACGATGGGTCAGGCGAGTTGCGATTGGCGCTGAGAGCTTGTGGCCACGATCTCGTTGCGCAGCACGCCGATGCCCTCGACCTCGGTGTCAAGGATGTCGCCGGCGCGGAGGAACATCGGTGGTGTGCGCCCGGCGCCGACGCCCGCCGGCGTGCCCATGGAGATGAGATCGCCGGGCTCCAGGGTGAGGATGCGCGACAGGTAGGCGATCGTCTCGGCGATGCCGAAGAGCATGTCCGCGCTCGATCCCTCCTGCATGGTCTCGCCGTTGACGCGAGTTGTCAGGCGCAGGTTGCGAGCGTCGTCGACCTCGTCGCGCGTCACCATCCAGGGACCAACCGGAGTGCTGGCCTCGAAGATCTTGCCCTGGAGGAACTGGGAGGTACGCCGTTGGAAGTCACGCATCGAGACGTCGTTAACGACCACGTAGCCTGCCACGTGGTCGAGCGCCCGTGCGGGATCGACGAAGCGGGCGGGCGCGCGGATGACGACACCCACCTCGACCTCCCAGTCGACCTGGGTCGAGTCGGGGGGTAGCTCGATCGGATCGTAGGGGCCCGTAAGGGAGCGTGGGAACTTCGCGAAGAGCGTCGGGTAGCTCGGGCGCTCGCCGTGTCCCATCTCGTCGACGTGCTGGGCGAAGTTGAGTCCGAGGCACACGATCGCCCCGGGGGAGCGCACCGCTGGGGCAAAGCGCGCCTGGTCAGGCTGGACGGTACCCTCGCCCCGCAGTTCGGCGAGCTCCGCGAGCTCGCCCCGCACCGCGCGCAGGGCCTCAGCGAGGTCGTCGAACGGCAGCAGGCGCCAGTGCGTAGTGAAGTCGAGAGCGGCTCGGGTGGTTGTGCCGACCCGCAAGGTTGCCAAGCGCACGCAGACTCCCTTCGTGTGGTCTCGGCGGCCGTCGCCGCGCGATGGACGCGATAGGTCAGGATCGAGGCAGTTCTGGCTCCTCGGGGGGCGAGTGCACCGCGGTCAGCTCCACCGTCGGTGGGGCTGGCTCGGCTCCCCCGCAGAAGGGACAGGGATCGTGGTGGATCTTGGAGCGTAGGATCTGCGAGCCGGAGGGGTTGAGCCGGACGAGGAACGCACCGGAGACAGGGTCGACGACCACGGCATCGTACAGCTGCCACTGGGCGCTAGGTAGGAGGGCAGGTGTCGAGGCTCGCAGATGTCCTCGCGGCAGTCGGGCAAAGCGATGCTCGACCACGTCGAAGATCCAGGTCGAGTGGCACGTCTCGATGGTCTCGTAGCGCCCTGCGTCGTTGGAGGGTTGAGGTGGCATCGTGAGCTCCCTGGCTCGGTCATGCTCAGTGTAGCCCAGGGGCATACCCCTCCCGGGAGGGAGGCTCCCCTCAGGAGTGGCTAGGCTTCGGAGCACCACGTCGCAGGAAGGGGGCCGCATGGCCGAGAACCAGGAGTCGAGCGTCGACCCGTCCCATGAGGAGGCCGAGGAGCTCGCAGCGTTCTTCGATGAGGAGGATGCACCCGAAGATCGCATGACGTTCTCGGCGTTCGACGGGTTCGCGGCCGGGATCGCGGCTGCACCGACCGAGGTTCCGCCTGAGGCGTGGGTCGCCGTTGCCTTGGGGGAGGCCTCCGACCAGGCTCCGGCTCGGGTGGTTCAGCTCATGACGTCCTACGTCGCCGAGCTGCGCCGGGTGCTTGCCAGCGACGACGCCGCCGAGCGCTTCGTGCCGGTCTTCGACCTCCTTGGTGAGGAGGACGGCCAAGAGCTGGTCTCGCCGTCTGACTGGTGCGCTGGCTTTCTCATCGCGACCGAGTTCTACCGCGAGCGTCTCGATGCGCTGGCAGAGTCCGACGATGAGGTCGCCGAGCTGCTGGTGCCGCTGATCACCTTTGGGACCGACGAGGGCCTCGACGCGCTGGAAGAGAGTGGCGACGAAGACGAACTCGCCGACGAACTCATCGAAGCGATTCAGCCAAGCGTCGTGGCGCTTGCTCGCCGACTCCGCGAGGCCTAGGCTCCTGTTTCGAAGGTCTCCACTAGGGCGTCGCTCCAGAGCCGCTCGAGTTGGTAGAACGCTCGCGCCTCCGGCGAGAGCACGTGGATGACGACGTCGACGCAGTCGAGGATCACCCACGACTCGCCCGGCCTGCCCTCGAGGCGTGGGTGGATACCGAGGTGTCGCCGCAAGCTGCGTGCGAGGTCGTCAACGATCGTCGCTCCGAGGCGAGGGTTGCGCGCACTCACCAGCACGAAGTAGGTCGCGAGCGGCGTAAGCGCCTCAACGTCGAGGATCACGATGTCCTCGCCATGCTTGGCTGCTGCAACCTCGGCAGCAAAGCGGGCGATCCTCGCCGGCGTCGCTCCGCCTGACGTCGCCGCCACGCTGATCTGGTCAGGAGAGGTCTTGTTGGCGCCAGCCGTATTCACCTTCCTCCACCCGGTGGCCGGGGAGTGTTCTGTGAGCGAAGCCTGTTGCTCGGTGCTAACCGTGAGCCTCCCATGTGCTGGCGTGCGACTGCTTCTCATCCTAGCGCAGCGGCGGTGCCCCGTTCTCTCGGTAGAGGCCGTAACGCCGAATCGCCCAGATCGCCTCCTCGGGCAGGAGGAACTGGAGCGGCCGATCGTCACGTACGCGCTCGCGCAGGTCGGTCGAGGAGATATCGAGCCACGGCATCTCTGCGAAGATAGGGGACTCGAAGCCACTCAGGATGCGTGGTGTGGGGTAGCCGTAGCGGTTTACCACCACGAGCTGCGCGAGACTCGGCAGCTCCTCGGCGCGCTCCCAGGTCTCCATCTGGCTGGCGGCGTCAGCGCCGACAATGAGGTAGAGCTCGTCGTGTGGGTACCGTTCGCGTAGCTCGCGCAGGGTGTCGACGGTGTAGGAGCGCCCTCCTCGTCGGATCTCGATGTCCGAGGCCTCGAAGCCCTCGAGTCCTTGCATGACCTCGGCGACCACCGCGAGGCGCAGGCGCGCATCCGTGACCGGCCGTTCGCCCTCCTTCTGCCACGGAATGTTGGCGACCACGAAGAGCACGCGGTCGAGGCGCGCAGTGTACTTGGCGTTCTGAGCTGCCACCAGGTGGCCGATGTGCAGGGGGTCGAAGGTGCCTCCGAAGACGCCGATGCGCATCAGCGCTCCCGGCGGGGGAGGTGGGCGAGGACCTCGGCGAAGCGCGGGCGATCCTGGTCGTGGAGAACCCACTCGTCGATACCGAGGCGTTCGCTGGTCTCGAGGATCTTCTCGGCGACGTCTCTCGCGTTGCCGATCAGCACGGCGGGCATCCGCCGGGCGACCTGCGGCTCGACGTCGTAGGCGCGGCACAGGTCGCGCTCGATGCTCGCGGCGTCCGAGCCCACGTGGATGAACGCGGTCCGGACCTGGTAGGTCGGCGTGCGATTCGCCAGCTCAGCGGCGCTCCGGGCGACGTTGAGCTTCTTCGCGTAGGACTCCCAGGTCAGCTCGTTGGCGACGGCGCGCCGAGAGTCTGGCCGGGCAAGGGAGGGGTTCACGCTGACGACGTCGGCGTAGCGGCCCGCCAGGGTGAGGACACGAGGACCGCCGCCGCCAACGATGAGCGAGAACGAGGCCGGACCACCTGGGAGTCGAAAGCCCGACAGCTGGTAGGCGCGGCCCTGGTGGGTGACAGCCCCGTGGCTGCGCAGGTCCGCGATGATGGTGAGTGCCTCGCGGAGGCGGTCGACCCGCACGCCCGGGGCGTCGAAGCGGGCGCCGAGGTGGTCGAAATCGGATGCCTGCCAGCCCGCCCCGATCCCGAGCCCGATCCTGCCAGGGTGGGCAGCGGCGATGGTGGCGAACTCGGCGGCGATGATCGCCGGGTGGCGCAGGTCATTGTTCATCACGAGGGCGGAGACGCTCAGGGAGGTTGGTGCGGCTGCTGCGAGGGCAACGGAGGCGATGGGAGCGCTGTCCTCCTCCAGGTGGTCGGGGAAGGAGACGCCGTCGAAGCCCTCTAACTCGATCGCCTGGAGGACGTCGTTCAGGCGTGTTAGCAGCGGGACGCCACCCAGCTGAACAATGAAGCGAGGGTATCTCACCCGAGCGGCTCCTCGTGGCGTCGCAAGATGGATCGATCCTTGGGATCGCAAGGCGAGCCCTTAGACTAGCGCTCGGAGGGTCGATGGGCACGCGCGCACCTGAGGGCTGGAAGCCATGGGATTGGCAGGCGTTGCCGGCTGCGCAGCAGCCGGAGTGGCCGGATCCGGATGCGCTGGAGCGTGCCGTCAAGGAGCTCGCCCAGCGTCCGGGTCTTGTGGTGGCCCGCGACGTCGATCGCCTGCGGGCGGCTCTCGCCCGTGCGGCGAAGGGGCGCGCGTTCGTGCTCCAGGCCGGCGACTGTGCCGAGAGCTTTCACGACCACTCTGCAGTCTCGATTCGGGCCAAGCTTAAGATCATCCTGCAGATGGCGGTGGTGCTCACCTATTCATCTGGCGTGTCGGTCGTGAAGATCGGCCGGATGGCCGGCCAGTTCGCCAAGCCTCGCTCCGCTCCCACTGAGCGCCACGGCGAGCTGACACTTCCGTCGTTCCGCGGCCACATCGTGCATGATGACGCCCCTTCCCTCGAGGCTCGCCGTCCCGACCCCTCGCGGCTGCTGCGAGCCTACGAGCAGTCGCGAGCGACGCTCTCGGTGCTGCGGGCGCTCAGCGAGGGAGGCTTCGCCGATCTCTCCGGGGCGCACCGCTGGAACCTCGACTTCGTGGCCCAGAGCCCCGAGGGTCAGCGCTACCAGGCCATCGCCGACGGCGTCGATCGCGCGCTGCGCTTCATGGCCGGATGTGGGATCGACCTGGAGCGCGAAGCGGTGCTCCACCAGGTCAACGTCTGGACCTCGCACGAGGCCCTGCTGTTGCCCTATGAGGCGGCACTGACCCGTTGGGATCCGGCGGAGCAGCGCTACTACGACCTCTCAGGACACATGGTGTGGGTAGGTGAGCGCACCCGTCAGCCCGACGGTGCCCACGTGCGTTTCGCCGCCGGCATCGCCAACCCGGTCGGTGTCAAGCTGGGCCCGACGATGGAGCCCGCCGACGTGCTCGAGCTGTGTGAGCGACTCGACCCGGGGCACACCCCGGGGCGCCTCGTGCTCATCTCGCGCATGGGGCACGAGGCGGTGCGGGATCGGCTGCCGCCGCTCGTGGAGGCGGTCAGGGATGCCGGCTACCCAGTGGTGTGGCTCTGCGACCCGATGCACGGCAACACGTTCCTGTCAGCCTCGGGCTACAAGACGCGCCGCTTCGAGGACATTATGGACGAGATCGCCGGCTTCTTCGCTGTTCACCGGGCGCTCGGCACCCATGCCGGGGGCATCCATCTCGAGCTCACAGGCGAGGACGTCACGGAGTGCCTCGGGGGCTCGTGTGCGGTGCTCGAGTCCGAGCTCTGCCGTGCCTACGACACCATCTGCGACCCCCGGTTGAACGCGCGCCAGTCGCTGGATCTGGCGTTCCGCGTCGCGGAGCTGCTCATCCAGTAGCGGGCGCGGGGTTGCCTCACGCTCGTGGCACGCCTGGGGAGCTCGCCGCGGACTGACGTCAAGCGACGAGCTCGGCACGGGATCGGCGCACCATGGCCCAGAGTACGCCAAGCAGGATCGCGGTGGGGAGCAGAGTGACGAGTTCCATGCCGCGGTAGCCGAGCCAGGCCGCAATCGCACCGAGGGCTGCGGGTGCACCGATGCCCACGACGTTGGAGACGCCGATGAGGTAGGAGTTGGCCTTGGGCAGGGCGATCGGATCCAGGCTCTCGGCAAGCATGGAGAGCACGACAGGGAAGATCGCGCCGTGGGGAACGCTGAGCAGGGCCATGGCGAGCAGGAAGACGCCGAAGGACGGTGCGGCCGCGGCCAGCAGTAGCCCAGCCACCGTGAGGACCCCCTAGACCACGAGGATCCGTGCCTTGTTGGCGATCGGGCTGCGGGCAGCCACGAGCGCTCGCGACGTCAAGGAGGTGACGAAGAACGCGGTGAAGCCGTACTGTGCGGTGGAGGCGGAGACGTCGGGAAGGCTGCGGGCGATCGCTGCACCGAAGGCGGTGACCGCGGCAAAGGGGAGCGCGTACATGAGCTGGGCGACGAGCGCGTGGCGAACAGCGGGTTCGGCGAAGGGGCGCACCTCGGCGATGGCTCGCCGATCGGCAGCGTGGTCGGCGGCGGAGGTGCGCTCGAGGTGGATGGTGGCGATTGGCCCGACGACCACCAGCGGGAAGACGCCAAAGAGCAGGAGCGGCCACCGCACGTTCTGGTGGGCGAGGAGCAGAATGCCCGACTCGATCAGCGGGGCGATGGCCAGCGATGCCGACAGCACGAGCGTGAAGATCGCGAGTTGGCGCTCGCGATCGGGGGCGCTGGCGGTCAGGACCTGACCAAGACTGGTCAGGCTCGGCATCCCAAGCCCTCCCGCGACACCTACGAGGGCGGCACCCAGGCTTGCAACGAGGAGGTTCGGCGCGAGCCCGAGCACGACGAGTCCGCCAAGCAGCAGCAATGCGGCCACGATGACAGCATCCCGCAGCCGCGAGGGATGCAGGCGAGCTGCGATGCCGAGGTTGGCAAGCACGGTCGTTGCCCCTGCGAGCGCGCTGACCAGCCCGATTGCAGCGGCTCCGCTGTGAAGGTCGTCGCGGAGCAGGAGTGCGATCGTCGTGAGCGCCATGTTCTGGGTGCCACGAAAGGATGCGGTCGCGCCGAGGAATGCCGGGTTGAGACGTGAACGTGCTGCCATCGTGCTTCTAGTGTAGCAATGATTACTGTTGCAGCTGCAATCAACTAGCGCGACGACGCCGTCAACCCCCCGGAATGGCGCCGACGGACCACCATCGCGGCGAGGAGCCGCGGTGTGAGCAGGAACACTGCGAGGAAGAATCCGGCCACCGCGACGAAGAGCCACACCACCCCTTGGTGCGTCGCAAGCCGCAGGACCATGCCGAGACCGAGCGTGGCGAGCCAGACGACGGCACCGCCCGGCCAGAACTCGCCGGCCCGGGAACGCGCGAGCAGCCAGCCGACACCGAGCCCTGCTGCGAACGGCCACCACACCGTGGCCACCGCGGAGAGCGCCAGCCGATGACCGTGGGCATGCATTCCAATGACCACGAACGTAAGGGTCGCGACGATGTCCCACACCAGCCACAGGTATCGCTGCACGATTTCTCCCTCTCAAAGCCTAGGTGCACACCGGGCTCTTGGTTCAGGTGCGAGGACGCTCGGACCGGGCCTGTCTGCAAGGAACGCAGGCGACACGCGCCTCGTGTGCTCAAGGCGTTGTAGCAGGCTACGTGGCTGCGCCCCCGGCAGGACTCGAACCTGCGACCATCTGCTTAGAAGGCAGTTGCTCTCTCCGCTGAGCTACGGGGGCTCGCGTGGGTGGGACCCTGGCGTATAGCCACAAGCCTACTCGCGAGCTGATGCTGCGAGTTGGCGAGGTGGTCTGCGTGGTCTACCATCGCCGGAATTGGAGGTGCTCGCGTGCGAGTAGTACCAGGTGCGCTGACCCTGTGCGAGCTGCGCAGGGTGTGGGAGGGCGAGAGCGACATCGAGCTCGACGAGGCGGCGTGGGCAGCCGTGGAGCGGGGGGCGGCGACGGTGCACGTCCTCGCCGAGCGCGACGAGCCTGCCTACGGCATCAATACCGGGTTCGGCCGATTGGCGACGACGAAGATTCCGCGCTCGCAGCTCGAGCTCCTCCAGCGCAACCTCGTGCTCTCACACGCCGTGGGGGTCGGCGACCCCCTGCCGTCCGCCATTGTGCGCCTTGCGCTGGTGCTCAAGATTGCCAGCCAGGCGCGGGGAGCCTCCGGGGTGCGCCGGGAGCTCATCGAGGCGCTGATCGCGCTCGTGCACCACGACGTCGTGCCGCTGGTGCCGGCGAAGGGATCGGTGGGTGCGTCTGGCGACCTCGCCCCGCTTGCCCACGTCGGAGCGCTGCTGATGGGGGTCGGGGAGGCGGTGGTCGCGGGGGAGCGCGTGCCCGCCGTCGACGGGCTCGCCGAGGCGGGCCTTGCCCCCTTCACCTTCGCCCCGAAGGAGGGACTCGCCCTCATCAACGGAACCCAGGTCTCGAACGCGCTGGCGCTGGGGAGTCTGTTCGAGCTAGAGCGGGTGCTGCGCGCGGCCGTGGTCACTGGCGCACTCGCGGTGGACGCGGCGGCGGGCAGCCTCGTTCCCTTCGACGCGAGGATCCATGCCCTGCGGGGTCACCCAGCCCAGGCCGAGGTCGCCGCGGCCCTCGCCTCGCTGCTCGCTGGCTCCGGCATCGTCCAGAGCCACCAGGACTGTGGCAAGGTCCAAGACCCCTACTCCCTGCGCTGCCAACCCCAGGTACTCGGAGCCGTGCTCGAGCTCGTTCGCCAGCAGGCCGCAGTCCTCGAGCGGGAAGCAAATGGGGTGAGCGACAACCCGCTGGTGTTCCCGGACACGGGGGAGGTGCTCTCCGGAGGCAACTTTCACGCCGAGCCCGTGGCCTTCGCTGCCGACGTCCTCTCCATCGCGGGGGCCGAGATCGGGGGCCTTGCCGAGCGCCAGCTCGCGCTCCTCGTGGACCACTCTCTCTCGGGGCTGCCACCGTTCCTCGTGCGCGACGGCGGCGTGAATTCGGGGTTCATGATCGCCCACGTCACGGCGGCCTCGCTGGCGAGCGAGAACAAGACGCTTGCGCACCCCGCCTCTGTTGATTCTCTGCCGACCTCGGCGAACCAAGAGGATCACGTCTCGATGGCCACGTTCGCTGCTCGCAAGCTCGGCGACATCGTGGCCAACAGCGCGACCATCGTTGCGATCACCCTGCTTGCTGCAGTGCAGGGTGTGGAGCTGCGCCGACCCTTACGCAGCTCGGAGGTGCTCGAGGCCGTGGTGGCCAGGGTGCGCCAGGTGGTGCCGCACTACGACATCGATCGGTTCCTCGCGCCCGACATCGCCCGCGCTACCCAGCTCGTGCGTTCTGGCGCGATCGGGGCTCACGTCGACCTTGCCACGCCGAGTAGTCCTGGTCGCGCTAGCGACGCTCCATGCGAGTGAGCGAGCTCGTGCCGTCGGTGTCACCGATGGTCACGATGGGTTCAGCTCCGAGCCAGGCGCGCACGCGGGCACGCTCGCCCTTCGGCAGGGCCCGTGGGAACTCGACCCTGACCCCAGTAGGAGCGCCGTCGAGCGTCGCCGATGCTCCTGCACGCCAGAGGGCCTCCTCGACCAGGGCGAGGTGCACGGCGTTGTTGACATGGTCGACGATGTCGAGATCGGCCAGGCGCAGGTCGAGCTCGAGGTCGAGGTCGGGTGCTGCGTCGGGCTCGGCGAGCACCAGGGTGGGGCGGACCCGTCGCCCCTGGGCTGCCTCGCCGTAGACGGCCTCGAAGCCCTCGGGCAGCGAGGCAGGTGCTCCGGTCTGAGGATTGGTGTTCACCCAAATCGCAGCGGCTGACACGAGGAGCTCACCATCGCGGGCGAGGTCAGTTCGGCGCTCCGCCCAGGCCCGCCCAGTTCCCGACACGGCGGTGATGACGTCGAGCTCGTCGAGATAGCGGGGCCACGTCGCGATGTCGAGCTCGATCGATCGGATTACCCAGAGGCCCTTGTCGGCGAGTGGGGCCTCGGTGTTGTCGAGGGTGGCGACGTCGTGGAGAAAGCGTGCAAGCGCATCCAGCCGTGTGCGCCCCTCCGGGGTGGTGTCGGACAACAGGACCCGTCGACGCTGCTGATAGCGGCGGCCTTGTGCTGGAAGCGGTACGAGCGGCACGGACTGTCTCCTCGTCGAGCAGGGTGTCATCGAGTCGCGATCGGGGAACGCTCTCAGTCCTCGATCATCGCGAACTTCGATACCTAGGTGCGCCCCAGCGTAGCCACGCCGGAGCGGCAGTACTGGCAGGCAGTCGGGGTCGGTGGATCGTTTGGCGGGAGGGGGTCACGTCCGGAGAAATGGTGTAGTGACCTCCGCGTGATCCGCCCTCAATACTTTGCTGTCAGTGACGCCGGGAGGGCGTTTTCCGTGCCGTGGTCGGGCGTCGAGGAACCTTTTACCGGTCGGACCTTGCCGAGGGCCTCTCGCGCTCATGGAGCGGCGCTCGCCGCCCCACTCCTCGGTCTTGCTCGCTGCTGCAGCGAGCCCACGAGGCGGATGCTCACAGCTCGATCCGGGAAGATGCCCACCACTTCGGTGCGCCGGCGGATCTCCTTGTGCAAGCGCTCCTTGAGGGTTGGTACGCCAGAGCTCCTCTGCGGAAGTGCCGGAAGCCAGCAGGTCACAACGGGCTTGCTCGAGGTGCTCGCCAGCCTTGAGCCAGCTTCCCAGCCAGCGCCGAGGTGACCCGTTGGAACTCAAGCTGTGACCTCGGTGGCGCCCAAGCGCATCGACGATTGCGCACCAGGGTTGCCACGCAAGGGCTGCTTGTGATCCCGCCACCTTGGCCACGAGATCCCGCGAGCTCGTGGGTACGACACCGCTGCTGGGTGACCCCGGGTAGGGTCTCGCCGATCGCATCGACGAGCCCCTGGTGGGCATCTCGAGATCACGAGTACCACCCCAGTGAGCCCTCGTGCCACGAGCGAGCGCCAGCAAGCGAGCCAGCCGGCCGCATCCTCGCTGGTGGCGACATCGTAGACTGCAAGGCGTGGACAAGGTGAGCCACTCCAACCACGATGACGGTGTGGAGCCGGTCCTTACCTTCGAGGAGCTGGCCGAAGCCGTCAAGCACGCCCCTCCACCCACCGACGACGACGTCATCATCACCTGGGACGGGCGGGTCATCAACACCAAGGAAAAACTTCTCGCATTCCTGAAGGAGATCGACGCCGAGCGCGCAGCCGGTCTGACCTTCAAGCAGCTGGAGGCGCGTGCCCGAGAGCACCAGGAACGCTACGGCCCGGTGTGGACCCACCTCGACTGGGACTGGGACCCTGTCACCGACCCCCGAGTCTGACCTCGCCCGCATCGTCGAGGTCCTCGATCGCCACGGCGTCGAGTACCTGATCGTCGGCGGACACACCAGCCGTAGGGCTCTCGTTGCCTGGTGCCGGCTGCTCGCCAGCGCGCTGGATGGCGCGGTAGACGGTCGACCGGGCCACGTTGAACAGCTCGGCCAGCTCGGCGGTCGTGTGCTTGCCCGCCCGCCACAGCTCGACCAGGTGCGCCTCTTACTTTGAGCTGAGCTTGGGCTTCCTGCCGCGCAGGCGACCCTTCGCCCTCGCCACGGCCATGCCTTCGCGGGTGCGAGCCCGCATGAGGTCGGCCTCGAACTCTGCGACCATTGCCAGGACGTTGAACAGGAGCCGGCCCACCGGGTCGGTCGGGTCGTGAACCGAGCCCCCGATGTTGAGCTTCACCTGCCGGCGCGTCAGCTCGTCGACGATGTCGCGAGCATCGGTGACAGAGCGGGCGAGACGGTCGAGCTTGGTCACGACGAGCATGTCGCCCGACCGACACGCCGCCATCGTTTCTCGCAGTCCCGGCCGGTCGCGGTTGGTACCCGTGAACCCATGGTCGACGTAGATCCGATCAGCCTCCACCCCGAGGGCGACCAGGGCGTTGCGCTGCGCGGTGAGGTCCTGCCCATCGGTCGAGACCCGGGCGTAGCCGATCTTGAGTCCGCTCATCGCACGATGAGCGTATCGTATAGCCCCCCTTCACCGGGCTTTTTTGCGGGCGGGTCTTACGGAAACGGCGCCTGGGCCACCGGCCAGGTGTGATCGGCAGTCACCGGCGCTGGACCATGGTGTCCCGTAAGCCGATCGCCCAGCGGCACAAACGTAACTTCGCCGCCGAGGGCCGATCGCCGTCCCGCACGGGCTTCGGCTTGCGGGCGGATCAGGTAGTGCTCAGGGGTTTGGCAAAGAAGACTCGTTCGAAGCCATCTTGGGCGGCCCGGTGAGTCTCGCGGAAGCCATGACGCGGATAGTAGGCGAGGTTCTCCGTCATCGCCGCGTTGGTGTAGAGCCGCACTTCGGGCAGGCCGGCTGCTCGTGCCCGTTCGTCGGCGAGGTCAAGCAGGCGATTACCTATGCCGGATCGTTGAGCGTCAGGGGAGACGGCGACGTTGTGGACCAGCAGGTGATCGTCGCGCACGTACAGGACCAGGAAGCCCACGAGGTTGCCGGCTCTCTCGGCCACCCACACCTCGGCGTTGGCGATGACGGCGGAGTAGTCGGCGGTCATCGGCGCCGGCTCGCGGCCAGTGCAGGTCACGTAGTGCGCGTAGGCGGACTTGGCCAGTTCCCTCATCGCCGGAGCGTCGCTGATCGTGGCACGACGCACAACCAGCCCGGCCAGCGAGCGCCGGCGATGGCGACCGCTCACCGGCAATGGCGACCGCTCAGGCGCTCGAGGACCTCGATGGCCTCCTCGACCCGGTCATAGGCTACGAGGAGATGGTCGTGGTGGTAGCCGGCAACGACGTTGCAGCTGATACCGGCCTCGCCAAGGGCGGCGGCAACCGCTGAGGTGAGGCCGACGGCGTGCAACGCCGAACGTACTTCCAGGGTGAGCCAGCCAGCTACGAACTCGTAGGGCAATCCAGCTTGGTCGGCGTCGTGGCGGCGGAGTACGAGGCTGCGTCCCTCGGCCTCGACGATGCTGGCGACGATGGCCTCGCTTGCGACGGGCCTGCTCGTGTCGGCGACGACGAAGACGTACTCGCCCGGGCGGCGCCGCGGTGAGAGGCCCGCCAGAAGCGCCTCCGGGTTCTGTTCGCTCACCTGATGTTTCTCCCACTCAGCCTGATCGCTCGCTGCTGCCATCGACGCCATGGCCGACGCACACTCCCTCCATAGACCCTAAAAGCTCGGTAGACGAACCACCTACGGGACGGCGGCGAGCGCGATCGAGACGAACACCCGCTCGTACCGCTGGGGGTTCCCCAACCGGGACGACTCCCGATCGCGCGCGGCGGGAAGTGCCGAACGCCGATCCCGCGGTGGGCCTGTTTGCTGCGGAGACGGTCGCGGTGTCGTGCGAAACGACCTGATCTGTCGGATTGCCGCTGATGTGGATTTCCGATTCCCCATCGACACCGGCGGCGATCTTCTGCTGTCAGCCGCCTACCAAGCCGACGACACCTTCGG
>Ga0080006_1120006_pt1 | contig 79981 bp, 79 predicted proteins | sample RS3BMetagenome_FD_69209 | JGI IMG/M metagenome (GOLD analysis project Ga0080006, IMG submission 69209) | Ferric oxide microbial mat and aquatic microbial communities from Rainbow Spring, Yellowstone National Park, USA - RS3B (SPADES... ... | reverse complement strand
TCGTTTGTCTTCTCTGGAAAGTTTCTTCTTTCTTTTGATAGCTTCCTCATGTTGCGCCTGTAGCGCCGGTAGCGCTGCCTTCGCTTCCTTGTCTCCGGCGTTGGCGCGTATGGCGGTGCGGTTGAGGATCTTATTGAGTCGGTGGCATTCATCAATCCGAGTTTTGATACGTCGTTTCAGGTACTGCGGTTTCCAACTGTTGCGTTCTGGTGCCAGCCGTCCCAGTTCTCTGGCAGTCTTCTGATTCCCATCTACAAACTCGCGTGCCAATTGGTCTAAAGATTTGTACGCACGGCTTTTCGGATCTTCAGCGCTGTGAGTAGGTGACTCGGTTTGGCGACGGCTTTCTTGAGTTCCTGCTGGGGTGCTCTTTCGGGGGATCACTCATGATGGGCTCGCTTGGGAGTTCTTCTCTCTATTCTTCTGTCTTTTCTTGTTGGTCTTCTTCTTCTTCGGGCTCTTTCCTGAGCTGCTTTCTCTGGTTATTTTGCATCTAGGTGGATCACGAGGTTCCGGTGTCTCCTTCTCCGTATCTCGTTGGGTCGCTTTTCCTTTTGTAGAGTCCTCCAGTTGTATCTGATCCTCTTTACTCTACTAGTAATTCGATATCTCTTATTCTAGTTTCGAGGCTACACCACAAATATTCCATGATGCAATACCTACCGATTTGTAGCGCGTAAGGGAATAGGAATAGCGCTGCGGTACTCCAGAGATACGTCGTCGATTTAGATGCACCCTCCACGGGGTGTGTGAGCGCACATGCCACAATTGCCTCCTGCATTCCAGTCGTTCATTGAGTGTCTGCTGCAGCGCTAGCGTAGAATCAGATGTACATTAGTCAAGGTCGACTCGAATGCGACCGTTACGCTGCCGGACGCGTGAACCTCTCCTCAACCACTGGGGATACTCTACGAACCAACCTTTCAGCGGCTTTGTATCCGCTCCCCAAACACATAGGCGGGCAAGTCGTTTGTTCCAGCTTCGACCGCGAACATACCGCCAGCCGTCTTCCAAAATATCCGCCGAGATTGTTCCCAGAGTTGAGGTAGAAACCGAAGAAGGAGGTAAAACTGAGCCCGAGCTCGAGGATGGACCCAGATTTTGCGCCCGAAGCTGCAGCGTTGTTTCGGGAGCAGCGGATAACTACTCAGAATTATCGTCAATATTTTCTGCTGCTACTGCCTCCGCCCCTCCGTTCGTTGTGGTAAAGGTCCCTGTCGTGGGCATCAGTAACGTGTTGTTCAGCTGTAAAACATTGGATATCCGTTCAGGTCGTAGCAAAGTGTAGTTTTTTAATTCATTTGTGGTTCAAACCTCAAACAAGTCTAGTCAAGCGTTTTGTCGCTGTATGTAACAGAAGCCTTCAAAGAGCGTTGTTTTTCAAAGAAACAAAAAAGCTATGAAACAGCAAGTCGGCGATCCTGGAGGCTCAGTGTCGCCGACTTAAAGAAAAAAACGAAAACTGTGCCGAGTCCAGAAGACAAGGAAGCGAAGAAGGACCTAAAGGGAGAGGCCCTACGTCGAAGGCGGCAAGAAAGACGGCTGTACGACGAGAAGGTGGCGACAACCATTCTTCTTGGACATATCAAGGATCCGTACAGGGAAAAGTTGCGAGACGCAATCGAAAACCGTGTCGACTCGTACTCCAAGAGTCTTGTCAAGGCTTCGTCAGGACTGATGCATTTGGCGAGAGAGATGTATCGCGACGTGACGCAGATCGAAACGGTCGAGATTCCGGACGAGTCGATCGATAAGACGCTTATTCAACACCTGATGCTTGGTACAGAGAAAGCGCGGAAGGAAAATGTGCTAGTGCATACCCTCCACGAAAAACATCCCTTTTACAGATTCAATGGTACTCGATACAAGGGTGACTCGAATATTTACGACTATGGGGCGATGAAGTACCTCACGAACCTGAAGAACCATTTGACTATGAACCTCGAACGTTTCATGATACGCGCCGTGTTTGCACTCTACCCGGGCCTATCTCGCTATGGAATATGGGCGATTATCGATGCCATCACGAAAGATCGCTAGCATGAAGATGAGATCGAATTCGTTGACAAGAAGGCGTCAAACGAGAGCACGAATGAGGATTCTGTAATCCGTACGGCTATACAAGAGCACTGTGCAGTCTTGGGGCTGGCGAATCCAGCAGAAAAGATATCAGCGTTGAAAAAAGATAAGGAAAGATACTATCGCCTCATCCTGCGATATTTCGTGTTTCTGGACCGAGAGCTCGAACGGAAAGCGGAGATGAAGCTGAGTGAGGAAAGAAATGAAGAGCGGGAGAGACGGAAGGCGTTCCTAATGGGGAAGCGCTTCAACGTGGTTCCGATGTGCAACATAAGGTCAGATTTTGTGTCCATCCACTCCAGAATCCTTCACGGCATTATGAAGGAGATCAGTCTGGAGTTCAATGTTCGCAGGGAGGAGTTCTCCGGTGAAAACCAGGAGGCGTACCGGAAGAATATCTTCAATTTCAAACTTCTCAAAGTCAGCAAACAAAAGGTATTCACTGGGTTGATCGAAACCGATGGAGTAGCCATCTATGTACACTATCGGCATTGAGGAAAGATCGGCCAGTTCCGCCCTCGGCTGCGCCCGTGACGAAGGATGAAGCAAAGAAGGAGGCGGGTCCTGCGACGCAGGAGGTGGAGCATAACGACCTTGTCGTTGACGTGACGAAGCGTGAAGATGAGAAGAAGGTGGGTCCTACGATGCAGAAAGTGCAGGATAACGACTTTAACGTTGACGTGACGAAGGATGAAGTTGGGAAGGAAGCGGATCCTGAGACGCTGGAGGTGCAGGATAACGACTTTGTCGCTGACGCGGCAAAGCATGAAGAAAAGTAGGAGGCGGATCCTGCGATGCAGAAAGTGCAGGATAACGACTTTGTCCTTGGCGCGGACCCCGGAAACACGAATATCATCACCATCGCTGCTCCCAAGCGTGCGGAAGATGGTGCTGACGGCAACTTTCGTCAGAAAGACATGCGTCTGTTGAGGTTCTCGAGAGCGAGATACTATCGAGAATCCGGTATAGTGAATGCGAGGAAGAAAATCGTTACATGGAATTCAGGAATGAAGGATCACCTGGAAGCTATGAGCGAGGTGACGAGCCGAGGAGCGGACCTTGATGCTTTTCGGAAATTCATGGAAGTTCGTGTTGCCCATTGGGATGCGCTGTGGGAGGAGTATACCAAGCCCCGGTGGGCTCGTTTGCGAATGAATCTCTACGGTGGGATGCAGCGTGCGTTCGCGAACTTTCTCAATCAGTTGAGTGACTTGAAGGAGGATAAAAGTCAGAGGCTCATAGTAGCGTACGGAGCAGGCCGATGGAAGACCCAAAAAGGGACTACGCCAGCTCCAACGACGAGAACGTAGAGGGAGCGCGCACGGCGTTTTGAAACAATACCTGTAGATGAGTTTCGAACATCGTATACACACCATGAACTGGGGTGTACACTCCAGAGGGTGGAGATGGAAAAGTGCCAGCGGAGCCCTGAGGATACGAAAAAGTACGGACCGCTGCCGGAAGGGCAAATGGAAAGGAGAGCGAAAGTTCGAGGATTGCTTGCATCAGTAAGTACAACCAATGATGGCACGAAACGTATGGAGTTTGTGAACCGAGACTTTAACGCCGCCATCAATATAAGGAGATGTGCGATGCTGGAGACGAGACCTCCAGCGTTGACAAGAGTGAACTTTGTTGGACAACCTCTCAAGGTCGAACTATATGAGAAAAAGTTGGAAGCAGTAGTTGGCGGCCGCTCCGAAAAGACGGGAAGGCGTCTACACAGCAATTGGAGACGATTTGTCTAGGGCGCGTTCGCCGCCACTACTGTACACGCCCGACGTCGTTCGACTTTCGAACGGCTTCTGGCGATGGGTGTAAAGTTGAAAGGTGCGTTCCAGTCTCGCCTCGTGTCTTGAGACGCAAGCGGGTGAGGCTCGGCACACATCTCCCCGGCCTGACTCCGCTGAGCTGCAGCAGCTCGAGTGATCTACGTAGGAACGCTTCAATAATGTCCTCTGAGCAGACCATAGAGTCTGGTATAGAGGTTACAGCTGTGTTTGTTACCGGGGGCGACGAGTCCGGTGTGCACGCGATTTCCGGCACCATGGACGCACCAAAACTGCTGGTGACGCTATCGGCCACGGATATTGCGCTAGAGCCGAAACGGCACTTAGAGTACCTCTTTATGCGTTGGTTGTTTCTCCCGGAAACGCTCGCTTGGTTGGAGCAGGTCCTGGGGAAACTGGACGTCACGGGAAGGGTGACCGACGAAGATCTTGTGACTGCTGGTTCACCGAAGCCTACCATGCTCCGCCAGGAACGACTTTCGAGCCCGACAGCTTCGTGTAATGCTGCATCGCACGGGGCAACCGCAAAGCGTCCGACGAATGCCGATACCATTACGCCAAACTCCCCGGCCGGAGCGGCGCGCAGCGCCTTCTATCGCATCTTGAGCCAGACTCCGGGCTCGCCCGCTGGTGGCGAAGCACGCGTTGCAAGGCAAGGCCGTTCACGGAGTAGCTCCACAGAGGAAGCTTCTTTGACGTCGAGCCCACAGTCGCCAGTATCACATTTCATCAGAAAGTATGAGGTTTTTAGGATCTGGTCCGAAGTTGAGGATAGCGATGCGGCGATGGCACATGGTCAATCCGATACCGAGGAGCGTTGCCATGAGATCGCATCATATATGGACTCGGGAGTAGGCTACGAAGGCTCTTCGACTGAGAATGGAGCATCGTTCTCGCCACCATTAGCTGCATGTGAGGAGACAGCACACCAGCGAAATGCGCTCCATTCAGGAGGTCTGAACAAGCGTTCAGCGGTGAATGCGCTCTTTGTACCATCAGAGTGCGCATTCGCAAAGGCGGAGACGATCCCGCGCTTCTACTATCCAGATGGGCGCGCGCACGAACACGTCATCCGGGCTGCAGAAGAACAACAGGCCATACAGGCCGCTTTTGATTGCCAAAACGGAGCACTGAGCCAGCGCGAGGTCGTTGAACTCATTATGGACATTGTCGGGTTGCCGAGCTTTGTCTCGTTGGTCATTTTCGAGCGCTTGCTCCAACGCCAACAGCACTTCGAAACGTCCAACGTAGCTTCGGAGGTAGAAGGTACGAACAAGAAGGGCGCAAAGGAGATCAGCATCCCGGGGGCAACGGGTGAGCGTATCCATCAGTCCATATTCTTGCAATGGTATGTTGAGGACTGTGCCGGCTACGATCGACACGCTCGCCTCTTCCACGCACTCCAACGCTCCCGTGACTATCACGCATCGGTTCCGAACGAGGAGCGTACGGAGAGCGACGCTCACAGCGTATCCTCACCAAGAAGCAGCATCTCGCCCAGGTCTGCAGCAGCTTCATGGACATCGAATCGGCGGAATCTCGACGGGCAACGGGATCGAGCCGACCGACAAGCGCATGAGCGCCGATACCTTGTTGGTTCCGACTTTCGACCCTTCATTGATGCGCTGCTGGCGACGCATCCCGGCTTACAGTTTCTGCAGTCCACCCCAGAGTTCCAGCATCGCTACGCTGAGACAGTCATCGAACGGATATTCTACTATCTGAACCGGCCGAATGGGCAGGCGTATCTGTCGGATATCCGCCGACATCGTCTCTTGGACATTTTTCGAAGCGTCGACGAACAAGAGGACATCAACCAGGAGCGTAGTTGTTTCAGCTACGAGCATTTCTACGTGATTTACTGTCGATTCTGGGAATTGGACACGGATCATGATCTCATGATCGACCGCGAGGATCTGCTGCGCTACAACGGGCACGCCCTGACCTACCGGATCATTGACTGTATCTTTAGTGGACGAGGAAGGCCTCTCGACTGCGCACGCCCAGGCTACATGAGCTATACGGATTTCATCTGGTTTATCCTCAGCGAGGAAGACAAGAATTCAGAGACGGCCTTGGATTATTGGTTTCGCTGCATTGATGCGGACGGCGATGGAAAGATCACCCTGTACGATGTTGATTGGCTCTATTCAGAACAACTGCATCGAATGGAGTGTCTGGGGCACGAACCAGTTGCATTTGAGGATATTTTGTGTCAGTTGCTGGACATGATCAGCAAGGATCTTGATCCACCGGTGATCACGCGTTCAGCTTTACGATCCAGTCGCATTCAGAGCCATTTCTTCAATATCCTGTTCAACTTGAACAAGTTCATCGCGATCGAAAGTCGAGATCCATCACTCTTGAGACAGGAGCGGGCAGTCCCCGACCTAACGGACTGGGATCGCTTCGCAGCACTCGAATATCTGCGTCTCTCGGCGGAGGACGACGAAGCCAACATGGATGCGTGGAGCGCCTCCGACTTGGAAGGCATGTACGCCGTCTCGTCCCTATCGGGTGCAGAATCTCCATTTTGAGTGCGCCCCCGATACTATAGCAGGGCTGTCTGTGTAAAGACCTTGGCTTCTGGATGGCAGCACATTGACCTCCATGCCCGCTACTGCTGCAGCTTCTCGGTCGCTGGAACACGCTGCGGTGTCGTCGCGTGCCTTGGACCCGTGGTGCTGTCCCCAGGAGCCTGGCTGCATCTCCGCATTGGCCTGTGTGCTAGGTGCGGGCAGCTTTCGGCTCGATTCACGAAACGCTTAGCTGCTACGCTGGTGCAGCAGAGACCCTGGGATCCGCGCACCATAGTAGACGAATGCTTGGGTGCAAGCGTCTGTGTGTCTGTTTGCTCAGCGTAGCATCGAAATGGAACACTCGTCATAGAAACAGGAGCAGGATGATTCCAGACATCTTCGTTGGCGTGACTAGAGTCGTTGTGTGATGACGCAAGCACGCTTCGAAGCATTCTGTTCAGGGAACGACGATGTCGTGCACATTGTTTACCAAAGCCACCGACGCGCTTCTGTTCGTGGGTCCAAGGGACCAAGAAAACGAGCATTTTTTCCACTCTATAAACTCTTGTTTCTATTGGATGCATGACGACGTGCACGCCTCGCAGAATCGTCCTTGAATATACGCGCTTTTCTCCGTCGTCGTTATTGACACCAGCTCAAACGGTGTCTTATCGTCGGTGCAGCGGCAAAGCGACCCCCGTTCGCCATCAAGTGCTCGAACGTTGCGCGTACGTGCCGCCTTGCAAACACACTGTAAATTCATCGCGTAGAACTCGTCAAGTTTGCGGACTTTGCGTTCAGCAGGCTTCGCTGCGCTGGTTCTTCTAAACAGGTGCCCGCATACGACCTACCTGCTAGGTAGCTCCGAGGAAGTTCCGGGAAGGTCCTCTCGCTACCCACTGGTGTTGTGAACGTGTACAAGACGCTTTTCCAACGGGTTTCCAGTCTTATTCCAGAATAGTTACTACTTCCCCGGTTGAAACTATTCACATGAACACCCTTGCGTGCTTGGGTCCAGTGCACCACCAGAGAGCGCCACGCTGTCCACGAGGCGACGTTCTGTTCCCGTCCCGCTTTCAGGTTCCTGGACTCGGGCGAGCGCACACTCCTGGTCGTATGATCAACTGTACCAGTGATGTTTAGATAAACCCCTGAAGGTATTAGGCGAGGAAGCGTATGAGTGTGCGCGCCCGGTCAATATCGAACCGGTCTCTGAGAACCGTTCTGGTCGCCGTGCAGATATGCTGGCAGTCGGCGCTGCTTCCCCGTTTTCGTTCTTCGTCGGTGTCTTCGATAGCAGGCCGCTGCTGAGCCACTAACATGGCTCCTCGTTGGGACTGGATCGCTATGGGGTGTGCTGGTTTAGCGCTCGCAGTGGCATTGCAGGGTTTAGAGCGTAAAACGCAGTTAGAGGACGATAAAGAGCGCCTGCGGTTACAGATCGCAGACTTTAAGCACCGCGAGTCGCAGCTAGCAGAGGCGCGCAGGCAGTTGGTTCAAACGCGAGCTTGGCAACTGGCGGAGATGCTCTGCAGCGAACAGGCACTGTGTGAGTTAAAGGCGACAGGTTCAGGGTCCACAGCCCCCGCCGCACGCACGGGTTCAGGGGGCTGGTTTCGTTGGCGACGGCGGACTCGCTCCGACCAGCCAGCTCAGGGGCAGGGGCCAGCACCCCGAGAGGCACCTCGCGAGCAAGCAGGTGCGTCTCAGGGCTTTATCCAGGGCTCGAGTAACCTTTCAGCGCCAACCGCAACAGCAGACACCCCTGGTCTCCAAGGCGACAGCGTCGAGGCCTCTATGTTGGCGTCTCCGACTTGGCTGCCTGTTTTGGCGGAGTGGTATGAGGGCATCGAGCGAGGTGCACCCGAGTGTGCAACACGACTCAAGAAGAGGAGCGACACCCGGGACCCAACCGACCCGGGGAAGCGACCAGCGACCGTGGTCGTCTAGGAACACGAGTCCGGCTTGGGGTCGGCCTTGGGGTGCCAGGCCACTCGGGGGATCTTCGGGAGCGCTACGGAGCTCTTTTCAGAGCTCGTCTCCGGCTCCTTATTCTGCTGGTCCGCTCGTTGGGCGAAAAGTGCTCGCAGCGCGTCCCGGCTGTGGTCGGCGTAGCGCTTAGCCTCCGGGTCGTGACGCATAGCTGCCCGGTAGTTTGCCGCGCGCACTTCCGCACCACCGGAGAACCACTCACTAAAAGCATAAATCGCAACACCAGTGCCCATACCTATCGCAATGAAGGCGCCGCTCACTCGGAGCAACCCTGCTGTGGAGCGTCGCGCCTGCTGCACGAGCCAACGCCAGGTCGCGGACTTTTCATAGAGCAGTGCCATAGAGCGAGGTTTGCAGACACTGAATGCTCTGCGGCAAGCGCTCGTTACGTTGAGGGCAGGTATCCCAACAAACCAACAGGCTAACGCGAACGTTGTCAGCAATGTTGCCCCCAATACATCGAATCATCCGCAACACTCGGTGATTCACCGCAGAGCAACGCGCGGTGGCGTTGCGATGTCGAGCGCGCAAACACTTCCCGGGCGCTCACAAGCGCTATCTTCAGTTCTGCGGGATACGGTCTCTGATGCGTCGTATGCGACCGGTAGTCTCGACCATGAAAGCAGATACAGTTGGGTAATAGGACTGTGCGACGTGAACAAGTATATCCGTGTTGGACTAAGGTGGCGGGAGTCCACGTAGCGAACTCTGGCGTGCACGCGCAAGTTTGCGTCTCTTCGTACTGTGATCAACGTCAGCCTTTACGGGATTCTTCCGCAAATGTTTCCACTTCATCGCTCTGGTATCCGGCTTCACATACCGAGGTCTATCGCGCCAGCTCGAGTCCGATGAACGAGGTCGAAGGATGCTGATGGCATCGTTCATGTCGCGATGACGCTGCTTCCCACTGTTTTCTACCCAGTTCATACACAGCAGAAAGTTGCGATCGATCGACGATTCACCAACCGGTATCGTCTCCTTCGCATATGATCAGGGCATGTCCGTCGCAGCAATGGCACCTGTCCGTTGCCAGGTGTTCCCGTAGGTCTCCCACATCTCCTCCTCTGAACGCCGCCTCGTCACACGCGTATGCTTGCTGCACTGCTCGGTCCATGCCCTTGACGGATACACAATGTCGTCCCGATGCTCTTCTCCGTTTTCGCGCCTGACGCCGTACACCACGAACAGAGGCCTCTTCATGCCGATCCGCTCAGGGAGTGTTCTGTTCGCTCACATGCAAGTGCACGCTTTTACATTCGATAGAGAATTCGCGAGCGGCGATGTTATCCATGATGAAACAAGAACAGGAAGGAGAATCCAGGCTGGAGAACAATCGAAATCTTTTCGATCGGACTAAACCGCTTCGTACAAAGCAGTGACGCACTCCCCACTGCAGGCGATTGCTGCAGCAAATCAGGTCCGACCCCAAGACCCACTTCCACGCAAACAGAAGAGACGCGAACCTCTGGGAGCATGTCCCATGAGCGAGAACATGTTGACGCCGATTGCATTCGCGTCGATGGTCAAAAAAAGGAGTAGCGTTTTTCTTTCGAATAGAATTGAGTATTTAACGTGATCGGGTCAACGAAGTTTCTGCATGCGTTTCTGAACAAGTCGCCAAAGGACGACGACGAGCTTCGCGCCTCGTGAATGCAGCAGCGCGCATTGCTGCATCCTTGCGTTTTCTTAGAAATAAAAGACCTGCAACTTGAACAATGCGCGGTTTGCGCATGCTATACGTACGCAAAAGCGAATCATGGAGCGGTATACGTACAAACGGGATGGCGAAGTCGGTTACTGGACGAACCCTTGTTCAAAGGTGTCGCGAATCATTTTTTGATGCCGCTCCCATGAGGCATTCCAACTGCAACGTCTCCCAGAATCCACTCCGAAACGACGACCGCGAATTCGAAAGCTACCCGGGCGCTCGTGAGCCTTGATTGCCACTCTATGAATATCGAGTCTGCATCTCGGTGCTCATGCTGGTGGAACAACTCGAAATTCGGGAACCGAGTGACCAGCGTCGCATCCCATGCTCATCTGCCAAACGCAGCGGGGCAGCAAGGCGCGCAGATCGGCGAGGCGTGTTCGCCCCTGCGACTAAACTGTACTTTCCGAACTCCATAGTATATACTTGCTCATTCTATGCACGCACCCATCTAGTTGAACAGCAGGCCGCACCGGGGCCCGCTGCTACGCCCCAGCAGCTACCCAGACCCGAAACCTCAACCTTAACCAGGACAGTCGTTTATCGGGGAACGCTCCGTTTTTGCGGTACGCGGTGCTTCGCACGCACCTGTCACAAGGAACAGCGGCTGCCTCCAGCACTTTTTATTGGAGCGGGTGCGCCTTCCAAGGTCAAAAACGGCCGTAAGTGCTGGAGGCTGTTGCGGTTCGGCGCCATCTGCACAGCTTCATGGTTCTCGAAACACTTGGAACCAAAATCGTCAAGGCGCTGCAGTCGCTAACCAACCAAGTCGTCGTAGATGAAACAGCTTTGGAAGCAGCTCTAAAAGAGGTAGCACGTGCGCTTCTCGAGGCTGATGTCAACGTAAAACAGGTCTCGGAGCTGCGCCAGCGCGTGAAGAACCGCGTTCGACTAGCCGAGCTCCCGCCGGGCACCAATCGTCGCCGCCTCATCCACAAAACCGTCTTCGAGGAGCTATGTCGTATGCTGGACCCAGGCATACCGCCCTATAGACCACAACGCGGCCAATCAAACGTCATCATGTTCGTCGGTCTCCAGGGGAACGGCAAGACTACCAGCTGTGTCAAAGTAGCCTATTTTTACAAGCGCAAGGGATACCGCACCGGCCTCGTTTGTGCCGATACCTTTCGAGCGGGAGCCTTCGACCAACTGCGACAGAATGCAACACGTGCACGGGTTCCTTTTTATGGGCGCTACGGTGAGACCGACGCTGTCAAGGTTGCGAGCGAGGGCGTCGAAAGATTCCGTCGCGAGGGCTTCGAAGTCATTCTGGTCGATACGAGTGGACGGCACAAGCAGGAGGCAGCCCTCTTCGCTGAAATGGAGCAATTGGACCGAGCGCTGACTCCAGATCACGTGATATTCGTGATGGACGGTTCCATCGGTCAGGCAGCTTACGACCAGGCACGAGCGTTTCAACAGCGCGTTCGAGTGGGTTCCGTCATCCTCACCAAGATGGACGGCCACGCCCGTGGCGGTGGTGCCCTCAGCGCAGTGGCCGCTACCCATTCACCGATCGTGTTCCTGGGCACTGGCGAACACCTAGACGACTTGGAAGAGTTCCAGGTACAGAGTTTTGTCGGACGCCTTTTAGGCATGGGAGACGTGCGTGGTCTCGTGTCGACCATTGCGGAGGCAGATCTGGAGAATCCCGATGAGGAGCAAATGAATCGCATTTCACAGGGCATCCTGACGCTGCGCGATATGCAGATGCAGTACTCGAATGTGCTGCGGCTTGGGCCGCTGAGCAAAGTCGCCTCCATGATGCCGGGCATGGCGGAGATACTGCCCAAAGGCTCCGAGAAGGACGCTCAAACTCGAGTGCGGAATATGCTCGTCATTCTCGATTCCATGAATCGGGAAGAGCTTGATGAAAGTACTTCAGTGCGGTGGGATGATTCACGCAAACGTCGCATTGCTCGTGGTAGTGGTCGTTCTGTGCAGGAGGTTGATGAGGTTCTCACACAATACAAACTGATCAGCAAGGCATGGAGTCGTATCGGGAAGAATATGAAGCACCTGATGCAGCCCGGGCACGGCGGCGTTGGCCACGGTACCGGCCCAAACAGCATACCCAATATAGGCGCTATGGAGCAGCAGATGCAAAGAATGATGGACCCACGCATGCTCCAACAACTGGGAAGCGGTCCGGGTGGCCTCCAGCGCGTCATGCAGCAGCTTATGTCTGGTCGAAGCGGGGCAATTCCTCGCCGCTAGCGACCGGAAAAGTTGGAATCGTGCTCAGTGCCAAACCAGTCCGAGTTGCCGCACTTGTCGTGCGAGCGTCGCGAGTGGAACGCGCTGAACTGGACTGGTATCCATGGTTTTTCGCTCGCTGGCTTGCTTTATCGCATAGCCGTTTCGGCAAAAGAAAGCACTGCCGCTGAACGTATGTCGGGGAGCGAATCTATCCCGAACAGGTCTCTGACGCAACCATACCCTTTTTGCGGTGTACGGGACGCTGCGGCTGCGAATGTCGTCCCAGGAAGCATCGCTGACCTCGGACCTGAGTATACCGCCAGCTTGGCCGTCGTGCGAGGATGCTGCGCGGACTCTTGACGCTGGGAGGCCCCCAGGGCTATCGCTGCAGCTTCTCGTAAACGCACGATTGTAACGGGAGGCTTTGTAAACATCTGCTCCCTGCCGACAAGCGTCTCATTGCGAAGATGATTGCACTAGAGGTTTCGCTTGATCCGAACACAGAACTTTAGGCTGTCATGAGCGTTTCCCGAGCGGCTTCCCAGCAGCTCGCTGCAGAGCGGATACCTTGTTCAAAAGAAATAAAACAAAGAACACGTATCAGCGTATCATGAACGACCAACCAAGGCCAATGTTGGCGCTTGCTTGGATGGATGTCGACTAGCGCCAGCATCACATTTTTTATGATATGACACCGCACTCCGCTTCCATTTCATTTTGAGCAGTTGTAATCAGAACACAGGAATAACAGTTGCTTTCACTGGTGCAATCGTTTTCACATGACTTCTCTGTCAAAGCGATTTCCTCGGGGCTTCTATTCCTTCAACGATGCAGCGAAGCGGCCTCGAGAGAACCCCCATCGCTATACAGCAGTTTCGGTAAAGCGACTTGATTGCAGTGCTCCCTGAACAGCGCCACGTCACAGGATGCAGTGACAGCTTCTCGTTTCTGTACTTGCCCTGTTACGCAGTAGCTTTCGAGTCGTATCGCGTCACGAGTCCTGGAAACGCGTCGGTTCTGCCCGCACTCTACCGACACTCGAGGTCGCTCGCTGCTGTTCCAGATAGTGCGCTATGCACTCCCGATAGGCTCTCGCTTCCTGACGACACTCGTCTCTGATCAAGCCGCCTCTGCTCAAATAGCGCTGTGTACAGGATATGTAGGCGTCGAAGAGAGCTTGGCACGCATCAGACGTCGAACCTGCAACCTCATCCTGCGGTTCACTGTGCCCAGCGTTTGCCGTTTCGCGGTCCTGTGCAACCGTGTGGCGCTTCTGGGCCATCACGAGGCCTGTTCTCGCTACGCTTACCAAACCAGGCACCGAACAGAAGCCTGGAGACCTGCGCACGATGCTCCACAACAGCACCGTCTCGGAAAGCGGAATAGCGACACCAAACACCAGGTGAGCGCTACCTCAGAACCAGCACCTCTTCTCGAGAACAGGCGCTTGCCCAAATGTCTCCCGGATGTGTGCAACCTCGTCACCGTACGTTGATGAGAGCCCGCAGGGGTTTACAGCTCCAGGAAAAACAAGTGCACCCGCATGCGAAGCGCAACTGCCTTCGCTTCGCAAATGCTTCATGCGGCAAACAAGCTCTGCCATCGACTGGATCCGATGAAGTGATTCCACTGTTCGGTAGTATGAACAACACGGCTTCGTCTGCCGTAAAAGAGCACAGCTGCATTCAAAGAGGAGCATGCACAGACCACTCCACACGCTCTTTCTGTTCATCGCAAGTGTCGTAGCTGTCGTCTCTGGAGCGGTGCTGCACCGGGCGTGGGCGCCAGACGCTCAGCGCGTCTGCTACCTTCAACACGCTATTCCCTTTCGCGTCTTAAACGCACTCCCACACGACGAGACTACGTTTACGCAGGGTCTCTTCGTTGACCCCATCAATAGCAGTCGATTATACGAGTCGAGCGGGCTTCGTTTTCGTTCGAGGCTGCAACACGTTGAACTACCAACAGGTCGCGTCCTACAGACAGCGCGTGTGGAACCTGCTAGCCTCTTTGCCGAAGGTGCTGCATACCGCGCCTTCGACGATGCTATCGTCGTCTTGACCTTGAGCGCTGGACGTGCCCTAACCTTCGATCGCACGGAGCTCCGATACCGTTTTGGGCAGGACATTCCGTACGGGCCCTCGGGTGCCTGGGGTCTCGCTGCAGTCCACTGGGACCACCTGGCAGCCTGCCCGGATGCGTTGCGGCAATGGACCTGCTCCGACTCGGAGCACTGTCTTCGACGAGATGAGGAGCCAGCTTGCTTCCTCATGAGCAACGGATCGAGCATCATTACAGTGCGACATCCCCGGACACTAGCATGGCTCACGAGCTTTCCCGCGTTACACCATCCCTGCTCGGGAGAGCAGGTCTCGTCTCTGAACGAACTGGAGGTCGTCATGAGACCAGCTGCAAATCGGCCGGAACGCTTCCCCGAATTATGGGCAAATATCTGGCTTTCAAGCAACATCGTTGTTATGGATATTTGCGCGGGTCTGGAGCGTCAGCGTCATGCGCTGTTTGTCGGTGAACTGAACCTGTCGGTGCTGGCACTGGAGCGAACAGCGCAGGGCCCGTCACCGGTGCACCCCGTACATCCGGATGCAGTGCTCAATGGGATTGCCTGGGATGCGAATCGACCACGAAATCTTTATGTTACGGGCAAATGGTGGCGCAAGCTCTACACCTTGGAACTCGGCTTGCGTGAGCATGTCGCTGGGCATACCAGCCGTGGCGCTGCGAGGCATCAGCGAGCGCTGCTCCGCCTGATGCGTACTTTGCTCATCGTTGCCGTACTCGTCATGGCAGTTTCTGGCTTGGTTCGGGTGCTGGTACGAATACGTCGCCGGCTCGCAGATGGCTTGACCATATCGCGTACGCAAAACGACGATACCTCCAGGAAACTAACCGCTGAAGTGCAAGCAACACGTGAATTGGTCGCTCGTAAAATGGCCTCACACTGAAGCTGTCCCGTCGACGGTACGCAGCGGACAGCGTCTGGGTGCACAGTCTGGTGCAGTTTCACGTGGGTGGGTAACAGATCGCAATTCCGTACGTGAACGATGTCTCAGGTGCTTCTCCTGTGTGGGGTCCTGCTCGCTGGGTAAAATTGCCCGAACGATTTGAAGCTTGGCGACGGCACGCGTCATGACCGCCAAACGCTGTCAACAGAGGGTGTGAGCTGCAGCAACCTGCGACCGTACGTTCGCGTGCCGTCGCCGGTCACGAGGCTCTGTTCGACTGGCGTCTTTCCTGAAGGCGAAGCAGCAGCCGCTGCCAGTGCCTCGCACCTTGCGTGGGCGTCACACAATCCCAGGTTCGTTTTATCTGAACACAGACACGTCGGCCATATAGGGACACTCGGCTCCTGCTATGGCTCTGTTCGCCCGGCACGCTGTCCATGTGACCAAAGAGTAGCGCCCGCCAGGGAGTCCGGGCCGGTACCAAGTCATACGTCGAAACGTGAATCGTTCTGGCGCGCCGGCATCATGCACCAGAGTTTCATGCCAGAACAGGCGACAAGCCTTGGTTCCATGAATATGCGCAAAATATATCCCAGCTTGCATCAAAGTTCTATATTCAGGAGGTCCTCTGCAGTGGGCGCATCGCCAGCGTACTGACTACGGTACAGCATCCAGAGTGCCCCGGTATCCCGTTCAATGAGCGCAATACCACCCTGTTGGAACGCGTCGGGAGGAATCATATCCCAGCGCTGACGCTCGCCTTTCTGAAAACTGTCCAAGATGTTCTGTAGTGCAGGCAAGTTGAACGTTGACAGAATACCGCGTCGGAAACGTAGTGCGAGATACGAACGACGCAACGGATCTGTGTATACCGGAATGCTCGCTGGTAAGGGCCCAAGCGTTGCATCCGTACGGAACTTGGCAGCTTGCTCCGGAGTGCCGCAACCTATCACCATGAGCCGCCACTTGCGCTCTTGTCGAAAGGCTTGTTCACGGGCGGCGAGCTCTTTCACGAGGCGGCGACAAAGCACGCAGCCAAAGTGCCGCGGCCAGATCACTAACGTTGCTTTCATATCCTTATCTTCTGGTCCGTAACTCCCGACAACATCGAGCAACTGGTGTTGTTTTCCGTCTGAGTCGTAAACGACAAAGTCGTCGAGTTTTCCAGTGGGCGCCATTTCACGCAAGACCTGTGCGAATGACGGCGGCTCGCGGCTCGCTTGAGCGCCTGGCCCTCCGCTTTTCGGATTTCGAAAGACAGTTAACTGGGCGTTTAGGACCTGGCATGCCCCTGGTTTGACGGGTTTCCGCCAACCTTGCACTTGCAACTGCTGCGTGCTTCGCGAGGCTGCCCAGGTTGCCGTTTGTGCTCTGTGCAAGTTCAATGCACAGTTAGCGGTTCCTTTACGCCTCGAACCGGACACGAGTAAACATGTGACAAACATGAGCGTTTGATTGCTATTTCAAATTCTTCTTTGGGTGTAGTCGACTATCGAGCGTACGCAGGAGCACCCACACCCACACACACACACATATACAGACAGCGTTAAAGGTCAAGCCCTAGACGCTGTGAACGGAAACGAATCGCTCGACGGATCTGGACGCTGGGCGCGGGCGGCCTCAGCGGGTAAACGCACGACTGCCGATGCACACGAACAGTTCTGCCTTGCACTTGTCATTTTCAGACCACAATGGAAGAGCTTCACTATACGGACTCGAGTGTACACGTTCAAGTCAGGATTTATTGCCATTGTCGTCAACAACAGTCAATGGAGGCAAGGTATCTGACGGCTTGATTTTCCTTGCTCCACCAGCTACGTCTTTCATTCCCGTGGTATGCGCAGCGCCTCCAGCTCTATTGTCAGCAGCCGAAGCATGTGGATAGCAGCATGAAAGTTCTGATGTAGCAGCTCGCGAACTTTGGTCGCGCGTTCCATGCACGGGCGGTCGTTGCGAACGATACTTCGCTTGCCATTTTGATGATCATCATCTGCGGCAGCCGTGCGCGCTTTCCAGGAGTGAAACGTGGACCTCGCCGGGTGTTCCCGGATGCGTGCCGCAGCTCATGCTCTGAACGCCGCCTTGTAGCTTGCGTACGCTTGCTCTACCGTTTGCTACATACCCTTGACAGATCGAGGGGGCTCTCTGGGAGGCGCTGCCCCGTTCTCGCGCTCAGTGCGGTACCCTAGGAAAGCGGATCTCTTCTGGATAAGGCATCCAGTGGGTGCAACGTCTGCTGCATATGCGAGCGTACGCTGTCCGGTACGAGAGAGAGGATTTGTCGAACGAGGAGCTGCCCGTGGTGGCACAGGTACCGGAGGGAACATCCAGGCGGAAGGCGATGTCGAGAACTTTGCAATTGTGTACGCGTGATTCATGCAAGCTGGCAAGACATGCTCCATTGGACGCGATGCCTGGAATGACTGAGGTCCGAGTCCAAGATCCTTTCCCATACAAACAGAAAGGACAGGGAGCCTCAAGGATGGTGCCCGATGAGACCGATCATGATGCTGTCGTGGAATGGCGTCTCTTCGATAGCCACTAGGAGAGCAGAATATGTCTATTGGACCGCATGGAATACTCAACTTGCCAAGTTCATTGAACTCTATGCATGAATTTTTGAAAAGTCTTCATGCGAAAAAGTGGAGTATGATTCCTCGTCAATCAAGCTGCGAAAAGTGTCGAGTCCAAAATTTCCGTTGATGCAGATATGTAGACAGCTCGGAGTGTATGCGTGTTTTGAGCGTTGTACAAGTAAGGACGGAAAAGGTATGGCACTTGTTCATTTGCATGGGATACCTGTATCAGTTATTTTACCAACTCGTGTTCAATAACTCTGCGAATCATCTTGATTTCAGAGACATTACGAATTCCCGCGGAGACGATTCGAAAGAGCGACCCCAGCAGAAGATCGAGCACCTTACAAGTATCTACGAATCCGTAATCTCGCACGGATGCAGTTTGAATGTCGATGTTGCACATCTAAAAAGTTCGAATACATCAAAATTCAGAAACATATCGAGCGGTTCCGTGTTCCAGGTAAGGGTGTAGCGACGCTGAAGCGCAGTTATGTACAAAAATGGTCCAATATGGACAGCGCTTTTGCGCTGAACCGCAAGCCGGGCACGACGTTTCAGGCGTATTGCGCGGGCTCGAGGCGTTTCTCGCGTGGACGTGAGCGGCTGGCTCAGTTCAACGTTCTCGCACCGTTAGGATTGCTTCGTTCTTCAGCAGCTTGGCCATTGACTTGCCACGCACAAAACCGAAGGTTTCCTTTAAGTGAGCACGGGAGACTTGCAGCTACTTCGCACGTCCGTTCTCGGGCTGAGGCACGCCTTACTGTCGCACGGGGACGCTTCTGGAGGCCCTTCTCTGACTGGCTTTGCTGTGTGTACTCCTGGTCAAACGGCGCTCTGCATCGACCAGGCGGTTCTTTGTTAGGGAAACCGCGGTTCTCTTCACAGCTCAAAGTTTCAGCGTCCTGTTCCGCTCATGTACGCACCGCTGGAGTTTTTAGATCGGACGTTTTCGTTGTGCAGCGGGAGCGACATATGCCCCAGCTCGGACGGTGACAACACCGCTGCACCCATGGACCTGAGTCTTGGGCGAGTTCGAGTTCCTCGCGGAGTAAGCATCGCACCGAGGTTGCGGGACGTTCTACGGGACGAACAGAACAGCTCCTTGGTGAAGTTTTTGCACGGGACAACCACTTTAGCGTTTGTCTTCCGCGATGGGATTATTGTGGCCGTCGACTCGAGAGCGTCTATGGGCCAATACATTGGATCTGGTACCGTGAAGAAAATCATCGAGATCAATCCATATCTGTTGGGCACCATGGCGGGCGGCGCGGCCGACTGCTCATTCTGGGAGCGCTATCTCGGAATGCGATGTCGTCTACACGAGTTGCAGCACCGGGAACGGATCTCAGTCGCCGCTGCATCCAAGCTTCTTGCCAATATCGTTTACGAATACAAGGGCATGGGATTGTCCATGGGCACGATGATTGCGGGCTGGGATAAAACCGGCCCGCAGCTTTTCTACGTCGATAGCGATGGTGTTCGTTTACGGGGGACACGATTCTCAGTCGGGTCAGGTTCAACATTTGCTTACGGAGTTCTGGACCAGTTCTATCGCTGGGACATGGATGCAACTGAGGCTGCGGAGCTCGGCCGACGCGCTATCTTCCACGCAACCCACCGAGATGCTTACAGCGGCGGCTACATTAACGTTTATCATGTCAAAGCCGATGGCTGGGTCAACTTGTCCCATGATGATTCTGGCATAACCAAGTACGCAGAGTACATGGGCTTCCGAGCACAGACGGCACCAACGACGGCATCCACGGTGGATACTGGTGCCGCATCCACGGATACGATGATCATCGAGTCCTGAGCCAGTTGGGCGATTCCCGTGAAATCTCGCCAGTGGTGTCGAAATCGGATCTATGACGGCCTGTCATGGGCGCGAGTGCGCTTCTAAAGTGCTTGCTGGCGCGTGTCGTAGCGGATCCTGGTCTTCCGTGATCTCATGACCGTGAGTGCGCTCATAAAGTGCTTGCTGGCGCATGCAGTAGCGGATCGCACCAGCATGCGCACGGCAAGTCTCGCGAGGTTTTCCCTGCCACCAACGAGCATGTCCATGCCTTATCGATGAAACCTGAAAAGCTTCACGACGATAGCGTGTCTGTATCTACACCGACGTGCAGACGCCTCCCAGCGTATTTTGACCTGCCACCTGCTATCGGTTTCGGTTTATCCCTGCACACTTCGAGCCTTAGCGGCTGCCATACAAATTTAGATCGCGTAAGCTCCGCGGGTCTCGTCTTCAGCACCGCACATCGTCTGATATTGATAGCAGCGTTAAAGGCTTTGTTTACGAACGCCATGCTTGCAATACCGTTGGTGGAACGTACCAATGCAAGGATTCCTAGAACTTGCGCCTTCTGCGCCACTACAGTCCCGTCATCGTCACATCGGACAACCAACTTTCCTCGCCTATCTCCGCTTTTCCTCGTCTTCTTCTTCTTCTTCACGACTTGCTCTTCTTCGCTTGCTGGTTGGCGAGAAGAGGATGTTTCCGTTTCTCTTCCGACACCCGGCTAGACCGAGCCTCCAGGATTCCCGAATTCCATGTCCATACCTGTCCCATAGATGTTCTATTTCCTTTGATGAAAGCACTTCAATATGACCCAGGGAGTGGGGCGTCCCGGAGGCAGAAGCACACGTGGACGAACGAGGTATTGTGCCCTGGTGTGTCACCGTGTCCTGAAGGATTCATCAATGCGCTCTGTAAAGTGATCATTACGTTTCACGATAGAAAACACTCCGTCGATGCGGTTGAGCCACGGAGCGTACGGAGGAATGAAAAGCTGATCTGCCCCGCGGGAATCGGCAAAAGCTCGAAGCCAAAGAGAATGGTGAAATGCCACGTTGTCCAGTAGAGGGGCGTTGCTGGGCGTCAAGGGAAAAGTCCTCAAGGATTCGACATAATGGTTGGTGCCGTTGCGTGAGCCTTCTCCGTGAAAGCGTCTGAGGCCGCCAAATATATCCACTGCAGATCGAACAGATGATATCCTCGTTCTCTTCGACTTCATCCGTATACGCAACGGGCTCCCTAGCTGCGAATACCCATATACGCGCCGACGGTTTCGTTCGATGCAGGTCTCGTCGACTGCAAAAAGGAACCGACGTCCCTGTGCTTCATATCGATCGTAACCTTGCAGGGACTGTGTCGTAGTTGCGATTTCAGCAGAAGTTGATCGTGCATGAACTAGGATTCTTTTTTACGACCGCATCTCAGTGTTTTCAGGAGCACAGCGACAAGCTGGCGAGATTCAGAGACGCCCGCGATAGCAACTATCGTCGCTTTCTGCTTTTCGTACGGTGATCAATGGGTCGTCCACCACCATTGACCGCAAGCAGTCTTTTAGAATATCGGTTGCTGACGCGGAACGCGTATCCTTCTTTTTTTCCGTGTTCCTCAACCATCTGAGTTCTGTGGTACGACGGACCTGAATACGGAATGCAGTACTCTGTGCACTGTTCAGTAAGGAACGTACATCCTACAGGCAATTCGTCTGCGATCTATACGGTATATTTCATGGGGATTTCGATCTCATGTTCGGCACTGCCGAAAAGCATTCTACCAGACGCAACAGAGGTAGTACCAATTGAATCGCAAGACTTCGACAAGCAGCATATCACCGGGTTACGAGGAACGCACCGCCGGATTCACGGCGACTTGGGATCAGAAAGGACTCGCTGCGTCCCCAGCTTCGCCAAACGCTATCCCATTGTGATACCATCCATCAATATCGTCGTATTTGCAGGAAACGACGCATCCTCCGTGGTCGTCAGCAGCAATTGCCTTTCCGGTGACATCCAATCAGATGCAGCAATTCAGCATCATCCGTCATTCCGTGGTTACATATCGGACACAGCGTAGCGCATTGCCCCCTTGCATACAAAAGAACATTTTAGTTGAATCCGAAAATTTCATGCTGCCGTGTTTAGCTGTGGACACTCGCCATTTCCGACTCGTCGGATCGCGTGTCCTCTGCTTGCGATGCGGTAGACGCACTATTTTTGTCTTTCGACGCGATGAAGGTGATCTCATTCGGCAAGATTGACGGGCGTGGGCGAGTTCGAGGCTGCTGCGGCTTCTCCAGATGTGTACTACTGGACGAAGCGGACTCAGGCGCGGTACCGTTCACGAACTGCTCTGGTGTAGCTGGGGAAACCATTCGCGGTTTCATCGGCGCGATTACCGATGGAGTACGATCCGATGGGGCAGGGGTCCTCGTGTGTCCCTCTATCGCGCGAATATTTCTGGTACGCGATCGCTGCAAACCTAACCGCGAGCGCATCTCTGGGTTCAGCGCCTGGTTGCAGAGTACCGCAAGCAATATGAGCGCACCGCCGGACGCGCCTTTCATGGACATACTCTCTCCAAGTAGTGCTGCTGAGAACGCTACCGCAAAGAGGGGCTCCAAACAAAAAATGACCGCCGCTTCCTCGGCGCTGACTTTGCTAATCGCAACTGTCTGCATCATGACCGCAAGCGCGGTTGTAACCAGACCAGTATAGAGGAGCGCTCCCGCCACTCCAGAGCCGTGATCTATCAGGATCTGTGCCAGACTTTGTAAGAGGTCTTGCATGGTGGTCCCGGACACGAAAGCTGCGCTCAGACACCATAGGCCACTGTAAACCGCTACGATTGTCAGGTTCAGGGCGGCAATCTCCAATGGGTGTCCTGGGAACCTCCGGGTGAGCTTTTCGACAATCATGAAGCCTGCACCGAAGCATACCGCCTGCAAAAACGACCACAAATCGCTGAGCGACACAGACGCAGAGCCATCGAGCTCAAGGAGCCCTACACCAATCGTGGCCAAGAACGCGGACATCCACGCCCGCGGCTCGATGCGTTTGCCCAGGAAAGTTCTTTCCATGAACGGAACCAAGACGACGGTCAGTGAGCACAGAAATGCTGACTTGTTGGCATCTGTGCCGAGTAAACCAATTGCTTGCGTAAAATAGCCTGTGAACACGACAGTCCCAAGACCGAGTACACCGAACAGAAATTCAGAGGTACGTTTGCGTAAACGCTGCTCTACAGTTGCTGACGGGTCTTCCGTTCCCGCTACCTCAGGTTGCGGAGCGGCGTTTGCATCCGATCCGTGCTCCGAGGTCGGAGTTTTGTCGTCAAGGAGGCGCTGAACGGCCCTCCAGGTGAATGGTGCCATCGCGATTGCCGCAATACCAAACCGAACAAAGGCGCCAGCGGACACATCCAAAGAGTCCGCGTCCCCGATGAATTTTACAGTTGCAAAATTCGTGCCCCAGATGGCCGCAACGAGCACTAAAAGTCCACGCGGCCACAGATACTCCCACAGCGACAACGCCTGTAGCGACTTGAGCGCACGTTTCCCAGTTCCGGCCTCTACGGGTGCGGAACTGGTCTCCACCGGATTGATTAGGGCCCGTTCATTTGCATGCTGAGGTGTTTTCGCCACAGTTGCACTGCGTTTGTTCGTTCCTGAAACAGGTCCACGCACTTCCTCCGCTTCAGCATCGGAAAACTCCTGGAGGTGCAGCGTCAAGCTCCGCGCGCAATCCACTCTTTTTGCAGATACGTAAAGCGGTCGCCTGCATAGCTTCACCAACGTGCGTGAACCGACTGCGTCCCTACCCGCGAGAGTGGCGTGCGCTCCAACGCAGCTGATTCTGCTCGTCAGCGACGGAAGCAGCGTCGTCACTGCCTCCACGAAGCCGGCGGGCGCCACCGACGTCCTCGCAATCACTATCCTATCAAATCTATGGACGTCATACCTTAACATAGGGCCTAAACGCGGCCAAAAGTTCCCCTAAACAACGTCTACGTGCGTCAGCCTCTCCTGAAACTGTGCACACTCTACCCCGTCTGCGGAAAGTGAATACCATGGTCCATGGCAGGATGGATCACGATCGCCTGCGGCGCTGCGCACTCCTGGCGGGAATCATCTGGACACAGGCGCCGTCGAGGAGCATTTTCAAGACTATGTTTCTCATTCGTCAGAACGTTTACTTGTACATGGATGTCAGTTTGTGGGATGGATATTGGTAATCGGAAACTCGTCCATCATGATGCATCATGCATTCACGTTCCATTTCGGCGAGTTCCTTTCGGATACGCTTGTCGTTCCGTAGGTTCTAGCGTGCGCCGAGTGCCTGCCTTGCTGCACCTGCAATAGCGCGTATACCGCTGGGGAAGATGCTTTAGGGCGACAGAACCGCTTTACGGTATCGATGAGGGCATCGGCTGGAGGTGTAGTTTGCATGGTGCGGGATCGGGATCCATAATCATGCTGGGTGCATGCAAGCTACTCAGACAGACCTACTGCCAGCGGCAACGCGAAGCGCTATACCACAAGCCGACAGCGACCAGGGCGACACTTGGATGCAACCTACCCATTCCTAGTCCGTGAATGAAATGCGTGATGGACGATCTGTACAGGTCTTGCCACAGCACTCGGGTCTGGGAGCAGCAGGGAGCGCAGGTCCGACATATTCGTCCGGCTGGTGGGACTCTCCGCCTATGAGGTAAACTTTCGAAATTACGGGATAATGCTCCCTTTTCAAAGCTTACCGTGAAGGTGGCACGGAATTGTTATCGAGTAGCTACTTAATTGTTAGTATTTGTACTTCCGGCACAGTTGCAGCTAGTTAGCGATTAGTCTCTATTCTTTTTAGGCGCTCTCAAGTCCAGTGCTGCTGCTGGTGCTCGCTGTATACAGCGATCAGTAGTGAACGCATGTGTCGCATTCGAGTCTATGTATATAGAAAATGCGCGCCTGTGTGTACGCATGCATTGCCATGCACACGGCGCCAATGAATGACGTCACGACCAGTGCGGAAAAAAGCACGCCTGGTGCACCATGCGATGACTCAGCCTGTACATCATGCCGATATTCAAACGCCGTACGTGACGTTCCCTTACCGCAAGCTGTTTTCACCATAGCTTGCAGTAATTCGTGATATCCGATGGAATCGGAGCGCGGGGTTACCTTCCCATAAATACTGCATGCATTTCGCTGTGAACAGGTTTGGTGCCGCATGCGCTGCTGCAGGAGATCCTCGACTCGGGCAGCAGCAAATGCTGCGCTCTGATCGCCCCCGGTACCGGAATCGGATTATCGCTCTTCAGCACCAGAGAGGTACTGGGGATTCTAGTTACTGCCGGTTCCGACCTGGTGGGCGCTGGAGCCTATATCACGCTGCTGGCTATGGGCGTTCTCGAATGGCATACATTCGCGGCCAGCGTTTCCCGGTCACGTACATCAGTTGCCGATTTCTGTCCCAGGCCAGTCCATTCAAGACATCCACTTCATGGCAAGGCAGGCAATGCTCGGGTAAGAGTAAACCGCGCAGGTCAATCCATCGTTTCAGTTCCCATGACGCTGGATCCACAACCGCAACATAGTCACAGAAGAAAACGTTGCACCAGAGCTCGTCAGTATCGGGTATCATTTCGAGATCGTTCAGGTACCACAATGTCGGGCAAGAGCGCGAGAACTTGTACGGACTCGAACGGACCCGAACTTGGTCCAGGATCTCGAAGGTGTCTGCGTCCACGATATGGATTCGGTCGGTTCCATTACTCGTGTAGATGCAATGGCGATTGGAATCATAGGTTGCTCCCCAGCCTTCGAGATCGTACGGTATTTCCCGCACCTGTTTCAGCGATACACCGTCGTAGAGGAAGGCTGTGCGGGTCAGCCACGTGAGCTGGAACAGCATCCGAGTGGGTCGTGGAACGAGCGCGAGGCCCTCAGCGAAATGCGGTGCCGGGACCTGCACACATTTTAGGACTTTCCCTGATAACTTGTGAACGCAGCGCAGTGAAGATTCCCCCACAAGACCGGTGGACTCGTAAAAGACCTCAGTCGAGGTTTGCAACATCGTCCACTCGGCCTCGTCTGGGGAATGAATCGGCGCCTCAGCGTAGACGAGGCCTTGCGTGAACGCACTCGGGTCGTGTGGATATGACTCAATTATTTCATAAGAACTGACTTGAGCAGGCGTTGAGAACAAGCTCATACTTACGTGCTGACGGAGAGCGCCCGGTTGTTGTACCAAGCTTCCGAGCTGGCGGAGGTGCGAACGCTCCTCACCGGCAAGAAAGCACGACTTCCAGCGAAGCAACACGCTGCAACTGCTGCTGCCAATACGACACCCAGCCTTGCAGAATGTTGCACGTGCCCAGGGAAGCGTGCCAGCAGAGCGCTCCCGTAACCTAGCCACTCGCCGTCGTGACGACTGCAACGCTCCGGGCGGCGACGCGCCCACGTGCAACCGGTAGCAGAACCTTGGAACGACCACAAAAGCGCTGCAGTCACTAAGCACGGTCAACGCAACACAGATCCCGCGCAGGGCACTCCATCATTACCACCGACACCGTTCAAGAGTCAAACGCTATCTAACTCCCGTACTGTTGTGGCGAGCAGCTAACCGCAGCCTGCAGCAGTCGTTACTGACGGCGCTTGCGCACGACGGGCGTACGCGCCCCCAGCGCTGCGGTGTTCAAGTCGTGACCCGTGTGTGCTGGCGCTCTCTAGCATGTCGTGATTTCGTCGACCACAGACGCAGCTCGAACGGACGACAAGCTAGGTGTGTACGATGCATCCCCCGAGTGCTAACTGGCGAGCATCTCCACAGAGGTCAGTTTGCATGCAGGCGTACGGCATCCTTCGATGGCAAGCACGCCAACAGTTCTGTTTCCCATTGAGCGCGTAAGCCTCGCTGGATGCACGCCAACGACATTTCCACACAAGTTTATACGTTTCCTTTTCAGACATTGGAGCACTCAGCGTCACTTTTCTTTCATGGTGTAAACTAAATGGCTCTACATTGATTCAGCGAGGCATCCGAGTACCAAGAGACTACACAGTCCAGGAAACAGGTGTTAGCGCCTGCCTGCGCAGACATATGTGCGCTCCAGCAGCTCCAGACCAACCTTGTGGTCGGGGGCATAGACGCTCGACGGATCATGGGATTCTGCGACTTTCGAGTCCACCCCAGTCCCAGGACAAACACGGAGTCATGGCGCTGGATGACCACTGCTGTCCTCGGACGCAGAGATAGCGGCCTCGTAGTGTGCCGCTGTCTGCGGTCGTCGAGTCGAGGCCTGTGCGTACACCCGCTGCAGAGCGCGCGGCGATAACGCTACCCGCGAAACAGTGTCGCTTGACGCTGCGCTGTCGCTACGCTGGGTACGATTCCGCTGTAGGCTGCTCTGTAAACCAGGAAAAGCAGCTTTGTCGAGCGTCGCTGCTGTCAAAGTGAACTCGGGACGGCATTCCTGGGCGTCCGGAACACGACCCGCGCTTTGCGAATCGGAATGTCTTCAGACGGTCGACTGACAGCGACACAGAGCGAGCAGTCGGAGACAATCTGGGTCGAAAAGTACAGGCCTCGCGAGCTTGACGAGATCGTTGCCCACGATGAAATCCGCGGAACGCTCCGCAGGTTGATAGCGGAACGCACCTTGCCCCACTTGCTCTTTTACGGGCCACCGGGAACAGGCAAAACGACAGCAATCCTCGCTTGTGCACGAGAAATGTTCGGGGCTCAGTTCAAGACAATGGTACTCGAACTCAACGCTTCAGACGACCGGGGAATCGACGTCGTCCGCGAGCAAATCAAAACCTTTGCCTCGACTCGACACATTTACGCGTTGAAGGCCGGGATAAAGCTGGTTATCCTTGATGAAGCGGATGCGATGACCTCCGCGGCCCAAGCAGCGCTACGCCGGATCATGGAAAAGTACACGAGCAACATTCGGTTCTGCCTGATTTGCAACTACGCCAACAAGATTATTCCCGCCATCCAGTCGCGATGTACCCGATTCCGCTTCCAACCGGTACCAGTTGCGCAGATGATCCAGCGTCTTGAGTACATTGCCGATCGCGAAGGCGTCCCAGTAGATCGGGCCGCTTTCGATGCGCTAGCCCGCATCGCACAAGGCGACATGCGACGGGCCATTTACCTCATGCAAAGCACATTCCTCGCATCTGCCTCCGCTCGAGTCACAGAAGATGGAGTCTATGCGAATGCTGGCATGCCCAGCCCCGCTGATCTGCATGCGATCGCCCAGATACTGCTCTACGATCCTTTCGCACAAGCCTTTTGCAAAATAAGCGAAATCAAGAAAGGTAAGGGCTTTGCCCTGCTCGACATGATCCACGGCCTCCATGAGGCCGTTATGCTCATGGAGCTCAGCCCAAAGGTGAAGGCGTTTTTGTTTGAGCAGCTAGCCAACATGGAATGGCGTCTCGTAAGCGCAACCTCAGAGCGCATTCAGCTGGCAGCTCTGGTCGGTATTTTCCGCTTGGCTGCAAGCATGATTGACGACTCGGAGTCCGGCATGGACCCCAAGGTGGCCGCCGCGGTCGAGAAACTTGTCCAGGGAGCCGGCTACGACCAAACCCAGCATGGATGATACTAGGGCGATCTAGCCTCGCGATTCACACTGGAAAGCGCGAGCAATGGAACACTGGCTGACGCAAACGCTCCCCAGTCCATCGGAATTCGATCGAGCTTGGCCAAGTACTGAGACGCGTGCGCTTTCGTTCCTGAGTCGCTAGCCGCACAGCATTCGTATCATAAAATCGTATGCGCCGACATGCTCGCAGACAGTTCTTCATTCGTCACTGCTTTCTGTGAGAGGTATGCAAACGCGGCTGCCTGTTGCTGTGGAAACGCACCGTGAACAGCGCTCAGGCGACCAAATACGTCCATCCGTGCCGGTCTGGCAATCGCCCCGTCTGAAGCCCGCGCACGGTGTCGTAGAGTCGGCGCGCCACAGGTCCTACCTGACCAGAGCCGGGATGCTTACCGATGCCGATGACCTGATCACCATATACAATCTGGTCCACAGCTGTGATCACAACAGCGGTTCCCGAGGCGAACACCTCATCGAACGTTGCCAACTCCTCGACAGGAATGCGTCGTCGCTCCACCTTCATCCCTGCATCTAGTGAAAGCTCCATGAGCGTTTTGTTGGTGACACCTTCCAGAACCGAGGGACTGTCTGGTGTAACGTATACATATCGGTTTCCGTTTTCATCTAGATAGCGTACCGCAGAAAAATTGCTCGTTCCGAATTCCTCGATAAACTTTTGCTCACGCGCATCCAAATAGAGATTGATTGGGTAGCCTCGTTGTTTCGCTTCCATGCTCGGTTTCAAGTCGGCGGCGTAGTTGCCTGCCACTTTGACGTGACCCACACCGCGGGGCGCAGCTCGATCATAATTCGTGGATATGTATGCTGTGACTGGCGATAAGCCGCCCTTGTAGTAGTTGCCGACCGGCACCACCAGCACCATAAAGGTATACTCATCAGCTGGACCGAGGCCAATGCGACCTCCAGATCCGAACAGAACAGGGCGTACATAGAGTGATCCGCCACCGCCTTGTTCGACATACGGGGGCACGAATTCCAGATTTTCGTATACACATCGGGTCACCGCCTCGAGGAAAAGCGCAGCTGGTACCACTGGCATATTCAGACGCAAGGCCGAGCGCTCGAGACGGCGGGCATTCTCCTGTGGACGAAACAATCGAACGTGCCCGTCGGCACATGCAAACGCTTTGAGGCCCTCGAATATGGACTGTCCATAGTGCAGGGCCGTCGAAGCGACGTGCAGAGGGAACGTAGCTTCACCGTTGGGTCCGTATGGGACGACCTCTACAGGAGACCAGGTCCCAGTTTGCTCTCTCCAGACCGCTTTGACGTAGCAGTTGGTCGGCGTGAACCCGAAACCGAGAGACTGCCAGTCAACTGCAGCGCGTCCGACCCGCTGCGCTGCTGTGTTTCTGTTGGTGCCAACAGGGGCGGTGCCGGTTGCACCACTGCTGCCCGAGTCCCGCATCGACAAGCTCGAGCAGCAATTGATCACTTTCGTTGCTCTCAAAAACGGTAACTTCCTCGCATCCAAAAATTTGGTAGCATCGGCGGAGCTATAAGCGCGCGTACGTGCTGCGTACGTCCGCAGCGGCAGCGTTACCTGGCGGTGCGACCGTTTGGAGCGACTGCTACCCGTCAACTCGCTCCGATGCTCACGTTCTATTCCATTGCTAAACGTAAGACGGGTCAAAGCGTTTCCAGCGTAGCTGAACATGATAAACTGCTAGTGCCAACGCTAACACCGAAGGCCGTTCTAAAGAAAAACGCAGCCGCCGGCGGTGTACAAAAGTGGCGGCGACCGGCGCCCCAGACGAAAAGCGTCCAACTGACGTGCAGACGCCTCCCGGTTTTTTTGGACCGGCAACCTACGAGTGGTTCCAGCTTCTTGCCGTATAATATGACCATAAGAGGTTCCCCCACAAAATTCTCTCTCGTCAGCTTTGGAGGTCTCGTCTCCAGCACCGCACATCTCCTGATATTGATGGCGGCGTTCAAGCCTCGGTTCACAAACTCCATACGTTTCTTGCCATTGATTGTACATACCAATGCGAGGAGTCCTCGAACTTTCGCCCCCTTTCCATTTGCTCCTCCGTCAGCGCTCCGTACTTTGCTATATCCTCAGGACTCCGCTGACACTTTTCCATCTACACCCTCTGGAGTATACACCCCAGTTCATGGTGTGTATACGATGTTCGGAACTCATCTACAGGTATCGTGCCGGAACGCTATGCGCACTCTTTGTACGTTCTTGTCCTTGGAGCTGGCGTAGTCTCGTTCGGGATCATCCAGCGACCTGCTCCGTATGCTACAACCAGCCTCTGACTCTCGTCCTCCTTCAGGGAGCTCAACTCATTGAAAAAATTCGCAAATGCCCGCTGCTTACCACCGTATAGATTCATTCGCAAACGAGCCCACCGGGGCTTGGCATACTCCTCCCACAGCGCATCCCGGTGCGCCATATGCGAACTTCCATGAATTTCAGAAAAGCCTGAACGTCCGCTCCGTGGCTCGTCACATCGCTCACAGCTTCCAGGTGCTCTCTCATTCCTGCATTCCATTTCTCGATTTTTTTCCTCGCATTCATTCTACCCGTTTCTAGATAGCATCTCGCTCTCGAAAACCTGAAAAGTCGCATGTCTTTCTGACGTAAGGTACCGTCAATGCCACCTTCCGCACGCTTGGGTGCTGCGTTGGTTATGATATTCATATTCCCCGGGGTCCGCGCCAACAACAAAGTCGTTATCCTGCACTTTCTGCGTCGAAGGATCCGCCTCCTTCTCATCTTCATGCTTCGTCACGAGCGGAACCGGGCGATCCGCCTTCAAGCACCGATAGTGTACACACATGGTTACCCCATCTGTTTCGATCATACCAGTGAATACCTTTTGTTTGCTTACTTTCAGACGTTTGAAATCGAAGATATTCTTCCAGTTCGTTCCCGGGTTTCACCAGAGAACTCTGTCTTCCTTACATCGAACTCCGAACTGATCACCTCCATGATACCGTAAAGGACTCTGGAGTCGGTAAAAACAAAATGTGACTTCATGTTCCACAACGGAACGACTTTGAAGCGCTCTCCCATTAGGAGAGCCTTCCGTCTCTCCCACTCTTCATTTTCCCCCACTTAACGTCACCTCTGCCTTGCGTTCGAGTTCTCGATCCAGGAACATGAAATACCGTAGGATGAGGCGATAGTATCTTTGCATATTTTTTTTCAACTCTGATATCTTTTCTGTTGGATCCGCCCGCCTCAGTACCCCACGATGCTCTTGAATACGCGCACGGATTACAGAAGCTTCACTCGTGCTCCTGTGTGACGTCTTCTTGTCGATGAATTCTATCTCATCTTCATGATGACCATCGTTCGTGATGCCATTGATAGTCGCCCATATTCCTTTGCGAGAGATTCCCGGGTATGGCGCAAACACTGCGCGTATCATGAAACGTTCGAGGTTCATGGTCATATGATTCTTCAGGCTCTTGTGGTACTTTATTGCCCCGTCGGTTTCGTGGAGGGTGTGCACTCCCCCATTTCTCCTCGATGTTTCCCTTGTGCCAACCATCAGGTGACAAATGAAGCTCTTGTAGATAAATTCCTCCGGAATCTCGACTGTTTTCGTAATTGTCACGCTGCGATATATCTTGCTCACCAAATTCATTAGTCCTGAAGAAGCATTTCGAATACTCAGGGAGTACGAAATGACACGATTTCTGATGGCCGCTTGCAACTTTGGCTTGCACGGATCTGTGATATGTCCAAGAAGACAGGCTGTCACAACCAACTCGTCGCATTGTTGTCTTTCTAGCAGTCATTGATGTCGGTCCTCCTGGCTTGGCTTCTTCTTCTTCTGTTCCTCTTTGCTCGCCACTGTTTTCCCTAATTTTTCCGGCAGCCGGCGACACCGGCCCTCCAGGATCCTCGACTTCCATGTCCATAACTTGCTCTGGTATTTTCCATTTCTGACGATGAACGCGCTTCGAACGCGTCTCCTATAAACCGAGAAAAATCACTTGAATACACTAATTTGGGAATGGAACACAATTCAGTTGGAAAACTTACTTTGGTATTACGCTCACGCAAATACATCTTGTACATTAGAGCAACACGCGAAAAAAGGATCGCGTTTCTCTTCAACTGCGAGATGCATCTCGTGTGTCATGCCTGCCAGGAATCGAGGTGCGCGTATCGACCGCACTATAGAAAAAACAACAGAAGCTAAACACTAACTGGCAATTCGAAGATAATTTCGTTCGACCTTCACAGTAGGCGTTAAAAGGGGGACAAGGTTTTCGTATTGTGGAAAGTTTACCTTCGAGGCGGAATGTCCGGCGTGCCGACCGAGTCTGCTATGTAAGTGCGTCGTGCTCTTCCCAGTGCTTAGTGCTGTGAAGAGACCTGAGCAGCTCGTCCGCAATGCAGGTTTATTCTGGGAACAGGAGTGGCTCGGATGCACCCAGCCATCGCCCTAGTCGACGTGGTCTCCCAGCACATCTCTTTGCGCTGCCGCAGGCAGTACAACTGCCTGCCTGGATTGCCGGCTCCAGAATGATACTGTCCTCGGATTCCGTGCGGGGTGCACCCTGCCTCGAGTCGCCGCCCTCACTGGTATGACAAAGCAGTCCGGTCTCCGTGATGCTTCTGCTCTAGCGGTATAAGCGCCGAGGCGGGTTCTCACCGCAGGCTCGGTGCAAAATCGAACGTAGAAAACGACCAGTACACCCGAGAACAGGTGATGGAATCTGGGAGTATAGCGCAGGATGATGGACACTTTCCCGACAGCCAATACCCATTCCGAAATACATGATCCCCGATCAACGTAAACTTTTTGTCTCTGGAAACATATGGAATCTCTTCGCGCGGATATGCTGTCCGTTCAGAGGCTCCAGTACATGCGTTGAGGCAAAACTCTCGAAAATCGTCCCGTACCCGTGTTGGCGTCCAAGCGTTCAACAAATACGCAAACCGTTCTGAGATTTGCAACATTTAGAGTTTTCTGGAGAAAAACGCAGACATCCCTGGCTGTGTTGGGCAGCTTCCGCCCATCCATGGTCTTCTGTTTCGATTCGCTGACCTTGCTGCAGCGGCAAATCGTGCGAGTGGCTCGCGACTTCTCCCGTTCGGGTGCTCATGTGCTTTGGCCTTCTCGTACACGGGATCCCGCTGCCGAGAGTCGAACTTCCAGTTGCCCGCTGGGGATGGATTTACCCGATATCAAATTGCTGCTACGGGTACTGCCTTCCACGAGATCCCGCTGCCGAGCGTCGAACTTCCAGTTGCCCGCTGGGGATGGTTTTGCCCGATATCAATTCAATGCCTCAGGTCGCCTCATCGCAGAGGCGCTCTTTTCGACAACATCGATCCCGTGCACAATTCGCTACTGCCTCCGTAAGCCGAAGCAGCAAATGAAGACACCGAGCCAGTATCGATAGCATTCTGTTCCCCTGCCCGGCACGGATATGCGCAGCGAAGTCTTTCGATGGGCGAAGTGCATCCGCACGATGCCTGCATGATCAACCACGCTACGATAGCGTACGCGATATTGTTCTCGAGCTCTGCGAGAGACCCGTCTTGTACACGCATTTACAAACACGGAACCGTCTCATTCTTTGCAAGCTGCTGCAACAGCCCCGCCCGCAGGTATCGCCATTCACATGGAGACCACAGATCTGCCCCGATCACGATGATTGGTCTCATTTCGAAGCCGTTCCGGAGACAAGCCTCGAATGAACCAAACGGATATCCTGTTCTTCACATGAATTATACCTGGACAGTCTTGATATTTTGGCAAATGGAAACCAGGTGCGTTCAGTATTCCACAATCGTACGCACTGAAGAGTTTCTCGCAGACGTCGCCCCGCAGCTGGTGCAACCGAGGACGCCACACCAGCTTCGGTGCGATGTACCTCTGGAAGATAAGACTATGCTGCATGGGAGAAGAGTGCATCTAGCTGCGCGGTGTGCATCATCTGGGCTGCATAGGAGGAACCTTCCAGGGCCTGCGGCATGGAGCTTCCCCTGCTTTTGGTAGCAACAGCGTCCGAGCGTGCCGCCATGGCGCTGCGCGTCCCTGCGGCCACGAATTCATCCGCGTCCTCTGCCGGCTGTTTCGCATCGCTGACGCCTGCGGTGCGCTCCGCCAGTTTTCACACGCCTTGTGCGCTATAACTCTCAATAAACTGCCTCTATGCTCTCATCTGCTACTCTACGCTCATTCATTAGTCGTTCGAAGGGCACCTGGGGGGCGAACAAAACCTTAGACGCACTACGGGGCCTCTTGGCGGTGAATTCAACGAGAGGACAGCGCTTCTTCGCGGCGGCTCAACCGGTACCCTCGCCGGAGCGTCGTGGAACAGCGGAACCGGTGTTGAACGCTTCCTTAGCGGAAGTGGACCCAGATATTGTGGAAATAATAGAACGAGAGAAGCAGCGTCAGTGGTCTTGTGTGACGCTCATTCCGTCGGAGAACTTTGCACCGAGAGCCGTTCTCGAGGCCATTGGGTCGCCTCTAACCAACAAGTACTCGGAAGGCCGACCAGGGGCCAGGTATTATGGAGGGAATGAGTGGATTGACCGCTCGGAAATGCTATGTACGCAAAGGGCACTGGAAGCGTTTTCCCTGGATCCAGAGCGCTGGGGGGTTGACGTGCAGGCGCTCTCCGGGTCACCAGCGAATATGGCCGTCTATACTGCCCTGCTACGGCCCCATGATCGCATCATGGCACTTGACCTACCGCACGGCGGCCATTTGAGTCACGGGTTCATGACAGCCAAGAAGCGTGTGTCCGCTACGAGCATCTTTTTCGAGAGCATGCCCTATCGCCTAAACGAGGCTACCGGGCGCATCGATTACGACAAGCTAGAGGAATTGGCGAACCTCTTCAGACCCCGTTTGTTGATTGCGGGCGCTTCGGCTTACTCGCGGCTCTATGACTACGAGCGGATGCGCAAAATCGCCGACTCGCAAGGGGCATACCTCCTTGCCGATATCGCGCATATTAGTGGTCTGGTTGCGGCTGGTGTGATACCGTCGCCGTTCGAATATGCAGACGTGGTCACGACGACGACACACAAGGCGCTTCGGGGCCCGCGCGGTGCGCTCATCTTTTACCGCAAAGGCGTGAAGAGCAAGGACCCCAAAACAGGAATCATAGAGGAGTACGACCTGGAAAATCCAATTAAGAACGCCGTGTTCCCCGGACTCCAGGGCGGACCTCACAACCATACAATCTGTGCCTTAGCAGTAGCCCTGAAGATGGCCAAATCACCAGAGTTCAAAGAGTACCAGCGCCAGGTTCTTGCGAACGCTCAGGCGCTCGCTCGCGGTTTGACGGAACGCGGCGTTAGCATTGTGAGTGGCGGCACAGACAATCATCTGCTGTTGTGCGACCTGCGCTCCCGTGGTTTGGATGGAGCTCGTGCTGAGCGAGTTCTTGAGCTCGCAGATATTTCGCTCAACAAGAACACGGTACCAGGTGATCTAAGTGCGATGAATCCTTCCGGCATTCGGATGGGTGCGCACGCCATGACGACTCGGGGCTGCACAGAAAAAGACTTTGCACGCATTGCCGAGCTCGTTGACGAGGGACTGAAGGTTACGGGAGAGCTCAAGAAGATTGCTGGACCCAAGCTCAAGGATTTTCGAGCTTTAATGGCGGACGGTGCTGAGGGCACGCGCTTTCCTTCCTTGTTGGAGCTTCGGGACAAAGTGCACCGCTTCGCTCGACAGTTTGACCCCGTTGGTTGGTCCATTTCGGAAATGAAGTACCGCGACTAGATTGCTTGTCTGCATGGTGGCAGCACTGTATAAAGCTACAAAGATGCTGACGAGAGCAACGAAAAGCACGACGATAACGGTGTGTGTGTTTGTGGCTTCTCTCCCGGGTATGCGAAAGGGAGCTCGGCGGCGGCACATGCACGCATGAGGTGCAGCAGTTCGAGCCAGACCCTTCGGGGCTGCCCTCTTGAGCACATCTGCTAGGACGTATTCATGGAAAAAGTCGCTGAGGACGTTTGGAAGGGAATACCCAAACGTATCCACCAGTCCTGAATCATGCAGACGAAAGCGTACGCTCACTAAATGCAGCTTGATGCCGTCGATGGGAGCGCCCCGCTGGCGCATCCGGACAAGTCTACGATACGTACGCCAACCCAGTTTCAGATCAAGGACGACACTTTCGTAAGCGTCTATCCGAGGCGACGCTGTTGCACTTGCTCACAATCAATGACTGTTTGCAGAACAGCAAAGCGAACCAGATTCGAGGCATGCTTTACCTGCATCACTGTATACACGGCTTTTGATCGTTTGAAAAATAGCGATGTACACCGAATTTGGATGGTTTCGGACCTAAACAACCGGATATTCAGCTTTTGATCCTTTGAACAACAGCGATGTACACCGAATTTGGACCGGTTTTGGACCTAGACAACTGGATATCCAGCGTTTGATCCTTTGAAAAACAGCAACGTGCCCCGAATTTGAAAGCTTGTCCACCCTGCAGTACCGTACATCCTGGATTTCTGACAGCGAGCTGTAGGGTATGGTTCAGCGCGTCGAGCTCCCGAGGCTGCAGCGCCTTTAAGCACACCAGGAAACCGAATTTCAGCGTCCTGGAAAACACGATTTGCTTTTGGAGCACAAGTGACGTCTTCATGCATGACTTATCTTTGGCGTGGGCTGGGGTCTCAAGCGCTCGATGGATGCAGAGCGTGTGCCAGAGTCAGGTCATGCTGGCCGCACTCTTTGTGTGGGATTCCAGGAATGTGCCACCCATCCAACAAAACCGGTGAAATGAAAAGCGAGGCATAGAGCATGTTGCTGCGTCGTTGTCGTTGGCAATGAGACCTGTGATCCCATGCTCTGCTCGAGTTTGTCAGTCAGTAAGTCTGCTAGCCATTCAGTCAGCCAGTTGATCGGTTGGTTTGTCAGTCCGTCAGTCATGCTGTCTGTGTGTCCGTCTCCCGGTCGCTATATCTGATCAAGGCCCTCATTGGTGGCGTCTCCACCATACGCTAGGCCTCCTCGCCCAACGCCTGGTTCCCCGACATCTGGCGGCTGCATGTCCAGTGGTCTCGCACGCGAGCGTCATTACTTCCAACAGGACACGCTTTCACGTGCGGTTCTTATCGTTCAAGCGATTGACTCGAAAAGACTAGTGTGGTTTCGGAACATACCCATCAACTGCCATGTTCCGAGTAGCTTTCGGGAGGGTCAGTTCCATACCGTCTAGCTCTTTCGTCGCTATGACTTGGCAGCCCAGACGCGAGTTCTCTTGCAGCCCAAAGGCAAGATCGAGCATATCGTTCTCGTCGTCAGTGGGCTCGGGTAGGCGTCGGAAGTGTTCCTCACTGACGTAGACGTGACAAGTGGAGCAAGCAAGAGAGCCTTCACAGGCACCCTCCAGGTCAATGTGGTTTTCGTGTGCAACCTCCAGCATCGAGGAGCCGATCGGTGCTCGAACAGCGTGCCGCACGCCCTCTCGGTCCACAAAGGTTACAGAAATAGTCTCTGCTGCTTCGGCAGGGTTCTCTTCAGCCTTTCCCACTGTGCTCTTTGATTCAACTGCAGCGCCTGTCGACTGATGTGCAACGTATCGTCGCCAACTAGACGACCAACGTCGTGTTGGTACGAGCACGCTTTCCGAGGTCCGCTCTAGACGCCAAAACACCTCTTGTCCTCTCTGCTGACTAGTACGGGCAACCAAGCCAGACAGCGTACACTGGTGACCTCTAGTGGAACCAAGAAAAACCCAAGATCTCAGTGATTTCAAGCAGACACCTGCTGCAGCCCTCATCCATAACCCACAGAGCCGGCAACCAAAAGAGCCCAGTCGAGAGACTACAAGGCGAAATGCGGGCGTGCTGCAGACAGCAGCTACGTTTCTTTTTACGGGTAGTCGACGTTGTCGAAGCGCAAGTCTGGGAACCGCATGAGGCTCGCTGCCCATAAACGCTCCATATGGGCTTGCTGAGACAGGGAACTTTCACGTTCTGGGCGAGTTTTAGAAGCTGGTTGCCCTTGAATCCAGTTCGAATAACGAAAAAGTGTGCACCGTTTCGACAACGCCACAGCCAGTGGCGCTTCTGGAGTGAGGCTGCATCCTCCGTTTCAGAGACTGAGGTACGCCCGAACTCTATACGAAATATAGGGATAGTCGCGCATGTTGATGCAGGGAAAACGACCTTGACGGAGAAGATCTTGTACTATGCGGGAGTTTCGCGGCGGGTCGGAAACGTTGATCACGGCGACACTGTCATGGACTACCTGTGGGAAGAGCGCCAGCGGGGGATTACGATCCAAGCTGCAGCTACCAGTGTAACGTGGCAGCCGTTTCCGCAACCCAAGGATCGCAAGTCCGCTGTACTCATCAACATCGTCGACACGCCTGGTCACGTGGACTTCACCTTCGAGGTGGAGCGCTCTCTAAGCGTCATGGATGGCGCTGTGGTGCTCGTCGACGCAATCGCGGGGATTCAGGCGCAAACTGCCACAGTTTGGAGACAGACGAATCGATACGGGCTGCCAAGGCTTATTTTCTTGAACAAGTGCGATCGAAAAGAGGCGGATGTGTCTCGGTGTCTGCAGCAAATTCGCACTTCCCTGGGCGGACGACCAGTATTGTTGACAGCGCCGGTAGCATGGAACGGACATGTAGGGATCGTGGATTTGAGGGCCACCAACCATATGCTGCTTTTCACCGGATCGCACGGCGAAGCAGTTGAGCGCATTGCGATGGATGCGGAAGCATCCGTCCAGCCGCTTCTGACAGTGAATCGAAACACCCCGCTGACCTGGTCGAAGCTCGCAACAGATCTACGAGAGGCACTTGTCGAGACTTTAGCAGAATATGATGATCGCTTGTGTACACAGTATCTGGACGGTAAGCCCGTCCACGACGACGACTTGAGCCGTGCGCTTCGTAGTGCCACGCTGGAACGCCACGTTGTGCCGGTATTTTGCGGGTCAGCGTTACGTGGTATGGGCATTCAACCCTTGTTGGATGCGGTCGAGGAGCTGCTTCCCTCGCCGGAGGAGCGTCCGGCGAGACTGGGGGAGGCGCTCGATGGGGGGTCGACTCGGAAGATCGCCATGAATTCGAAAGACGCTTTAGTAGCGTACGCATTTAAGGTTCAGCAGGATCTGCACCGCGGACCACTTACATTTGTCCGCGTGTTTTCCGCGGGAGCCACAGCGTGCCTGCAGACGGGGTCTGTCCTGAAAATTCTCTCGACAGACAGAGTCAAATGGCATGATGCCGTACAGGAACGCGTGACAGGCGTCTTCCGCGTGCACGCAGACCACTTCATGCCTATCCAGCACGTGCAAACAGGAGGTATCTATGCGCTGAGCGGTCTGAAAAGGGTCCGCACCGGTGACACATTGGTCTCGTCAGATGCCGATCCCATCAGTGTGGTGCGTCTCCCGCCAGTGCCGGTACCAGAGCCTATGTTTAGCGTCGCGCTAGCGCGTGACACGGGATACCAGCGCTCAGCGCAGGAGGCACTGATTGCCGCGCTGCAGGTTCTGGTACGTGATGACCCAAGTCTTCGCTTTCACGAAGATGAACGCACGGGAGAGTTGCTTTTAAGCGGCATGGGTGAGCTTCACCTTGATATTGCCTGCAAAAGGCTCGAGAGGGAGTTCGGAATAAAGGACCTCCATGCGAGTGCGCCGCGAGTGGCGCTCTTTGAAACGGTCGCTGAGCCTGGTGCTGGGTGCGTATCCGCTGTGAACAGCGTCCAGTGCACGCTGAAGAGCCACGATCAGATGCCGCTTTCCACAATGGACCGTACTGTGGGCGCGACTCGTTTACGAGCATCGATGCGTGTGACGTTGCACCCACTGCCTCGAAACGAGAGCAATGATGGAATTCGACTTGAACGCGAGGTGTGTCTGTGCCCCAACCTCGTGTTCAGGGGCGCGTCGCCACAAGAGGGTCTCGCGCCTTCAAGTCGCGAAATCCCAGCGTCAATTCGGGACGCTATCACGGACGGTGCGCGAGCGGCGCTCCAGCGCGGCCCTCGAGCAGGTCTCCCTGTCGTTGGGGTCAGGGCAGTCATTCATCAGATTTCTGCGGAAAATCCAGTGGAAACCGCGCTCCGAGCTTGTGCTGTGGATGCTGTCCACGATGCACTCGGTCGATCAACAGTCGCACTCGTCGAGCCTGTCATGAGAGTTGAGGTACGACTGGATGCAGTTGGAGAGCTTGCAAGCGAGCCCGACGAGCCTACGCGTTCCGACACGAGCGTCGATAAGCAGCATTTGTATGGCGTCGTGATTCGGGACCTGACGTCCCCGCAACGCCGCGGGCAGGTGCTCGGCACAGATGCAAGCGGCTCTGTGGTCGAGGCGCTCGTACCGCTCGAGGGTCTGATCGGCTATGCGAACGCGCTCCGCAGCTTGACTGGTGGACGTGCCTCCTTCGAAGCGTCTTTCTGCAAATATGAACGGGTTGATGAGATGTTCGCGCATCGTTTACTCGAAAGGAACTGATGTTGTCCAGATGGAAAACAGATTCGTTGTTTCGATGGCTGAGCTGCTTGTCGGCAGCAGCACCAGTTCGGGCGTGAGCCGGCTCACGGAGTAGCGTTCCAATCACGCAGTCGCTGGAGACGTGTTTTCCGTACGGATGCTGGTATCCCATCCATGACAGTCTGCCGCTGCGCGCGCCCGTAGGTGCACAAAGACAAGGCTCTGAGACGCTGGCGCAGAATCCCGATTATTGATTATTTTGTTTGAGCCTCAGATGTGTGGTGCCCGCGTACGAAGATGCTGTGACGCAGCGCCACCTGGTTTTGTATCAAAGCGACGTGGTACTCATGATTGCCGACAGCGGGAGCGGCCGGATTGTGAGTGCGCCTTGCATGCGCTACGACCTCTGGTGCCACTTGATAGGTCAGAGACCAGAGACTATACATCCCGAGACAAGAGTGTATGTGGATTTGCATGCGCTACAACCTCTGGTGCCACTTGATAGGGCAGAGATCAGAGACTATACGTCCCAAGACAAGAGTGTATGTGGATTCTTCTGCAATTCTCCGTTTTGTTGAGATCAGCTGTTGTGCAGTGATCCGCCTGTTCGCGAGCGTCCACCCATGTCAGAATAAAAAATGGAATAGGTCTACTAGATGAACGCGAACGCGCACATTACGATTTGGGTCAGTTCACACTGCCATCAACACAAGCTTTTGCAGGCTCTATCTTTGACGTCTTCCATTTCCGCCATCTTGTCTCCGGCTTTGAGTACGCTGATCTCTCCTTGCCCTCCAGCTCCGCTGTCAGCTATCGAAGAATGGTCAAGAAATCATGCAAATCCCGATTTCTCTGATTCTGGCTATTGTTGATGTATTTCATGCATCGATGGAAGTTGCCATCTACGCTTCGCTAGCCATTTTCATCTTGTTTGCAGACAGCCTCGGTGTGCAGTTCGTACCGCTGACATTTGAGTGTTGTCAGGAGCAAAAAGGTATCCAGCACACGGTATCGCACTCCGAGCGCCGTCCTACAACGCGTGAACGCTTGCTTCAACGCTCGTTGCATGCCAATGGCAGGTACAGAAGGCTCCTGTCCGCACGTCACTCCGTATCCGCCTTCTTTGAAGCGCTCTTATATGGGGGGCTTGCCTTGGCCGATCCTATCGTCTAGCACTCTGTATGCTGGACGCGCAAGTGTACGCTGTTGCACTCGATAGAGGACATGCAGAACGCGAGGTTGCCCATGATGAAACATGTACTGGAAGGTAAATTCTGGCGTGAGAACATGTCGAGAAATTTCGGTGTCTGTATGCTACCTTCGCGCAGAGCGGCAAAGCATTCCGCACTGGAAGTGATCGCTGCGATAACTCAAGTCCGACTCCAATACCTTTTTTATGCAAAGAGAAGAGATGGAAGCCTCTGGAAGCATATCTCGTGAGAGGTATTATGCTGCTGCGGATTCTGGTTTTCTCGACTGCCCAAGAGAGAAGAGTCTTTGTCTCTGCAAACGGATCGACTGTTAGACGCGACAAGTTCATTGAACTCTAGGCATGAACTTGTGAACGAGTCATCAGGGGGACGACGAGGTGTTGTTTTCCTCGTCAATCTATCCGCCCAAATTGCAGCGCTCACGGGTTGCCATGAAATAGTAAGATCGAAACGGTGATGCATGCGTGATCTGAACATGCTGCATGTAAAGAACTTGAAAGCCTGGCGATTCCCGCGTACGCTTTATAGAATGATATAGATTGTTTTACGATCTGTTCGTTGATGACGTTGCGAATCACCATGGTTTCAGTGGCAGAACGAATTCCCGCCGCAACGTCTCGTAAGAACAAAATCTAAAAAAAGACCGAGAATCCTACAAGTACGTAAGAATCATGTACCGCTCGTTCATGCAATCTGAACGTCAATGCTGCATGTGTAAAAAAGTTCGGAAGAATGAAAAAGCAGGAACAGCTCGAGCTATTCACTCTTCCAATTGCATCTGGCAGAGACGGAACGGCGATGAATGCGGCCCATCCGTTGCGCAGCGGGGCGCATCGTCGTGTGCGCAGCGATGCATTCGCTGAGTGCAAATGGGGGTCTGCATCGACCTGCATTCGCATCCTCCTCGGCTTTGGAACTAGTTGCACACGATATGGGAAGAAACTTTCTCCATTGTTTTTCTTATGGAAGATCATTTGTAAGACGGTACAGCGGAGCGCCTTCTCCTGGGGTGTTCACAAGAAACAGCGAGCGCACGTCGTGTTTATGGGGCTGGCAAACTCGGCGACACCTGGCGGCGACGCCTGAGCAGAGCACGGAAGCACGGCGGAGAAAGTGGCGCGACACCGGCCTATATCAGTGGATTCACCAAGAGCTGGACGGCATTCGCTCCGCTGGGCTTTACAAGTCGGAGAGACGCATTCTCTCCCCTCAAGCCGCAGACGTGGTTGTGGAGAGTCCGGAGACTAACAACAAGCCGCGCAAAGTGTTGAACTTTTGCGCCAACAACTACCTCGGTTTGGCGAATCATCCCGAAATCAAACAGTCTGCTCATGATGCACTAGATAGCCACGGTTTTGGTGTTGCCTCGGTGCGTTTCATCTGCGGAACACAAGATTTACACAAAGAACTTGAGCGGAAAATCTCAACGTTCCACGATACTGAGGACACGATACTCTATCATTCTTGTTTCGGCGCGAACGAGGGGCTTTTCGAAGTATTGCTGGGCCCGGAGGATGCGATTTTAAGTGATGAGCTGAATCACGCGAGCATCATTGATGGCGTTCGCCTGTGCAAAGCTCGGCGTTATCGTTATCGCCACCTCGACATGGAGGACCTCGAGCGTCAACTGGAGAAAGCGAATCAGGAAGGTGCGCGCCATAAGCTCATAGCAACTGACGGTGTTTTCAGTATGGACGGCGATGTCGCGCCTCTGGAGCAGATTTGCTTCCTCGCGGACCAATACGACGCGATCGTCATGGTCGACGACTGCCATGCGACTGGCTTTGTCGGTGCGAAAGGACGCGGGACTCCAGAGCTATGCGGCGTCATGGATCGAGTTGATATCGTTACATCCACATTAGGAAAGGCGCTCGGTGGCGGCGCGGGCGGTTACACCACTGGCCGGAAGGAGATCATTGAGATTCTGCGACAACGCAGCCGGCCGTACCTCTTCAGCAATGCATTGCCGCCATCTATTGTAGCCGGCAGTTTGACCGTCTTTGATATGCTAATGCGCAAGCGATCGCCGGCTTCTGGTGCGGACACTGCTCGCAGTGATGGAACCGGAGCCAGTACGACGGAAACAGGTGGCGCTGAGGCCTTGGAAGCCTCTGAATTACGTGCTCGACTCGCCAGAAATACTCGACTGTTTCGTACGAAAATGGGCGCCGCAGGTTTTCGTCTGGGCGGCGAGTGGCATCCTATAGTACCTGTCATGATCGGAGATGCCCAAATAGCAGCCGACATGGCCAAGGCTCTTCTTGAGGAGGGTATTTACGTCGTTGGATTTTCATACCCTGTGGTGCCGCGGGACAAGGCGCGTATTCGGGTCCAGATCTCAGCGGCACACTCCACTGATGATATCGAGCAGTGCGTTGCCGCTTTCGCAAAAGTAGGCAAAGAGAAGAAACTCATTCCATAGCCGTACATAAAGTTTCCGTGTTGAACTTGAATCAAAATGAGGTTTTCAAGTTGGGCGTCGTTCTGGGAGTCAATTCTGGCGCTGCGACCCGCTTGCGATCCAACGGCATCTAAATACGATGAGATGCTGCCGCCAGTGAGCAATTCAGCGAGCGCTCACCTGAGGCTGTAGTACAGAGGCGCTTGTGGAATAAATACGTTCACGCTCAGTTGCCTCCGATCTCTGCGATGGTCGGCTCTGGGCGTTTTGTGCCTCGTTGCATTCCGCTGAATATGCGCGCTTTCTCTCCAGCACAAACTCTTTCACGACCCTAGCTGCCGAATTCAAAGCGTCGAAAACTTACCATCAAGCGTCCAGCTTTCAACTGGGCACTCCGCGGATACCGTTTCGATACAACATACTCCACTATTTCCATCGCAAGAACCCACCGAAATTAAGATCTACAGCAGAGGTTTTATGAAATAAGCATCTAATCTGCTGCATTCAAGAGATCAAATGAACCTTCAGCATTAGCAGCCAACTACAAGCCCTCTTATCTGACCAATGTATTTTGATCCCATAAAATTGATCACGGACAAAACCGGATTCGCGGAAATTCTCCGAGCATGCGTGTAGCGAAAGAGTTATACTAGGCATATCATCGCCAGTGAATCAAAACTATGTCCAACGCCCAAGAAGAGTAAATGAAAACTCCTGTGCAGATGCCTCCCATCCCTTTTTGACGAGCCTCTTTCTATCAGTTTCAGCTTTTCCTTGTACAACTCGAGCCCGAGAGGCTACCCCACAAGGTTGTCTCGCCTCAGCTCCTCGGGTCTCGTGTTCAGCACAGGACATCTCCCGATATTGATGGCGGCGTTCTGGTCTCGACGTACGAATTTAATTCTTTTCATGACGCCGCTTAAACTTGCCAATGCAAAGAGTCCTCGAACTCGTGTCCTCGGTGCCATTTGCGGCTCGGTCAGCTCTCCAAACTTTTCAATAGCCGAAGCGTTCCGCTGGCTTTTCTCGATATCGAACTTCTGAAGTGTACACCCCAACTCATCCCATAGCATTTTAAAATGAACATAATTCTTGATGCCCTTAGGTAAGGACCTTCCCGGAGGGAAAAGCACTTGCGGGAAAAAGACAAAAATATGTCCCGATGTCTCCGAACTGAGCGCTTCAGCGAATCGACGAGTTGAGCGACCATTACGTTTCAGTATAATAAACCATTCTTCGATGCGTTTGAACCACATAGAGAACGGACTAATGAAGAGCAGCTCTACCCGGACAGGATCTCCAAAAAATCGAACGCGATGGGAATGGCCAAATGCTATGTCGTCCAGTAGAATGACGTCGCTACACGTCATGGAAAAGTCGTCAATGATAAGGCGAAGCTGGTGCTATTGCATGAGGCTTCTCAACGAGCGAAACTGGGGCCGCCATGTAAATCCACTGCAGCCAGAACAGTTGATAACGTCCTCGGTCTCCACGAGTTCGGCCGTATTATCAACGGCCGCCCTGCTCCTCGAATACCCATATACGCTCCACCCGTATCGTCTGAAGCAAGTCTCGGCGACGAGGATGAATCGACGTCCCGCTGCTTCATATGGATAACGAAGTTCCGGGAATGCTGTCGTCGCGACTTTGGTCGACGATGGCTGTGCGTGAAATAGGGATCTTTTTCGCGAGTGTATCCAAGTGTTTTCAGGGCCAAACGAACAAGCTGTTCAGAAACAGAGACGCCCATCCTGGCAACTATCATCGCTTTTGCCTTCAGGAATATATGATCAAGGGGTCGTTTTCTACCATTGACCGCAAGCACCTGTTAAGAATACCGGTTTTCGACGCGAAGCCCTTGTTCTTGTTTCTTTGAGTGTTTCTCGTTCATCTGAGTACTGTGATATGCCTGAGATGAATGAGGAATGGAGTCCTCCAGGCACTGTTCTGTAAGGAGTATATATCTTACAGGCAAGTGATCAATGGTCTATAGAATACATTGTATCGTGATTTCGATCTCCTGCTATGCACTGCTGCGGGCGTGAAAAATCCTGAGTTGAAGGACTATGAAATTAGCGTGTCCCTTGAACACCCGTACGTGCATGAACTTTTTGTTTTTGTTTTTATCGAATGCTCTCAACATAAGGAATATATCATCTAATACGGAGAACGGTCGCGGCAGCAGTTTATTCTTTCATTGACAGCTTTGGCGCGAAAGGTTCGAAATGAACAACTCAGTAATTCTTCAGGCACCTGGTAGATGAGCCACCTATCTCGTAGTCCTTATCCAAAACGCTCTACACCAAAACAGAACTAATCAAACTCTACCTTCATGTTGTTAACCTTGTTGGTCCATTCTATTCACTGCGTTTTCTTGGAATTATTATCTAAGAAGGCACAGGATATGGAGGATCTCTACCGCAGAATCGACCGCTAATGAACAGATACGGATAGATAAAAGAGAAAATTGTGCTTCCACAGGAGACCGTCAAGTGTTGAAGCACAGAGAATGGATCTCGTACTCAAATGTGAACGCTGATGACAGCAAAGAATGGTGTTTGACTCACTCGATGAGAATTCATGCGGGAGAAATATTCTGCATGTCACTCGACGGTGGAAGAAGTCAACCCGATGTCCATCACCACAAAACAAGCCAGCACTCCTGGAATAGAAGTCCAACCGGCATTCGAATCATGTGATAGTGTACAAAATCTAAAAAGGATACCATCATCACATATTGGACTCGTCGCCGACGCACTTCGGGGCTTTTCGCCTCACTAGTCTTTCTCACTTTTCGAAATGGCCGCTTTCCTTTACAAAACACAAAGGACGACATGCAGCTGAGACAGGCGTTGAGCTATATTTCGTCTCAACCTATTCTCTCCAGTTTATTGCAGTTGAGGGCGTCATCGATGTTGTTTAACGTCGCATGTGCGCTTGTGGATGAATTCAGGAGTCGTTCGCGTCCATGCCACGGTTCTCTCTCAAGTCGTTTTTACCCTGTATCATCCACGAACCAGCGTGCCACTCCTCCGCTCTTATGCGTGATGGGACGCTAAAAAGCACTACAGATCGTGGACATGCTCGCAACAGAGATAGTGACAAAAGGAAATTTGATAGCTGTGGATAGATTCGTAGGGAAGGCGAGCTTTGTACCGGTCGTTCTCCCCATGTGTCTGAATCTCAAGGGAACCAAATCGATATGGAGTAACGCAATCACATCCATGGCATTCCACCGTGTGAAGGAGAAGAAGAGGAAACCACTCGGCAAAGAAGAGAAAGACCCTCCAGCCACGACGATGAGGATTCACTGGAAGTGAATAATGTCGGCGCCGCAAAATCAGTCTGAGAGCGCTTTCAATGGCTCCGTATTCAATCTCATCACTGGAGAGAATATTCCAAAACATATTACAGATGGCGCCAGTAGGGATTGCGTAGCAGCTTTCTTGAGGAAGCCTAGCCCAGTTTCCCTTGCCTGGACGCACCACGTCAAACAGATTTTCGCACGAGTACGGGACGTAGGACGACGAGCTGTCTATATTCCCCTCGAAATTTTCGATCTAGCCTTCATGTTGGAGCACTGCTGACTCCCGGGGCTAAAGATGCATCACTGCCTGTTACTAGGATCCGAGATTCGCTGGAACGCTTTCCAGAATGCCCGAGTCTTCGCGGTGCCGCATCGATCGGAATAAAAGTCTATAGAACCAGATTGAAAAAGTATCAAGCAGACCTCAAAAACCGGAGTGAGATGCGGTTTAGTCTAGAGCGCTTCATTAGGATCACACTGTGGGTATCGTAGCCTCACGTTACTGGTTCAGAAAGGTGAATACTGAAGAAAACGATCGCGGGTGCGTCGATTAAATCATGTCCAGAGCTGATACCTGGAACGTTCGAAATGGTAGCGAGCTCAGAAGAGATGTCTCAACGAGAATATGGGTAGCTTCGTACAGTTCCAACTCATTGTGATAGCCTTTCCCCAGAACTGGCGGACGTGATATCCAAACGACCGGTGAAACGGGATGCCTACATTCCTCGGATTTTGCGTTTCTAAGTGTTCCTGAACAGAGCCCGCAAGAGCATGGCACAACTGCTCTGTGAATCCCAGCTCCATGGCTTCCTGAAGTGTCTATGCGACGTTATTGGGATATCTTTCATCAGAGCCCGTATGCTCATCGTAGACACTCGTCCAGTGTATGGCGTCGTCGGTGAGCCACGGCCGGTTTCTAAGAGCAAATATGAAGCATTCGAACAACGTCGAGCAGCATTGATGGAGCGAATCGGAGCTTTCTCCTTTACAGGGAGAATATAAAAAGCAATCCACAGCGACGGTGGAGGCCGACGGAATATCAGTCTACGTGTACTTTGTCAAAGTCTTGAGGACAAAGCCTGAGTCGAGTAACGACACTCATTTTCAACCCTTCAAGGTAAGCGAAAAGCAAGCGTTTGTGTTTGGCGTGGATCCCAGGTTGGAAGGCGTCAAAACCAGCGCCGCATCTCCAAACCAAGGGGCCGAACCCAAAGACCTGAAAGGAAAGCTGGTGCAGGCATTCAATTTTCCCAGACCTCCGTACCAGCGAGAGCTGGGTACGCAGGACGTCAGGAGATATACCAGCGTGTCGAGTGGCCGGGTCGGAACCCATCTCGACGCTCTGGGCATCGAATCGAGCAGATCGGTCTGCGTTAAACTTATACTCCGTAGAGTCCAACTGACTCAAACGGACGATTTTTTGCACGAGTACAAGGGAGCGTGCTTGGTTCGCAAGCAGAGTCTGTTGTGCGCATGCAAGAAGCGTGCATCGACCAAAATGCACTGCAAGTTAGAAATGGATAGATATATATGTCACGTCGTTCGGTGGTGGTATCTTGCGGCGCTGGACGTGCTTTAGCGCGCAAATGTTGCATGCCGGCTCCGCACACGAAAGCTTACAACTAGTGCGGGGATCGATTCTGTTTGATTCTTGTCGATGAGCTTGGAGTGAGATTCACACATCACGGGCACGAGTGCACACAGAAACAGATACAGAAAAAGAGCTTGAAACAGATACGGATTTACGATATAGTGTACGGTAGGCTGAATGAGTGTCAGATTGCAAGGAAACCAAAAACTACCTGACTATTCTGGTCTGATTCCACCAGCTAAAACGTGCGCAGGCACTTTTCACACCGCGGCTTAAACGCCTCGATCAAAATCAGGAAGAGTCATGTGCTTCCGGATCGTTCAGCGGCTTTCTGTCATGCATACTTGCGAGGGAGTCGTTCAGTATTCCATATGGAAATTCTGCTCCAATGCGGAAGAGGTGCGGTGAAAAGGATTCTTGGCCTGCGGAGCGAGCATCGGATTCTCTCACGGAGCAACGCATTTCAACTGTATGGTCAGTTATCCAGAACGTCTGAAGCGCCTTGCACGTACGCCGTGAAAAATTTTCCTCGGTAATTGCTAATCGACCGTAATGTTCCATTATTCGATATAACCACGTACACAACGCTGCAGTAATAGATTTTTGCCGTAATAAACTGGAATGTCTCAGGATTTCGTCGTTCGAAGGCGCCTGATTTCGTGTGACTCGTTATCGCATCTTGGTTGTTGCAGTCGACACCTCATGGTCGTCGAAAGCATGTTGCCTGGTCGCGGACCATACCTGCTATTTTTTCTTCGACACCGTCAATCATACGCAATAGGTACAGCTGAACGCGCGAGCTCGTTCCGTCCTTTTGGAATATTTCATTCCAGGCGTCGCCGCTTGCCGCGAAGCGGCCACCTGGGCCGAAACGACGGGCTCTTGACTCGACCATGTGCACTAGGTTTGCGGTCGTGGTTTCGACCATGTCCAGTCTTTTCGCGAGCTCCTCACGAGCTCGCTCCACTCGAGCCAGTGCGAGGCGAAACTCTCAAATCCAACGGGAATATCGATCACGATCTAGTTGGCCTGAACACGTGAAACACGGTGTCGACACACCGCTCGGTGGCGCTGTTTCCGCTTGCGCTTCAGCGCTTCGCGTGCAGTAACGGACGTTCCCAACCGCATCTCTCAAGCAGGTCGAATTGTGGCCAGGACTCTCGACGCCCCGACAGCTTCCGTTTGGCTAGAAGCACCGACAACGGAGCTCTTCTTCAGAAAGGCAAGCAGGGCGCGAAATTTACCAACCGTTGCGCCCTCCAACGCAGCCAGATCGCCACGAATCTGCTGCTCAAATTCAAGAAGGTCTCTATGCAAGGATCTCTGGTGAACCTCAAGGTTCGAGAGCCTCAGTTCCAGGGGAAGCGAGCTCCCTCTGGGAAAGTCCCACCGCGTTGCAGCGGCAGATATCAGGCACTCGCTCGGGAGAACAAATCCCGCACGCGCATGCAGAGGAATTTGGCGCGCAGCGATGCACCCGCCGGGTGCTTCGGCTCGTCTGCAGTTGTTGACAGCGATGTGTCCGCGTTTTCGCGTATCAGATTGTAATGGAACATGGATATACTCGTTCTTTTACTGCCTTTTGATAGTTTTCAGAGCTATTTCATTTGCGCAACCTCAAAAATCGAAGTGCAGCAGTGAAGGCGTACCGATTTACGTATGCTCCCAGTATCTTCGGTCAGTTTTTCATAGTGACACATTTGACTTCTTGGAGCTGGAATTCCGAACGTTACCTGCATCAAGGTGATTTGTGACACCTGCGGGCAAGCGTTCATAAAATGACAGATGATATTGTCCGATGCGTACGAACGAGACACCTCTCTTCTCGTCTACTTACGCGTAGTATGCACTAAAAAAATCAAGCATTCTTCAGGTTTTCGCCCTTTCCGTTTGCAGCAGCGTCGTTGGCGCAGCGATCACCACCAATGCATTGAAAACGAAAAAGCCTGACGCCGTTTCTTGGAGATTTCGTCATAAACTCATGCCGCAAGTTCACTAAAATTTTTCCTCAAATACATGATTCTAAGCGAAAGACGAACCCTCCGCTCTTCACGCACATTGACAAAAACAGGACACGACAGCAGCATACCACCCTTACAGAGTATGCTCTCAGATGCACTTTTCTCTTCTTATTGCGTGGAAAAGCGTCCTGGACCCGGGTCTGTGTCATTGCAGCCATTTGTTCCAGTCGACAGTGCGTCTCAGCTTTGCGCGATGAGAGCGTAGACGAATCGAATTTTCACGACTCGACTATGAGCCCAGACTTTCCATTTGATGCCCCTCTCATCATGGACAACATTGCGCTCCACAAATTCTGTATCAAATGGGACTGTGTAAACTTTACGCGTGCAGCGGACAAGGAACTTTCCGAAGGATCGCCCTGAGGAAGCAGGTGAGCGTGGGGCACGTTGCGGGACCGGGAAACTGTGTACGGTTTCCTGAGGAGCCGTCTTTACCCTTCATGGACATATACCGAGGATAAAGCAATCATTGAGGTGCCACCGGGTGGCACTCCGTGGACGACATATGGTGGACGAGTGGGAACGCTCAACCGCAATCCATTGGCACAGCTGCAGCCGGCGCACAGAGGCTGTCTCCGAAGTATTTGCCGACTGCAAGCGATCGATCAAGAGCAACTGCCACCTGTGCATGAAATGCATGAATAATAACAGCCGGAAGCTGCGAATTCGGTACTTTACCCCTGCGTCCTTCACCCATGGACTGCTGACGACGAAACCGGAGGGAAAGGAGAGAATGAAGTGTTCAAAGCCGGATATAGAAGAAAAGAACGGTCGAAGAATAAGCTTGCAAAAGGCTGATGTTGAGGACAATTAGAAAAGGCGCAAACTATAATGCGTACATCCCATTTATCAAAAGGAAGAAGTTTCATTTTTCTCTGTCATTTTTGTATCCGAGTCGCATCGCCTTGCGATATACGAGGTGCGTGAGCTCCACTCTGATGCCGCATGAATACGCGGCTTCAGTAAAGTTCATCGAGTAGCTGGTTGCGAAAATCGCTGCTACAGCCTGTTGGCAAATATGGTCCTATTCTATTCCCGGATGCAGCAACGCAGCCTGTAACGCCTATGGTCTTTGAAATCAACATTAACTCACCCCACGGAGTGCAATAAAGTGCTTTTTCGCAATGTATAGCGGAAGACCGAAATCACGATGCAATGTACCCTTTAGATGGTAAATGAAATGCGTGTACGAATATATTCTTTACGGAACAGTGCAAGGGGGACTACATTCCTCCTTCAATTTTGAGTGATCCCACAGTACTCAGATATTTGGAGAAGGATGAAACAAAGACGATTATAATTTGACAAAAAGTTTACACACGGCAGAGATGCGCGACTGTGGGCTTGATATCAGCACACGGCGACACATTCGCCGTTCCTCCCATTTCCAAGCTGCATTACTTATGCTTCCTTTCAGATGTACTGAACGTTTCATACGCTCTATCGAGCCCCAAGTGCCTATCGTGAGTACCCCACCATAGCACTTTTACCGTAGGCGCGGATGCGGCACAGAGACAGTATGGCTTTGTCATACCACTGAGAGCGTCAGCTCGACAGGTAGTTCACCAGACATGGGGTCAGGTTTATCAGCATTCTGGTAGCGTGCAAGCTGCATAGACACCCGTATCACCTGCGGCAGCGCGAAACGATATGCTAGGAGGCCACCGCGCTAAACGCGATTCCCAGACGCAGCCTAACTACCCTAGTCCCAGAATAAACCAGCTTGCGGACGGGCTGCCCGTGTCTCGTTACAGCCTCCGCCATTGGCGACACGGAGCACTTACCCGGCAGACTCGTTCGGCTCGCGGAACTGTCCGTCTGGACCATGATCTTTCTAAAATACGGAAACTTTCTCTTATGAACGCTTATAGTATAGGGGGAAGCAAATTGTTATCGGGTTGCCAGGTAGTGGTTCTTTTCTGCCAATTTTTCCAAGTTCGTGAAGCGAATGAATCGACACGCTCGGGAAGCAGCGGGAAAAAGCGCGCGCCACAATGCGGACACGTAGTCAGCGGACATGCGCATGCGTGTTGCCCCTCACTGCGTGTCTTTGCGGCACGCGACTGGGCGCGAAAAAGCGCGCTTTGGTGTCGCCCGCACCAGTTTCGCTAGGCGTGCGATGAAGTGCTTTCATGCAAAATTCTTGGAATTCCGCGGTGAGTGAGAGTTTGCGCTTTTTGGATCAATTTGCGGTTGGTCAAGTCACGCCCGAATATCCCTCAGACTCGACGTGCTCCGGCGTGTTTCCGCACGGTTTGGGGTCCAGCTCCATCCGCGACCAACCGGTGCTGATACGTCCACTGCACCGACTTAAGGATCGGAGAGAGCACCTACGTTGTGCCAAGGTAGGAAACTTTGTTGAAGACAGGGCATCAGGAGGTAGACGCCAGGAACCTGGTTTGCGCCCCCCGCGTCGTGCAGGCATCGTGAGTGCGGGCGCTTGAACGTCTGACCCAAAGGTTTACGGGTAAGCGATGGAGCTGCCTCCAGTTGCGGGCCCCGCGGGCACCGAACCCTGTCTTAGCGAGTATATCTTCACTTTCTCGAGTTTTCTTCTATCCCAGCATTTTCAGGAAATCGAACGAATCCTAGCACAGCCGGACGTATCCAAATACGCTGCCGTGCGGGTGAACTTTCTGGATTTGGCCTGTTTTCATAGCGATCTCGCGGCTCTTATCTTGGCGAGGCCCACGACGTTTCTCCCTATTCTGGACGAGGCCCTTCGTGATGCTCAAACAAGACTTTTAACAGAGAGAGAATCTTCGCATGCTTCGGAAACGCAAGAACAGCGTTTGTCGTTCAAACCACTTGTACATGTGAGGATATCAAACTTGCCGCAATGTGCGGAAGTAACGAAGCCGACGATTTCGGGCCTAAGATCGGCAGACATGGGACGCCTTATCGTACTATCGGGAACCGTTACGCGAACCGGGAGCGTTATGGTACGCGAAAAGGAACGCGAGTACGAATGTTTGAAGTGTGGGTATCAGTTTCGAGCCCAAGCGACGCCGGTCAGCAAATCTGTTGTATTTGAGTTGCCACTCCGTTGTCCATCTGGAAACGAGTTGCAAGACTCAGAAACGTCTGAGGCGACCTCAACGACTCGAGGAAGACCCTGGAAAAGATTCAAGAGATGTAATGCTCCGTGTTCGGGTACACGCTTCGCCCCTGTGACTCGAAGCAACGGCGACGCTGGCACCTGCGCCTGTGGAGATTACCAGGAAATTCGCCTTCAGGAATCCGTACAGCATCTCGGAATGGGCTCCATACCACGATCGATCCTTGTCGTGCTTACAGATGAATTGGCGGGGTCTTGCAAAGCCGGAGATGAGATAACCGTGACCGGCATTTTGCAGCGCCGGTGGCTTCGCCCTCTCGTACCCGGTACACGTTGCGATATGGATGTAATTTTGGAGGCAAACTACGTCCAGATCAACAATGAACGCAAAGCGATCGTCGATATCAGCCCAGATCTCTTAGATGCATTTGGGCATTTTTGGCGCCTAGCTAAGCATGATGGAGTTATCCTCCGAGCTAGAGATCGCATTATCCGAGCGGTCTGTCCGCAAACGTATGGTATGTTCATCGTGAAATTGGCTGTGCTGCTCTCGCTTATCGGTGGCGTTCCCCAGGAAGACTCTAGCGGCGCACGCGTTCGCGGTGAATCTCATTTGCTCCTGGTCGGCGACCCTGGTACGGCAAAGAGCCGCCTTTTGCGTTACGCAGCACTTCTGAGCCCGCGCGCCGTATTAACAACCGGCATTGGAACGAGCGGCGCAGGCCTCACAGTCACCGCTGTACGCGAACCAGCGACCGGCGAATGGGCTCTCGAAGCCGGTGCCCTGGTGCTCGCTGATGGCGGGCTCTGCTGCATTGATGAATTTGACTCAATACGCGAACATGATCGAGCGGCGATCCACGAAGCGATGGAACAGCAGACTGTGAGCGTCGCAAAAGCCGGTCTTGTTTGTCGTTTGAACACGAGAGCAACCGTGTTCGCGGCAACTAATCCAAAAGCAACAAAGGCCTCACTGCAGCATTTAAGGAAATCAGGCGAGACAGGCAACAGTTTGTCCATTGCGTTGGGAGTTGCGTCACCGCTACTCAGTCGCTTCGACGTTATTCTCATCCTGACAGACAAACAGGATGATGAATGGGATGAACGAGTCGCTGACTTCGTGCTCAATGATTACGCTGAGAAAAAAAGTCCATTCCGAAGACCTCCAGATGACGTGTTCGACAATCCCATTCCATCGCTGGACTGGAGCCTCGAACAACTGCGTCAGTACCTGCACCATGTGCGAGGCACTTTTCGCCCGACGCTGTCTCCCGCATCCGAGTGTGTGCTTGGCGCGTACTATGCGTTGCGAAGGACGAACTCGGAGCGAAGCGCTGCTCGCACAACGGTGCGCCTCCTGGAATCGCTCGTTCGACTAACGCAGGCGCACGCTCGCTTGATGTATCGCAAGCGCGCTGTCGTCCAGGATGCCATCTTCGCCATAGCTGTCGTAGATCCGGATTTCGTGGAACACTTCTTGACGGGAGGCGGGGATCCGCGTCAATCGGATTTCTCATCGGATCCCGACAACGCTTACCTTGATTATGCCAAGCTCGTTCTCCAGAAGCTCGGCATCGAATCCAAAGTTCATATGGAAGAAGGCTTGCCAATCCATTCAGGGCTCGACCTGAACCCTGAAACGAGTTGGCAACCATCAAGAAACGAAACGGTGCTGGAAGAGCCCGTTCTTCAGCCAGCACGACCCGAAGAGCATCCTCAGCCGGATTCTGAAGCTGCGGCGCCTGCTGTCGAACCACTGTGGCAGCCGTCAGCGACTGAAACCTTGTCTGAGAACGATCAACAGGGTGGCGAAAAAACATTTGTCGAACGTGCACTGGACGACTTCGACTTCGATGCCATCGAGAGTCGATTCCTCACCGACGCATCGCTGGGAAGCTGGGCAGCGAGCCTCGGTCCCTCATAGTGCAAATCTCGTGCTTTACCACGGCAGCATCTTGACGACAAACCGCCAAACCCCGTTTCTCCCTGCACCCCACTGCAGTATGTATATACAGATTGGTGCATTATTCCGTCGCGAAGTTCAACCTGCACAGATCGATGCAGGTCTCATTCCTTGGGATATCAGCGCTAGGCGTCCGGTTCGCCACTACATGCGTATCGGAGGTGCGACCCATCCGATGCCTCGGAATCCCCACCTGTTGTCGAATCGGATGTTCTCCCCGGAACACGACGCTGCATGGAGGCCAACGCGCTACATAGAACATCCTGCCATACGCGTATACGAGATGCGGGCTGACACTTATGCTACGAGCCGGAACGAAACTGGTGGCGCCTTGAACGGCATGTGCGAGTCGCCACTCGTAACGCAGCGCGTCGGTCACCGAACAGCATCGCCATGGCTTGCTCAACCATTGTTATCCTGGAGCGATGCAGCAAGCAGTGGAATCCCCGGAGTGAATTCCATGCAAGTGCGCCATCCTGCGGAAGCCAAACCATGCAGTGGATCCGAGATGCGCTAGATGACATGTGGTTGCTATGTACGCTGGAGAGTTTCCGCCTTGTTTTGTAAGTGGAACTTTCATTTCCTGTCTAGAATTCGGCACGTACACCGCCTGCGACCTGAAAGGCATCGCACTACACCCATTCACGAGGATGTCTGCACGCATCTAGAAGATCCCATTCTGGAGTCCCTTCTGCTGGTTGATGATCGTACTCCCATCGTGCCGTCAACGGCAGCGACATAAGAATGCTTTCGATACGACCGCCGGTCTTGAGACCAAAGACGGTGCCGCGATCATAGACGAGGTTGAACTCCACATATCGACCTCGACGCAACTGCTGCCAACGTTTTTGCTCTTCAGTGTATGGCATGTGCTTGCGGCGTTCAACGATGGGGACGTACGCCTCAACCACATGGCCCACCATATCTGAACTAAATTTGAACAGTTCCTCTGCCGGGCGATCATTCAAATCATCGAAAAACACGCCTCCAATGCCGCGACGCTCGCCCCGATGACGAATGAGGAAATAGTCATCGCACCATTTTTTGAATCTTTGATAGAACGCGGCATCGTGGCGATCACAGACTGATTTCAGAACGCCATGGAAATGCTGCGCATCCTCGACGTAAAGGTAGGACGGCGTGAGATCGGTGCCCCCGCCCATCCACCACATGCCCTTGTCGGTTTCAAAGTACCGATAGTTGAAATGCATCGTCGGAACATGCGGATTCCATGGATGAATGACGGATGAGATTCCGGCCGCAAAGAACGGGACTCGTTCGTCCCGGGCGTATCCCGCATTACGAGCGACAGCGCCGGCAGAGGCTGCCTGCAAGGCTTCGGGAGGCATGGTGCCGTAAACAATGGACACGTTAACACCGGCCTTTTCAAAAACATGACCGTCTTGGAGAACGCGGGAAATGCCGCCACCGCCATCAGCGCCGCGTACCCATGCGTCCTCACGAAACTTCTTTCCGGAACCATCGACGTTCTCTAACGCAAGACAGATGGAGTTCTGAGCAGCTCTTATCATGTTCTCAAAATTCGCCCGCATTCTGGGGTGTACCGGAGGCACACCTTGAATATGTCTCTGGTGCTCGGTCGTCAGCGGGCCACTCTGAAGGTCTTCCTCACGTAATAGTGAGTTCGGTGCCTCAGACACATTCTCATGCGTGCTAATGCAGGTAAGTTTCCAGTGGAGACCTGAGACTTGTGTTCTGCGCCCGAAGCGCGCCCATCTAGACTTGCATAAAGCCGCCAGGAACGCGCCGTCCGCTCGCTCGGCCCCCAACCGGCGCAAGCGTTCTGACCCGTTTTTCCTCGCAGGCGCAACTGTAAAACACAGAGGCGCCATGGAAAGATTGACAGAATCGTTTACAGCGATACGCAGCCCTATCCTAGGATATCAGACGCTTTTCTTCTAGGATTCCGTGTTGCACGTATGGCACCGGAGTCTCGAAGCTCGTGCCCAGGTGTACCCCCGGAAAATGATCTGCGGACGCAGTCGACGGACGACGCGCTCCGCGACAGCACACCCGCGCCGATGCGCGCTCATTCGCTGGCAGGATCACAGCGCTGGTGCGCGCCAGATCACGCTTCGACATGTCGTTGCTAGGAAGCACTCGAAAGAAAGCGGTCTTATGGTCTTCCAACTTACTCTTGTTCCATCTCCGATACGGTATCGAGCAGGAGATCGAAAACAGTGTGCGATGTAGCCCATAGATCTTTGAAGAATTGCCTGCAGGATATATTCTTTCCTGGACAGTACTAGGGGGACTGCATTCCTCTCCCAGGTCAGTCTTTCCGCAGTACCCAGGAAAAAAATAGAGATGGAAGACCAGAACGACACTTTGGCAAGTTATACGCTCGAATCGAGGCTTCGAATAGAAGTTTAGCCTCCCATCTGTCGAACTTCAACGGTGGCACTGGGCACATCGACTTCCGCTGGTAGATCACATCGTCGCTCGAATAGCGTAGCATCCCCTTGCCTAATGTGAGTGTTTACTGTGACACGACAGAGCACCTTCTACGGAGAGTACTGGTGTTGTTCGCCATGAACCCATCGGCGGAGCAAAATGAGACGTGGTGTTCGACCTAACGATTGATGTGAGTGCCATTTTATCCAGATCTGGAAGAACCCTGCAATTACTTCGTGTGTGAGACCTTGTCAAGTACAGCTTGTTGCTTTTAAATGGAATATTAAATTGCTCATTCTGTTCAGCTATTCGATATTTTCCGTACTTATTTTAGTTGCTCAGCCTCAAGATTTGAAGTGAAGGAATACGGGCGTATGGAGTCATAGATGATTTTGGAACGCTCGATCATTTCGGAGTTGAGCACTCACAACTTGCCGCTGGAATTTGGTGCGTCAATAGAATCATGATGATTTCCTACGCCTTTGAATAGGGGTTCGAATAGTAAACCATATTATGATCCAAAACATTCACGCAAGACTCAAACCTTCTCCTTCCGTTACTTGTTGCATGCTCAAATCATGCGTTCCTCAAGTTTTCGACCTTTCTTTCTCAAGCCAACTCGTGGGCGCAGCGATTTGCACTGCTGGCCTGACGACGAATAGAGAACAGACGACTTCCTGGTGCCAGGTCTCCATAAGCTCATGCCCAGGGCAGCACTGAGCTTCTCACGTCTGATGATCGACCCCATTCGAGCATAACACCTCATCATTTTGTGGCCATAGAATACATGGCATTCGACATCGGCATGATACCGCTCATAGAATATGCTCTCAAGGGCTCTCGTCGCTTCCGTTTGCATGGCAAACAGTTGCGGACTCGAACTTCAGCGATTGCACCTCATTCAGACTGTGTCACCTATTTGCATGCGAGGCGCTTACTCGGATCGACATTTTTCGACTTTCACCCCAGTCCGGAGTTTCGTTCTAGTTCTGGTTCAATCATATACAATACCGCGTTCCGCAAATCCCCCGTCGAAAGGACTAGCGTGCGCTTCCACGTGCAGCGGACAGAGTACGCGCAAAGGAGATCGAACAGAAGAAGTTCGCGAGTTTAGGGTAAGGCGCCGGACGCAGCTGTAATGGAGGGCATCAAGGAGAGCCTTCTATATCCAGCAAGATCATGAACTGAGCGATGAGGCAAGCCTTCACGCACCGTAGCCGGGCGCTCGGAGAGGGTTTGGTGAGTACACGGGACCACGCCGATTACAGTCATATGCCTCCGTCACGAAAACCCATCGCGACGGTATACGAAGAAGACAAAAATGGCAAGCGAAGTACCATCACAACTACGATCTGCGAGTGAAATGCATCCACAATAGCCGTAGGCAGCGGCATCGATACTTGCGTGCTGCCATTAACATCTGTCGACGTGTGACAATGGACCTTGGCGACAGGAGCGACCGGCGTATTGAAAGCTGGAGAGATCAGAGAGATGAGGGAAGCAGTCGCAGAACAAATCCACAACAGCTGATGTTGGAAACGTTGAGAAGCGAACCAGACTTTAGCGTGTGCGCTCGTGTCGAAGGGCCTGGTCCATTTTTTCTGCCATGGGAATGGAAGCCCTTTGCAGATTACAACATATTCAAAGGTATTGCATTCCACGCTTGCGACTCATCTGATGTTTTGTTTCACACTTTGAAACCAATGCTTGGTATGCTTTCATCGTGCGAGTCCAACAGCGAGACATCTGTTTCGTCTTGACGATCTTATCTCTTTCCTCAAAATGTTCCGCTTCCCCCTTGGTGCACAAGACAGAATCTGTCCACGATCTAGTTCCTTAAAATTTCAAGCCTAGCATATAGCACCCAAACCTGCTTTCGTCAAACAATCTATTTCTTCAAAGTGACAACCCTCTCCTTACGCATATGAGACTGCTTACGTGCCCTGCCATTTTCCTACAGGTGTCGAGTTTATCATTCGGCATAGAATTCTGCTTACATGTACGACATGTTACCTTAAAACTGCGAACATTTGTGTTTGGAACACGAGGCTGCTTTCGTCCACCACGATTTGGTGGATCCTGTTCAGTGTCCATTCCAAGCTTTTTGCGAAAGCTTGTGAAGCCAAGCGATCCAGCCGATTGGATTAAGTATTGTGCTTGTTTGGGAGCTGCATCGCACACCGTTTCAAAGCTCATACGCGCCATCCACCCCCCTGCTGTTCCTCTACCGATTCTTCACAATGAGTTTCTTCCTTCTACAAGTTTCGAACGGAATCTGTTGCCACGCTGATTTTTAACTCGGTCACACACACTCCGCGCCCATCGCCGGAAATGTCGCAGCTGAAAAATCGCATACGGACGCAGCGCACCTAGAGAATACAGCTCAGAAAAATCAGGTCACAAATGCATATTCAGGCTTGCTGCGGTAACCAGCGCCTTTGTTTCTATCTTCTGGCTCCAGTCAAAACTCAAGCTTATGGCTTCAACTGCGCATATTTCGTTAGAAACATTTCTAACATATATTTGCAGGCATGAATCTCGCCATAACGAAGCTCAACAGGTCTCGAGACGCTCAGACCGCGGGCTTTGCGAAACCTGACCCATCTTCCGAGCGTATTCGGTCTGTATCCTCCAGCAACGCATTCATCTCCAGCGCGTTCTGAGGCTGAGCCTGCATGCTTGTGTTGGTCACGTCTACGCTGGTCGGAAAGCTTAGCCCGTATAGTTTGTTGAGAAATTGATCGAACGCAATAAAGTTCGCATGCACTCTCGCCAAACGGTTGAAAACATCCAGCGTGAGCAGCGCATCACTTGCCGCTTGATGTGCGGGGCCATGTCGACGCACTCGCAGCGTCTCTGCAAGTTTATTGAGGCCGCCATGCAGCTGCAGAGACGGCATGAAACTCTTGATATCCAAAAAGTTTGGGAAAAGAATGCTAAGAAGCTCGTAGAACGCTTGCCTTGTCGCGGGCATCAAGTCTGCTGTGCATGTCTTCACCAGATAACTAAAGTCATATCCTGAATGAAACGTAATCCAGGTTACATCCGGATTCATTACGAGCCCAGATGTGATCAGGAGCTCTCCAAAATAGATCGGATCGATGCCGCGCTCTTGAAGCACGTCGAACTTGATTCCAGCTTCCTGAAGCATCTCTACGGAGCTCTGTGCATAGATATCACGTGCGAGAGAGAACTCGAAGTTGAACTGCCATACGTTGCCGGCGGGCGCTTCCTCTGTCGTTGGCAGACTGCCCTCCGTGTCGGCCAGGCAGATCCCAATTTGAATAACCTTCAAAAGGTCGACATTGCACCTAATGGTCTGGTACTGAAAGTCCTCTGGTGAGTCAAAGTTTCCAAGAGGTCGCACGACGACGCCAGGGAACTCTGCATCCATGGCGACCAACTTGTACTTGCCAAGCGCAACAAGTGACGAAATTACGTCAAGCTCTCGGTCAAGGTTGTCGTGGAAAACCTCTATGAACCTCGGTGGCGGTCGCTCTTTACCAGTTTGCGGAGCTGCACGCGCTGCATCTCCCGCCATGACGAGCAGCGGAGCGCTTTTGGTGCCCTTGGGGGCCAAAACTTCAGCGCTTTCTTTCAGTGTGCCGCTCCCGACTTGAAAAGCGTGGCATACTACGTTGCGCGCGTTGCGCACGCGACGATCCCATCACACTGGGTGCCGTTCCATGCGTCGCCGGGGCGTCGATACCGGGGTACGCTACTACACCGTCTTTGCCCCGGGGCTTGTGTCCGTTCCTGGCGCGAACCTCGAATAGCTTCCGTCAAGGAGAGGCATGCATCGCACTGGAGCACAGATCAACAACGAACAGCCCTGGTCTATCCCTGACAGCACGTCAGCAGGACGCGGAAAAATTTGGGCTTTGGCGTTTTACACTGCCGTATGCTCTGTAATATCGGAAAATGGAACCCTGTTGTCGCTAACCGATTGCCCAGTAAAACGGCTCCCCGTGTAGGCACATGGCGCTCAACTCATGCTGTGTTGCGGAAACGTCACTCACGTTTGCTTTGCTCCGAGTGGGAATCCAATTCCCTTCTCCTAGCCGCTGATTTTTTCATCGGAACTATTTAGCGACACAGCTTAATGTCCACATCCAGTTCCAAACGATTTATTCGAATGTCGGCTTGAAAGAAAGCTACTGCACGCTCCCGAAGCACGAGATACTTTCCTACGTTGACAGGGGCACTCAAGTCTGGGTGCAGAGGATGCTCGCCCGCGAGGTCGCTGGTGGAATCGAACCAGAGCAGGTGTCTCGCTTTCGATTGAATCGCCAGTTGACGTTCCGTCGGCCTACTAGACACCATCTCGTGTATACGTATCTCTTTCACTTTCTTCTTCTTCTCTAGTAGTTCCGGCATGCACACGTAACTCTGATGTGAGTATCGTTCTGCATTTATCAGTGGACATCGAGCTGAATCGGTTCCCGTGCTTCACCCATGCTCTCCTCGAAGGACCACGAGTACGGCCTTTCCGCGCAGCAGCACGCCGAGCACCACAGGCTCTCATCAAATGACGCAACTCATCACGCAGTTCCCTTTCTAACCGATTGAAAAGGTCCTCGAATTATCAATTCTTGGCTCCCTGCGTCCGAAAATTTTAGAAGCACCAGCGCGATCTCATGCACCCATGTCAGAGACGGTCCGCGTGAGCCATTCGGATGCTTATGTTCTCTCTGAATGAAGCGTACCAAGTCCTCTCATCTGCTCGACCCGGCGCACAGAATGCTGAGATATGCCTGAAGCCGCCATTCCACTTGCGGGTAGTCTCCGGGCGTCCATCATGCCCAAATGTCGATCTTGCGATGCCCTGGAAAATTTGAGCAGCTTCATGAGCCATCAGTTCAAGTCTTTTACCTCGTCCTTTGGACTGAGATGTCGGGCGACAGCCATGATGTTTTTCAACCCCAAGTGCGCGTGCAAAATGAAATCTGTCCGATCATCTACCTCGAAATTCTGGAATGAGGTCTCGCTGCGCGACCCACGTCTAAGTTTCCCAAAATGCATGTAGCTTTGTGTTCAGTCGACCTCTGTCGTCCCTGTAACTAATTTCCATTTCCCCATGTCAACAAGAAGTCTTACACGATATCTGTTGATGCTCTTCGCGAAGTTGTTCGAAAGCTTCGAGCGCGCTCGCAGAGACAAACTGTTGCGGCCAGGAGGCCATACAGTACGGAAGCCAAACGTCTACAGCGATATAGTCAGCATAGATATGACGAATGCGGACCATACCGAGTACAAGCTTGAACGGCGAGGGCGCCCGCATTCTGGAATGGAATCTTTCGCCCTGGAGCGCTCTATTTAGGAAAAATTGTAGCGCAATATGCATGGACTTCTGACATCAGTTTTCATCCATACTATGGGAACGGGGTCCTTCGGGCCGAGGCCTGAAACAACACGACGGGTTTGTACGATCTGAGGCGACCCTTGCTCTCAATCAGGCGCCTTATTACAAGTCGTTATCATTTCGATCTATTCCGGCACCATCTGATCATCACGTACATCCATCGAAACCTCTAAGATTCCTTCCCTGAGTCCGCCTTTTTCTGTGCCTCTAAGGTGAGCGAAATACGGTTACAACCTCTACAGGGTATATCACATGTAACGCACGGGAGTGATCCCGATACGATTTTTGAGGCAGGTCTGATATTCCTGGCTCCTGCGCTGTTGAGGTCGTGATGGTGACGCGGCACGGTCATCCGTCAAAGTGTTCCAGGAAGCTTCCCTGCAACCCGCTGATCCTTCGTTTCGGCTGCGTTGTTTCTCCTGGCCCTAGCATCAGATGTCGCAGGAAGTTTAGACAGAATATACCAAACGAACGAGGACAGCTGTTAGTCGTGAGCCCGGAACTGATACACCCAGGTACTCGATGAGATGTCCCATAGCGAGGGAAGCAAGCTGAACCTCCATCGAGTAAGGAGCCAGGCGATCCTGCTTGGCTTCCGGCAACTCACTTAATGGAGGATTCTTCCCGTTGACGTGTTATAGTAAAGGACCGTGAAAATTGTCTCAGACGGATCTTTGCGCTCTGAGGATGTATACTTCCCGTCCGCCCTCGTCCGCGTTTGAGAGAAGGGGGATCATTCTTTTTTTCGTCTGAAAGTGTGTCCGCCTCCTCATTTGCTCGGCGGGGTTTCATAGATTTGGTCTTTATACTCTATATTCGTGCGTTTTTCCTCAGGGCTCAAATGCACTGGATGGATACTGGGCCCGATGCTCTCTCTATCAAGAAATGAATCTACTATTGTAGAATTCGAGCTCGGTACCTTTTCCGTCGCTGGCACGACCACTGACTGAATCGCACCTTTACCATGCTTCCCACGACCTAGCAAAGGAGCAGTAGAGCAGTTCAGGGCTGGTAACGGTAGAAGAGGATATGCCGAAGAACGTTGGCGAGGATGTTAAGAACTCATCTGTTGGTCCATTAGCATAAAAATGAAGCTCGATATCAGGGAAGATGCCACCGGCTGGATTGAACCTGGAAGAACAAAGTTACACGACGAGCATCTCGACGCCAGTCTCAGCCGCGCTCTCCTCGGCCGTTCTTCGAGGATTGATAGCGAGGTTGTCTAAGACCTGGACAGAAGAAATACGCAAAGAAGAGCCACGACTTGCTGCAAGGATGGAAGAGTTGGTGAACGATCCAGCCCTTCAGGCAATTGTAGGCGACTATACGATTGAATCTTCTTACGAGCTGATGTTGTCCTCCCAGTCAACTGTCTCTTGTTTACGAACAACGGTTTGCCTTCTTTGAATATCCATATACAGGTCTACCACACCTCCCCGAATAAAGTTTCATCAAGCCAGAGGAATATCAGTCGCCCATGAGACATATGTTCGTGACTCCGGACGAGACCGAAAGCGTTTTGTTCAACGCGCTACCATCTCCCAGGCAGGCGCGCCATTTCCAGCGAGTATCCGCGTCTCTTCATTGCCGTTCGTATCAACAAGTCGGTAACGTGACATCCTGCACATTTTTTATAATACTTTTCAGCAAATTCATAGAGTGGAGAGGGTTGCAGGGGAAACCGTCGTTTACACAGAGTCTTATTAGTCCTTTATTTGGATGCACGAAGTCCAGTACGGGTACCACGAGTAGGAAGATTCATCTTGCTCATGAACGGAGACTGATTGACTTGAAGATTAAAGCAACTTGTCGCGAACGAGAAATGAAAGCATCAAGTCTTTCTGCGACCTCGCTCCAATGTACAGGATCCATTACTTTTGTTGAACACATGCAAGAAAACGAGCAAAAACAATGAAACGTGCTGTTAGGCCTATTTCAGAACATCCTGCCATGCGTATAAAGCGGCTGACCTCGTAACCAACCGGTCTATGTCGCTCTTTGTCAGGCTTCACCAATTAGAGCCGTTCACAGCGCGGTACTTGTCCACCTGGACGGCCCGATGAGCTCGTGCGGGCACCTCTCACGAGGAGTAGATAAGCGCAATGCAACTTCTACCTGCGATGTGCGGCAAATCAGTAAGGTTCCGTTTCTGGCGCACCAAGAAATGCGCTCGAGCTTCGCAGTATGTTGGGACCGTCCGGTCCATTTCGCTCGTTTCACATGAAAAAGCGTCACTCGTGGAATTCTCTGATTCTGGAGCGCATCCATTACTTGTCCATGCTTTTGGACATAAATATACATAAAGGACATAGGCAGGCCGAGCATGCACGACGGGTTGGGGCGATTCGCTCGAACATTCGCTCCTACGATCCGCACTTGTAGTTGGCTGTGGCGCTCCCTTCTTAATCATGTCGTGGCAGTACTTTCGAGCAGTGATTTCGGAGGTCCGTAAACCGGAAACATATCCTTTCGCCATAGGTTTCGGTGTCGTTCTATTTTTAGCTGGATATTACGGCAGAGTTGGGGAAGAGGACTATCGCAGGTCGGTGAACCCTCGTTTCAGTAAGCCGTTCTTGAAAGGCGCCGAGCACCACGGTGCAGAGACGGAGCCGAGCACTACCGCGCACTCAGCTGCCGGAACGAGTTCCTAGCTTTTGAGCGTTCCTCGACTGGACGATGCTTTCTGCGTGACGCAAGACGGGCTCCGGGACCCCGGCGAGCCGTGCAACCTCGATACCAAAGCTGGAGCTTGCTGCTCCTTCGCTGAGTCGATAGGAGAACTTGAGCGCCCGTTTCGTGGCATCGTGCTCGACTTTCGCGGTGAAGCACCTGGTGTGTTTTGCAGCAGGGTGCGTTCTCTCCAGAATTCTACGCGGTATTTCGAGATAATGGGTGGCGAGTATGGTGCGGCACCGGGGGGCAAGAGCCGTTGCAACGGCCTCACAAATTGCGAGCCCGTCCTCGCCGGACGTTCCTCGACCGACTTCGTCCAGAACGACTAGGGATTGTCGCGTAGCTTTTTGCAGTACTGCCGCCGTCTCCTCCATCTCGAGGAAGAACGTGCTACGCGCAGAGAGAAGATCATCACCTGATGCGGCACCGACGCGGGCGAAAACTCTATCTGCAGGATGTAATTCGCAATGATCAGCCGGCACGAAACTCCCGGTCTGTGCCAGAATCGTTATAAGAGCAATCTGTCGTAAAAATGTGGATTTTCCTGAAGCATTCGCTGCGGTCAGCACGAGCAGAGAAGGAGACGCGATCTTGCTATCCTCAGCGATCTCCAAATAGCAAGAATTCGGAACGAAATTCCGCACTGCTCTTTCAACCGTTGGGTGTCGGCCATTCTCGATGCGAATCATGTAGCGAGGTTTCTCCGAAGCAGGTCGATGCAGAACTGGCCTGCAATAGTTGTGTTCATGAGCGACCTGAGCAAGCGCTGCTGCGACATCGAGCTCGCTCAACGCTGCGACAGTTTCACGTATTTGCTCACGTGCATGTGGGTCGCCTGCACACCGATGAGTCAGTTCGAGTAGGATGTTCTGCTGAATACGGAGGAAGCGCGCCTCAGCTTGAAGACGATTGGCCACATAGTGTTCCAATAATCTACTTCGAAATCGAACAGTGTGTTGGGTCTCATTGATTCGTCTAACTGCATCATCAGTAAGTTTGTTCCGCATCATCAAGGAAGGCACGTTTTGATGATCAATATCAGAGGGCGATGGATTAGCAGCGGATACGGGGAGCCCGAGTGGCTCCCACTTGCCGTGAGTTTGGGCCTTTTGGAACAGCTGATGGCGGCTGGCCTCTCTTCGGGTTAGTTCCAGGTGCCATCCTAACAGATTATTGCTTCTAACTTTGAGAGTTTTCAGACCTAGCACCTCACGATACACCTGTTCGAGTGCACCCACTGCTTGCAAGCTGCGCTCGTACTCTACCACTGCTGCATCAAGCTCCGCAGAGTATCCTGGACGTATCGCCCCTGCTTGAGTGCTTGCTGGGCCAGTAGCCGCAGCTCGGGTACCGTCTGATGTTCGTGCTTCCTGACCATCCGCGTTCGAGTCCGGAGGCCACGTGATGTCTCCGGAACGCACCCGTGCTTCCGAATCTGGAGGTGAAACGCCAACGACTGTCGTGCCTGGACCCAAGACACCCTCCAGGGCGGTTGATAAAACATTATAAATGTTGTCACAGCGAATGCGATCCATTTGTCGCTGGACGGCCTCGAAACACGGGTCATGATGGCTCTCCTTTGAAGCAAAGCGTTTCCAGATATGATCACGTAGACGCTGGGCATGCCCCAGGCTTTCACCTAGGGCAACAAGGTCCCGAATCAAATTTTGTATACGGGCAATTGCGGGCGAGCTCAACAAATGCTCGTTCGTATTTTCTACTCTTTCAAAGTCCGTGAAGCGGCCCTCTCGAACCGCTTGCCCAGTTGTGAGAAAGATTCGCTGAACGATTCGTTCAATATCGAGCACGTGCTGGAGGCTCCTTCGCGTTTCGCGCGCTATTGCACGGTGCTTCACGAAAAACTCCACCGCGTCAAGCCGGCGCTCGATGGCGGCCGAATCCACCAAAGGGCACGCAAGTCGCAGCGAAAGCAGACGAGCACCTGGCGCCGTCACGGTAGCGTCGATAGCAGCCAATAGTGAGCCTCTGCGCGAGTACGGGTCTCGCAGGGATCTGTGCAGCTCTAGAGCTCGCCGTGTAGAAGCATCGATGCGCATGAAACCTCCGGCGTCAAAGCGCCGTACGATTGGCCAGAGTTCTAATGGCAACGGTCGCAGGCATAACAGTCTCTCAGCAGAGGATGCGACGCCCTCAGCATTGTCCTCCATTGGATTGCGTGTTTGCTCGATGTAGGAAAACAAGGTTTCGACAGCGCGTCGTTCCTGGGGGGTCAAGGTTCCATTTCCAGTCTGGTCTGGGAGCTGGTATCGGAAGCGCTCATCATGGCGGGTCATGAGGCACTTATCTGAAACTACTCTGCGCAGCAGGGTGTATGCGAAACAAGCCTCTGCATCATCAGGAAGAGTTCCCCGCACGAGAATCTCTCGCGGCTGGAGCCTACTGAGGCATTCGCCAATCGTCTCGAAGCTCTCGAGGCTGCACTGAACCTCCTGTCCGGTGCTCAAATCTACCCAGGCAACGCCATAATAGACGCATGCATCATGCACTTCGCTTAGATATGTCGTGTCCAATTGATTTGATGCGCTTGTACGATCCAGAGCTATGCGACACGTGGCGTTGTTCGCTTCATTCCCGTCCAAAGCTGAGTTCGCCGGCAAGGAAACCGCTACAAGGTAATTATTCTCATTGGCTTGCTGGATAGACTCCACCAGAGTTCCCGGTGTTACAAGGCGTGTTACACGCCGATCTATGAGGCGGCGACTCCCTGACGAGGCTGGCTCAACTTGCTCGCATAAGGCTACTCGATGTCCCGCTTGTACAAGGCGATGCAAGTGAGCGTCCAAAGAGCGAACAGGAATGCCCGCCATGGGAGTCGCGTCTTTGCCGACGCCACGGCGGGTAAGCGTTATGCCGAGCGTCTCGGAGAGCGTAACAGCATCTTCCTTAAAACACTCAAAGAAGTCACCAACTTGGTATAAAAGAATGTGTTGGGGATATCTACGCCTGATCCTCTCCCAGTGCCGCAGTAAGGGCGTTGAACTTCTTAGTTGCGAACCATCCTGATTGCGATCTAGAGCAAAAAATCGGAGTATTCTTGGACGGAGAACGCAGTGACACGGGCTGCTGCCCAACGGACACCTGCTGGCAAAAGGTGCTCTATATTTGACGCTAGCCGTGACCGCAAGCAAGCTTCGTGTTAGCATCGGAGCCAGCAGGGGCTGCAGATTCGTAGCAGGAACGGAGAAAGCGTTTTTCTACCTCCAGTGTGATCTCTGGCAAGAAGGGAGGTATTTGTTTCCGTTCGTAATATCTAGAAGCAACGCTCCGCCACCTTCGACGGCAAATTGTCGTTTCCAACACAGACAGGTGACTTTGCCACCTGATAACTTGCCTGCAAACCGTCTTTTAAAGACAAGAGATTAAGGCTAGTAAAGACTCTACAACATGGACGGCGTGTTGCGAAACAGCGAAGTTGAATGCGATCGGAGAGAATTGACCACCACTTTAGCGCCTACAACTTCCTGCCGGACCGTGATCGTGCTCTTGGAAATAGAGAGGCCGCCAACTGAATGCAACTTACTTTTATGCAGGATGTCAAGATGGTAATGCCAATGATAGCGACGTCCATGATCTGCGTAGCATGTGTTCTACGCCTCACTAAAATAAACCCCCGTCCGCAGCAACGAGCATGCTGCGTTGCTGACTCGCGGCTTTCGATGTAGAAACAGATTGCTATATTCATGTTTGACATTACTAACCAGATGTTTCCGTGCTCATCTTGACAAAAGAAAGGTCCAGTATCCGGCATTTGCACGCCTCATTTAACGGCATTCGATCAACGCACTCTTTATAGCGCGTGGAATGCACCTTGCATATCGAGGCGGCTCCGCGGGAAAAGAGCGGTGATTCTAGGCCGCTGTCCGCAAACAGTACTTGTGTATCCGAGGATTCTCGTAAGATTCATGACTCTTACTGCCTCAATACTCAACAAGCCTCCGGGGTCCCCTTCCCGCATGCAAACAGCAATCGAGTATTCGAGTATTCTGGTTAGCTGCGTGAATCTCAGACCCTAGATATCACTCAGACCTCTTTCGCTCTGTTTCCAGGATGCAAAACGTGACCTAGCGTCTGAGTCTAATGGTTCTATGCATGCATCTTAGATCCTAAAGGCCTGACCGGCCTGTTTGGCTCGCTCTCATAGCAGCAAACGGCAATCGTGCATCCAAGAATTCCGGTTCAGTGCGAGCTTCCGACGCCGCCAAGGTCACCAGTGCCGGATACAACCGTCAACAGCGACATGGTCGCAACAGCAGTATTTCAGCTTCGGTATTTGTCTCCCTGAACATCGAGTTCAAACATGCTCACGGATCAGGGGCATCGAAGCATGTGCGCCCGACGGGGTACCCCTGGCATGGGCGAAAAGTAACAGAGCTTTGATACGGCACATCAGAAGATGCTTTCGCCAATTTAGTCGTGCAATTGTGGTGGCCAAGCCTGAACGCCACCTTTCAGATAGATGGTGCGTACGCCGGAAGCGCCCTCCTGGCCAAAGCTGCATGCAGATGCGTCGGTGGCTACCACTGTAACGGATAAAATACAATGCTTTGGGAGCTTCGACGGGACTTCCTGTCCCAAGACTTGGACCTGACCGTCGAATCCCTCACGCGTGTTGTTCCACGTCGCTGGCACGCTGCGGAAACTGGTTTGCGGGCGCTCAGACCGACGACGAGCGCTGATTTTGCGCTGCTAAACCCACGCTCCGAATCGAGATTCTTGAAAGAATGGAAACGCGTTTCCGTCAGCGGATGGAACACGCAGGGTCCATGAATCCGGCGACCAATCCACGGAAACGCACCGCTTCAGTGCTAGATCGCGCTCTTGCCCGCGAAGGAGGTCAGGTACGTATTCGCGCCACTGACAGGGAACGCGCGCCAGATGAAGAGTGGCGAGACTCATCAATGCTCCATGATGGCCCAAGAAAGGCGACTGCAACGAGTGCGAGCTGAGCTGTGAGTACTGAGCTAAATCTCAAGGGAGAACTTGGACCCTAATCGATTCGCCAGTTCCTCTACTCAAGAGAGCGCAACTTTCGCCCGGGCTATTCAGGAGTCTGATCAAACTCAATTGTGTGAGGAGCACGCAAGAGTCGACATGCCGCATCCATGCCCGGTTTCACTTTTGCTGCAGCATGCATCACGCATTTATGTGAACAGGGCATTCATAGCGCTTGCTGCTCGCCTATAATTTGGATCCTCAAGCCTATGCAACGTGCACGCTCTATCTCCCGGGGATAAGTATGCGCAAAGTTTTGGATGCCAGGCGTCCAATCACAACCAGAATGACCATACTCATCCAGACGAACATCATAGACATCCAGAAAGCGCCCATAAGAATCACTCGAGATGTCGAGTCTGCTTGCCAGAAGCACCATGCTGCAATTCGCGCGTTCTCTTTGAGGAAGACCGCGCGTTCAAAGGTGGATGCGTAGCCATTCCCGTGCTCAGCTGTTGTGTATTCTGGGACGAGTTTCATTTGCTTCCTATAGCAACGTCTAAAGTCCAGCAAACGCGCCAAAACGGTGTGGTAAATATTCTGGAGGCGTTGTAGCTGGCTTGGAGGGACAGAGCGGCTAACCTTCGCTGCGGTTTTGTGAAACAGGACGGCGCCACGTGCGAATATGACCCTCAAATGCGGCTCAAGCTTATACGCTACGATTCGGATTCGGCGGGATGTCACCCGGCCCGTCGCACGTAACAAACGCCGAAGACGTTTCAAATGGGGCTTGGCCTTTTTCCTCAGTGCACGAAGACTGCGCGCAGCGTGACGGCCAGTCCGAGCCACTAGACGCCGCAACTTCCGCGCACGTCCGGAAACTCCGCGTCGCTCGAGCGCTCCCATAATTTGCTTTGAACGATAATGGGCTTTCGCTCGGACCACAGCAATCAGGTCTAAACGAGCCAGATCTGGTTCCGGAGTGGGTCGCGCCTGAAGCTCAGCTAGTTCAGCTCTAACGTGCTCCAGTTGTGCCTCAAGATCGAGCCGGTTCTGTTCTTGATTTTTCCTATCTTCTGTCAGCCGCGTGAGTTGTTCCAGAAGAGAGTTTTCCGAACTGCTTTTCTCCTCAATAATTTTCTGGAGACGCGCAAGTTGCTGCTCTAGTTCCTTCGTCTTCTCACGCAGGCGCCATAGCTCTCCATCGAGTTCATCTTCATCACTTTCCTCTAAAGAGCCCTCGCTAGCATTTTCACGACCGAGACGCTGAGCTGCTTCAGCTTGTTGAGACTGGCCACTGGCAGTTTGCCCCGAGTGCGGCGTGTGGGGGTTCTCTGCCGGCTGCGACTCAGCCGCAACACGAGGACTCCCCAATAGTCCAGCTCCTTCTGTAGCAGAGACGGGCTGCTGTAAAAGCAGCGCGTGCTGAATAACCATAGATATCAAAAGATAAAAAATGCAGAGTCTGCAGGCAGTGGAGCGTTTTGACGCTGAGCGCTTCATCTTTCTCGTGAGCGTTTCAAGCGACAGTATCGAAACAAAGTTGAATCTCTACACAGCGCCGCGGCGTAGCCAGCGTTACTGAGGCGGTCAAACTGGATACCGAATTGACGATTTGAGTGGATTTCGAACTAGACGCTTTCCAGAATGAAACGAAACATATTCTCTAACGTGGGCGCACACTCTTAAGTCTGTTCCACGTCCCATCCTAATCAACAAAAGTCATTTTAGGCCTTTAGAGCCACTGGTTTCTTTTTCTATCTCATACATCCAGTCTGAAACGCGCCAGTATCTCCTTTCCTTCCAGCGCCCTCGCCATGAGTAGATGGATGTTGATGACCACGTTCATATCGCGATCTCACCGCTCCAAGATGTTGTCGACGCATTTCATAAACAGCTAGAGCAAGCGATTTACGCTTCGCTTGCCATTTTCGTCCATTTCGCGTACAGTGTTCATGCGACCCTGTTAGGGATAACTCTTGAATGTTATCGGGTTTTCAAAACTGTCCACCACTCCGCCTCGGGGACAGTAGGCGCCTTGTGGCGCTCTAGGGCTTCTTTCATTACACAGTGCATGCTTGTAATTGGCACAGAAGACTGCACTTGATGTCCCATACCGTTTTCGCCTTCGCCGCCGTGCACTACGATCACGGGCTTCTTCTGGGCGACTCCCTTCGGCGAGTGCGTTGTTCCATGTATACTGATGTGAACGCCGTCCACTCGATAGAGGATTTGTGGAGCTAGAAATTGTCCTTGTCTAAACAAGTACCAAAAGGAATATCCAAGTTACAGAAAAAGTCGTGATGTTTCGATCCGTCTAGGCTCCGTTCGAGCAAAAAGATGACGACCACTCCACTGGAAGAAATCGCTGCGATTCTTCACTTCAGAGTCCAAGAACCATTTCCAAGTAAACTCAACAGACGGTAGCCTCTGAGAGCATATCCCACGAGAGGTGCCGTACCAGTGTCGAGTTCCTTCTCGTGGGTGGTAACAAAGAGCGGATAATTTGCCGTTGGACGGAATCGGTTACTTGATGTGCATATTTCTGTGAGCCTTTGGCATGAGCTTATGAAAAAGTCGTCAAAGAATGATGTCGAATTATTTTCCTCGTCAATTTTGCGAAGCGCATTGCAAAGCCCGACAGTTGCCTTGAAGTGGAGCGATCGAAAATTTTAGGAATCCCTGATTTGAGCGTCTTTCTCATACAGAAAAGCGAAGACTACATGTTTGTTCTTATGAGATGGATAATAGTGTGGCTTATATGAAGAACCAGTTTTAGAATGCGCCTCGAATCATTTTGAATCAGTTGAGGTAACGAGTATCAGCGCGAAAGCGTTGGAGCCACTCCGAGGAGGCGACTTAGGATCCTGAAACTGTTCGCGAATGCGGAAGCCTTGATCGATACACTTGGAATGTCGAGGGTTAACATACAAACAAATGTTCGGAAGAGAATGGTAAGGCAGGAACAGAGCAATGAGTTCTGCATTCCATGTTGATCTGATACGATCACTGTTTTATTATTGTCTTTCAACTCAGTTTTGTTCGACCCCGCTGTGGTGTATCGCAGGAGATCGAGATTACGATGCGATATAACCCTATAGATCGAAGACGAATTGCCCGTAGGATATTTTTTCCTGAATATTGCAACTAAGGCTGCATTTCTCCGTCAGATCAGTCATATTGCAGTACTCAGATGGGTGAGGAGCACTGAAAAAAGCATGCATTCGTTCTGCGCGAAAACGCCATGCTCTCAAAGTGCAGTTGCGGTCTATGCTACAGAAACGACCCGTTGATCACTTTACGGAAAGCAGAAGCGACGGTAGTATCCGCCACGGACGTCTTTTTGTCTCATCAGCGTGTTTTTCTTGTCCTGAGAACACTGGAATACAGCCAAGAAGATAAGAGTTCTGGTTCAAGCACGGCCACCTTCCAGCGAATCGCGACTTCAGCGTTTCTGGAACTTTGCGATCGGAATCAGGTATGAGGACGTCGGTTTATTTCTTCAGTCGAAGAGATTTTATCCGGATGAAACTGTCGGAGCATATATGGGTATTCGCGGAGTAGGCAGCCCGGTGTATGTACAATCGGATGCGCAGAGAACAACGATATCGTATTCTTCTCTAGCTGAAGTGGATCGAAATGGCGGCCTCAGTTTCGCTCGTTCAGAGGACTCATACAACAGAACCCATTTTGCCGAATCACTGAAGACTTTTCCTCACGTCTGTAGACGTTTTTCTATTGAACCACGTGACACTTCGCATTCCATCTTGCGTACGAGCTTATGTCGATTATATCGGGCTAGAGCAGCTCTTGATCCCTCTGTCCGCTCCGAGGTTCAACCCCATCAAATCAGTGCTTTCTATCGTGACAAATAATGATCGCTTAAAGACCAATCGGTGACGCTCTTACCAAACGGTGCCGCCTGGACACAAGTCGTCCATCCTCCTCAAGTCCTTCTCGCTCGGGGAATGTACCAACCCAAGGGCATAGACAACTGCGTTCATTTGACGAAATGAAAAATCCTAGGGAAAGTGACGGAAACGTAAGTAGAGGATCCTGAGAAGCCATAATCCCCGAGTAGGGCAAAAAGAACGAAAAATTCCTCTTCTCGCCGACCATCGAACGGAGAAGAGCAAGTGACGAAGGAGCAGAAGATGATGAAGGGAGATAGGCGAGAAAAAAGTGTTTGCCCAACGGGACGATAACAAAACTGCAGTGGCACCAAGGGCGTCGTCTCTAGGAATCCCTACAAAGTTGAGCTCCACAAGAGGCAATAAACGCAAGGAGTTCATGAACCGAGACCTCATCCTCGCCTTCAACATCGGACGGTATGCGATGCTGAAGACGAGACTCGAGGAGCAGACGACAGCAAACTTTGTGGGACAGCGTCTCAGGCTCGAAGTGTCTGTGGTGAAACTGAAGCCATTTGCAGAGTTTCGGGCAAAAAGGCTGGGAGGCTTCTGCGCGTCGGCATATGCACGCACTCCTTGATAGCGAAACTTTTCCGTTTACTGACATGTGTTTTGGATCAAAGGCCATGAAAAATTCCAGCATCACATGGACCTTTCGCTTCCGGAGCACCACGCTCGTGACCACTGTCGCTGGAGTTTGAAGTCTCTATTCCGTTGCTCACGTCCAACAGTCACCATCTAGAATGCAGGAATCTCGTTGAAGCTCGGCAAAAGCCGCACAGTGGGATCGGGTGAAGGTCGCTCACACAGAGCAAGAATCTGTTTATGTTTTTGTGGTTGGGTGAAATAACCTGGATTCCGCCTGTCGCACCAATATCGCTGGTTACCAGTCAGAAATCTCAGCTCCCTTTCAGTTGCTTCTCCGTTCCACAAGCATTTGGTGATTACATTGATGCAACCGATTTGGTCGGATTCTTCAAGCGCGTCCATTTGGAGCGAAATAGAAACAATCGTTTCCAAAACAGTCCGCCAGTGATCAGCTGATTCCGATTGTATGCGATCTGGATAAGTGTATTCCAGAGGACTTGTCAATTCCGAGTGTCTGAAGGGCCGCTCTCAAATATAAATTGATCCACGGGACTCGATATCTGAATACGTAACAGCTGCTTGCTCTCTGGTGCAAACTTCTCCCGCAGCATCAGCATGGAGAGCGTCAACGCGTATAACCCCAAGAGAATTTGGCTCTCCCGCCGGAACGCTTTGCTTAGAGAGACGTTATTCATCTGCATTCGAGCCAGGATTGCATCACCGGTATCTGCCTCTCCAACAGTGTTTGACTTCTGCAGACGGAGTCCACGAAGCTCATTCACTGCGAGACCCTGAAACGCCCATCGAATAAGACTGATCTCGGGAATAGAGCGCGCCCACGAGGGGGGGTTTGTTACAAAAAAGCCACCGAAAACGATGAAAATAACCATCAGTGCCGGTCCAATTGCAACTGCAGCCTGAGTTGTGGGTGCAATAGCGCCAACGCAGAGCCCGAAGGCCGCGCTGGCGAATGACTCGAGCGTGAGCATGCCAAGGAATCGACCTAAACGTCCCTGGGTGGCTCGCAAACCACAGAGACGGTGCGTCAAAATTCCAAACAGCACAGGAAAGGCCGCGGCTATGGGAGCTTCTGCCAACAGCTTCGTCGCTATGTATACAGAGAGATCATACATTCCCCTCGCGCGCTCCTTCGATGCAATCGAACGCTCCTCTGTGAAAATATACAATGTCTTAACCAACGCAGACATGGCTGTATTGATGGTAGAAACCTGCAAGAGACCAAGCCTGTCTTGAGCTGCGGCTTGGCTGAGACCGAGGCGATAATAGATCGATCCGAAAAGAAGCGCTGAGAAAATTGTTGACCCCAAGCGTGCCAAATTTGTTTTCCAGTCCCTCGAAACCTGTCGCCAGGCGCGCTGCAACAGCAACCGGGCTTGTGTCCGAAGCGGAACCACAGGCCGCAGCCTTACCTTTAAAGCTCTCTCGGAAACTGCTTTCGTTCCTTCCAGTTCATTAGACGGGATCGAAAGATGTATCGGAACCGCTGCGATAAGTTTCGACACTTTTCGACGTGAGTGCTCAGGTTGAAGCTGGTCTGGTGAAACCTCATCTATAAGCCACTCAGCCACGGATGACTCGGCAGGCCGCTGTTGGCCAAGAACTTGTTCAAAGTGCTCTGCAGCCAATCTGTACTCACCAGCATATACGATCTCACCATCGCAGAGGATTATGAGATCATCAATGAGATCGAGAATGCTGCTCCTCGGCTGGTGCAAGGTCACAATCACAGTCCGGCTTTCATCGGCAAGTCTTCGAAACACCTCCATCACTTTTAGCGCCTGACTCGCATCTAAGCCCGTTGTAGGTTCATCCGCAAAAATGAGACTCGGGCTACCAAAAAGCTCACAGCCGATGGCGAGGCGCTTCCGCTCGCCTCCAGACAAACCAGGATTCCGAGCATCACCAATACGTGTTTCAGCACAGCGCCCGAGACCAAGCTCAGAAATAAGATTCTCCACAAAAGCTTGGCGTGCGCTCTTGCTGAGTCGTCGGGGCAGCAAGAGCTCCGCATAAAATTCGAGCGTCTCGCGAGCTGTCAGTTGCGAGAAGAAACTTTCCTCCTGCTCGATAAACGCAGTCCGAAAAGGAGCTTGAGTGCTGCCGCTATTTCCCGTGTTCGAAGTATTCCCCACGAGCTCCCTTGCCTGAGAGGCTTGTCGAATGCGAATCCGCAAGTAACCTTGAACGGAATAAGCACCAGAGTTGGGGAGCCGGCCCGCCAGTACCCGCAACAGCGTGGACTTGCCACTACCTGAAGCACCCATTATTGCGAGAATTCGACCTGGTCGAGCAACCCCTCTTGCATGGGATAAGATGACGCGTCCAGCAGGATGCCGCTTGTCTTTAACTTTCACTCGCACGTCCCCCCACTCGAGGAAAACTGCCGGAGGCGCTTTGTGAAGCTCCTCGGTACTCAGAGCGATATCATCTTTTTCCCTTCCCCTTCTCGAAAGGCTTCTTCCTGCGAATATTGCAAGTAAACCTGCTCCCACGACCCAGATCATATCTCTGTTCGAACTCTAAGCTCACGCTCCCGATTCAATAGAGCAACAGAGGAAAAAACTTCTTAAGGAGGTAATCGCAATGATTCCAACGATCGGCAGCGTCTGCATGAGAGAGCCCTCTGCGCGAAATTGTGTACGTAACACTCATCACAGAGAATGCTTTTCAAGCGTTTTCGGAATATTTGTCTGAGCCTCAAATAGACATTAGGAAAACGGATATGTGGTCCACAAGCTAGTTCTGCAGTTTGATCAGAAGGATAGACAACCGTCGAAGGGTGGCGGAATTTATGAGCTTATGGAAAGAAGAGAGGTTGCCTGGACGCTTCTCCTCTATGAATATGGAATAATGTTCGAGTTTGCGGAGGCACCTCGTGGAAGGCACCTACCATGCACGACGAAACACATACAAAGCCATTGAGCGTGAAATCTTCGACGTAGCGGGACATTTGTGTTCAGACAACGGGACGCCCCGTCACCAGAAATTCTCGCTGCTGCAGGCCTTCAAACCTTTGACGCGTTGCTTAAGAATGAGTAGAAAGAGATTAAAACTTGTTAGGTTCCGAATTTCTGTGATCTGCTGTCATGGCGATTGCCCTCGCTCGGGGCGGGGAGTTCAGAAGCTACAGCATCGTGCACCAGAATATGTCCCCTAAGATTCAAACACTGCAAGCGACGCTCTCGTCAAAGGAAAAGAGGATCTAATCTAGAAGCTTGGGTCTCTCATGAACGAAAGCTATTCCAGGTCTTTTCGGAAATCAGAGCCAAGCGAGTAGTCTGGGAACGCGTAACTCAAACCGCGCGCCAACAGATAAAACCATCAGGAACTCGCGTGCAAAATATAAAGTATTCGAAGTTTATGAATATGGGTCCCGCCAAGGTACATTTGCTCGCAAAGCATCGTAGAGCACAGCTCCGATGCGAAAATGGCGTATCCAGCGCCACAGGAAGCGCAATCGTCGCGTTCGGCACTCAGAAATAAGACGCCGTTGGAATTAACCAAACCCTAAATTTCAACGGCAAGAATGGCATCAGCCGTTTTGCGGAACATACCCATACGCGGAGCGCAACTGTGGGCACTCCCCAGGACCTCGGCCGCTATTGCGCAGCCCAGGAATCCCAATTCTAATCACGGAATTCGCACCGTGTAAGATAAGCGAAACAAAAAAATATTCCACAACCATGGTAGGTAAATATATTTCCAGTCGCAGACGCCTCCCAGCAGTTCCTGACCAGCCCCTGCCATCGGCTGCAGCTTCGCCTTGTGCACTTCAAGCCTCAGGGGCTGCCCCACAATGCTGGATCGCGTCGGCTCTGCGGGGCCCGTCTCCCGCACCGCACAT
>Ga0080006_1145217_pt1 | contig 80009 bp, 63 predicted proteins | sample RS3BMetagenome_FD_69209 | JGI IMG/M metagenome (GOLD analysis project Ga0080006, IMG submission 69209) | Ferric oxide microbial mat and aquatic microbial communities from Rainbow Spring, Yellowstone National Park, USA - RS3B (SPADES... ... | reverse complement strand
GCGGCGGCGGCGGCCAGCGGCGCGTGCTGCAGGGGGGGCACCGCGCGCGGCAACCCCCCGCCGATGCTGGCCCGCCTCCACGTCAGCGTGCAGCCGGTCCGCGTGGCAGGGGTGCGGGCGTTCCTGGTCACCCCGGCCCACCTGCCGGCGGCCAATCGCGACAAGCTGCTGATCCACGTGCATGGCGGCTGCTATGAGCTCTATCCCGGCAAGTCGGGCACCGTGGAGGCGATCCTGATGGCCGGGATCGGCGGCTACCGCGTGCTGTCGGTCGACTACCGGATGCCGCCCGAGGCCTATTTCCCCGCACCGATCGACGACACGATCGCGGTCTACAAGGCGGTGCTGCGCCGACACCCGGCGCGCGACATCGCCATCTTCGGCACCTCGGCGGGTGGTGCGCTGACGCTGGAGACGGTCCTGCGCGCCCGCCAGCTCGGCCTGCCGATGCCCGGCGCCATCGCCCCCGGCACGCCGATGTCCGACGTGACCAAGCGCGGCGACAGCTTCCAGACCAACGAGATGGTCGACAACGTCCTGGTGTCGCGCGACGGCTTCTGCGACGCGGCGACCCGCGTCTACGCCCATGGCCACGACCTGGCCGACCCGCTGCTCTCGCCGGTCTATGGCGACATGCACGGCTTCCCGCCCACCATCCTGACCACCGGCACGCGCGACCTGCTGCTCAGCAACACCGTCCGCGTGCATCGCAAGCTGCGCGAGGCGGGGGTGGAGGCGCAGCTCGAGGTGTTCGAGGGCATGTCGCACGCCCAGTACGAGCGCGACGACCGCATCCCCGAGAACCGCGAGGCCTTCACCGAGATCGCGCAGTTCTTCGCCCGCCATCTCGGCCGCCACTGAGGCGGGGAGCCTGAGCCGCAGCCCATGTCTCAGCGCCGTGCGGGCAGCACGGTGAGCGAGCGCTTGCCGAAGAACAGCATGATCCCGTGTGCCTGCCAGGGCGGCCGGGCGTCCTGGCCATACGTCCCCGGCTGGAGATTGACGCGGCCGGCGACCAGGGCAGGGGGCGGCAGGCGGTAGGTCATCGCCGGCCCGGCGCCGCGGCCGGAGCGCCAGTTGCGGGACTCCGCACGCAGGATCGCCGGCAGCACCCGCAGATCGTGGCGGAGCGGCAGGAGGCGCGGCGCGGCGCCCAGCAGGCAGGCCAGTGCCAGCGCCGCCGGTGCCAGGCGGCGCAGCAGGATCGGGCGTGCCGGCCGCCAGGCGCCGGCCAGGGCCGCGAGTGCCAGCACCAGCCAGCCCTGGCGCAGGCTGTCATGGCGCTCGCAGCACGACGTGCCGAACTGCAGCAGGCTGGCGTAGGCGGTCAGGCCGGCGGCGATGGCGAGGCACCCGGCAAAGGCGATCAGGCGCAGGCGCGCGCGCAGCGCAGGGGGTGCCGGATCGAGCTTCCCCCAGCCCCAGGCGAAGCCAGCGAGGAACAGCAGCCGGGCCAGGCCGGCCTGTCCCAGGTCGCCGGTCAGCGTGGCCAGGGCCTGCCGCCACAGGGCCGCATGACCCGGCTGCATCGTCTCGACATGGGCCGCTGCACGATGGTGGAGGAGCACCCAGAAGACGAAGGCGCAGACAGCCAGGGTCGGCAGCGACAGCAGCGCCATCCGGGCGCGGTCGCGCTCGCCGGCGGCGAGTGCCGGCGCCAGGAGCAGGCCGGCCATCGCACCCGCCTCGCTGCTCGCCGCACCCGCCACCAGGGCGAGTGACAGCAGACCCGGCCGCGCGGCCGCCCCCCCGTCGAGCAGCAGGAACAGGACGAGGCTGCTCGCCGCGAGCGTCGGCATGTAGGCGGCAGCACTGGCCGGCCAGTAGTACATGTCGGCCACCGGATGGCCGAGCAGCATCATGCAGGCGGTAGCCAAGCCGAGCAGCAGCCGCAGCCCTCTCTCGCGGTGGCGTCGCACCCCGGCCAGCGGTGCTGCCACGAATCCAGTCCACAACAGCAGCAGGAAGGGGGTGGCGAGCGGTCGGAGCAGTCCGGCCGCCAGCCGCTCGTAGACGAACAGCAGCGTCTCCGACAGCGGCCGCGGACTCCAGCCGTCGAGTCGCGCCTGCCACAGGTAGCGCAGGCCGAAATCGCGCGCGTAGGCGGCGGTGATGAAATCGTCGGATTGCCACTGCGCCGCGGGCAGCAGGGCGAGATGCAGGGCCAGGATCAGCAGGGGAACCAGCAGGCACAGCGCGAGGCAGGCACGGGACAGCAGGACACGCATCCCACCCCCTGTAGCAGCCGCTGGTCCGACTCACGACCGGCCGGCTATCCTGCGCCGATGCCCCACGCCTCCTTCGTCCATCTGCGCGTCCATTCCGCCTATTCGCTGAGCCAGGGCGCGATCCGCGTGCCCGACATCGCTTCGCTCGCGCGCGACGAGCGGATGCCGGCGGTGGCGATCACCGACACCGGCAACCTGTTCGGCGCGCTGGAATTCTCGCAATACTGCGCGGGCAAGGGCGTGCAGCCGATCATCGGCTGCCAGCTCTCGCTCGGCCTGGGCGCGCAGCGGGCCGGCAGTGCCCCGGAGCCGGTCGCCGTGCTCGCGCGCGACGCAGTGGGGCTCGACAACCTGCAGCGCCTGTCCTCGCTCGGCTACCTGCACAGCGACCCGGCCGATCCCTGCATCAGCCTCGACACGTTGTGCGCGCATGCGGGCGGCCTGTTCGTGCTGACCGGCGGCAGCCGCGGCCCGGTCGCGCGCCTGCTGGCCGAAGGGCGCGAAGCCGAAGCGCGGCACCTGCTCGCCCGCCTGCGCGAAGCGTTCGGCGAACAGGTGCTGGTCGAGCTCAACCGCTACGGCCAGCCCGTCGAACGCGCCGTCGAGCCCGGCCTGATCTCGCTCGCCGACCAGCTCGGCCTGCCGCTGGTCGCCACGAACGAGTGTTTCTTCGCCCGCCCCGAAATGCACGAGGCGCACGACGCGCTGCTCTGTATTGCCCAGGGCCGGACGCTGGCCGAGCGCGACCGCTGGCGGGTCAGCCCCGAGCAATGGTTCAAGCCGGCCGCCGCCATGCGCGAACTGTTCGCAGACCTGCCAGAGGCTTGCGACAACACACTCGCGGTGGCGCGGATGTGCGCGGTCAAGGTCGAAACCCGCAAGCCGCTGCTGCCGGTCTGCCCCAAGGTGCACGAGGGCAGCAACGAGGCCGAGACGCTGCGTGCCATGGCGCGTGAGGGGCTGGAGCGGCGCCTCGCCGCGATGGAGGCGGACGAGGCGATGCGGGCGCACTATGCCGGGCGGCTCGAATTCGAGCTCGACGTCATCGAGCGGATGGGCTTCCCCGGCTACTTCATGATCGTCGCCGACTTCATCCAGTGGGCCAAGGCGCACGACATCCCCGTCGGCCCCGGCCGCGGTTCCGGTGCCGGCTCGCTCGCCGCCTGGGCGCTGACCATCACCGACATCGACCCGATCCCATTCGGCCTGCTGTTCGAACGCTTCCTCAACCCCGAGCGCGTGTCGATGCCTGACTTCGACATCGATTTCTGCCAGGACCGGCGCGACGAGGTGATCGCCTATGTCCGCGCCGAATACGGGCCCAGCCGCGTCGCGCAGATCATCACGTTCGGCAAGCTGCAGGCGCGTGCGGCGGTGCGCGACGTGGGCCGCGTGCAGGGTCTGCCGTTCGGCCAGGTGAACCGTGTCGCCGAACTGATCCCCAACAACCCGGCCAAGCCCGTGACGCTTGCCGAGGCGATCGCCGGCGAGCCGCGCCTGGGCGAGATGCGTGACAGCGACGAGGCGATCCGTCGCCTGCTGCAGACCGCGCTGCAGCTCGAGGGGCTCTACCGACACGCCAGCACGCATGCCGCCGGCGTGGTGATCGGCGACCGCGAGCTGATCGAGCTGGTGCCGCTCTACCGCGACCCGAAGAGCGACATGCTGGTCACCCAGTTCAACATGAAGTTCGTGGAACAAGCGGGCCTGGTGAAGTTCGACTTCCTCGGCCTGACCACGCTCACCATCCTGCAGCGTGGCGAGCAGATGCTGCGCGAACTCGGCCAGCGGATCGACCTTGCCCGCATCCCGCTCGACGATCCGGCCACCTACGCGATGCTGTCGCGCGGCGACACCGGCGGCGTGTTCCAGTTCGAAGGGGCCGGCATGCGCGACGTGCTGCGCCAGATGCGGCCGACGAGGCTCGAGGACCTGATCGCGGCCGTCGCCCTCTACCGCCCCGGCCCGATGGCCAACATCCCTGACTACTGCAGGCGAAAACACGGCGAGAGATGGGAGGCGCCGCACGAGGAGATCCGCGACATCCTGGAAGAGACCTACGGCATCATGGTCTACCAGGAGCAGGTCATGCAGATCGCCCAGAAGATGGCCGGCTACAGCCTGGGTGCGGCCGACCTGCTGCGCCGGGCGATGGGCAAGAAGATCCGCGCCGAGATGGACAAGCAGCGCGAGATCTTCACCGAGGGTGCGGTGGGGCGCGGCATCGATCGCGAGAAGGCGGTCGAGGTGTTCGAGCTGATGGCGAAGTTCGCCGACTACGGCTTCAACAAATCCCACGCCGCCGCCTACGCGCTGGTCTCCTACCAGACCGCCTGGATGAAGGCCAACCATCCGGTGGCCTTCCTCGCCGCCTGCATGTCGCTGGCCCGCGAGCGCACCGACAAGCTGGCCGCCCTCCGCCAGGAGGCGAACCGGCTCGGGGTCGCCGTCCTGCCGCCCGACATCAACCGCTCGGCCGCCGACTTCACCGTCGAGCTCGCCCCCGACGGCACCCAGGCGATCCGCTACGCGCTGGCCGCGGTCAAGCGGGTGGGGCTCGCCTCCATGCAGTCGCTGGTCGCCGCGCGCGGCGCGCGGCCGTTCGCCTCCATCGCCGATCTCGCCGGCCGCCTCGACCCCCGCCAGGTCGGCAAGATGCAGGTCGAGAACCTCGCCCGCGCCGGCGCCTTCGACAGCCTCGATGCCAACCGTGCGCGCCTGTTCGCGTCCGCCGAGATGATCGTCCGTCGCGCCCAGGCGCAGGCCGAGGAGGTGTCCTCCGGCCAGATCGGCCTGTTCGGCGGCGGCGGCCGGCCCGAGACGCTCAAGCTCGCCGAGATCGCCGACTGGCCGCAGATCGAGCGCCTCGGCCAGGAGGCGGAGGCGCTCGGCTTCCATCTCACCGCCCATCCGCTCGACAGCTACGCGGGCCTGCTGCGCCGCCTCGGCGCCGTGCGGCTGGCAGCCCTCGAGAACGCCGCCCGCGCCGGCATCGGTCGGGTCAAGCTCGCCGGCTGCGTGGTCGACCGCAAGGAGCGCCCGACCCGCACCGGCGGGCGCATGGCCTGGGTGCGGCTGTCCGACGCCTCGGGCGGCTGCGAGGTGACCATGTTCTCCGAGGTGCTCGGCCGGGTGCGCGACAGGCTCGTCGCCGGCCGGCCGGTGCTGGTCACCGCCGACCTCAAGCTCGAGGGCGAGATGCTGCGCATCACCGCCGTCGACGCGGTCGATCTCGACGAGGCGGCCGCCGCCGCCCCGGTGGAGATGCGCGTCTGGCTCGACCGCGCCGAGGCACTGCCCGGCATCCGCGCCATCCTCGGGCGCGAGCGCGGCGGCCGCGGCCGGGTGGTGCTGATGCCGTGCATGGGCGAGGCGCAGGAGGTCGAGGTCTCGCTGCCCGAGCCGTACATGGTCACGCCGCGGCTCGCCCAGGCGCTCAAGCTGGTGCCGGGCGTCGCACGGGTGGAGGAGCAGTAGCGGCGAAGGGACGGCGAGAGGCGCCGCCCCTCGCCCCCGCTGGGGTCCGGACCCCAGGCCCCTGCAGCGCCTGCACGGGCAGCGCACGGCGATGTGCACTGCAGCATTCTTCCCGGGCGCAGCGCGCGACCCCATACCGGTGCGGCCATGTCCCGCCCCCTCGCCCTCCTGCCCGCCCTGCTCGCGCTGACCGGGCTGGCCGGCGCGTTCCTGCTCATCGGCACCCACCAGCCGCGCGCCGTGCTCGCCGCGGTCGGCTCCGTCGGCTGGGACGGGCTGCTGGCCCTGCTCGCCACCGAGCTCACCCTGGTCCCGCCGCTCGGTGCCGCCTGGCAGCGGCTCTGCCCGCGCCTGTCGGCACCCGTCGCCGTCTGGGCCCGCATGGTGCGTGATGCCAGCGCCAACTGCCTGCCACTGACCAGCATCGGCGGGCTGGTGTTCGGCACGCGCGAACTGACCCGCCACGGCATCACCTCCGCCGCCGCCACAGCGTCGGGGGCCGCCGACGTGACGCTGGAGTTCCTCGCCCAGATCCTGTTCGTGCTGCTCGGCGGCCTGCTCGTCCTGCTGCTCCAGCCGCACCACGGCGCGGCACTGCCGGTCGCCGCCGGCCTGCTCGGCGCGATACTGCTCGGCCTGCTTGGCATCGTTCTGCAGCGCCGGGCCGGGCACCTGCTGGCCGCGCTGATCCGCCGCATCGGCCTGCCGCGGGGACGAGAGGAGGGCCTGCTCCACCGCGCCGGCGCCCTGCAGCAGGCGCTGGACGCGCTGCATCGCGAGCCGAGTCGGCTGGCCGAGGCCTGCGCCCTGCACCTGATCGGCTGGCTCGGCTCGGGGCTGGCCACCTGGCTCGCCTGCCACCTGCTGGGAGCGGGCCTGGGAGTGATGCAGGCGGTCGGCATCGAGGCGCTGGTCAGCGGCATCCGCGCTGCCGGCTTCTTCGTGCCCGCCTCGCTCGGCGTCCAGGAGGGCGGCTATCTTGCCTTCGGCGCCCTGTTCGGCCTGCCGGCCGATATGTGCCTCGGCATCTCCCTGCTGCGCCGGGCGCGCGACCTGGGCTTCGGCCTGCCCGTGCTGCTCGCCTGGCAGGCGATCGAGTGGGGCCGGCTGCGGGCGCCGCTGCCGTGACCGCAGCCCGGCGCCTGTTCGACCTGGCCAATCGCGGCCTCGACCGGCTGGGCTTCCTGGCCGGCGAGCCCGCCGCCGACCGTCTCATCCGCCGGTCGGACCCGCCGGACACTCTGGCGGCGATCCGCGCCTGGCGCGTCGAGGAGGCGCTGTCCGCCTGGACGCGCGCGCTGCGCGAGGAGGCGGCGCTGGCCGCGTCCGGGCGCCTCGCCGCCCGCCTCGAGGCGCGGCGGGCGATCGCCACCCTCGGCCGGCTGCACGCGGCGGAGGCGGCCGACCCGTCGATCCTCGACGAGCCGATCCCGGCCCCAATCTTCATCACCGGCATGCCGCGCAGCGGCACGACCTTTCTCCACCGGCTGCTCGCCCTCGATCCGGCCAACCGCGTTCCGTCCTGCTGGGAGACGCTGCTTCCCTATCCGCCGCGTCGCGGCCGCGACCGCAGGCGCCAGCGGGTCGAGCGTGAGTTCCGCGCCTTCCTGCGCCTGGCGCCCGAGCTGTCGAGCCTGCACCCGCTGGCCGCCGACCTGCCGCAGGAATGCACGGCGATCACCGCGCTGGTGTTCCGCAGCCTGCGCTACGACACCACCCACCGCGTGCCCGGCTACCGCGCCTGGCTCGATGCATCCGCGCACGGCGAGGCCTACCGCTTCCACCGCCGCTTCCTCCAGCACCTGCAGCGCGCCGGCGGCGGCCCGAGGCGGCGCTGGGTGCTGAAATCGCCCGACCATCTGTTCGCCCTAGACGCGATCCGCGCCGTCTACCCCGATGCGCGGCTGGTGGTGGTGCATCGCGATCCGCTCAGGGTGCTGCCCTCCGTGGCGCGGCTCACCGAGGTGCTGCGCGCGCCCTTCACACGCGCCCTAGATCCGGCCGAGATCGGCCGGCAGGTCTCGCGCGACTGGCTCGACGGCGCCCGGCGCATGATCGCCCTTGGCGCCTCTTGGCCGGCCGATCGCGTCCTGCACCTGCACCATGCCGACGTGACCGACCGGCCGGTCGGGACGGTCGAGCGGCTCTACGACTTCCTCGGCTGTGACGTGCCGGACGACGCGCGCTCCCGGATCGCGACCTTCCTGTCGCGCCATCCGCGCGGCGGCTACGGCGCCAACAGCTACCGCCTCGCCGATCACGGCCTGGACCCCGCGACCGAGCGGCGCCGCTTCGCGGACTATGTCGAGACCTTCGCCGTCAGGTGCGAACAGGCGGCCTGAAGCGGCGCACGCGCCTGCGGCCGCAACCTGCCCGCCGCCCACCTGCCCGCCGCCCACCTGTTCGCCGCCCACCTGTTCGCCGCCCACCTGTTCGCCGCCCACCTGTTCGCCTCTCACGAGCGCGCGTGCCACCGGCCCCGGGTGTTCGACAAATGCTGCTGGCCTGCTAAGCCCGGAGCCACGACAGGAAGGGAGCGGACCATGGCACAACTCGGCGGCAAGGTGGCCTGGATCACCGGCGGCGGCAGCGGGATCGGCGAGGCGGCGGCCCGCGCACTCGCTGCTGCCGGGGCCACGGTCGTGCTCAGCGGCCGCCGCGCGGAGGCGCTGGAGGCGGTCGCCGGCGCCATCGCGGGAGCCGGCGGCACGGCGCATGTGCGTCCCGGCGACGTGACGGCCAAGGACGATGTTGCGGCCACGGTCGCCTGGCTCGAGGCCGAGCTCGGCCGCATCGACATCCTGGTCAACAATGCCGGCACCAACATCACCGACCGCTCCTTCGCGAGGCTCAGCCCAGAAGGCATCGACCAGCTCATCCAGACCAATCTCACCGCCGCCTTCTACTGTGCCAGTGCCGTGCTGCCGGCGATGCGCCGCCAGGGCGACGGCGTGCTGATCCACACCGCGAGTTGGGCCGGTCGCCACATGGGTGTGGTCTCGGGGGCCGCCTACTCGGCCGCCAAGCACGCGGTGGTGGTGATGAGCCACATGATCAACGAGGAGGAATGCCTGCACGGCATCCGCTCCTGCGCCCTGTGCCCGGCCGAGACCGCCACCCCAATCCTCGACCGCCGCCCGCAGCCCGTGCCCCCCGAGGAACGGGCGCGCATGCTGCAGCCCGACGATCTGGGCGACCTGATCCGCTACGTCGCCTGCCTGCCGCCGCATGTGTGCATGAACGAGGTGGTGATCTCGCCCACCCGCAACCGCATGTTCGAGGCGGTGCGCAAGGCGGGGTGAGAAAGGTGCGCCCGGCCCGCAGGTCCGTCGCCCAGCCCCGCGCCGCCGCCCTGCTGCTGGCCGCGCTGTTCGGCCTGCTCGTGGGCGTGGCCACACCCAGGCCGGCTCGCGCCCAGGCGCCGGACGAGGCGGCCCGCCACATCATCGAGGAGGCCAGGCAGGCGTCGGGGGGTGCCGCCTGGGACCGGATCGAGGGTTGGGTCGAGCAGGGCACGCTGCAGGCCGGCGGCCTGGCCGGGCGCTACCAGACCTGGCTTGACTTCCCGCATCTCCGCTCGCTGACCACTTTCACGCTCGGGCCCTCGTCGGGCAGCCAGGGCTGGGACGGCAGGCAGGCCTGGTCGACGGACAGCGCGCGCGAGGTGCGCATCGAGCGCGGCGGCGAGGCGGTGGCGTCTGCGATCGGCGACGCCTACTTGTCGACCTTCGCCTGGTACTTCCCCGACCGGTGGCCGGCCACGCTGCATTTCGAAGGCGAGCGCCGCGACGGCGCTTTGCTCTACGACGTGGTCCGCGTGGCACCGAAAGGGGCTGATCCGTTCGCGCTCTGGTTCGACCACACCAGCCACCGGCTGGCGCGCGCCGTGCAGCTGAGCGGCCCGATGCCGGCCACCTTCCTGTTCCTCGACTGGCGGGTGCAGGACGGGGTGAGCCTGCCGTTCGAGACCATCCAGCGTGTTGGCGGCAATGCGCGCTTCGACCAGGTCGGGCACATCACCAGCCTCGACCTGTCGCACCCGGTGCCGGCCGCGCGCTTCGCCCCGCCGCCGCCGCCGGCCTACGACGCGACCTTCCCCGCAGGCCGGTCGGCGGTCACGGTGCCGTTCCGCCTGATCAACAACCACATCTATCTCGACGCCAGCATCGATGGCGCCCCACCCGCGCCGTTCGTCTTCGATACCGGTGCGACCAACGTGCTCGACACCGGCTACGCGCGCAGCCGGGGCCTGGCCATCGCCGGCGCGCTGCCCGGCGGCGGCTTCGGCAACGCCATCGCGTCGAGCGGCTTCACCTCCGTGCGCTCGGTCTCGATCGGCGGGCTGGCACTCAGCCACCAGGTGTTCAGCACCTTCGACGATACCGGCTGGTCGCGCGTCGAGGGGGTCCGCTCGGCCGGGCTGCTCGGCTACGAGTTCGCCCAGCGCACCGTGGTCCGCATCGACTATGCCGACCGGCGCATCACCTTCACCCGCCCCGACGCGTTCCGCCCGCCGCCGGGCGTGACCCCGATCCCGTTCGTCTTCGACGCCCACATCCCGGTGGTCGAGGGCAGCCTCGACGGCATCGCCGGCCAGTTCGAGATCGACACCGGCTCGCGCGCGTCCCTGATCCTGATGCACCCGTTCGTGGTCGCGCACGGCCTGATCGCGCGCTACCACGCAACCCGCATGGTGACCATCGGCTACGGCCTGGGCGGGCCGGCCCGGGCGCTGCTGGCGCGCGGCGGCGAGCTCACCCTCGGCCCGGTGCGCCTTGCCCGTCCGGTGGTGGAGATGGAAGCCGACGGCGGCGGGGCGTCGGCCGCGACCCACACGGCGGGCAATGTCGGCGGCGACCTGCTGCGCCGCTTCACCGTCACACTCGACTACGACCGCCACCTGATCTGGCTGCAGCCCAACCGGCTGTCCGGCGAGCCCGAGCGGTTCGACCGGTCCGGCATGTGGATCGTCCGCGCCGCGGACGGCGCGATCGCCATTGCCGACATCTCCGGCGGCGGCGCGGCGCAGGCGGCGGGCCTGGCCGCCGGCGACCGGATCCTGTCCGTAGGCGGCCATCCTGCCGCCACCACCGACCTCGCCGGCCTGCGCGCGCTCTTCCGGCGCGAGGATGTCCGCACCGTGGCGCTGGTGGTGCGCGGCCCGGACGGCAGGCAGCGGCAGGTCACGTTGCGCCTGCAGAACCAGGTGTGAGGGAGGCTCATGTCGTGAAGAAGCTCGATCTTGCCGCCATCGCGGTTGAGCGGGGCAGCGACTATCCGCACCCGTTCGATGCGCCCTGCCAGGCGCAGTCCAGCCAGCGCCTCGCCCGCGATGCCGGGCTCGACCAGTTCGGCGTCAACCTGACGGTGCTCGCGCCCGGCGCCTGGTCGAGCCAGCGGCACTGGCACAGCGCGGAGGACGAGTTCGTCTGGGTGGTCGAGGGCGAACTGGTGCTGGTCACCGACGCGGGCGAGGAGACGCTGCGCGCCGGCGACTGCGCGGCCTTCCGGCGCGGCGAGGCGGACGGCCACCACCTGGTCAACCGGTCCGGCCTGCCGGCGCGGATCCTGGAGATCGGCACCGCGCAGCCGGACGACCGCTGCACCTACGCCGACATCGACATGGTGCTCGACGAGCAGGGCTACCGCCACCGCGACGGCACACCCTACCCGCCGCCGGAGTGAGGCCCCGTCAGGCCGGCACGGAATGCGCCTCGGCGACCAGGTGGAAGAACCGTCCCTTGAAAGGTTTCAGCACCTCGAGCGTCAGCGCGTGCGAGCGCTCCTTGATGTCAGAGGCCAGCGACCGCTCCAGGCTGGCGCGGTCGGCGAAATCCATCTCCAGGATCATGATGATCGGGATCGCCCCCGGGTCCGCGTCCCGCACCCGGTGCACGCGCACGTCGAGCACCTCGGGGAAGGTGCGCCAGACCGGCTCGAGCCTGTCGCGGACCGCGGCGAAGAACCCGTCCTCGTCCGTGCCCGGTTCGAGCGCGCCCTCGTAGATCGCGGTTCTGGTCAGCATGGATCCGTCTCCTCGGCACCGGCGCCGATACCGGCACCCACAGCGACGCGCGACCCGGCGCGCGGTTCGCCCTCGCCGCCGGAGGAAAGCTCCTACCGCGGCCCGCACCCCCTTCGGATGCGAACCTCTTCGGCGCGTGCCCGCCAGCCGCCCCGTCAGGCGCGGCGTGGCGAAATCCAGGACGGCGCGGCTTCAGCGGCCCGCACCCCCTGGATCGCGCACCAGGCTGAGCGGCACTGCCTGTCGCCGCCGATCAGCAGCGCCGCCACCAGGCTGCCGTCCCGCAAGGCCGCGCTGGTCGGGACGATCCAGGACTGGCTCGAGGCTCGGCTCGCCGCAACATCCCGACCACACTGAAGGTCCGCGGCCGGCGACCGTCCTAGGTTCGGCGTCGTGTCGCAGGGTCCTGTTGGCAGCACCCCGCGCTCACGCGCGACCGGCTTGCTCCGCTCAGCCGTTCCAGCCCTTGTAGCTCGCAACGTTGTCGTTGGTGATCAGCTTGGGTGCCAGCAGGATGACGTCCTGCGGCGGCTTGTGGCCGTCGGCGATGCCCACCGCGTAGCGGTACGCCTCGGCCGCCATGCCGAACGGGTCCTGCGCGGCAGACGCCTTGATCAGGCTCGTCTTGTCCTTGAGCTCGCCCACCACGTCCGGCGCGCCGTCGACCGAGGTGATGAAGAAGTCGGTGCGGTGCGACTGCTTGGCGGCGAGGTCCATGCCGATCGCGGTCGGGTCGTTGATCGCGAACACCGCGTCGATATGCTGGTAGTGGGTCAGCAGGTTCTGGCCGAGCGACAGTCCGCCGTCGCGCGAGGCGCCGCCGTTCTGGTTGTACGACAGCAGGTTGATGCCCGGATGCTGGCTCAGCACCTTGCGGCAGCCGCTGACCCGGTCACGGATCGAGGAGACCTGCGGGCCGTTCATGATGATCACGTCGCCCTTCTGGCCGGGCAGGTGGTCGACGATGTACTGGCAGGACAGCTCGCCCGCCTTGACGTTGTCGGTCATCACCGTGATGTCGGCACCCTTGGCGGCCACGTCGAACGCGGCGATGACCACGCCCGCCGCTTCGGCGCGCTTGACCGCCGGCAGCACGGCGACCGGATCGACCGCGTTCAGCATCACGATCTTGGCGCCGGCGGCGATGAAATTGTCGATCTGGGTGAACTGCTTGTTCAGGTCATAGTCCGAGGAGACGAAGGTGAGCCGCGCGCCCGGCGAGAGCTTGTGCGCCTCGGCCGTGATCCCGTTGTCGGTGGCGATGAAATACGGGTTGCCGAGCGAGCCCACCGTGATGCCAACCGTCTTGATGTCGGCCGCCCGAGCCGGCAGGGGGGCAACCGTGGCGCCCCCGGCCAGCAGGGCCGTGGCGGTGAGCAGGCCGAACAGGCGCTGTTTCATGCAGATCCTCCCTTGTCGTCGCCGGACATGATCGCGCCGGCTTATGGCTTTGCGCGCTGACCCGGCCCCCTGTCGACGATACGAGGCTGCAACGGGTTCACAACGCGGCCGGATTAGGGCGGCAGCCGCGCGCACCCGTCAAGTCGGCCATCCGGTTGCCCTCGCTGTCCGCCCCGCCCATGCTGGCGGTCGGGATTGATGAGCGCTCCTGGTCACCAGGATCCGGCGCGCAAGAGATGGGGAGCCCCGGCTCATGGAGATGCGTCCGCTCGGCCGTTCCGGCCTGCAGGTGCCGCCGCTGATGTTCGGCGGCAACGTGTTCGGCTGGACGGTGGACGAGGCCGCCTCGTTCCGCCTGCTCGATGGCTGCGTGCAAGCCGGGCTGGTGGCGATCGACACGGCGGACGTCTATTCGCGCTGGGTGCCCGGCCACCAGGGCGGCGAATCCGAGACGATCATCGGCAACTGGCTCGCCAGGCGCGGCCGGCGCGACGACGTGCTGATCGCCACCAAGGTCGGCATGATCCCGGGTGCCGACGGCAGGCATCTGTCGCGCGCCACCATCCTGGCCGCCGCCGACGCCTCGCTCGCCCGGCTCAGGACCGACGTGATCGACCTCTACCAGGCGCACAAGGACGACGAGGAGATCCCGCTCGAGGAGACGCTGGAGGCGTTCGCCGAGCTGGTCCGGCAGGGCAAAGTGCGGGCGATCGGGGCGTCCAACTATTCCGGCGCGCGCCTGGCCGAGGCGCTCGCGGTCAGCGCCCGCCTCGGCCTGCCGCGCTACGAGACGCTGCAGCCGCACTACAACCTGCTGGAGCGCGCCGACTACGAGCGCGACCTCGAGCCGGTGGTGCGCGAGCACGGGCTCGGCGTGATCAACTATTTCGCGCTCGCCGCCGGCTTCCTCACCGGCAAGTACCGCTCCGAGGCCGACCTGTCGAAAAGCCAGCGCGGTGCGTCGCTCGGCAAGTATCTCGATGCGCGTGGCAAGCAGGTCCTCGCCGCCCTCGACGCGGTGGCCGCGCGGCGCGACGCGACCCCGGGGCAGGTGGCGATCGCCTGGCTGATCGCCCGGCCGGGCATCAGCGCGCCGATCGCCAGCGCGACGAACGAGGCCCAGCTCGCCGAACTGGTGCGGGCCGCCTCGCTGCGCCTCGAGGCCGTGGACATCGCCGAGCTCGACCGGGCCAGCGACCCGGCCGGCGGCTGAACCGCGCTCAGGCGATCCGGGTGCGGACCGTCCCCACGCCCTCGATCGCCCCTTCCAGCACGTCGCCGCGGCCCACCGCTCCCACGCCGGCTGGCGTGCCGGTGAAGATCAGGTCGCCCGGTGCCAGCCGGACCAGCCGCGACAGGGCAGCGATGCTTTCCGCCACCGACCAGATCATGTCGGCCAGATCGCCTTGCTGGCGGATGCTGCCATTCACCGCCAGCGTGATCGCCCCCTTGTGCGGAGCGGGCAGCCGTTCGGCCGGCACCAGCAGGCCGATCGGGGCCGAATGGTCGAAGCCCTTGGCCATGTCCCAGGGGCGGCCGGCCTTCTTCGCCTCCGCCTGCAGGTCGCGCCGGGTCATGTCGAGCCCCACGCCGTAGCCCCAGACATGGTCGAGCGCGGTCTCGGCCGGGATGTCGCTGCCGCCGCGGCCGAGCGCCACCACCAGCTCGACCTCGTGATGCAGCTCGCCGGTGGCCGGCGGGTAGGGCAGGTCGAGGTCGCCGGCGAGCAGCGCGTCGGCCGGCTTGGCAAAGAAGAAGGGTGGCTCGCGCTCGGGGTTGGCTCCCATCTCGCGCGCATGCTCGGCATAGTTGCGGCCGATGCAGTAGACGCGCCGCACCGGGAAGGTTTCACCGGTGGCGGTCGGGATCAGGGTGGGCAAGGGCGGCGGCGGGACGTCGGTCGGGCTCATGTTTCCCCTCTGGAGCAGCATCCGGTCAGGCGGGATCGCCAGACCGGGCGGAGTGCTCGCCTTCCAACGTCGTGGAGCGCCATCCGATCAGGCGCGATCGCACGGATCGCCTGAGCGCCTGGATCGCCTGATCGCCTGGATGGGGCGACGTGGCTCGCCTGGCGGCTCGCGCGAGGCGCCGGCGGGCGTGGTCGGGTGCGGCCGGACTTGCGCGGGCGCGCCGATTTGGCCATATCCCGCGCACGTGGGCCACAGGGGCCCGCGAATTCGCACGCGTGCCCGATCCGGTGCCCGGCTGCCAGCCGGGACTCGGGGTGCGCGGAGGATCAACCGGATAGAACGAAAGGGACACGCCGATGGCGATGCCCGACTTCACCATGCGCCAGCTCCTCGAGGCCGGCGTCCATTTCGGCCACCACACCCGCCGCTGGAACCCGCGCATGGCGCCGTACCTGTTCGGCGTGCGCAACCAGGTCCACATCATCGACCTGCAGCAGACCGTGCCGATGCTCGACCGCGCGCTGCGCGCGGTGCGCGACACGGTGGCCGGTGGCGGACGCGTGCTGTTCGTCGGCACCAAGCGGGCGGCAGCCGAGCATGTGGCCGACGCCGCCAAGCGCTGCGGCCAGTACTACGTCAACCATCGCTGGCTCGGCGGCATGCTGACCAACTGGAAGACGATCACCGGCTCGATCAAGCGCCTGCGCCAGATCGAGGACATGCTGGGCGGCGACGTGCAGGGCCTGACCAAGAAGGAGATCCTCGAGATCACCCGCGACCAGGACAAGCTGGAGCGCTCGCTGGGTGGCATCAAGGAGATGGGCGGCCTGCCCGACATCCTGTTCATCATCGACACCAACAAGGAGAAGCTGGCGGTCGAGGAGGCCAACAAGCTCAACATCCCGGTGATCGCGGTGCTCGACAGCAATTCCGACCCGGCCGGCGTGACCTTCCCGATCCCCGGCAACGACGACGCGATCCGCGCCATCACGCTCTATTGCGACCTGGTGTCGCAGGCGGTCCTGGACGGGATCAGCGCCGAGCTCGGCGCGTCCGGCCAGGATTACGGCGCGGCCGAGGAGCTGCCGGTCGAGCTCGCCCCCGAGCTGTCCGCCTCCGAGGTGACGCCCGAGGCCGTCGAGCCGGCCCCGGCGCACACCTGACCGCCGCGCGGCCCCGCCTGCAAAGGGGGGCCGCGACGCGCCTTGCTGCAAGGCATGCACGCCCCTGCCATCGATCGGCGGGGGCGTGATCCCCGTTTGAGGAGAAAGACATGGCCGAGATCACGGCTGCCCTGGTCAAGGACCTGCGCGAGAAGACCGGCGCGGGCATGATGGATTGCAAGAAGGCCCTGAACGAGGCCGGCGGCGACATCGAGGCGGCGATCGACTGGCTGCGCAAGAAGGGTCTTGCGGCGGCCGCCAAGAAGTCGGGCCGGGTGACCGCCGAGGGGCTGATCGGGGTGGCCACGGCACCCCGCCGCGCCGCGATGGTCGAGGTCAATGCCGAGACCGACTTCGTCGCCCGCAACGAGAGCTTCCAGGCCTTCGTCGAGCAGGTGGCGCACGCGGCACTCTCCGTCGGCGACGATCTCGAGGCGATCCGGGGTGCTGCCCTGCCGTCGGGCCGCACGGTCGCCGAGGAGCTCACCCACCTGATCGCCACCATCGGCGAGAACATGTCGATCCGCCGCGCCACCGTGCTCGGCGTGACCTCGGGCGTGGTGGCAAGCTACATCCACCAGGCGCTGCGCCCCGGCCTGGGCAAGATCGGCGTGCTGGTCGCCATCGAGGCACCGACGGAAAACGACGCCCTCGAGCTGCTCGGCCGCCAGGTCGGTATGCACGTGGCCGCGACCCGGCCCAGCGCGCTCGACATCGACGCTGTCACCCCCGAGGCGCTGGAGCGCGAGCGGGCCGTGCTCGTCGAGCAGGCCCGCGCCTCGGGCAAGCCCGACGCGATCATCGAGAAGATGGTCGATGGCCGCATCCGCAAATACTACGAGGAGGTCGTCCTTCTCGAGCAGGTCTGGGTGCATGACGGCGAAAGCCGGGTGAAGGCGGTGGTGGCGAAGGCCGGCGGCAAGCTGGTCGGCTTCGAGCGCTACCAGCTCGGCGAGGGCATCGAGAAGGAGACCAGCGACTTCGCCGCCGAGGTCGCCGCGGCGTCGGGCGTCAAGCAGCCCGGGGACGACAAGCCGCAGGCGTAGCCGGCGCCCGGCCGCGCGGAGTCGACGGTGGAGTGGCAGGCACCCGCCCTGGTGCTGTCTGCCGCGCCCTACGGCGAAAGCGCGCTGGTCGTCCATGTCCTGGCCGAGGCCGAGGGCTCCTACCGCGGTCTGGTGCGCGGCGGGGTTTCGCGCCGCCAGGCCGGGCTCTGGCAGCCGGGCAACCTCGTGCAGGCGCGCTGGTTCGCGCGCCTGTCCGAGCAGCTCGGCACGCTGTCCGGCGAGCTGGTCTTCCCGACCGCCTCGCGCGTGCTCGACCACGCCCTGCCGCTCGGCCTGCTGGCCAGCGCCTGCGCCCTGGCCGACGCGGCACTCCCCGAGCGCGAGCCGCATCCGCTGATCTTCGCCGGCCTGCTGCGGCTGCTGACCAGCCTCGGCCTCGATCCCGCCGCGGCCGGGCGATCAGGTCCGGCCATGCTGATCCGCTGGGAGGCCGACCTGCTGGCCGAGCTCGGCTTCGGGCTCGACCTGTCCGCCTGCGCGCTCAGCGGCCAGACCACCGGCCTGAGCTTCGTCTCGCCGCGCACCGGCCGGGCCGTCGCCGAGGCGGCGTCCGGCGCCTGGCGCGACCGGCTGCTGCCCCTGCCGCGCCTGCTGCTCGACAGCGCCGACGCGGGCACCGCGGCCGAGTGGGCTGCCGGGCTGCGCCTGACCGGCCACTTCCTCGCCCGCGACGCCTTCGGCCAGCGCCACCGGCCACTGCCGGCGGCCCGGCTGCGGCTGCTGGAGAGCATCGAGCGGGAGGTGGATAAGGAAGGCCAGGGCGCTGCCCTGGACCCGCTGGGGCCGCAGGCCCCAGGCCCCCGGGGCTAGGGCGGCGGCGTGGGCTTTTCCGGGTTGAGGCGGCGTCGTAGCGTCCGGGCGCGACACTCGGGATCAGCAGCATGAGCGCCTCCACTCCGGTTCCCATCGCCATCGTGGGCCTGGGCAAGATCGCCCGCGACCAGCACCTGCCGGCGATCGCCGCGGATGGGCGGTTCCGGCTCGCCGCGATCGTCAGCGGCAGCGGCCAGACCGTGGACGGGCTGCCGACATTCCCCACCCTCGAGGCGCTGTTCGCAGGCGCCCCGGAGGTGGCGGCGGTCTCGCTCTGCACGCCGCCCACCGGGCGCTTCAGCTATGTCGAGACGGCGCTGCGCGCCGGGCGGCACGTCATGCTGGAGAAGCCGACGGCGGCGAGCCTGGGCGAGGCGGAGGCGATCGCCGAACTGGGGCGGGGGTCGGATCGCACGCTGTTCGCCACCTGGCATTCGCGTGCCAACCCTGCCGTGGCCGAGGCCGCGCGCCTGCTGCGCGGCAAGGCCCTGCTGCGGCTGGCGATCGACTGGCGCGAGGACGTGCGGCGCTGGCATCCGGGGCAGGCCTGGATCTGGCAGCCGGGCGGCTTCGGCGTGTTCGACCCGGGCATCAACGCGCTCTCGATCGCCACCGCCATCGCGCCCTCGCCGCTGTTCGTCACCGCGGCCCGGCTGGAGACGGCGGAGAACCACCAGACCCCGATCGGCGCCACGCTGCGCTTCGCCACCCCCGGCATGGCGCCAGGGGCGGATCTTGCGGCGGTGTTCGACTGGCGCAAGGAGGGCGAACAGAGCTGGACGATCGAGGTCGAGGCGCAAGGCGGCCCGTCCTTGCGGCTCACCGAGGGTGGCGGCCGGCTCGCGCTCGACGGGCGCGAGGTGAGCCTGCCCCCGCCGGCGGAGTACCCGGCCCTCTACGACCGGTTCGCCACCCTGATCGCCGGGCAGGCGTCGGACGTGGATCTCCGCCCGCTCACCCTGGTGGCCGACGCCTTCACGCTCGGCGAGCGGATCGCGGTACCGCGCTTCGAGGGCTGAGCGCCCTCAGCGCCGTTCCAGCCCGGCGTCGGTCCGGGCGCGCTTGGCGATGGCGGCGAAATCGAGCTTGTCCTGGCCGTTGGCGATCATGGCCAGGAAGCGCTCGCGCAGCAGCGAGGCGATCGGGGTCGGCACGGCGAGCTCGTCGGCGGCACCGAGCAGCAGCATCGTGTCCTTCAGCGCCAGCGGCACCGCGGCTCCGGGCGGGTCGTAGCTCTGCTCGACCATGATCCGGCCGTAGTTCTTGTGCACCGGCGCGTTGAAGAAGCTGCCGGTCATGATCTCGTACAGCTCGGCCGGTGCCACGCCGCCCTTGTCGCAGAGCGCGAACATCTCGCCCATCTGCTCGAGCGTCGAGAAGATCATGAAATTGAGCGCCAGCTTGACCAAGTTGGAGCGCCCCGGATCGCTGCCCAGCTCGAAGACCCGGCTGCCGAGCTGGCCGATCGGCTCGGCAATCCTGGCCCGCGCCGCGTCGCTGCCGGCCAGCATGATGAACAGCTCGCCCGCCTTGGCGGCCGGCGGCCGGCCGAGCACGGTGGCGGCCGCGTAGAGCTGGCCGCGGTCGCGATGCACCGACTCCAGCTTGCGCGACAGGGTGGGGGAGATCGTGCTGCACGAGACGTGCACCGTCCCGTCACGCAGGCCGTTCGCGATGCCCTCCGGGCCGAGCGCCATTGGCTCGACGACCGAGTCGTTGGCCAGCATGGAGAACACGACCTCGCTGTCCGCCGCGGCTTCCCGCGGGGTCGTGGCGCGCGCAGCCCCCTTCTGGGCCAGGGTGTCGGCGCGCGAGGTGGTGCGGTTGTAGACGCGCAGGCTGTGGCCCGCTTCCAGCAGGCGCATGGCCATCGGCTCGCCCATCGGCCCGAGGCCGACAAAACCGATCTGCATGGTTGTCTCTCCTTCGTGTCAGGTCGCAGCCACCGCCGCGCCGTGCAGTCCGGCCCGCTCGCGGACCAGCAGGGCGTAGACCAGCGCCGACAGCAGTGCCACCACCGCCGCCAGTAAGAGCGCCGGGGTGAAGGATCCGGTTGCACCGACGATCGCACCCGTGACCAGCGGAGCGAGCGCGCCGCCGATCGAGCCGCCGACATTCTGCACCGCCTCCAGCGTCGCCACCCGGTCGGGGCCGGTGGCGATGGCGGCCATCGACCAGCCGCACGAGGAGGCGAGGCTGGCGGCGAACAGCGCCGCACTGACCAGTGCGATCGCCGGCCCCACGCCGTGCACCAGGGCCGCCCCCGCCGTGCAGGCGGCGGTCACCACCATGCCGGCGATCAGCGGCAGCTTGCAGCCCATCAGCGGCGTCGCACCGCGCCCGATTAGGAGGCGCGCGAACAGCCCGCTGGAAAGGGCGCCGAGGAAGCCGCAGAACTGCGGCACCGCGGTCCACAACCCGGCCGCCGCCAGGCTCAGATGCCGCGCGCGCTGCAGGTAGTCGGGCAGCCAGGTGCCGTAGAGCCAGGTGAGATAGATCACGCCGCCGAAGCCGAGCGCCATGCCCCAGGAGGTCGGCTCGCGCAGCAGCGGGGCCAGGCGGCCGGCGGTCGGCGGCGGTGCGCCCTGGTCCTGGGCCAGCAGGGCGGCGCGCTCCTCGGCGCCGATGCCGGCCTGCAACGGATCGCGGTACAGCAGCACCCAGGCGAGCCCGACCAGCGCCCCGAGCACGCCCACGGCGAGGAACATGGTCCGCCAGCCGAAGGCGACCAGGAGTGCCGTGAGCAGCGGCGGGGCGAGCGCCGGGCCAAGTGCGGAGGAGGCGTTGAACAGGCCGATCGGCCAGGCACGCCGGTCGCGGACGAACCAGTTGCTGCACACCTTGGTGCCGCCGAGATACATCGGCGACTCGCCCACGCCGAGGGCCGCGCGCGCGGCGGCGAAGCCGCCGAGGCCGGAGGAGAAGGCCGAGGCGACCTGGGCTGCCGACCAGACCAGCAGGCTGGCCCCCAGCGCCCGGTGCGCGCCGACCCGGTCGACCAGCAGCCCGGCCGGGATCTGGGCGATGCCGTACGCCGCCTCGAACACGGACAGCAGCAGGCCCATCTCCGTGTCGCTCAGATGCAGGTCGGCGCGGATCGGGGCGTTGCCGATCGAGAGCGCCGAACGGTCGAGGTAATTGACCGTGCCGGCGACCACCAGCAGGCTGAGTGCGATGATCCGCATGCGCCGGGCGCGCGGGGAGGCCTGCATGCGGGCGATCCTCTGTTCGGCCGGCGTTGCGACAGGCTGGCCCGAACAGCCGGGATCGGGCAAGAGCGTCTGCCGCCGGGGCGGGTGACGATCGGCCGGCAGACCAGGCAGGGTGCGAGCTGATGACCGACGCGGCAGGGCATATCGAGGAAACGCGGCTCACGGACGCGCTCAGCGAGCGCTACATGGCCTACGCGCTGTCGACCATCATGTCGCGCTCGCTGCCCGACGTGCGCGACGGGCTCAAGCCGGTGCACCGGCGGCTGATCTACGCCATGGCCCAGCTGCGGCTCGATCCCACGGCGGGTTTCAAGAAATGCGCCCGCGTGGTGGGCGACGTGATCGGCAAGTACCACCCGCACGGCGACGCCTCGGTCTACGAGGCGCTGGTCCGCCTCGCGCAGGATTTCGCCGTCCGCTACCCGCTGGTCGAGGGCCAGGGCAATTTCGGCTCGATCGACGGCGATAACGCGGCGGCCATGCGCTACACCGAGGCCCGCCTCACCGCCGTGGCGCAGGCGCTGCTCGACGGCATCGACGAGGACGCGGTCGATTTCCGCCCGACCTATGACGGCGAGGAGCGCGAGCCGGTGGTCATGCCGGGCGCGTTCCCCAACCTGCTGGCCAACGGTGCTGCCGGCATCGCGGTGGGCATGGCGACCTCCATCCCGCCGCACAATGCCGGCGAGGTGTGCGCCGCAGCCCTGATCCTGGCCCGCCGTCCCGAGGCGACACTCGACGAGCTGCTCGCCGTCATGCCGGGCCCGGATTTCCCCACCGGCGGGCTGATCGTCGAGGAGCCGGCCTCGATCCGCCAGGCCTACGAGACCGGCCGTGGGGGCTTTCGCATCCGTGCGCGCTGGGCCGTCGAGCAGGGGCGCTTCGGCACCTGGCAGATCGTGGTCAGCGAGATCCCCTACCAGGTGCAGAAATCGCGCCTGATCGAGCAGATCGCCGAGCTGATGGAAGCCAAGAAGCTGCCGCTGCTCGGCGACATCCGCGACGAGAGCACGAGCGAGGTCCGGCTGATCCTCGAGCCCAAGACGCGCGGCGTCGAGCCGGAAGTGCTGATGGAGACATTGTTCCGCGCCACCCCGCTCGAGACCCGCTACGGGCTCAACATGAACGTGCTGGGTGCCGACCGCGTGCCGCGGGTGATGGGGCTGCGCGAGGTGCTGCGCGCCTGGCTCGACCACCGCCACGAGGTGCTGCAGCGCCGCAGCCGGCACCGGCTGGCGGCCATCCAGCGCCGGCTCGAGATCCTCGAGGGGTTCCTGGCCGTCTACCTCAACCTCGACGAGGTGATCCGCATCATCCGCGAGGAGGACGACGCCAAGGCGGGGCTGATCGCCGCCTTCTCGCTCACCGACACCCAGGCCGAGGCGGTGCTCAACATGCGCCTGCGCTCGCTGCGCCGGCTGGAGGAGATGGAGATCCGCCGCGAGCACGGCACGCTGACCAAGGAAGGCGGGGCACTCGAGGACCTGCTGGCCCGCGAGCCGCTGCGCTGGCGGCGGATCGCCGCCGAGCTGGAGGCCACGGTGAAGAAGTTCGGCGGCGGCGCGCTGGGCGCGCGGCGCAGCACGCTCGCCGAGCCGCCACGCGCGGTCGACATCTCCCAGATCACCGCCGTCGAGCGCGAGCCGGTCACCATCATCCTGTCCGAGAAGGGCTGGATCCGGGCGATGCGCGGCCATGGCCTCGACCCGGCCGCGCAGAAATTCAAGGAGGGCGACGGGCTCAAGCGGGCGCTCGAATGCTTCACCACCGACCGGATCTGCGGTGTCGCCACCGGCGGGCGGGCGCTCACCCTGCGCGCCGGCGACCTGCCGCGCGGCCGCGGCGACGGCCAGCCGATCCGGCTGCTGGTCGAGCTGCCCAACGACGAGGAGCTGGTCGCACTTTTCGTGCTGCGCGACGGCGAGCGCTGGCTGCTGGCCTCCGACAGCGGCCGCGGCCTGCTGGTGCGCGCCGAGGACCTGGTCGCCGAACGGCGCACCGGCCGCCAGGTGCTCAACCTGCGCGAGGGCGAGCGCTGCGCGGTCTGCGTGCCCGCAGCGGGCGACATGGTGGCCTCGCTCGGCACCAACCGCCGGCTGCTGGTCTTCCCGCTCGAACAGCTCCCCGAGCAGGCGCGCGGCAGCGGCGTGCAGTTGCAGAAATTCAAGGAAGGATCGCTGCGCGAGGTGCGGGTGTTCGAGGCAGCCGCCGGCCTGGTCTGGCAGGACGGGACGCGCGCGCGCAGCCGCGCGGACTTGGCCGAATGGATCGGCAAGCGGGCGGATGCCGGCAAGACGGCACCGGCCTGGATGCTGCGGCGGAGCTAGCCTCCCGCCGCCGTCCCGATCGCGCCCGCCAGCTCACCCGCCACCGTGTCGATCACGCTCTTCCAGTCGCCGGGGGCGGGCTGGCGGAAGAGGCGTGCGGAGGAATACCACGGGCTGTCCTCGCGGCCTTCGAGCCAGCGCCAGCAGCCGTCGAAGCGCGACAGCAGCCACACCGGGCGGCCGAGGGCGCCGGCGACATGGGCGATGGCGGTGTCGACCGTGATCAGCAGGTCGATGTCGGCCAGCCGGGCGGCGGTGTCGGCGAAGTCGCGGACCCCCTCCATCACATCGAGCAGCGGCAGGCCGGCGCGGCGTGCCGCGTCGCGGGCCTCGCCGGCCTGCAGGCAGACGAACCGCACCCCGGGCGTGCCGAGCAGCGGTGCGAGCAGCCCGGGCGGGATCGAGCGGCGGGCATCGAACGGGCTCGCGGCACCGCGATGGTCGCGCGCGGCACCCGCCCAGGCGAGCCCGACAACCAGGCCCCCGTCGCGGCGCCAGCCCGCGGGGCGCAGCGTTTGCCAGGCGCGCGCCGCCTCGTCCGGCACCGAAAGGTAGGGCGCGCCGGACAGGCTCTCCAGCCGCACGCCGAGCAGGTGCGGCAGGCTGCCGAGCGGCGCGTGGCAGTCCACCGGCGGCAAGGCGGTGCCCGGCGGCAGCAGGGCCGCGACACCCTCCAGCGTGCCGAGCAGGCGCAGCAGATGGGGATAGGCCTGCACGATCACCCGCGCGCCGCGCCGGGCGAGCTGCGGGGCGAACCGGGCGAACATCACCACGTCGCCCAATCCCTGTTCGCCATGCAGCAGGATCGTCCGCCCGGCCAGCGTCTCGCCCGCCCACGGCGGTGCTGCGATGTCGCGCCTGGGTTCCTGCCGGCCGCGCCAGCGCCACTCATAGGCCGGCCAGCCGCGCTCGTAGTCGCCGGCGCGCAGCAGCACGCAGGCGCGGCCGTACTGGGCGATGGCGTGCTCGGGCTGCAGGGCAAGGGCCTCGTCATAGGCGGCCAGCGCCTCGCTGGTCCGGCCGAGCTGGGCGAGGGCATAGGCGCGGTTGGTCCAGGCGATGGCGCACTCCGGATCGGCGCGCACCGCCGCCTCGGCCGCGGCGATGGCGTCGGCGAAGCGGCCCAGGCCGGCATAAGCGCAGCTCAGGTCGGCATGGTGGCGCGACGGTGCGTCCTGCCTTGCGGCCCGCTCCAGCCAGGGCAGGCCAGCCTCCACCCCGTCGCGGTCCTGCAGCAGGCGGCCGAGCGCGTGGCTGGCCGGTGTGCAATCGGGATCGAGCGTCAGCGCCTTGTGCAAAGGAGCCAGCGCCAGCTCGCCCTGGCCGAGCGCCAGCGCGATGCGGCCGAACATGGCGTGGGCTGCCGCCTGCGCCGGATCATGGGCGAGTGCCGCCCGGGTCTCGGCCAGCGCCTCGGGCAGCGACTGTGCTGCGAACGCCGCCTCGGCGCGGCGCAGATGCGGTGCGGCCCGGGCGCGGGGGGAGGCCTCCGGTCGGGACAGGCTGGCTGCGCGTGCGCCCACTCCGGCACTCCTGCGGAACAGGACTTCCTTGTGCCGCCCAGAGCGTTAAGCCGAGGCTAACGCGGCTCCCCTCGATGCGACCCGAGGCAACGCGTCTCAGCGCGGGTCGAGGAACAGGACCCTCACCGTGCCCGGCTTGAAGCGCCAGCGCGGCGCGCTGCCGGGCACGTGCGGCGGATCCTGGCCGGCGATGTCGGCGGTGACCGAAAAGAGCCGCCCGCTGGCGGGATCGAGGGCCAGCGTCCGCGCACCGGGCTCGGTGCGGATGGTGGTGACCGGTCCGAAATGCGCCTGGTCGCCGATCGGGATCACCGACAGCGTGCCGTCGCCATTGGACGAGAACACGCGCCGGCGCCGCGCATCAAGCACCACCGCGTCGCTGCCCCGCCCGATCGGCAGCCGGGCGACCTCACGGCCGCTGCGCGCGTCGAGCACGTCGAGCCAGCCATCGACGCAGCTGGTGAAGATCCGCCGCGTGGCGCGGTCATAGGCCATGCCATGCGGCGAGGTGCAGTCGGGCAGGGCAAAGCGCCCCGTCTCGCGCAGCGTGCGCGTGTCGATCTCCGCCACCCCGCGTGCGGCGGCGAGATTGACGAACAGATGCCCCCGCCCGTCGGCGGCCGCGAACTCGAGCGCGCCTGCATGCAGGTCGATGGTGCCGGCGACGCGGTCGGCGGCCGCATCGATGGCGGTGATCGTGCCGCTGTCGCCGTCCATGACGAAGATCCGGCCGGAGGCGGGATCGTCGACCATGGCGTCGGCGTCGGGTTGCGCGGGCAGGGTGGCCAGCAGGCGCGCAGTGCCGAGTGCGAAGACGCTCACGTCGCCTGCCTTGCCGCTGTCGGCATAGGCGCGGCCGAGCGCCGGGCGGACCACCTGCCCGTGCGCGCCGTCGAGCGGCGCGAGGCGGCCGATCGTATGACCGTCGCGCCCGTCCAGGATGGTCGTCTCCGACCCGTGCGCGACATAGAGCCGGCCGGACTGGGGCGCGAAGGTGACATAGTCCCAGCGGTCCGGCACGCCGATCGGCACGCTGCGGGTGATGACGTAGTCAGGAGCAGCCGCTGAGGCGGCGTTCGTCCCGGTGACAAAGGCGGCGAAGGCCGCGGCGAGAACGGCAGGACGCATGGATCGCTCCGATGAAGACCTCCCGCCGTGCGCGCGGATGGCCGGTGGCACTAGACCGCACCCTGCCTGCTCCGGCCACCCCCTGCCCGGATCGCTCCCGCCCGGAGCCGGTCATGACCAGGCCGCGGCAGGGCGGCTTCTGCCGCCGAAGCTGACAGGGGGCTGGGGACAGTCTGGCGCGCGGCGCGTTCAGCCGTGCCGTGACAGCCCGAAGCTGGTGGGCGCCCGTTGCGCGACCGCGTCCTGCCTGGCGCCTGGCCGGACGAGGAGTGCCACGGCCGTGGCACCGGCGAGTGCGACGGCGCCGGTCAGCACGAAGGCGCCGGCGAAGCTGCCCGACCATTGCACGATGTAGCCGGTGACCGCGGGTGCGACCAGGCCGGCGCAGTTGGCGATCATGTGCACGAAGCCGCTGACCGCGCCGACGCGACCGGGCTCCACCGTATCGAGGATGATCGCCCAGTAGGCGTTGGCGGTGAGGTACATGAAGAACACCGAGACCGCCATGAGCGCCACGGCGGCCGCGACACCGCTCGCCAGTCCGGCGCCGGCGACGCAGCCGGCGGCGATGCCCAGGCTCACCACCAGCACCAGCTTGCGCGAGAACAGCGCGCGCCCGGTGCGGCGATAGATCGCATCCGTCACGAACCCGCCCGAGGCAAGCCCGACGAAGCCGAGCAGCCACGGTATCACCGACACCACGCCCATGCGGCCGATGCTCATATGGTGGGCGAGCGTCAGGTAGCTGGGGAACCAGGAGAGGAAGAAATACAGGATGTAGGCATAGCCGAAGAAGGCGAAGGCGGTGGCCAGGATCTCCGGGCGACGCAGGATGGCGGCGAAGCTGTCGCGTCCGTCTGGCACCGACTCCGCCGCGACGCGCGCCGGCGGCTGGTCGCGGATGGTGGCGCGCTCTGCCTCGCGCAGGCGTGGATGCTGCTCGGGACGGTCGGTGGCGAGGCGGGCCCAGGCCAGTGTCCAGACGAACCCGACCAGGGCGATGGCGACGAAGCTGGCCCGCCAGCCGAAGCGCACGGCGATCGCGCCCACCAGCGGGCCGGCCAGGGCCGCGCCGAGCGGCTGGCCGGCATTGGCCAGGCCCACGGCACTCGCCTGCTCGCGGCGGGGAAACCAGTTGCTGACCAGCTTGTTGGCCGTCGAGCTGAACGGGCCTTCGCCCATGCCGAAGGCCACGCGCACCACCAGCAGCGAGCCGAAGCCCCAGACGGCAGCGGTCAGGCCGCAGAACACCGACCAGACGGCCATGGCGATGGTGAACACCGCCTTGGCGCCGATCCGGTCCGACGCCCAGCCGCCGACGAAGCAGAACACGGCGTAGCCGAGGAAGAAGCTGCTGAACACGAGGCCGAGCCGTCCCGGCCCGAGGTGCAGGTCGCGCGCCAGCAGCGGGGCTGCGACGGACAGTGCCGCGCGGTCGAGATAGCTGATCCCGCCGCCCAGGCAGAGCAGGGCGATGATGGTCCAGCGCAGATGCCTGAACATGGTGCGTCCTCCTGGCGACCCCTCCCGCGCCGGCCGTCTGGCGCGGCCGGTCGTCTCAGTCCGCCCCGGCGCCGCTCAGGCGGCGGCGGTGCGGCCGGTGTCGCGCATCAGGATCTCCTGGTGGGCGCCGGTGATGCGGGCGTGGAAGGCGCGCGCAGCGGGCGAGAAATCACTGTCTGGACGCTGCTCGGGCTCGAAATTGCCGAACGCGTCGACGCCGCGCACCAGCGTGGCACTGTCGTGGGTGCCCACAACCTGGCGCACATGGGTCGGCAGGTAGCGTATGGCGAAGCCGATCCGCCGGCGGCTCGAGTGGTTGGGATCGGAGCCGTGGATCAGGCGCACATGGTGCAGCGACATCTCCCCGGGCTGCAGCGTCATCATCACCGCGCGCGCCTCGTCGACCTCGACCGCCACCTCCTGGCCGCGGCTGAGCAGGTTGCCTTCGGCGAACGTGTCGCGGTGCGGAACCTGGTCGATGAGATGGCTGTCGGGAATGACGCGCATCGCACCGTTCTCGGCCGTGCTCTCCGACAGCGCCACCCAGGCGGTGACGATGTCGGCCGGATCCAGGCCCCAGTAGGTGGAGTCCTGGTGCCACGACACGTAGCCCGGATCGCACGCTTCCTTGATGAAGAAGCTGGTGCCCCAGACCAGGATGTTGGGTCCGATCACGTCCTCGACCGCATCAAGGATCGCCGGGTGACGGATCAGGGAGTCGAGCCAGGTGAACAGCAGGTGGCTCTTCTGGCGCAGCGGGCCGCTGAGCCTGCCATGTTCGGCCTCGTGCGCCTCCAGCGCGCTCCTGGCGCGGGCGACCTCGTCGGCCGACAGGACGGGAATCGGCGCCAGGAAGCCGTGCTGCTGGTAATGGGCAAGGGCGCCCGGGTCGAGGCTCTTCATCGCATCCTCCGGTTCGGGCCGCCGGCTGCGTGCCCGGATCTCCGGGCCGGCCGATCTTCTGTTCTGGCCTCAGCTTCAGGATCGGCTCAGGTTTGATATCTGTCCGATCGATTTCAAGGATGAAACCAGCGCCCGTGACTGTCAACGACCCGAAAGGCATGCAGCCGGAGCTGCAAGCCGATGCATCGCCCGATCCGGCACCGGTCGACGAGGCCTCGCCCTCGGCGCGGGCCCCGGCGCTGGAGAAGGGGCTCGACCTGCTCGAGCTGCTGGCCGGCGAGGAGGGGGGCCTCGCCCAGAAGCAACTGGCAACCCGCGTCGGCCGGTCGGTGGGCGAGATCTTCCGCATGCTGGGCGTGCTGGAGCGTCGCGGCTACGTCGCGCGCGACGCCCGGACTGGGCAGTACGCGCTCACCCTGCGGCTGTTCCAGCTCGCCACCCAGTTCCCGCCAACGCGTCGCCTGCAGCAGGCCGCACTGCCGGTCATGGACGCGCTGGCCGCAGCGAGCGGCTTCTCCTGCCATCTCAGCGTGGTGAACGGTCCTCATTTCCTGGTGGTCGCGGAGTCCGAGCCGGACTGGCGGATGGGCTGGACGGTCAAGCTCGGCGCGGTCTTTCCACTGTCGCTGGTCTATGCCTCGGCACGCGTGCTGGCCGCCTTCCAGCGTCCCGCCCGCCAGCAGGAACTCGCCCAGCTCATCGCCCGGCAGGACGCGGTCGCGACCGCCGAGGTTCTCGACCGCCTCGCGCCGATCCTGCGCGACGGCGGCGACTTTGCCGGGCAGGAGGTGCTGCCGGGTGTGGTCTCGTTCAGCTGTCCGGTGCTGGATGCCTCCGGCCGGGCCGTCGCGGCACTCACCCTGCCGCTGCTGCGCGGCGCGGGCGAGACGATCGACGAGGCGGCGATCGCCGCACGGCTGCGCGACGCCGCCGGCACGATCTCGGCGGCGATCGGCGGCAGCGCGCTGTCAGCGCCGCTCGGTGAGGCAGCCCATGAGGAGACCGGCCAGTAACCGGGCCAGCAACCGGGCCAGCAGCCGGGCCGCGATCAGTCGTTGGCGCCGTAGATCGCGGCCAGCACCGCGTCGGTCACCTGCCGGGTGGTTGCCGTGCCGCCGAGATCGGGGGTGAGCAGCCCCGAGCCGGTAACGCTCTCCACCGCCCGCATCAGCCGCGACGCCGCTTCCGGCTCGCCCAGATGTTCGAGCATCTGCGCCGCCGTCCAGAAGCTCGCCACCGGATTGGCGATGCCGCGGCCCACGATGTCGAAGGCCGAACCGTGGATCGGCTCGAACATGGAGGGGAAGCGCCGCTCGGGATCGATGTTGGCGGTGGGAGCCACGCCGAGCGAGCCGGCCAGGGCGGCGGCGAGGTCGGACAGGATGTCGGCATGGAGGTTGGAGGCGACGATCGTGTCGAGGCTGGACGGCCGGCCGACCATGCGCGTGGTCATCGCGTCGACCAGCATCTTGTCCCAGGTGACGTCGGGGAACTCGACCGACACCTCGGCGGCGATCTCGTCCCAGAGCACCATGCCGAAGCGCTGGGCATTGGACTTGGTGACCACGGTGAGCAGCTTGCGCGGCCGGGCCTGGGCGAGGCGGAAGGCGTAGCGCATGATCCGCGTGACACCCACGCGGGTGAAGATCGCGACCTCGGTCGCCACCTCCTCCGGCAGGCCGCGATGGGCACGCCCGCCATGGCCGGCATACTCGCCCTCCGAGTTCTCGCGCACGATCACCCAGTCGAGGTCGCCCGGCCCGCAATCGCGCAGCGGCGGGACGATGCCCGGCAGGATGCGGGTCGGCCGGACATTGGCATACTGGTCGAAACCCTGGCAGATCGGCAGGCGCAGGCCCCAGAGGGTGAGGTGGTCGGGCAGGTCGGGCGCGCCGACCGCGCCGAAATAGATCGCATCGAAACGACGCAGCCGGTCGAGCGCGCCGTCCGGCATCATCGCGCCGTGCCTGCGGTAGTAGTCCGAGCCCCAGGGGAACTCCTCGACATGCAGGCGGAAGCTGTCCATCCGCCGCTCGATGCCGCGCAGCACCTCCAGCCCGGCGCCGATCACCTCCGGCCCGATCCCGTCGGCCGGGATCGCCGCGATCGCATAGTCGCGCATGGCTGTTTCCTCGTCTTGTTGCCGCGATCATCGGGACTCGGGCGCGTTTTGCAACGCCCGACATCTTGTCGGACCTGCGTGGAACGGCTTGGCTGACAACCCGGGGCAGGACAAGGGGGGTGGGACATGCAATCGACGGGTCCCGGAGCAGGGAGGGCGCGCCCGAGCTGGCGCCGGCTGGCCGGCGCCCTGGTCGTGATGCTCGGTCTCGTTGGCGCTGGTGCTGGCCTTGGCGTCGGCGCTGGACAGGCAAGCGCGGCCGATCTGCTGGTCCGGACCACCGGCGGCCTGGTGCTGGGCGCGGGCATGGGTGGGATCGAGAACTTCCTCGGCATCCGCTACGCCGAGCCGCCTACCGGCGCGTTGCGCTGGGCGGCGCCGGAGCCGGTGAAGCCCTGGGCCGGCGTGCGGTCGGCCAGCGCCTATGGCAGCTACTGCCCGCAGCCGCGCGGCCTGCGCTCACCCACCATCGTCGTCGACGAGGACTGCCTGTTCATCAACGTCCAGCGGCCGGCGGCCACCCGCCCGGACGCGCGGCTGCCGGTGTTCGTCTACATCCATGGCGGCGGCTACACCTCGGGCTCCAGCGCGCGTGACGGCCAGGACCTGCTGGTCCGCCGCGACGGGATCATCGGCGTGACGATGAACTACCGGCTCGGGGCACTGGGCTTCCTCGCCGTCCCGCCGCTTGCCGCCGGAAGCGGGGCGGCCGGCGATTACGGGTTGCTCGACCAGCAGCTTGCCCTGCGCTGGGTGCGCGACAACATCGCCGCCTTCGGCGGCGACCCCGCGCGGGTGACGATCGGCGGCGAGTCGGCCGGCGGCTACTCGGTCTGTGCTCATCTGGTGGCACCCGGCTCGCGTGGGCTGTTCGCCCAGGCGATCATCCAGAGCGGCTCGTGCTTCACCCACCTCCTTGTCCGCTCGGAGGCCGACGGCAGCCGCTTCGCGCGCGCAGTCGGCTGCGCAGAGCCGGCCACCATGCTCGCCTGCCTGCGCGCCAAGCCGGTGGTGGATCTGCTCGACCGTCAGGCAGGCGGTTACGTCCCGACCCGAGGCAACAGCGTGCTGCCCGATGATCCGCGCCTCATGGTCGCGCGCGGCGACTTCGCCCGCGTCCCGGTGCTGATCGGCTCCACGCGCGACGAGGAGCGCTCCTTCACCATGGGCGCCATCGGCTGGAGCCCGGCACGCTACGCGGGCGAGATCCGCCGCCGCTTCGGCCGCGACGGGCGGACCGTGCTCGCGGCCTACCCGCCACCGCCGGCCGGCGCCTTGCCCGCCGCGCCCGCCTACCAGCTCGCCGCCGCCGGCACGGACGGCGGCATCCTCGGCTCGGACAATGTCGGCTGGGGCATCGGCGGCTGCGCCACGGCGGCGCTGCGCGACACGCTCGGCCGCCGGGTGCCGGTCTATGGCTACGAGTTCGCCTATCGCGACGGGCCGGGCTGGTATCCGATCCCGGGATATGTGTGGGGGGCCGGCCATGCGACCGAGCTGGTCTATCTCTACCCCGGCCATGATGGCGGGCAGAACTATGCGCATTTCGACGCGCGGGAGCGCGCCCTGTCCGACGAGATGGTGCGCTACTGGGGCGCGTTCGTCGCCAACGGGCGGCCGGAGGTAGTGGGGCTGGCGGACTGGCCGGCGTTCGCGCCCGGCCACGACATCCTGTCGCTCAGTGTCGGCCAGCCGGAGGTGGAGAGTGCGTCGGCCTTCGCCACCGCGCACCGCTGCGCCCTGTGGGACAGGCTGGCGGGCGATCCGGTTCAGCCTTGAGCGGCGGGCCGGGCCGTCACTCCTCGGCCGCGATCCTCAGGCTGCGCCAGCTCCCGCCGGTGAGGATCTCGGTCGGATGGAAGCGGGCCTTGTAGGCCATCTTGCGGCTGTCTGCGACCCAGTAGCCGAGATAGACGTAGGGCAGGCCGAGCAGGCGGGCGCGCTCGATCAGCCAGGTGATTGCGAAGCTGCCCAGCGAGCGGCTGGTGAGTTCGGGCGAGAAGAAGCTGTAGACCGCCGACAGGCCGTCGCCGAGCCGGTCGGTGAGGCAGACGCCGATCAGGCTGTCGTCGGGCTCACGGAACTCGACCAGGAAGGTCTCGATCGGCGTGTCCTCGATCATCGCCCGGTAGTCGTAGAAGCTCATCCCGGCCATGTCGCCGTCGCCGTGCCGGGCCTGCTGGTAGCGCTGGAACAGCGCATACTGCTCGGTGGTGGCGCGGGCCGGAACCTCGAACCCTTCCACCGCCTCGTTGCGCCGGATCACCCGGCGCAGCGTGCGGCCCGGCTGGAAGGCGCTGGCGGGGATGCGGATCGGCACGCAGGCGTTGCAGGCCGGGCAGACGGGAGCGTAGGCGATGTTGTGGCTGCGCCGGAAGCCGGCCCGCGACAGCCGGTCATGCAGCGTCTCGGCGTCGGGGCCGGTGATCTCGGTAACCACCTTGCGCTCGGTGCGGCCCGAAACGTAGGGGCAGGGCAGCGGGGCGGTCGTGTAGAAGAACTGCGGTCTCCGGGGCGGCGTGTAGGTCATCCGGCGCTCAGGCCTGCTTCATGGTGTGAGACGCACGGTCGCTCGGACCGTCTCCGGTCGCCCGGGGATCGTGATGCTAGTCCCCGCCGCCCAATTCTGCATCAAATTCCACGCTGTCGACGAAAGCCAGTTGCCGGACTGGCCGGGGGTCACGATGAACCGGCTGCGCCCGGGGTCGGCCAAGTCGTAGACGCCGCGGTAGGCAGCGCCGTGGATGGCGCTGAACCGGCCGAGCACGCCGTCGCCGGCGCGCAGCAGCGTCGTCTCGTCGCCGGCCACCGGCACCGAGGCGCGTGCAGCCCGGCGCACGATCGGCACGCGGCTGAGGAAGGGGTTGGCGAAGATCGCGCGGTGCGGCCGCCACCAGCGCCAGTCGGCCGGCGCGTTGCCCTGCGACAAGGCGATGCGCGCCGTCGAGTCGTCGAGCGCATGGAGCAGGGCCGGGGTGCAGTCGCCGCCGCAGAACCTCGCACCCTCCGGGCGCAGCAGCAGGGCCACGAAATCCGGCCAGTCGCCGGTGATCGACTGCCCAACCTGGTTACGGGCCAGCATGTCGCGGGCGAACTCCTGCAGCCAGGCATTGAAGATCAGGGGCTGCGGCGCCCGCGCGCTCATCGAGCCGTCCCAGCCTACCAGCTCGGCGGCGGCGCGGGCGGAGAACCCGTCCGGCGGGTGGGCGGCGAGCCGTTGCAGCAGGCCCGGCAGCAGATCGGCGGCGAAGCGGCTCAGCGTGTCGTGCTGCATGGCGACGAACTCGTCCACGTCGTGCAGCGGGCGGGCCTCCAGCAGGGCGCGTATGCGCTGGGCCCGCCAGGCGCCCGGCCAGTCGCGGCCCATGAACACCGGGAAGTCGGGCGGCGCGGTGCGTTCGTTGCCGTTCAGCAGGTGGCCGCTGGCCGGTGCCGTGACATGCGGCAGGCTGTCGCCGGAGGCAAGCCCGGTCCAGTCATGCGCCCCGTCCCAGCCGGGCTGGGGAAAGCTGCCGTCGCCCGCGCGGCGGCGCGGCACCGTGCCGGTGGTGTAGAGCGCGATGCCGCGCCGGTCGGCGACCAGGAGGTTCTGCACCGGGGCGAGGCTGTGCCCGGCCGCCTCGCCGGCCGCGGCCGTGGTGGTTGCCTCGTCGAGCGCGATCAGCGACGTCGCCGGATCCTGGTGCTCGCCGTCGGTCGGGGCGAGCGCGGTCCAGGCGAGGGCCAGCACCTCGCCCTGTCCAAGTGCCGCCTCCTGCGGCAGCGCGTCGCTGATCACCGGGCCGTGCCGGCTTTCGCGCACGGTGAGGATGTCGTCGGCGCCGCCGCGGACATGGATCACCTCGCGGCGCAGCGCGAACCCGGCCGTCCCGGAGGGTGCCAGGCCGGGGGGTGCCAAGCCGGGGGGTGTCAGGTAGGTCTGCCCCGGACCCTCCTTCTCGATGAACAGGTCCTGGGTGTCGGCCTCGTTGCTCGTCATGCTCCAGGCGATGCGCCCGTTCTGGCCGAGCACCAGGAAGGGCACGCCGGGGGCAGTGGCACCGGTCAGCACGAAGCCGGGTTCCTCGATCCTTGCCAGGTACCAGATCGCCGGGAAGCCCAGGGCCAGGTGCGGATCGCCGGCGAGCAGCGGCGCGCCGGTGCGGCTGTGCGCGCCGTCCACCGCCCACTCGTCCGAGGCCTCGCCAGGCTGGGTGTAGGGCGCGGGGAAGCGGGGCAGGGCGCGGTCGAGGGCGGCCGCCAGCCGGACGAGCCCAGGCGCGGCGGACGGGCCAAGGGCAGGCGCGGAAGCGGGGTCGGGCAGCGCCAGGAGCGCCTGCGGCGGCAGGGCGGTGGCCGGTGCCGGGCGCAGGGCAAGCTGACGGGCGAGCGGCACGCGCGGCGAGGCGGCCAGCCGGGCGAGCTCGGTGCGCCAGTTCGCCCCCAGTGACAGGGCCATCAGCCGCCCCCAGAGCAGCGAGTCGACCGGGGTCCAGGGCGCGGGGCGCCCGAGGAGGAGGAATTCGGGCGCGATGAAGCGGCCGCGAGCGGTGATCTCGGCATTGACGCCGCGCGCATAGGCGGCGAGCAGCGCGCGGGGGTGGGCCGGCATGGCGCGCCAGGCGGCCTCGGCGCGCACCCGCAACCCCAGGATGCGCATCATCCGGTCGGTAGGCAGTGCGGCGGGGCCGGCGATCTCCGACAGGCGGCCGGAGCCGAGCCGGCGCATCAGCTCCATCTGGAACATGCGGTCGCGCGCATGCAGCATGCCGAGGGCCGCCGCCGCATCCTCGGCCGAGGCGGCGTGGATGCGCGGGATGCCGTAGGGACCGAAGGCGATGTCGACCGGCTGGCCCAGGCCGGGGACGCGACGGATGGCACGGTCGGGCGGCAGCGTGTGCCACAGGGCGGCGGCGAGGAGCCCGCCGGCCAGCACCACGACCAGCGCCAGGAGCAGTGCGGCGCGGCTGAGCACCCGGCCGACCCGGCGGCGCCAGCCCGCGCCCGGTGCCATCGCAGGCGTTGGCTCGCGGGGGCTCAGGCGCGCAGCGCCCGCGCCGCCTCGAGTGCGAAATAGGTGAGCACGCCGGAGGCTCCGGCGCGCTTGAAGGCCAGCAGGGACTCGAGGATGGCGCGCTCGCGCTCCAGCCAGCCATGGTTGATCGCCGCCATCAGCATCGCGTACTCGCCCGACACCTGGTAGACGAACGTGGGCACGGCGAAGCGTTCGTGGACGCGCCGGACGATGTCGAGATAGGGCAGGCCGGGCTTGACCATCACCATGTCGGCACCTTCGGCGAGGTCGAGTGCCACCTCGCGCAGCGCCTCGTCGCTGTTGGCCGGGTCCATCTGGTAGGTCTTCTTGTCGCCGCGCAGCAGCCCGCCCGAGCCCAGCGCGTCGCGGAACGGGCCGTAGAAGGCGGACGCGTATTTCGCCGAGTACGACATCAGCCGCACGTCGGTCCGCCCCTCGGCGTCGAGGGCCGCGCGGATCGCGCCGATGCGGCCGTCCATCATGTCCGACGGGGCCAGGATGTCGATGCCGGCCTGGGCCTGGTTGAGCGCCTGGCGGACGAGGACGGCGACCGATTCGTCATTGGCGACGTAGCCGTGGCGGAGCACCCCGTCATGGCCGTGGCTGGTGTAGGGGTCGAGTGCGACGTCGCCGACCAGGCCGAGATCGGGGAATTCCGCCTTGAGCAGGCGGGCCGCGCGGCACATCAGGTTGTCCGGGTTGCCGCTTTCGCTGCCGTCCTCGTCACGCCGCTCGAGAGCGGTGACGGGAAACAGGGCGAGGGCCGGAATGCCGAGGCGCATGGCGGGTTCGACATGGCGGGCGAGCCGGTCGAGCGAGACGCGCCTGACCTCCGGCATGGAGGCGACTTCCGTTTCCTGTCCCTCGCCCTCGCTGATGAACACCGGCCAGATCAGGTCGTCGGTCGTCAGGCGCGTTTCCGCCACCAGCCGCCGGGTGAAGCCGTCCTGGCGGTTGCGTCGCAGCCGGGTGGTCGGAAAACGTCCGGGCGGCGCGTCCGCAGCCGGCCCGCTCATCCCTGTCCTCCCGCGGCCGCCGGCCGCAGCCGCGAATGGCGACGCCCGTAGCCGAAATAGATCACGAAGCCGATGAGGAGCCAGACGAACAGCCGGATCCAGGTCAGCCCGTCGAGCGAGGCCATCAGCGCGGTGCAGGAGATGATGCCGAGAATGGGCAGCACCACGCCGCCGGGCACCCTGAAGCGCCGTTCGCGTCCCGGCTCGCGGTGGCGCAGGATCAGCACGCCGGCGCAGACGATGACGAAGGCGAGCAGCGTGCCGATCGAGGTCATGTGGCCGAGCTCGCTGATCGGCAGGAAGGCGCACAGCACGCTGGTCAGGCCCATGAACAGCAGGTTCGACCGCCAGGGCGTGCGCCAGGACGGATGGATGTCGGAGAACAGGCGCGGCAGCAGCCCGTCGCGCGACATGGCGTAGAACACGCGCGACTGGCCGAGCAGCAGGACCAGGATCACGGAGGTGAAGCCGCCGATGATGCCGATCTTGACCGCGAGCTTGAGCCAGTGGAACGGGGTGATGTCGATGGCGCTGGCCACGGGGGCGGCGTCGTTGAGCATGGCCTTGTAGTTCAGCATGCCGGTCAGCACCAGCGAGAAGCCCATGTAGGCGATCGTGCAGATCGCGAGGCTGCCGAGGATGCCGATCGGCATGTCGCGCTCGGGATGCTTGGTTTCCTGGGCAGCCGTGGAGACCGCGTCGAAGCCGACATAGGCGAAGAAGATGGTGCCCGCCGCCCGCATGATGCCCGAGATGCCAAACTGGCCGAAGGTGCCGGTGTTGGGCGGGATGAAGGGCGTGTAGTTGGCGGTGTTGATGTAGGGGATGCCGAAGCCGATCACCGCGACGATGACGCAGAGCTTGACCACCACGATGACCGCGTTGACCCGCGACGACTCCGAGATGCCGCGCATGAGCAGCAGCGAGATGGCGACGATGACGAACACCGCCGGCAGGTTGGCGATGCCGCTCGCCATGCTGCCGTCGGCGAGCTTGACCGTCTCGAAGGGCGAGGCGATCAGCCGCGGCGGCAGGCCCAGGCCGAAATCGTGCAGCAGCGAATTGACGTAGCGCGACCAGCTCACCGCGACGGTGGCGGCACCGACGGCATATTCCAGCACCAGGTCCCAGCCGATGATCCAGGCGACCAGCTCGCCCAGTGTGGCGTAGGCGTAGGTGTAGGCGCTGCCGGCGATGGGGATCATGCTGGCCAGCTCGCTGTAGCACAGCCCGGCAAAGCCGCAGCCGATCGCGGCCACCAGGTAGGAGATGACCACCGCCGGACCGGCATTCTCCGAGGCGGCGATGCCGGTCAGCGAGAACAGCCCGGCGCCGATCGTGCAGCCGATGCCGAGTGCCACCAGATCCCATGCGCCGAGCGCGCGGCGCAGGTCGTGCGCCTCGTCGCTCTGGGTCAGGCTCTCGATGGATTTGCGCCGCCACAGCGCGCCGGGCCCTGCGGGTGCGAGCGATTGCGACATGTAGCTTCGGTCCTCCTCGCCGGTTCCCTTCCCCTCCGCCCGGCGCCACCGGATGGTTCCGCTGGCGGCGCGGGCGGGGTAGAAGGGCCGGACGTCCTTGCAGGGCAGTTGGCGCGCGGTCGGTGCGATCCGTCGCGCAGTTGAACTGACTTGCAGGTTGCATACCAGCCCCCCGCTGGCAACACGGGTGGCTTCAAGTCAGCCGGGTAGGCCGGCCGGAGACGCTCATGCCCGACACCGTGACCCCGTTCAGCCACCAGGATTTCTTTTCGCGGGGGGTGGGCGAAAGCGACCCTGAGCTTGCCGCCATGCTGCACGCCGAGCTCCTGCGCCAGCAGGACGGGATCGAGCTGATCGCCAGCGAGAACCTGGCCTCGCGCGCCGTGCTGGAAGCGCAGGGCAGCGTGCTGACCAACAAATACGCCGAAGGCTATCCGGGCCGGCGCTATTACGGCGGCTGCGAGGAGGTCGACCGCGCCGAACAGCTCGCCATCGACCGGGTCTGCCGGCTGTTCGACGCGCACTACGCCAACGTGCAGCCCCATTCCGGCGCCCAGGCCAACCAGGCGGTGTTCCTCGCCCTGCTGCAGGCGGGCGACACGATCCTGGGCATGAGCCTCGCCGCCGGCGGCCACCTCACCCACGGTGCTGCCCCCAATCTTTCGGGCAAATGGTTCCGCGCCGTGCAGTACGGCGTGCGCCAGGAGGACGGTCTGCTCGACTACGAGGAGCTCGAGCGGCTGGCGCGCAGCGAGCGGCCGAAGCTGATCATCGCCGGCGGATCGGCCTATCCGCGGGTGATCGATTTCGCCCGCATCCGCGCCGTCGCCGACGAGGTCGGCGCCTGGTTCATGGTCGACATGGCGCATTTCGCCGGCCTCGTTGCCGCGGGGCTGTTCCCCAGTCCGCTGCCGCACGCCCATGTGGTGACCAGCACAACCCACAAGACGCTGCGCGGGCCGCGCGGCGGGCTGATCCTGAGCCGCGACCCGGAGCTTGGCCGCAAGCTGAACTCGGCCGTCTTCCCCGGCCTGCAGGGTGGGCCGCTGATGCACGTGATCGCCGGCAAGGCGGTCGCATTCGGCGAGGCGCTGCGTCCGGAGTTCCGCGCCTACCAGCAGGCGGTGAAGGAGAACGCCAAGGTGCTGGCCGCAACCCTCGTGGAGGCGGGGCTTGCCATCGTCACCGGCGGGACGGACACGCACCTGATGCTGGTCGACCTGCGGCCCAAGCGGACCAACGGCAAGCGCGCGGAGGCGAGCCTGCAGCGCGCCGGGATCACGGTGAACAAGAACGCGATCCCGTTCGACCCCGAGAAGCCGGCGATCACCTCCGGCGTGCGTCTCGGCAGCCCGGCCGCCACGACGCGCGGCTTCGGGACCACCGAGTTCCGCGAAGTCGGGCTGATGATCAACGACGTGCTCGACGGCCTCGCCGGCTCCAACGACGGTGGCAACAGCGCCGTGGAGCAGGCGGTGCACGAGCGGGTGCGCGCCTTGTGCGCGCGCTTCCCGATCTACCGCTGAACGGCTGGGCGTCCGGCTGCGGCCCCTGGGACGGGGGTCGCTGTTGCGACCTCCGGCGGCATCGCCCGCATGTTGACATCACTATCGATAGACATATCTTAAGATGGCATTTTCGATAGGATAGCATGATGCGTTTCGAACGGTTGGAGTGGCTCCGCTACGCGATGGCGCGTGGCGGTGGTGGTTGCGGCGGCGGCGGCCGTGAGGGTGCTGGCGGCGGTCCGGGCGGGCGGTCAGGTGGCCGGCACGGGTCTGGGAGAGGCTGGTCCGGAGGCGGCCCGTTTGGCGGCCCGTTCGGCGGCGGCCGCGGCGGCGGCTTCGGGCGTGGTTTTCCTGGCGGCCGCCGGCTCGGCTCGGAGGATCTGCAGCTCCTGCTGCTCGCCCTGCTGGAGCCGCAGCCCGCGCATGGCTACGAGCTGATCCGCCTGCTGGACGAGCGCTCGGGCGGCTTCTATGTGCCGAGCCCGGGCATGGTCTATCCCGCCCTGACCTATCTCGAGGAGATCGGCCAGGCGAGCGTGACGCCGGAGGGGCAGCGCAAGCTCTACGCGCTGACTGACGCCGGGCGGGCCCAGCTCGCCTCGCGCCGCGACGAGGCCCAGGCGATGCTTGATGCGCTCGAGCGGATCGGCGGCCGGATGGCGCAGGTGCGCGAGGCATTCGACGGGGTGAGTGACGCCGATCCGCAGGCAGCCGAGGAGCTGCACCAGGCGCGCCACGCGCTCAAGCACGCGCTGGGCCGCAAGCGGGGTGCTGCTCCCGACGAGGTGCGGCGGATCGCCGCCATCCTCGATCGGGCCACCGCCGAGATCCTCGGCCGGCGGCCCAACCACGGTCACGAGCACGGCCAAGGCCCGGGCCAGGACGAGCAGCCGCGGAAGCCGGGTGGCGGCGGCGACCCGGCGTCCTGGCCGGGCGATGGGGAGCCCGGCGATGGACGGTGACCTGGTCGCACGCCCCGCGGCGGTGCGCCATGTGCCTCGCTTGCGCTGTCTCGAGGTGATCGAGACCGTGGAGCTTTCGCCCCGCATGCGGCAGATCGTGCTCGGCGGCGAGGAACTCGACGGGTTCGTCTCCCTGGCACCCGACGACCATGTGAAGCTGTTCCTGCCGCCCGGCGTCGACCCGGTGCTGCCGCGGCCCGGTCCGGACGGCCTCGCCTGGCCGCAGGACCGGCCGCGCCCGGTGGCCCGCGACTACACGCCGCGCTTGTTCGATCCTGGCCGCCGCAGGCTGTCGATCGAGTTCGCGCTGCACGGCGACGGCCCGGCGACGCGCTGGGCACAGGCCGCCCGGCCTGGCACGAGGATCGCCATCGGCGGCCCGCGCAGCTCGCGGCCACCGGCGGATGACGGCGCGCCGATTCTGCTCGTGGGCGACGAGACCGCGCTGCCGGCGATCGCTGAAACGCTGCTGCGGCTCTCGCCCGGAACGCCGGTCGTGGCCCTGGTCGAGGTCGAGGACCGCGGCGAGGAGCGTGCGCTGCCGGGTGCCACCCACGCGTCGGTCAGCTGGCTGCATCGCAACGGCGCCGCGCCGGGGCAGCCGGAACGGCTGCTGGCCGCGCTACGGACCGCCCTGCCGTGGGTCGTGCGCCAGCAGCGGCTGTCGGCCTGGGTCGCCTGCGAGATCGACACTGCCCGGCAGCTGCGCCAGGTGCTGATCGAGGAGGCGGGGTTGAGACGCGAGCGGATCCGCGCCGCCGGCTACTGGCGGCGTGGCGAGGCGGGGGCGCATCAGAGGATCGATGCCTAAGGCTTGGCAGGCTTAGAAAAGCCGGGGCGAGAAGACAAGGGGCTTTGCCCCTGGACGCCATCAAAGGCGAGCCTTTGCAATCCGGATCCTAGGAGTCTGGGTCTGAGCTCAGCGAGGCGGAGCGGAGAATCGCTTCTTCATCTGGAAGTTTCTCAGAAGGTGCCCGCGGATGAGCACCTCCTGGGCGCGTGCGTTCGCGAATCCTCGGCGCTCGAAGAACGGGCGCGCGGTGAGGCTGGCCTCGGTGGTCAGCAGGCCGAGACCCTGATCATGCGCGGCCTTTTCGATGGTTGTGAGAAGAAGGCTCGCCACGCCGCTGCGGCCATACCGGGGATGGACGAACATCATGTCGACATGGCCGGTGGGCTCCAGATCCGCGAAGCCGACCGGTGCACCGTCGTATGTGGCAATCCATGTCGGCCGACTGGCCCGCTTCGAGGCCCATGCCTCCCGGTCGCCAATCTGCGCCCAGGCGTCGATCTGCCTTGCATCATAGTCGCGCGACGCGACCTCCCGAATCGCGCGGAGGAAAATCTCGGCCGTGGCGTCCGCGTCGCGTGCGGCATAAAGTCTGACGGCGAGCATGCGCGGGCGGCCTGCGGAATAAGGCAAGGAGCTCTGCTCCCGTACCCCGCTGGGGTCTAAGACACCAGACCCCCGGATGGGGTCCAGGGGTAAAGCCCCTGGGCTTCGCGCGACCGCCGCCTCTACTCCGGCTCGGGCAGGAACCGCGCGAGCCGCACGGCCGTGTGCCCCCGGCTGGGGCGCAGGCTCGGCATGACGAGCAGGCAGTCGTCGTGCGGAGTGCGGATCTCGCGGCCGCCGTCGCGGGCGATGAGCGTGTGGCAGTCGCGCACCACGTCGCCGCCGCGGAAGGGCCGGACGAAGGTGAAGTTGCCGGTGACGGCGGTGACGACCTCGGTGACCTCGGCGCTGCGCCAGGCGGCGCATGCTTCCGGCGGCGACTCGTCCTGCGGCAGGTCGGCCAGTCCGGCGTGTCGCAGCAGGGCGCCGACCCCGGCGCGGGTCATCGTCACGGTCGGTGGCTCCCAGTGCGGACCGGCCTCGATCAGGCAGGCCACGCGCCGGTCGCCCTCCTCGGCGAACCCGTTGAAGTCGATCAGCCGCGGCCCGCTGCTGTGGCCACGGTCGGAGACGGCCATCGGCGGCACGCCGATCGCGCGGGCGAGTGCGCGCCCTTTGCGGGTCGGCCCGCTGAGGATCAGCGGCTCGGACGGCCAGAGCATCGAGTGCAGGTCGAACAGGATGTCGGCATTTTCGATCACCGGCAGCACTTCCCGGACCCGGGCCAGCTCACGCGACTCGCGCGGACCCTGCAGCACGTCGCGGTCCCACAGCCGGTTCATGTCCTCGTCGATGAAACGAGAGCCCGTCGGGTGCGCCACGTCGAAGCGGCGGAAGGCGTCGAGATTGAGGAAGGCGAAGGTGAGCCGCCCGCGCTGCGGCCGGAGCCCCTCGCGCAGCAGCTCGTCGAGCACGATCGCGCCGGCCAGCTCGTTGCCGTGCATGAGCGCGGTGATCACCACGTGCGGCCCGGGCCGGGCGGACTCGAAATGCATGACGCCTGGAATGCCAGCGTTGCCGCGGGCCCATTCCTCCAGGGTGGGAATCGGGATCCTGACCTCGAAGCGCGGCAGCCTGGCCGGCAGCCCGGGGAGCGGAGGGTCGGGCGGGAGGTCGCCGGTCGCGGTCATCGCGGCTGGCACAGCTGGTCGGCCAGCCGCCGGATGAAACGGTCGCAGCGTTCGAGCTGCTCGGCCTCGATCCATTCATCGGGCTGATGGGCCTGGGCGATATGGCCCGGCCCGCAGACGATGCTGGCGATCCCGGCGTTCTGGTAGATCCCGCCCTCCGTCCCGTACGACACCTTGCCGTGCGCGTTCGCACCCGAGGCCTGCTTGACCATGTCGAGCAGCTTATGCTCCGGCGCCAGGGCCAGCGGCGGCAGGTCGTGCAGCGGCTCGATGGTGAAGCCGGTGTCCGGGTCGACCGCGTGCATCCACGGCTCGACCGTCTCGGCGAGGTGACGCGCCAGCCGCTCGAGTTCGGCGCCGGCGTCGTCACCCGGGATCGTGCGCCATTCCATCTCGAAGCCGCATCGCTCGGGAATGATGTTGAGGATGGCTCCCCCCTCGATCAGCCCGACCTGCAGGGTGCTGTGCTCGGGCTCGAACCCCGCCTCGCGGCGACCCTCGCGCGCCAGCCTGCGCGCCTCGGCCGCGATCCAGGCGACCGCCTCGCCGCAGGCATGGATGGCGTTGACGCCGCGCCCTGGCTGGCTCGAATGGCCGGGGCGGCCGCGTGCCGTGATCCGCACCGAGAGCCGCCCCTTGTGGGCGATGATCGGCATCATGCCGGACGGCTCGCCCACCACGCACAGGGCCGGCCGCGGCCCGGCCGCGTCGAGGTTGTCGACCAGCACGCGGGCGCCTGAGCAATCGACCTCCTCGTCATAGGAGATGAACAGGTGCACCGGGCGACGCAGCTTCAGCGCAGCCAGTTCCGGCGCCGCGGCAAGGCAACTGGCGACGAAGCCCTTCATGTCGGCAGCGCCGCGCGCCTGCAGCCTTCCATCCGCGACGTGCAGCCGGAACGGGTCGCTGCTCCAGCGCTGGCCATCGACCGGGACCGTGTCGACATGTCCCGACAAGGCCAGCCCGCCCTCGACCGGCGGGCCGATGATGGCATGCAGGTTGGCCTTGCCGCCGTCGGGGCTATGGCTCAGCCGGTAGCCGATCCCGTGCCGGTCGAGATAGCCGCGCACCCAGTCGATCAGCTTGAGGTTCGAGTTGCGGCTGGTGGTGTCGAACGCGACCAGCGTTTCCAGGATCCGTGTCGTGCCCAGGCGCTCTTCATCCGGCATGTGGTCAGTCTATACAGGGGGCAGGGCACGGCAATGGGGGGCGGCCGTCGCGCGCTGCGGGCGCGATCCCGCCCCCGGTCGGGGTCTTGCGTCCAGCTTGCCGCCTCGGGGTCGCGGCGCCAGAGTGCGGCGCCAGCGTGCCGCGCCAGAATGCCGCGCCAGAATGCGGCGCCAGAATGCGGCGCCAGAGTGCCGCGCCGCGCCCGCGGCACCGACCGGACAAGGGTTCCATGGCCGCCGAGCCGCTCAGCCTGCACCCGCTCCACCGACTCTGGCGCCGGCTGCCTGCCTCGCGCCGCCGGCTGTGGCTGGCACAGGCCGCCTCCATCCTCGCGCCGAAGCCCGACCGCGCCCCGCCCGCCTCCGCCCCCGGCCTGGTGGTCGCCGGCGAGATCGCCCGCGCGTCCGGCCTGGGCGAGGTGGCGCGGCTGATCCAGAGTGCCAGCGCCCGGTCGGGCGTGGCGACCTGGCTGCTGGAGGCAGGTCTGCCGGTCCCGGGCGAGGGCCGGTCGGCCGACCTGGCCCGTGGGTCCGACACGGCCATCCCGCCCGCGGCAGCGCTGCTGTTGCACGTCAATGCCCCCGTGCTGCCCGGCGCACTTCTGCGCCTGCCGCGATCGCTGCTGCGCGGCAGGCGGGTGATCGGCTACTGGGCCTGGGAGCTGCAGACGGTGCCGCCGAGCTGGCACCCCGCCTGCCGGCTGGTGCACGAGGTCTGGGCGCCCTCGCAATTCACCGCCCGCGCCCTTGAGCCGCTGCTGCCGGGGCGCGTGCGGGTGGTGCCGCCGCCGGTGGCCTGCTCGCCGCCGGTGCCGGCGCGCCTGGGGCGCGAGCAGTTCGGCCTGCCGGTGGACGCGGTCGTGGTGCTCGTCTCGTTCAGCCTGGCCTCGGCCTTCGAGCGCAAGAACCCGCTCGGCGCGCTCGCCGCATTTCGTAAAGCTTTTGGCAACCGGTCCGATCGCATTCTGGTGTTAAAGGTGGGCCATGCAGGGCATTCCGAAGCCGACATGCGGGTGTTGCGCGATGCTGTTGCCGGCCAATCCAACATCCGGCTGGAAACCCGGATCCTGCCCCGCGCGGAGTCGCACGCCCTGACGGCGTCGTGCGACATCGTGCTCTCGCTCCATCGCAGCGAGGGGTTCGGGCTGGTGCCGGCCGAGGCGATGCTGCTCGGCCGCCCGGTGATGGCGACCGGCTGGTCGGCCACGACCGAATTCCTCGATGCGGGTTGCGGCGTGCCGGTGGGCTTCCGCCTGGTCGAGGCTCGCGACCCGCGCGGCATCTTCGAGGCCGCCGGCGCCGTCTGGGCCGAGCCCGACACCGACGAAGCCGCAGCCGCCCTGCGCACGCTCGCCGACGATCCGGACCTGCGCGGGCGGCTGGGCCGGGCGGGGCGCCAGGCGGCGGAGCGCCGCCTGGGGGCCGGGCCGCTGCTCGCCGCCCTGGCCGGGATCGGCATCGACATCCCTTCACCCGGTCAAGCGGCCGGCTCGCACCGCGACAGCCCTGGGGCGGGCGCCTGATGACCAGGGTGCCGGCGACCAGGGTGCTGGTCTGGCAGTGGGGGCGCCGCGGTGCCGGGCCGCGCGTGGCGAGCGAGCTTGCCGCAGGGCTTGCCGCCGCCCGGCTCGACGGGCTTCCGGCAACGGAGCCGATCCTGTCGCTGTCGACGGGCGCGGAGATCCTGCGTGCCCGCGACCGGCCCGACTGCGCGCTGCCGGTCGAGACCTATGACGGCATGGCGAGCTATCTGCGCCGCCTCGCCTTCGCGCCGCTGATGATCCGCCGCCTGCGCCGGCGGATCGCGGAGCTGCGTCCGGACTTCGCACTCTGCGCCATGCCGGGACCGCTGGATCTGGTGATGGCCGCGGCACTGGCCTCGCTCGGCGTGCCGGTGGGCGTCGTCGTGCACGACGCCGATCGGCATCCGGGTGATGGCTTCCCGCTGCAGATGACCTTGCAGCGCCGCTTGATCCGGCGCGCCAGGCTGCTGGTGGCACTGACCGTCCATGTCGAGGCGCGGCTGCGCGCGCAGGGGCTGGACGAGGGGCGTCGGCTGCTGCGCGTGAGCCTGCCGCCGTTCGGCTTCGGTCCCGAGCCGCCGCCGCCTTTGTCCCATGGCGGGCCGATGCGCCTGCTCTGCTTCGGCCGGCTGCTGCCCTACAAGGGGCTCGACCTGCTCGAGCAGGCCCTGCGGCTGGCCGCCGCGTCGGGCGCGGCTCTGCCGCCGTTCGAGCTGCGGGTGGTGGGCCAGGGGCCGGACAGCCCGACATTGCAGGCGCTCGCTGGCCTCCCGGGCGTGCGGGTCGAGAACCGCTGGGTGCCGGAGGATGAGGTGGGCGAGCTGATCGCCTGGTCCGACGCCCTGCTGCTCCCCTACCGGGAAGCCAGCCAGAGCGGGGTGGCCGCCATTGCCGCCGCCGCCGGGCGCTGGGTGCTCGGCACGGCGGTGGGCGGGCTGGCCGAGCAGCTGGCCGCCATGCCGATGGCCCGGCTGTGCGAGCCCCACGCGGCAGGGCTCGCCGCGTCGCTGCGCGGCCTGCTTGTCGAGCCGCCGCCGCTGGTCCGCGCCTGCGAGCCGCGCCGGGCGTGGCAGGCGATGGCCGAAGTGCTGCTGGTGGAGATCGGGCTGCTTCTCGGGCTCGCCCCGACCGCGCCCGTCGCCCGCCCGGTGCGGCAGACGGAGGACGTGCTCCCCGCCTGAGGCTGGCCTAACCTCGGCCAGCACCCGCCGGCCGCCCGTCGACGACACTCGCCGGAGGCGGGTCGCACAGTTCGGCGCCTGATGCTCAGTGCTGTGAGGCCAGCCTGGCCGGGGCCTCCTTGCCGTGCTGGCCGAAGCGCTCCACCAGCGTGGTGCTGGCCTCGTTGAGCCCCACGACCTCCATCTGCCGGCCGCGGTCGCGGCCCTTGATCACCACCCGGTCGAGGGCGGCCACCGCCGAGATGTCCCAGATATGGGCCTCCCTGACATCGATCACGATCCGCTCGACCGGCTCGGTGAGGTCGATGGCCTCGGAGAAGGTGCCGGCCGAGGCGAAGAACACCTGGCCACTGACCCGGTAGGTGCGGGTGGTCCCGTCGGCGGAGAGTTCGGAGGCGGTGCGGCTCAGCCGGGCCACCTTGCCGGCAAAGAACACGCCCGACAGCAGCACGCCGACCAGCACGCCGCGCGACAGGTCGTGGGTGGCGACCACCGTGCCGACGGTGGCCAGCATGACGCAGGAGGAAGGGACCGGATTGGTGCGCAGGCGGGCGATCGAGCGCCAGGAGAAGGTGTTGATCGACACCATGATCATCACCGCGGTGAGGGCTGCCACCGGCACGATGGCCAGCAGCCGCTGCAGCAGGACGAGCAGCACCAGCAGGAACAGCCCGGCGACCAGGGTCGACAGGCGGGTGCGCCCGCCGGAGGAGACGTTGATCACCGACTGGCCGATCATCGCGCAGCCGCCCATGCCGCCGAACAGGGCGGAGGCCATGTTGGCCAGGCCCTGGCCGATGCACTCGCGGTCCTTGTTGCTGGGCGTGTCGGTCATGTCGTCGACGATCTGCGCGGTGAGCAGCGATTCGAGCAGCCCGACCGCGGCCAACGTGATCGACACCGGCAGCAGGATCCGCAAGGTGCTCATGGTCAGCGGCACGTGCGGCAGCGCGAACACCGGCACCGACGAGGGGAGCTGGCCGAGATTGGCCACCGTGCGCACGTGCAGGCCGAGGGTCGCGCTGAGTGCCGTCACGACGATGATCGCGACCAGCGGCGAGGGCAGGGCGCGGGTCAGTCGGGGGAAGACGTAGATGATCAGCAGGCCGAGCGCGATCAGGCCGTAGGTGGCCGGTGGCACGCCGATGAGCTGCGGCAGCTGGGCGGTGAAGATCAGGATGGCCAGCGCGTTGACGAAGCCGGTCATCACCGATTGCGACACGAAGCGCATCAGCCGGCCCAGCTTGAGCAGTCCGGCGCCGATCTGGAAACAGCCCATCAGGATGGTGGCCGCGAACAGGTACTGCACGCCGTGCGCATGCACCAGGCCGCCCATCAGCACCGCGGTCGAGGCGGTCGCGGCCGAGATCATGGCCGGCCGGCCGCCGGTGAAGGCGATGACGGTGGCGATCACCACGGACGCGTACAGCCCGACCTTGGGATCGACACCGGCGATCACCGAGAAGCCGATGGCTTCCGGGATGAGGGCAAGGGCGACCACCAGGCCGGACAGGATGTTGACGCGCGGATCGGCGAACCACGCGCGCAGGTTGGGAGCCTTGATGTTCATCGGGAAACGGAGGTTCCGCCACAGGATCACGCCCCGCGACCGAGGTCGCGCGTTCAGAGAACGAGGCAGGCGTGAGGAGGATGTCCGGCGGATCGGCGGCCGGAAGAGCCACCCGGGGTCGCACCGGGTCCAGACGACTGGAGGTTTTCTAGTGGGCTTGCTGCTGCGGTGCAACAGAAGGTTGCATCAATGTGGAGCGCGCCGGGCGGCCTCAGGGCCGGTCGGCGACCACCGTCATCACCTCGAGATCGAAACTGCCGTCCGCGCCGACGGCGAAATGCTCCCGCACCGAGGCGGGTGCCGCGTCCTGCAGGGCGCGGATCGCGCCGGCCTCCCGCCCGGGGGTTCGCGTGCGCGCGATCCAGCTCGCGAACTCGATGCGCACCCGACGCGTGGTCTGCCCGCGCGGTGCCAGGCCCGCGCGCCACAGCGCGGCCAGCCACTCCGCCTCGCTGTAGTTGCGTACGTGCGACGGGTCACGCAGCAGCTCGATCGCCTGCAGGTGGGTGTCGAGCAGCCGCGCGCGCGGGCAGACGCTGTCGACGAAGATCGCCGTGCCACCCGGTGCCAGCACGCGGGCCGCTTCGCGCAGGCCGGCCTCCATGTCCTGCCAATGGTGTGTCGAGTAGCGCGAGATGACCGCGTCGAACGCCCCTGTCTCGAAGGGCAGGCTTTCCGCCGCCGCCCGCCGCACCGACACGTTGCCCAGCCCGCGCGCGGCGGCCGTCGCCAGCACCGCCTCGAGCATGGCTTCGGTGGGATCGCAGGCGACGACCGCGCCGGCATGCGGCGCCGTGCGGTAGCTGACATGGCCGCCGCCGCAGCCCAGGTCGAGCAGGCGCGCCGGCCGCAGTCCGGCGATCAGCGTCTCGATCTGGTCGAGATCCGCGCCGCCGGCATGGACGGCACTCGCCACGTAGTCGGCCGCCCGGCTGCTGTACTGGGCACTGGCGAACGCCTGGTCTGGCGTCAGTTCCATGGGGTGTTCCCGCATTCCTGTCCCGCCGCGGCGCGAGTTGACGGCGAACCTGGGCGCTCGCACAAGCAGCCGATGTCGAGCGAAGGGGCGGTCATTCTCTCGCAGCCTTTCGCGGGGTTGCAAGCCCAGGCGCTGGGCCTGGCGGCGCGGGCCGGCCTTGACCCGGTCCTGCGTCCCCTGGTGGCGCGCCGGCCCTGGCGCTGGCTGCCGGCACGGACCTGGCCCGCGCCGCTGGCCGCGGTGGGCGGCCTGTCCGACCTGCCGCCCTCACTGGTCCTGAGCGTGGGCGGCATGGGTGGCGCGGTGGCGAGCGCGCTGCGGGCCCGCGGGCACCGGGTGGTGCAGATCCAGAACCCGCGCATGCGCCTGGACCGCTTCGATCTCGTCGTGGCCAACCCGCATGACGCGATCAGCGGCGCCAACGTTTTGATCTCGCGCAATGCGCTGCACCGCGTCGGCCCGATGCTGCTCGCCGAGGCGGCCGCGCGCTGGGCACCGGCCTTCGCCCACCTTCCGCGGCCGCTGGTCGCGGTGCTGGTCGGCGGCTCGAACGGCCGGTTCCGGCTCGAGGCGGAGGAGGGCGAGGCGCTGGCGACGTTGCTCGCGACCACCATGCGGGCCGACCGGGCCGGGCTGATGCTCACCTCGTCGCGGCGCACCGCGCCGGCTGCGCGCGCCGCCTTCGAGCGCACGCTGGCCCCGCTCGGCGCCTGGCTGTGGGACATGCAGGGCGACAACCCCTATCTCGGCATGCTGGCCTGTGCCGACCATATCGTGGTGACCACCGACAGCGTGTCGATGATCTCCGAGGCGGTGGCCACCGCCGTGCCGGTCCACGTGGCGTCCCTGCCCGGCGGGTCACGCCGGATCGGCCTGTTCGTCGAGACGATGCGCCAGGCCGGCCGGGTGCGTGATTTCCACGGGCGGCTGGAGTCCTGGCCGGTGCGCCCGCTGGACGACACGCCGCAGGTTGCCGATGAGATGCGCCGCCGCCTCGGATGGACGGCCTGAGCAGGATGACGAGACGATGCTGAACATCCAGACCTACGACGCGCGGCAGGGTGGCAACATCCTCTACAAGGCGCTCGCCCACCCGCTCGCCGCCGAGGCGCTCGCCCGCATGGCCGACCGGCTCCGGCGGGCCGGGCCGCTTGCGGTCTACGACCCGGACGGGGTGGCGGCGATGCTGTTCGCACTCGATCCCGACCTGCCGCCGGTCAGCGAGTTCTATGTCCATGACGTGGGCAGGCTGGAGGCGGAAGCGTTCGGCCAGCAGCCCCGCCCGCTCAGCGCGATCACCGGCTCTGAGGCCTCGGTGCTCCTGGTCTGCGCGTTCGAGGCCGACCGGATCGTGGCGCGCATCGGCCACCTGCTGCCCGCGGGCCTCGCGGTGGCGACGCTCGACGAGGTGCGCCTGCCGGCCGAGATGCTGACCCAGGGCAGCGGGCGTCCCGGCCAGTATCTGAGCAAGCTCAATTTCGCCACCAACTTCGCCTTCTTCCGCGACGACGAGACGCTGTCCACCCGGCTGGTGACGGCGAACTACTGGCGGGCTTACGGCGCCGAGCAGGTCCGCCTGTGGCTGCGCCTGTTCGACGGCGACGGCACGGTGCTGGCCACCTGGGAGGAGGCGGTGGCGCATGGCGGCGGCGGCATCGCGATCGACAGCCGCGAGGTGCGCCGCCGGTTCGACCTGGCGCCGTTCTGCGGTCAGCTCTTCGTGCACGTCATCGGTGCTGCCGGCCACGACGTGGTCAAATACGCACTCGACACCTACGGCCGCGACGGCGACCCGAGCCTGTCGGTCACCCACGACGCCAATGCCTGGCCGTCCGACCGCTACGGCAACCTCCCCGCACCGGGCGAGGGCGAGCAGGTGATCCTGTGGGTGCAGAACAGCCACGCGACACCGATCCCGGCCGGCACCATCACGCTCGAGCGCATGGGCGCCGGGCAGCCGGTGGCGTTGGAACAGCGTATCGGCCCCTATGCGAGCCTGGCACTCGACCCGGCCCGCCTGCTGCCCGACGTGCGCTGGCCGGCGCAGATCGAGCTGCGCTGCGGACGCCACATGGTGCGGCCCCGCTACGAGGTGGTCCGCGGTGGGCGGACGCGGATCGCGCACATGAATGTCGAGCGCGCCGACCTCCGCCCCGACCCGAACATCCCCCACCTGCCGGCCGAGCTGGGCCGAGGCTACATCCTGCCGTTCCCGGTGCTCGACGCGGCCCGCTACCGCAGCATCGTCCAGCCCACACCGATGGCCGAAAGCCAGAACACTCTGCCGCTGCGCCTCGACCTGTTCGACAGCGACGGGCGCAAGACCGACGAGCGCTTCCTCGGCTGCCTGCCACGCGACCACGACCTCGCCCTCGACCTGGCCAGGCTCGGTGCGTCCGAGGGCCATGCCGAACTGGTCTACGATTTCCGCGAGGGCGGCGAGGCGGACGGGTGGATGCATGCCCTGGTGCGCTACGAGGACCGCCAAAGTGGCCACGGGGCGGAGACCAGCTTCGGTGCGCACATCTTCAACACGATCATGACCTATCGCGACGAGCCGCAATCCTATTCCGGGCCGCCGCCGGGGCTGTCGACGCGCCTGTTCCTCAAGCTGGGCTGGGGCGGCGCGCAAAGCTTCTGCGTGCTGATCTATCCCGCCTCGCGCGCCTGGCACGAAAGCTCGCGCACCAGCCTGCAACTGCATACCGGCGCGGGCACGCTCATCGCCGAGCGTCCGCTCAGCATCCGCTGCTCTGGCTCGGCGGTCGTGCGGCCGCACGAGATCTTCGGCGAGTCGCTGCTCGGCCAGGCGGGCGATCGCGGCTATGTGCTGATCCGCGACACGACGTGCCGGCTGTTCGGCTATCACGGCCTGGATGACGGCGCCGGACGCTTCTCGCTCGACCACATGTTCGGCTTTTGAAGCGGCCCATGGGCGGGCAGGAGGATCGCCCTCTGGCGCTGCGGGGGATGGTGGGCGCGACAGGGATTGAACCTGTGACCCCTGCCATGTCAAGGCAGTGCTCTACCGCTGAGCTACGCGCCCATCCGTCGGGGCGCTTCTACAAGCGGGGCGCGCGATCCGCAAGCGCTCCTGCCGGCTCCGGCGGGTCGGCCGGAGTCGATGACCTCCAGGTGACAGGGTGACGGGCGTCGCGCAAAGTCCCGCCATGTCCGAGAGCGTCGAACTGCCGCCGCATGGCACCTTTCCCGGCCAGGTCCTGCGCGTCATCGAACCGCCCGCGGCAAGTGCGCCGATGGTTGTCGCCTCGCCGCACTCCGGACGCTGCTACCCGCCCGACTTCATAGCGGCCTCACGTCTTTCGGCGAGCGACCTGCGCCGCAGCGAGGACAGCTTCGTGGAGGAGCTGTTCGCCGGCGCGACCGCGCTCGGCATCGCGATGTTGCAGGCCGAATTCCCGCGCGCGTTCTGCGACGTCAACCGCGAGGCGTGGGAACTCGACCCGGTGATGTTCGCCGATTCGCTGCCGCCCTGGTGCAACACGGCGTCGGCCAGGGTCAGCGCCGGGTTCGGCACCATCGCCCGCCTCGTTGCCTCGGGCGAGCCGATCTACCGCGACAAGCTACGCTTCGCCGAAGCCGAATCACGTGTGCGCACCTGCTGGCAGCCCTACCATGCGACGCTGGGCAGCCTGATCGAGCGCACGGTGGCAGCGCGCGGCGCCTGCCTGCTGCTTGACGCGCACTCGATGCCGAGCGGTGCGGCGCCGGCGCGTGGGCTAGCCGCAGATTTCGTGCTCGGCGATGCGTTCGGCACGTCCTGTGCTGCGGTGCTGACCCAGGTGGCGGAGCGCTACCTTCGCGGACGGGGCTTTCGGGTGCGGCGCAACGACCCGTATGCCGGCGGCTACGTGACCCGCCATTACGGCCGCCCGTCGCGTGGCGTGCATGTGCTGCAGATCGAGGTCTGCCGGAGCCTGTACATGGACGAGGTGCGCCTGGAGCGTTTGCCGCGGTTCGGCGAGATCCGCGACGTGCTTGGCGGGCTGCTCGGCGTGCTGCTTGATGAGGTGCCCGGCGTGCGCGAGGGCTGAGCCTCCCGGCCACAGGCACAAAAAAAAGCGGCGCCGAAGCGCCGCCAAAGTTTAGGGAGGAAACGTCCAAGATGCGGCGGGCCGAAGCGCCGCCACGCCCCAAACATAGGTGTCTCCATCCCGGGGTCAAGGGATTTTTGCGTCGCACAAATTACTTACGAACCGGGACGGACGAGGTCGGACGCTGAACCGCCTGTGCGCAGGTGTGGTTCTTGACGGTTTGCTAATCTTCGCAGCCGATGCTGCCGGCCATGCGATCCCTTCCCAATGGTCTGGCGTGGCTGTTGCCGGCGATGCTCGCGCTCCTGGTCCTGGCCCTTGCCCTGGCACTTGCCTCGGCGCCCACGGCCGAGGCCGCGGGCGAGGGCATGCTGTGCCAGCAGGCGATCGCGATGGCCGAGCGCGGGTCCGGCGTGCCCAACCAACTGCTCGACGCGATCAGCCGCGTAGAGAGCGGTCGTTATGATCCCGAACTTGGCACGGTGCGCGCCTGGCCGTGGACGATCAACGCGCAAGGACAGGGACATTTCTACGCCTCCAAGGCCGAAGCGGTGGCCGCCGCTCAGGCCTTCCGCAGCCGCGGCGTCACCTCCATCGATGTCGGCTGCACCCAGATCAACCTGGCGTTCCACCCGGATGCCTTTGCCTCGCTCGATGACGCGTTCGATCCGGTGCACAACGCTGCCTTTGCGGCGCGCTTCCTGACCGATCTGTTCCACCAGCAGGGCAGTTGGCCGCACGCCGCGGCGGCCTACCATTCCCAGACCCCCGAACTCGGCACCGACTACCAGCGCAAGGTGCTCGAGGCCTGGTCGCAGCCAATCGACGCGCCGGCGCCGCGCAGGCATGAGGCGGCGGAGGCACACGGCTCCGGCTCGCACGGCCCGGCGTTGAACCTGGCGGATGCCTCGTTCGCCGCACCTGTCTCCGTTCATCCATTTGGCGGCGGAGCCGGCCAGCCGCTCGGCGGGACCGGGCGGGTGATCCGCGCCAGCGGCGGCGGACGCATGAGCGGCGTGACCGGACGCACGCTCTCGGCGTACCGCTTGATGCCTGTGTTCGCCTTCCGCCCGCCGCCGATGCCCACCCAGTTCCGTGGCGTTCCCGCCCGGCTGCAGGCGCCGGGCCCGGCGGTCGGCAACGGCTTTGCTGGCGGCTTTGCTGGCGGTTTTGCCCGGCCGACAGGTGCTGGCGGTTCGCTGTTCACCTCGATGCCCAGGCCTCCGGCGGCGGCTGGCGCGCAGCCACATACGCCCTATGCCATGCTGGCCGGGCCCACCGTTCGCGATTAGCGGCAACGACCGCTCTCCTGTCCGCCGCCCGCTCAGCCGAGCGCTCCCGAACCCGGTGCGCCGCGGGCTCACAGGTTGGCACGGCAGCGGGCCAGGCAGGCAGCCTGCGCTCCATGGGGAGTGTCCCTTGCTGGCCGCGGAACGCGGGTGCCTCGTCTCGGCCAGTTGAATTCTGCGCAGAAGGCCCGCATATCGCCGCGCGTAAGGCCGCGCCCGCCTCGTGTGCCGGCGCGTGCCTGGCGACCATCCGGAGCCCACGAGCATGAGCGAGCAGAGCGCGAGCGACCAGACCCCGCCGCAGCAGACGGCAACCGATACCGAGCCTGCGGCTGCTACATCATCCTCCAGTCCGGCCGAGGCGCCGGCGGCCGAGTCGCACGAGTTCAGCGCCGAGGTCGGCCGCCTGCTCGACCTGGTGGTGCACTCGCTTTATTCCGATCGCGAGATCTTCCTGCGCGAGCTGGTCGCCAACGCGGCCGATGCCACCGACCGGCGACGCTTCGAGGCCCTGACCGACCCGGCGGCCGCGCTGCCGGACGGGGCGAAGATCCGGATCAATCCCGACAAGCCAGCCCGGCAACTGATCATCAGCGACGACGGCACCGGCATGAGCCGCGAGGAGCTGGTGCGCAACCTGGGCACCATCGCACGCTCCGGCACGCGCGCCTTCGGCCAGACGCTCTCGTCGGCCAGGCCCGAGGAGCGGCCGAGCCTCATCGGCCAGTTCGGCGTCGGCTTCTATGCCGCCTTCATGGTGGCCGAGCGGGTCGAGGTGACGTCGCGCCGGGTGGGCTCCGAGGAGGCTTGGCGCTGGTCGTCGGAGGGCGGCGGCAGCTTCACGCTGTCACCCGCAAGCCGCGACCAGGCCGGCACCGACATCGTGCTGCACATGAAGCCCGACGCCGACGAGTTCCTGGAAAGCTACCGCCTCGAGACCATCGTGCGGAAATGGGCCGACCACATCACCTGGCCGATCACCGTCCTGCGCGACGGCAAGGAGGTTTCGGCCAACGAAGGCACCGCGCTGTGGCGCAAGCCGAAGAACGAGATCACCGAGGAGCAGCTCACCGAGTTCTACCAGCATCTCGGCCACGCCTTCGACAAGCCCTGGGCGACGCTGCACTGGCGCGCCGAGGGGACGCTCGAATTCACCGCCATGCTGTTCATCCCGACCATGCGGCCGTTCGAGCCGGTCGAGTCGGTGCGCGAAAGCCGGGTGCGGCTGCATGTGCGCCGGATGTTCATCACCGACGAGGCCGAGCTGCTGCCGCCCTGGCTGCGCTTCGTGCAGGGCATCGTCGACACCGAGGACCTGCCGCTCAACGTCTCGCGCGAGATGCTGCAGGCAACCCCGGTGCTGGCGCGGATCCGCAAGGCGGTGACCAACCGCGTGCTGACCGAGCTGCGCAGCAAGGCCAAGGATGCGGGGTCGTACGTCACCTTCTGGGAGGCGTTCGGCCCGGTGGTCAAGGAAGGGCTCTGGGAAGACGCCGAGCACCGCACCGAGCTGGCCGGCCTGGCGCGCTTCCGCTCCACCCATGAAGAGCAGCCGGCTGGCGACAATGACGCTGGCGACCAGGAAGCTGGCAACCAGGAAGCTGGCAACCAGGAGACTGGCAACCAGGAGACTGGCAACCAGGAGACTGGCGACCAGGCGACCGATGGCCCGGCAAGTGGCGCGGGGCGGGACGCCAAGGGCTGGACCTCGCTCGAGGCCTATGTGTCGCGCATGAAGCCCGGTCAGGAGGCGATCTACTACCTGAACGGCGACAGCATCGAGGCGCTGTCCGGCTCGGCGCAGCTCGAAGGCTTCCGGGCGCGCGGCCTCGAGGTGCTGCTGCTGGCCGATCCGGTCGACGCCTTCTGGCCGGAGCGGCTCGACAGCTTCGCCGACAAGAAGCTGCGCAGCGTGACGCAGGGCCAGTCCGATCTCTCCAAGTTCGCAGTCCTGGGCGCCTCTGCGGACGAAGCCGACGGGGCCGATGTGACGGCGCTGCTCGCGGCGCTGAAGGAGGTGCTCGGCGACGACATCAAGGAGGCGCGTGCCACCGACCGGCTGGTGCGCAGCCCGGTGGTGCTCGCCGCCTCCGATCTCGGTCCCGACCTGCAGATGCAGCGCCTGATGCGTCGCTCCGGGCAGCGCATGCCGCTCGCCGCCCCCGTGCTGGAGGTCAATCCGCGCCATGCGCTGATCCGCGCGCTGGCCGCGCGGCATGGGCGGGGCGAGCCGATCGAGGCGGCGGCGCGCACCCTGCTCGACCTGGCGCGGGTGCAGGACGGCGAACTGCCGGCCGACCCGGCCGGTTTCGCGCAGCGGGTGGGCGAGGCGCTGGCCGCGACCCTTTCGCTGCCGCAGCAGGACGTCTAGGCCAGTGCGGCTGCCCATCGATCCGGCGCGCGACGCGCTTGCCGTGATCGATGTGCAGCCGACCTTCATGGCCGGCGGCGCGCTGCCGGTGCCGGACGCCGCCGCGGTCGTCCCCCACGTCAATCGCCTGCTGGCCCGCTTCCCCGTCGCCTTCGCCACACAGGACTGGCACCCGCCCGGTCACGCCTCGTTCGCGTCGTCCCATGCCGGTGCCAGTCCGTACGACCTGGTCGCGATGCCGTATGGGCCGCAGATCTTGTGGCCTGATCACGCCGTGCAGGGTACCGCCGAGGCCGAGCTGCATCCGGAGCTGGACACGGCGCGGCTGCGCATGATCCTGCGCAAGGGCACCAACCCTGCGCTCGACAGCTACTCGGCGTTCCGTGAGAACGACCGTCGCACCGGCACCGGGCTCGAGGGCTGGCTGCGGGCCTTGGGCATCGAGCGGGTGTTCTTCTGTGGCCTGGCCACCGATTTCTGCGTCGCCTGGTCGGCGCGCGATGCTCTGTCGCTCGGCTTCAAGGCAGTGGTGCTCGAGGATGCCTGCCGTGGCATCGGGCTGCCGCTGGCCGAGGGCGGCGACACGATGACGCTCGAGCGGCAGCGTATCGACCAGGGCGGCGGCCTGATCGCGCGCAGCTACGACCTCGCCTGATCGCGCGCAGCAAAGAGCTTGCCCGGGCGGCCGGGCGACGGCTTGCCAGAGTGCGCGAAGTTCCATAAACAGGCGGCCCGCGCGGATGGGCGCGTAGCTCAGCGGTAGAGCATCGCCTTCACACGGCGGGGGTCACAGGTTCAATCCCTGTCGCGCCCACCATCCGCGGACCAATCCCGATCAACGCTGGCCCTGTCACCGCTGGCCCTGTCACCGCTTGCCCGATCAGCGCTGGCATCCAGAGCTGCCTGCAGCATGTAGGTGGCGGCGAGCTTGTCGACGAGTTCGGCGCGCCGCTTGCGGCTGACGTCGAAATCCGAGATCAGCATCCGGTTGACGGCACTCGAGCTCAGCCGCTCGTCCCAGGAAGCGGCCGGCAGGCCGGTGGCCCCGCTGAGCGCCAGCAGCCAGTCGCGCGCCGCCTGTGCCGCCGGCCCCATGCTCCCGTCGAGCGACAGCGGCAGGCCGCCGACCAGGCCAAAGGCCTGCTCCTGGCGGGCGATGCTCGTGATGGCGGCGGCAACCACGGAGAGCTTGCCGCGACGCAGGCTGCCGTAGGGCGAGGCGAGCATCAGCGACGGATCTGACAGGGCGAGCCCGATGGTCTTCGCACCGGGATCGAGGCCGATGAGCCGGCCGTTGCGCGGCACGAGGGCACGCAGGTCTCGCATGTTGTGGAGCGGCATGATCCGGGTTTATGGCTCGTCGGCCCGATGAAGTCACAATGGGAAGTCACAGTGGAAGGTGTTGGTCATGTCGCTTGACGTCGCGACCGTCCGCAGGATCGCCAGGCTCGCCCGGATCGGCGTGAGCGAGGAGGAGCTGGCGCGGCTCGGCGGTGAACTCGACGCCATCCTCGGCTGGGTTGAGCAGCTCGCCGAGGTCGACGTCGAGGGTGTCGCACCGATGGCCGGCGGCGGCGAGCAGGCCCTGCGCTGGCGGCCGGACGAGGTGACGGACGGGGGCGACGCCGAGCGCGTGCTGTCCGATGCGCCCGAGCGTGTCGGCCCCTACTACGCCGTGCCGAAGGTGGTGGAATGAGCCTCACGGATCTCACGGTCGCCGAGGCGCGCGACGGGCTCGCGCGGCGGACATTCAGCGCGCTGGAGCTGGCGCAGGCCCATCTCGAGGCCATCGAGGGCCTCAATCCGAGGCTGAACGCCTACCTGACGGTGACCGCCGAGCAGGCGCTCGACCAGGCGCGCGCGGCCGATGCCCGTCTCGGGCGGTCTGAGCCGGCGCCGCTCACCGGCATCCCGCTCGCGGTGAAGGATCTGTTCTGCACGGCGGGGGTGCGCACCACCGCGGCGAGCCGCATGCTCGAGCATTTCGTCCCGCCCTATGAAAGCACGGTCACCGCCAACCTGCTGCGCGACGGCGCGGTGTTCCTGGGCAAGACCAACCTCGACGAGTTCGCCATGGGCTCGTCGAACATGAATTCGGCATTCGGTCCGGTGGAGAGCCCCTGGCAGCGGCAAGGCGACAATGCCCGCCTGGTGCCGGGCGGCTCGTCGGGCGGGTCGGCGGCGGCGGTGGCCGCGCACCTGGCGCTCGGCGCCACCGGCACGGACACCGGCGGCTCGATCCGCCAGCCCGCCTCGTTCTGCGGCATCGTCGGCGTCAAGCCGACCTACGGGCGTTGCAGCCGCTGGGGGGTGGTCGCGTTCGCAAGCTCACTCGACCAGGCCGGGCCGTTCGCCCGCACGGTGCGCGACAGCGCCATCCTGCTGCGCTCGATGGCCGGCTTCGATCCGAAGGACAGCACGAGCGCCGACCGGCCGGTCGGCGCCTACGAGGCGGCGTGCGGCCGCAGCCTCAAGGGGCTGCGCATCGGCGTGCCGCGCGAATACCGCGCCGACGGCATGCCGGCCGAGATCGAGCGGCTCTGGCAGCAGGGGATCGCGTGGCTGCGCGAGGCGGGCTGCACGATCGTCGACGTCTCGCTGCCGCATACGAAATACGGGCTCGCCACCTACTACATCGTGGCACCGGCGGAATGTTCCTCCAACCTCGCCCGCTATGACGGCGTGCGCTTCGGCGAACGGCGCGGCGGCGGCAGCCTCGATGGGCTCTACGAGAACACGCGCGCCGCAGGGTTCGGCCCGGAGGTGCGCCGGCGGATCCTGATCGGCACCTACGTGCTGTCCGCCGGCTACTACGACGCCTACTATCTTCGCGCCCAGAAGGTGCGCAGCCTGATCCTGCGCGACTTCACGCAGGCGTTCGGCGTGGTCGATGCGTTGCTCACCCCTACCGCACCTTCCGCCGCCTTCGCGCAGGGCGAGAACATGGACGATCCGGTGAAGATGTATCTCAACGACGTCTTCACCGTGCCGGCCAGCATGGCCGGGGTGCCGGCCCTGTCGTTGCCGGCCGGGACCGACGGCCATGGCCTGCCGCTCGGGCTGCAGGTGATCGGCCGCCCGTTCGACGAGGAGACGATCTTCGCGGTGGGCAGCGCGCTGGAGCAGGCGGCCGGTTTTAGCGCGCGTCCGGCGCTGCGCGCGGGAGCGTCGTCATGAGCTACGTCATCGAAGGGCGCGACGGTCCCTGGGAGCTGGTGATCGGGCTCGAGGTTCATGCCCAGGTGATCAGCCAAGCCAAGCTGTTCTCCGGTGCCTCGGCCAGCTACGGGGGCGAGCCGAACAGCCAGGTGAGCCTGGTCGATGCCGCGTTTCCCGGCATGCTGCCGGTGATCAACGAGGAGTGCATCGCCCAGGCTGTTCGCACCGGCCTGGGGCTGGCGGCGCACGTCAACCTGACCAGCCGCTTCGACCGCAAGAACTATTTCTACGCCGATCTGCCGGCCGGCTATCAGATCAGCCAGTTCACCCACCCGATCGTCGGCGCCGGACGCATCGAGATCGAGCTGGCCGACGGCAGCGTGCGCGAGATCGGCATCACCCGGCTGCATCTGGAGCAGGATGCCGGCAAGTCCCTGCACGACCAGGATCCGGCACGCTCGCTCATCGACCTCAACCGCGCCGGCGTGGGCCTGATGGAGATCGTGAGCGAGCCCGACATGCGCACGCCCGAGGAGGCCGGCGCCTATCTGCGCAAGCTGCGCACGATCCTGCGCTATCTCGGCACCTGCGACGGCAACATGGAGGAAGGCTCCATGCGTGCCGACGTCAATGTCTCGGTGCGACGGCACGGCGAGCCGTTCCGGACACGGTGCGAGATCAAGAACGTCAACTCGGTGCGCTATGTCATGCAGGCGATCGAGATCGAGGCGCGCCGGCAGGTTGCGGTCTGGGAAGAAGGGGGCGTGGTCGATCAGGAGACCCGGCTGTTCGACCCCGCGCGCGGCGAGACGCGTTCGCTGCGCAGCAAGGAGGATGCCCACGACTACCGGTATTTCCCCGATCCCGACCTGCTGCCCCTGGTGCTCGACGAAGGATGGGTGGCGCGGCTGAAAGCGGCACTTCCCGAACTGCCGGACGCCAAGCGCGCCCGGTTCGTGAGCGAATACGGACTGCCACGCTATGATGCCGGCGTGCTGGTCGCCGAGCAGACCGTCGCCGGGTTCTTCGAGACCGTGGCGCGCGGACGCGACGCCCGGCTGGCCGCGAACTGGGTGACCGGCGACCTGTTCGCCGCCCTGAACCGCACCGGGCGTTCGGTCTCCGACAGCCCGGTGTCCGCCGCCTCGCTCGGCGAACTGCTCGACCTGATCGCAGATGGGACGATCAACGGCCGGATTGCCAAGGAGGTGTTCGAGGAGATGGTCGAGAGCGGCGAGGCGCCGGGCGGCATCGTCGAACGCAAGGGGCTGCGCCAGGTGACCGACCGCGGGCCGATCGAGGCTGCGGTCGAGTCGGTGCTGGCCGCCAACCCGGACAAGCTCGCCGAGTACCGGGGCGGCAAGGACAAGCTGTTCGGCTTCTTCGTGGGCCAGGTGATGAAGGCGATGGCGGGGAAGGGCAATCCGGCGCTGGTCAACGAGCTCCTCAGGGCGCGGCTGGCGCGGCCTGACTGAAGAGGACCAGGCTTGTGCCCAGGCCTGTCCGAGCCTGCCCGGCGCCGAAATCGGCCGGCGCAGAACGAATGGCGTTTGACCTCACCCTGGCCGCAGACTAGAAGCGGCCTGCAAACGCCGTGTAAAAACTGCGCTCCTCGGCGGAGGGGTGGCCGAGTGGCTGAAGGCGGCGGTTTGCTAAACCGTTATACGCTGTCAAGGCGTATCGTGGGTTCGAATCCCATCCCCTCCGCCAATTCTTCCCAGCAGACATCGAGCTTCGGAACGCCGGCGGCACGGCGCGCGTCCGGGCTGCGGCGTTCCGCGCGCGGCCAGCGCGTCCTGGCCCGAAGGTGTCCACCTCGCCGCCGGATGTCGCGGCTCGTGGCACCGGCTCCCCGTCAGGCAAGGCACCGCGGCCGACATATCATCTTGATCTATACTTGCGTGATAGTTCTGCATTGCTCGCGGGCGCGGGCCGGCGAAAACACTTCCTTTAGCTACTTTGGGCCGCGTGTTGTGCCGTGGTGTCTAACTGGGCGTCAGCCACGCCGGCGAGCCGCGGTCCCTCAACCCAGCGCAACCGCTTGCCGGCCATGACCCGCTTGGAAGGGGAGGCGAAGCCCGCTCGCAGCAGGCAACCCTAAGGGTGTGGTTTAACTCTTGTTTTACGAGTTTGCCTCATCCTGACGTTGATGTCACACGCCCGCGATGTGGCAGGCCTGCAGAACGGCGCAGGTTGAAGCTCTGAAAGATTTTCTCCATCTTCATCACGATATCGTCACTTTTATGGACAAGTCGCATTGTAGTAAAAATGGGACCGAAATAAGGATCCTGGTGACACGCGGCCTTGGAACCTTTTCGTGCCCCGGAGGCAGCAAACATAATAAGATGATGCCCGCATCACTGAATGACGCCGCCTGTTAACTGTTACTGACTGTATCAACACAACTACAAGAACATCCTGTCGTCTGGTGGGGCGCTGAGGTCATGGGGCAGATCCAAGTCATACATGAGTCGCAGATGCAGGCCTCGGAATCGGTTCCGCTGGTCTCGATCGGTCTGCCGGTTTTCAACGGCGCGGCCTATGTTGCCGAAGCGATCGAGTCTGTCCTGTCGCAGACGATGGGTGATCTTGAGCTCATCATTTGCGACAATTGCTCGACCGATGAGACGCAGTCGATCTGCGAGAGCTATGCCAAGCTCGACGGCCGGGTTCGTTATCACCGCAACCTGCGCAATCTCGGGGCCGGGCCGAACTACGATCTCTGCTTTCACCTTGCGCGTGGCACCTACTTCAAGTGGGCCGCGCACGATGACAAGCTGGCGCCGAACTATCTTGAGCTGGCGACGCGAGCGCTGGATGGCCGCCCGGATGCGGTGCTCTGCACGGTCGGGATCCGCGAGATCGATGCGACTGGTGACACGTTGCGCGTGTTCGCCAACCAGTTTGCCCGCGCCGGCTCGGAGTCGATGGCTCGCCGCTTCGGCTGCCTGATCCACACCAGGCACCAGTGCGAGGATTTCTTCGGCCTGTACCGGCGCGAGGCACTGATCGGCTCCGGGCTCCATGACAATTACAGCGGTTCCGATCGCGTGCTGCTGGCCGAGATGGCGTTGCGCGGGCCGTGGGTCAGCGTGCCCGAGCCGCTGTTCCTGCATCGTGAGCACGACAAGCGGTACACGCGTGCCGTTCTCCTGGTCGATGCCAAGCAGGCAGCGCTTTGGCAGGACACGAGTGGCCCAGCCAAGCAGCGCAACACGATGTTCCACTGGAGCATCTACCGACGCTATTGGCGGCTGGTCGGCAAGACCGCGCGCTCGCCGGGTGAGCGGGCGTCCTGCTACACCCAGCTTCTGCTCTGGTGGCTGACCGATGGCCACGGCAGCGATGTCGCACGCGATATCGTACGCACCGTCAGCCCGCGCCTGTTCGAGCGTGTCCGCCGGGTGAAGCGGGCGGTGATTGGTGCCAGTCGCCGGGTCAGGCCTGGGAGCCTGCCCGCGACCGCTGGCGCACCAGCCCAACCAGTTGACGGATGAGGTCCTTCGGCAGGACCAGGAGAAGCACGCCAGGGTAGGTGAGGGCGCCGGCGAGTACCTCGACCGTCAAGGCTGCGACGGGGACGATGTGCGCAGCATGCAGGCTCCGCGCTATGAGCAGGGTGACGCCGGCCATGGCAAGCACCGCCAGGAGTGGCGCGCGGGCCACATCCAGCACAATCCTCGTGGTGCCCGGGATGTAGGGCCGGACGAAAGCCATTACCAAGGGGCTGGAGGCGTACGTCACCGCGAGGTTCGCCCAGGCGATCGCAACCAGCCCGCCAAGGCGAGCCGCTACGAGGCTGCACACGAGGCGCATGATCATGATGATGACGCTATACCGAACCGGGATGTCGGGCCGGCCGCGCGCATTGATCGCGGCGGTCAGGACATAGTTCGACGAATGGGCCACCCCAGACAACGAGATGATCGCCAGCAACGGCCCGGCCGCCGCCCATTTGGCGTTCAGCAGCGTGCCGATCACGTCCTGGCTGGTCACCGCCAGGCCGGTGAAGATCGGCATCGCCACGATGGCAACGCCGCGCATGTAGTCCCGCAGCGTTGCCTCGAAGGCGTCCGGGTCGGACTGCCTGGCCGCCAGGACAGGAAAGGCGACCCGGCCGACCACGCCGGAAAACCCGTTGATCAGTGCGCTGCTGATCCGCTCGGCCGTCGAGTAGATGCCGACCGCCACGGCGCCAAGGAACAGGCTTGCCGAGAAGCGGTCGATCTGCATCACGACGAAGCCGAGCAGCTGGTTGCTGACCCGGTGCCGGCCGAAGCCGATGATCGCCGCGGCCGCTTCGCGGCGGACGCGCAGACCCGGCCAGATGCCGCTGACCGGCATGACGAGTGCCGCCTCGATGATACGGGCGGTCAGGTAGTATCCAACCAGGCTGTCGGCGCCGAAGCCGCGCCTGGCCAGCACCACGGCGAGTGCGAAGCCGAGCAGCTGCGAGACGACGGTGCGGATGGCCAGGATGCGGAACTGCAGCTCGCGCTGCAGGATACCGTGGTAAGTGGCGGTGATGGCGACGAAGGGCAGGCAGATCGCCAGCAACGGCAGGACGTGCCGCAGGGCGGGGGCGTGGAACAGGTAGGCCAGCGGATGGGCCGCTGCGACCAGCAGCAGGGACGCGGCAAGGCCGAGGCCGAGCAGCAGCCAGAAGGTCGTGTCGATGTAGTCGGCGTTGATGGTTTCGCGCTGGATCAGCGCGTCGGAAAATCCGTCGAGCAGCAGGGTCATCATCAGCGTCATGGCAAGGAGCGCCATGGTCATGACGCCGATCGCGGCGGGACCGACGATATTGCCGACCACGATGAAGACCAGCAGCGCAGTGACTTGCTGCGTCCAGTAATCGACGGCCGACCAACCGGCGCTGCCCAAGGCACTCGAGCGTTTCATTTGCCTTCCGCGATCCTAACTCTTCGTCCTACATGCAGGAGACCGCATGGCGCCGCAAGCGGGCTGCCCTCGGCGCGGCGCAGGCTAGCACGCGCGAGTTTTCTTGTGGCCCCACATAATTTCGTTTATGTATCGATTACGGCGGCGGGCGCAGATCGAGACCCAGGTCCGACAGTCCAAGGAAAGCAGACGCAGCATGAAAGTAGCCATCCTCGCCGGGGGCAAGGGCACCCGGATCGTCGAAGAGACGGAGATCAGGCCCAAGCCTATGGTCGAGATCGGTGGGATGCCGATCATCTGGCACATCATGCGCCATTACGCGCAATACGGGCACAAGGACTTCACCATAGCACTCGGCTACAAGGGGCAGTACATCAAGGATTACATCCTGAAATACAGCTCGCTCCATTCCGACCTGCACGTGAACCTGCGTACCGGCGAGGTGACCCGGCAGAACGGGTTGGCGCCGGACTGGAACGTCAACCTGGTCGATACCGGACTGGAAACCCAGACCGGCGGGCGCATCAAGCGCCTGGCTTCGCATGTCGGCGACGGGACCTTCATGCTGACCTGGGGTGACGGCGTATCCGACGTCGATCTCGACAAGCTGCTGGCCTTCCACCGCGCGCACGGCAAGCTCGCCACGATCACCGCGGTCCGGCCGCCGGCGCGTTATGGCCATCTGGATTTCGACGGCGACCGCGTCTGCGACTTCAACGAGAAGCCCATGGCAGCGGAAGGCTGGATCAACGGCGCCTTCTTCGTGCTCGAACCCCAGATCTTTGAGTATATCGACGACGACACCACCCAGTGGGAGCGTGAGCCCCTGCAGCGCCTGGCGCAGGACGGGCAGCTGATGGCCTATAAGCACGATGCCTTCTGGCAGTGCATGGATACCCTGCGCGACAAGTACCTGCTCGAGGCCCTTTGGCAGTCGGGCAAGGCGCCTTGGAAGACCTGGGCCGAGCCCTAAACCCGTCTCACATCAGGCCAGGAAGGTCTTCGTCGGATGAAAGTTCTCGTCACCGGCCATCGCGGCTATATCGGCTGCGCGCTTGTGCCACTCCTGCAGCAGGCCGGACACGACGTCGTCGGTCTGGACAGTGATCTCTACCGCCGTTGCACGTTCTCGGGCGTGATGGCCGACGTGCGGTGCATCGAGCGCGACGTCCGCGACGTGACGCCGGCGGATCTCGAAGGCGGCTTCGACGCGGTGCTGCACCTCGCCGGATTGTCGAACGATCCGCTCGGCAATCTCGATCCGGAGCTCACCATCCAGATCAACCACGAGGCAACCGTGCACCTCGCGCGCCTGGCGCGCGAGGCCGGCATTGCGCGCTTCGTGTTCTCGTCCTCCTGCAGCCTGTATGGGGCGGCGGGCGATAATTTCGTCGACGAGACCGCCTCGGCCAATCCGGTCACGCCCTATGGTGCGGCCAAGATCATGTCGGAGGAGGCGCTCACCGAACTCGCCACCGACGAGTTCAGCCCGACCTTCCTGCGCAATGCCACCGCCTACGGCTTCTCGCAGCGCGTGCGCTTCGACCTGGTGGTCAACAACCTGACCGCCTGGGCGCTGACCACCGGCCGCGTGCTGATGAAGAGCGACGGCACACCGTGGCGGCCGATCGTCCATATCGAGGACATCTCGCGCGCCTTCATCGCGGTCATGGAAGCGCCACGCGACGTGGTGCATCTGCAGGCCTTCAATGTCGGCCGCAACGAGGAGAACTACCGCATCAGCGAGATCGCCGATGCGGTGGCCGAGCTGGTGCCGGGCTGCCGGATCGATTTCGAGGAGGGTGCCGGTCCGGACACGCGCTGCTACCGCGTCGATTGCAGCAAGATCGCCCGGATGGTGCCGGCCTTCCGGCCGCAATGGACGGTGCGTCAGGGCATCGTGCAGCTGCGCGACGCCTATATCGCCGCCGGCCTGAAGCAGGAATGGTTCGAGGGGCCGCGTTTCAGCCGAATCGCCCATCTGCGTTCGCTGCTGTCAGCCTCCGAGCTGGACGGGAAGCTGCGCTGGGTGCCGGCCGGCGCCAAGAGCGAGATGGTGAGCGCATGATCACCAAGATCGAGCGCTGCCTCTCCTGCGGCGGCGCGCACCTGCGCGACATCATGTCGTTCGGCGACACGGCGCTCGCCGATCGGCTGATGACCCGCGAGCAGCTCGAGCAGCCGGAGCCGATGGCGCCGCTGGACCTCGGCTTCTGTCCAGACTGCTCGCTGGTCCAGATCCGGCATACGGTCGACCCGACCGTACTGTTCTGCAACGACTATCCCTACTTCTCCTCGGTCTCGCCGATGCTGATGCGTCATTTCGGCGGCAGTGCCGAGGCGATCATCGCCCGTCGCAAGCTCGGCCCCGAGAGCCTGGTCATCGAGGCAGCCAGCAACGACGGCTACATGCTGAAGACGTTCGTCGGCGCCGGAATCAAGGTGCTCGGCATCGATCCGGCGGATGGCCCGGCGGCGGCGGCGGTGAAGGCCGGCGTGCCCACCATGAACACGTTCTTCAGCCTGGAGCTGGCGCGCAAGCTGGCCACCGAGCAGGGGCTGGCCGCGGACGTGTTCCTCGCCAACAACGTGCTGGCGCACGTGCCTGATCTCAACGAGTTCGTCGCCGGCATCCGCACGCTGCTCAAGTCCGACGGCGTGGCGGTCATCGAATGCCCATACCTGGTCGATCTCATCGACCACAATGAGTTCGACACGATCTACCATCAGCATCTCTGCTATTTCTCGGTCGCTGCCCTCGACAAGCTGTTCCGGCGCAACGGCCTGTTCCTCAACGATGTGCAACGCGTGGCGATCCACGGCGGATCGCTGCGGCTGTTCGTCGAACCGCGCGAGCAGGTGGGCGAAGCGGTCAGCGGCCTGCTGGCCGAGGAGCGTCGCCTGGGTGTTGACGGCTTCGCCTATTACGAGCAGTTCGCTGACAAGGTACGCGGCCTGCGCGACAAGCTGACCGCGATCCTTGCCGACATCAAGTCGCACGGCAAGCGCATCGTCGGCTACGGCGCCGCCGCCAAGGCCAACACGCTCATGGCCTATTGCGGGATCGGCGCGGGGCAGCTCGAGTACCTGGTCGATCTCAACCCGAACAAGCAGGGGCGGTTCTACAGCGGCAACCACCTGCCGATCCTCGCACCCAGCGTGCTGCGCGAGGATCCGCCGGACTATCTGCTGATCCTGGCCTGGAACTTCGCCAGCGAGATCATGCAGCAGCAATCCGCCTTCCGCGAAGCGGGCGGCAAGTTCATCATCCCGGTCCCAGAACCGGTCGTCATCTGAGCGAGTTCGAGCGATCGTCATGAGCCCTACGACCTGTCCATGCTGCGGCGGCCCCGCCGGCGACCCTTTCTATCGCGTGCCGAGCGTGCCGGTGCACAGCGTGACCGTCCTGCGTACGCCCGAGGCGGCGCGGGCGATCACCCGCGGCGAAATCGCGCTTGCGCTGTGCGAGCAGTGCGGCTTCGTGTTCAACGCGGCCTTTGACGGCGGGAAGCAGGATTATTTCCACGACTACGTCTCCACCCAGGCGGCGTCGGGGGTGTTCAACAGTTTCCACCGCAAGCTGGCGCAGGACCTGATCGACCGCCACCGCCTGCACGGGCGCGACGTGGTCGAGATCGGCTGCGGCCAGGGTGAGTTCCTCGAACTGCTTTGCGAACTCGGCGACAATCGCGGCACCGGATTCGATCCGGCCTACGATCCCGGCCGGGCACTTTCGCCCGGCCTCAAGATCATCAAGGATGTCTACTCGTCACGGCACGCCGAGGCAGCCGGCGATTTCATCGCCTGCAAGATGACGCTCGAGCACATCATCGATGTCGGCGAGTTCGTCTCGGGGGTGCGGGGTGCTGCCGGCGACGATCCGGACCGGATCGTCTTCTTCCAGGTGCCGGATGCGGGTCATGTGCTTGCCGAGAACGGGTTCTGGGACGTCTATTACGAGCACTGCTCGTACTTCTTCCCCAGCACGCTGGGCTACCTGTTCGCCCGCTCCGGCTTCCGCGTGACAAAGCTTCGCAGCGACTATGACGGGCAGTATCTCATGGTCGAGGGCCATCCGGCGCCGCCGGTCGCGATGGTGCCGCCGCCTTCGGATCTGGCGCACACGATCGCCGAGGTGCGGCGCTTCGCGCGCGAAATCCCGGAGGTGCTGGAGGGATGGCGCTCCGAGCTTGCCCGGCACAAGGCGGCGGGCAAGCGCACCGTCCTGTGGGGCGGCGGCTCCAAGGCGGTGGCCTTCCTGACCACGCTCGGCATCACCGACGAGATCGAGGCGGCGGTCGACATCAATGCGGAGAAGCACGGCAGCTTCCTCGCCGTCACCGCCCACCCGGTGATCGGACCGGAAGCGCTGCGCGGTCAGCCGATCGACCATGTCATCGTCATGAACCCGATCTATTGCGACGAAATCGGGCGTAAGCTTGCGGAACTTGGCTGCGAGGCGGAACTGGTCCCGGTGACCAAGGCCTTCGCCCGCGAAGCCGCTTAGGCAGGAGTTTCCGGTCATGAATGTCGATGTCGCTCCCCCCGATACCGCACCCCTCGACGGCTTCGACAGCGCCGTCGGGCGGATGATCCCGATCAACCGCCTGATGGCGGAAAAGGACCGGTTCCGGTCAGAGTTCAGGGCCGGAAAGCCTTTCCCGAACGTGGTGATCGACAATTTCTTCGATCCCGCCGTGCTGGACCGCATCTCGCAGGATTTCCCCAGCGCCAGCGGCCGCGACTGGATCAAGTACGACACGGAAAACGAGATCAAGCAGACCTCGCGCGGCATCGCCGATCTGTCTGCCTTCACGCAAACCTTCTTCATGCAGATCTGCGCCGAGCCGATGATGCAGTTCCTGCGCGAGGTGACCGGACATGCCGATCTCGTGCCGGATCCCTTGTTCCATGGCGGCGGCCTGCACGAAACCTTCCGCGGCGGCTGGCTCAACGTGCATGTCGACTGGACGCAGCATCCGGTGCTGCCGCTGGCGCGGCGGCTCAACCTGATCATCTATCTCAACCATGACTGGGATCCGGCCTGGGGCGGCGGGCTTGATCTCGTCGATCACGTCACCAAGAAGGCCGGCACCACCGTGCCGCCGATCTTCAACCGCGCCGTGATCTTCGAGACCAACGACCAGACGCTGCACGGCTTTCCCGAGGCGATCACCTGTCCACCGGACCGCTCGCGCCAGTCGATCTCGTTGTTCTACTGGAGCCCGGATCCGGAGGCGGTGAAGAAGGCCAGCTTCATCACCTTCCTGCCGGGCAAGAAGCACACGCGTCTCAAGGCGCTGGCGCGCTCCTTCGTGCCGCCGATCGCCTACACGGCTCGTGACAAGGCGGTGACCTTGGTGCGCGCTAGGCTGCGGCGCAAGTCGGGCTGAACTCGTCGCTTCCGGCAGATCTTCGCGCAGGATGAAAACCATGTCTCGCCAGAATTTCATCCGCGCGACCGGTCTGGTCGTGCTGCTCGCCCTGTTGCTTCAGGTCGGACTGTTCGCGGGTGGGCTGTACCGGCTGACCTCCGATGAAAGTGCGCGCATCCTGACGGCATGGCACATGACGTGGGCCAATGCTCTCGAGCCGTTCCTGTGGCCGCCCTTCTACAAGCTGTTCGTCGGCGGGGCGATGAAGCTGTTCCCGAGCATCTTCTTCACGCCTCGGGTGCTGGTCTGTCTTGCCGGCTTGCTCGCGCTGCTCGCCATCGGCCGGCTGGCCTATGCCCTGTTCCAGGATCGTCTGGTCAGCCTCGTCGCCATGGTGCTCGGCCTGCTCGCCCCACAGCGGCTGTTGTTCAGCGTCGTGCCCCTGTCGGACATCTACTACTTCCTGTTCATCACCGCCGCGGCCGCCTTCGTGGTCGAGTGGCTGCGGTCGGGCCGGACGGGAAGGCTGTACCTGGGCTGCCTGTGTGTCCTGCTCGCCGAGACCGTCCGCTTCGAGTCCGGGCTGTTCGCAGCCTTCATCGAACTGCTGCTGCTGCATCGTCTGGCGATCCGGCGCACCCTGCCGATCGGCGCCTTCCTCGTCGCCTCGGTGATCCTGTTCATCTTTCCGCCACTCTGGGCGCTTGATTCGCTTGTCTGGTACGGATCGCTGAAGAACCTCAACGTCGCGGCCCAGCAGTTCATCGGCGAGTTCGGCCACAACCTCGCCTACGCGATCAAGTGGTCGCCGCTTCGCTTCTTCATCCAGGACATGATCTGGAACCCGCTCACCATCGCCGGTATCGGCGCGCTGCTGCTGCTTTCGCGCCGCGACACCGTGGTGCGCGACTGGGGGCTGGTGTTTGCCGTGCCGCTGATCGTGTTCAGCGTCTACACCACCGCCACGTTCAGCATCCCGACCGCAGCCACCTGGCGGACGAGCGGTGTCTGGTCGCTCATGATCCTGCCGTTCGATGCCTATGTCGCGGTGCGCATCGGACATTGGCTGGCCGGTCGCGCCCACCTGCCGCGTGCTGCACTCGCGGGCTTGCTGCTGCTGGCCATCCTGCCGATGGGCGTCCGCAGCCTGTGGTACATGGATGACGGTCTGCACAACAACGAGACAGGCCGGCTGCACCAGGAACGCGCGCTCGATGTCATGCTCAACAGCCGCCTGGCCGCACTGCCCGGCGCGCGGGCGCTGATCGACAGCTCGACCAACCTCGACTACATGGACGTCCTGGCGTTTTCGCGCTTCCCGGACCGGCTGATCCTGACCGGCGATGCGGATCCGGTGCTGATCGGGTTCTATGAACCGATGCAGCAGGCCTATGCGGACAAGCCGGGCATCTCCGGCATGCTGCGCGACCATTTCGGCCTGGCTCACGGCGGCGATGCCAGGGCGCTGGCCGCGCGTGACGTGCGCTTCATCGTCGTGCGCAATCCTGCCTTCGTCAGCGCGCTGCAGGCCAATCCTCGTATGGTCACCCTGGGACACGTCAATGACTGGACGCTGTTCTCGGTCGGCCGCGTGGGCAACATGACAGGGGCTGCTGCCCGGCCGCTCGTTACGGCGGCGCACGCGGGCTGACCATGCCAGCCGAGGACAGCGTTTGACGGTGCCGGCTGACCAGCGGCTCGCGGCGCGGCCCGCGCTGGCCGCTCTGCTGCAAGCCAGGCGGCGTGAGGCGCCGTCCTGGCACGCCGATCCACTCCTGCGCTGGATGTGCTGGGTGGCAGGCGGTCTGCTGCTAATGTTCGCCGCCGGCTATGGCCTCGACCATCCGCTTGCGCGCTACGTTCACACGCACCCCGGCTTTCCACGCAACGCCCGCCGGGTCGTGCATATCCCCGAGATGGTGGTGGCCGCTGCGGTCGCGACCGTCGTGGCGCTCGGCGCCTATGGCGGCTTCGTCGGACGGGTGAGGGGAGTGTGGCGCGACGTGCTGCTGGCATCGGTCAGCCTGTGCATCGCGCTGACCCTCACCTCCGTCCTGAAGGTCTGGTTCGGTCGGATCCCGCCGGCCCGGTGGTACTCGGCGCAGTGGCACAATTTCTTCGCCTATCTCGATGGCTCCTTTCCCTCCGGCCACATGACGGCGATGAGTTCGGTCGCACCCTTTCTCTGGCACCGGTCGCGCTGGCTCATGCTGCTGCTCGTGCTTGCCGGACTTGCCGCCTGCTACGGCCTGGTCACGCAGCAGGCGCACTTCGCCTCCGACCTGATCGGCGGCACCCTGGTCGGCGGCTCGGTGGGATACGCCGTGCGCCTCGGCAGTGAGCACGGCTGAACCGATGGAGTCGATTGATACGGTCGTCATCGGTGCTGGCGTGGTCGGGCTTGCCGCGGCGCGCGCCTATGCCCGCGCAGGGCATGAGACGCTGGTCATCGAGCGCGCCTCTGCGATCGGCACCGGGACCTCGTCGCGCAACAGCGAGGTCATCCATGCCGGACTCTACTATCCGGCAGGATCGGCGAAGGCGCGCTTGTGCGTCAACGGCCGGGAGCAGCTCTACGAGTTTGCCGCATCCCACCAGGTGGGCCACCGCCGCTGCGGCAAGCTGCTCGTGGCCTGCGACGAGGCCGACGGGCTGGCCCTCGAGCGGATCGCCGGGCATGCGGCTGCCGCCGGGGTCGGCGATCTGCGCATGCTTTCGGCGGCACAGGTGCTTGCGCTGGAGCCGGCCGTGCGCTGCCAGCGTGCTCTGCTCTCGCCCTCGACGGGGATCATCGACAGTCACGGGCTCATGCTCGCCCTGCTCGGCGATTTCACCGACGCCGGCGGCATGCTGGCCTACGCAGCACCCCTTGAAGCCTGGCATCGGCAACCGGACGGGCTGGTGCTCGAGGTTGGCGGCCGCGAGCCGATGCGCCTCAAGGCGCGGCGCGTGGTCAATGCGGCCGGACATGATGCGCCGCGCCTGCTTGCCCGCCTCGAAGGCTACCCGGCCGAACTCCGTATCGCGCAGTTCTTCGCCAAGGGCAGCTATTTCTCCCTCTCCGGCCGGCCGCCATTCTCGCGGCTGGTGTACCCGGCACCGGGTGCGGCCAGTCTTGGTGTGCATGCCACGCTGGATCTGGCCGGCCGCACGCGGTTCGGCCCTGACATAGAATGGGTCGAGGACGAGACGGATCTTGATGTCGATCCGGCGCGGGCAGACAGCTTCTACGCCGCCATTCGCCGCTACTGGCCGGAGTTGCCGGACGATTCCCTGATCGCCGACTATGCCGGGATCCGTCCAAAAATTCATCCGCCCGGCACGCCCATGCCAGACTTTTGCATTGATCTCCCTGACCGACACGGTATCGAGGGTTTGGTCAATCTGCTGGGTATCGAGAGCCCCGGCCTGACGGCCAGTCTGGCGCTCGCGGACGAACTGGTCGCAGCGTTGTAGCCGCGCGGGGTCCCTCCCGGCAGCAGCATCGGGAAGGATCCGCGTCTGCCATGAGCATGTCCTGGCGTACGTCCGCCCCGACACGGCTGACAGGCCTGGCCTCGATCCTGCGGTCGTCGAGGCTGAGCAAGATCTTGCGGCCGGCCGCGCTCGCGCTGGTCCTGCTGCTGCCGTTCACGGCGACCAGCGTGCTGCCACTGCTCGATTACCCGAACCACCTGGCACGCATGGCGATCGAGACGGCAGATGGGCGCGATCCGGCCCTGGCGGCGATGTACTCGCTGCATTGGGCCTTCTTTCCAAACCTCGCGATGGATCTCGTGGTGCCGGCGCTGGCCCGTGTGCTGCCGCTGTCCTGGGCGGCGAGCCTGTTCGCCGCGAGCGCGGTCCTGCTGTCTGTGTCGGGCTGCATTGCCCTGCACCGCGCCTGGTTCGGTGGGCGGTCCTGGTGGCCGTATGCGAGCGCGCTGACCGGTTTCGGTTTCGTGCTCACCAACGGCTTCCTCAACTATCTCTTCGGCCTGGGTGTGGCGCTCTGGTCGGCTGCAATCTGGATCCGACTGTCGGGACGGGCTTTCGCGCTGCGTGCCGGCTTTGCCATTGCCTGCGGGCTGGTCTGTCTGCTGTGCCACATCTTCGCCTTCGCTCTGCTCGGGTTGCTGCTGGCGAGCCTTGAACTCGTGCCCCGGCGAGGATCCGTGCGTCCGCGCCCAGGTGGCGCCGTGCTGGTGCTGGCTGCGGTTGCCCTGCCGTTCCTGGTCTACAAGCTGCTCGGGCCCGCCAACACGTACTCGAGTGCAGGGCAGGGGCGATTGTTCCTGCAGCAACTCCTGGCGCATGGCCTGCTGGCCGAGCCGCGCATGCGACTGCTGTGGCTGGTCGGCACGGTCTCCTCGCCCGCAGCACCGCTGTCGCCGTTCTCGCTGGCCTTGCTGTGCGGGGTTCCGGCGGCGGCCCTGTTGCGCCGCAGCCTGGGTGCGGCGCGTCCGATCCTGGCGGCGGCCGTCTGCCTGTTGATCGGCTACCTCCTGCTGCCCTCGACGGTTGTCGACAACGGCATGGTATATCCACGCCTGGCATTGCCCTTCGTACTGCTGGTTGTGGCCGGCCTCAATCCGCAACTCGGACCGGTCGGCGCGCCCACGTCAGGTGCCGTGCTCGCGCTGCTGCTGCTGGGTCACGCAGCGGGTACGGTCCGGATCTGGCGGCACCAGGAGCCGCTGCTGCGCGACATACGCCACGTCATCGCACCGATCCCCCCCTGTGCGCGCGTCCTGGCGGTCCGCGACGGCGGCCAGGCCTGGATGGTGGATGCCGACGAACCGCCCGTCGACCGGGTCTTCTACAACGGCATCGTCTACGCCAACCTGCCGGCCATCCTGACCGTCGATCGTCATGCGTTCTGGCCGATGGTGTTTGCCGAGAGCGGCAAGCAGCCACTCGTGGTCCGCGCGCCGTTCCGCAGCATGCAGCAGGATGACGGTTACCTGCCGCTGTCGCGCCAGCTGACGCTCGAACCTTCGGAGAACCGGCGCGTTCCAGGCAGCAATCGCTGGCCCGCGCAACTCAGCGATTGGCGTCATCGTTACGATTATGTGCTGGTCCTGCATCGCCGCCCCGGCACCACACGGCCCTTGGAACTACGCCTGGTCAGGGCCCACGGCTTTGCTGCTTTGTATCGTGTAACATCGGCTGCGAAACAACCATCGTGCGAGATCGCGAAGAAGTAATCTCGTCAAGGTTGCGGATCAGTGTCGTTTCTCTTACAACTAGTTCTAGAATGAGGCCACGAGGTCCGTCGTGCCATCGATTAAACTCGACGCTGTGTCGCCTCTGGGCCGCGTTGTCGCCGGCTTCCGCCGCCCGAGGAACCCTGGCAGGCCATCCTGGCTGTTTGTGCCGCGCTCTCGGGTCATCGCTGACCTCGTGTTCGGCCAAGCGAAAGCCAGGCCCGGCGCGCAGGCTCGATCCCGCCATGTCGCCTTCCTCGCGGCGCTGTTCGGGATGCTGGCCGCGGTGCTGGTCGCCCCCTACGTCATGGTACGGTCGGACGCTTTGTATTGCCGGCACAGCCGTGTCTTCTGGAACCCGGTCGAGTGCTACAAGTTCGGCCTGCACAACAACAAGGCCGAGGTCGCCCTGGTCGGCGATTCCTCGCTGGTGTTCGGTATCCAGCCGAGGCTGGTGGAACGGCAGACCCACGTTTCCTCGATCAATCTCGGCCTGTCGGCGGGTGGATTGGTCCCGTTCCCCAAGCTGCTGTTGGACCATTATCTAAAGCGCAACCAATTGCCGCGCATGATCGTGCTTTACGTCAGTCCCTGGACGATGGTGCGCAACAACCCCGACATGCCGCATCTGTGGAACGATGGAGCCCGCGTTGCGCTGCGTGACGGCAACCTTGCCGAGGATGCCTCGATCTTTCTCAGTGATCCGCGCCGGCTGATCCAGTTCCCGATGATCGTGCTCCAGCAGGGCCTGTCGCAGTTCAGCCTGTCCGGGGCCTGGTGGAACGTAGCGAGCAGCGAGATGGAGCAGGACGAGGGCTGGTTCGCGTTGCATCGCCCGGGCCGGCCGCGTTCGGTCCAGCATCCGGGCCGTCGTCAGATGTTGACCGATTCGTGCCACCTGCGCGCCAAGCCGCTCAGCCAACCCGATCGCGTGGCGCTGGAGCGGTTCCGGGCCACCTACCAGCATGACGGGATGCGGGTGCTGATCTACGTCGCGCCGGTTCCGGCCTGCGATCCGAGTTATCCGGGGATCGTAAGCGCGTATCGTGGCATCGCCGACAATCGTCCGCAGACCCTGCCGGGACATTACTTCGTCGATGATGGCTGGCGGGTTCACCTCGACACGGCAGGGTCCGTGCAGGCCAGCCGTCAGTTCGCTGCCTTCCTCGGCAGCCATATCGGTCCGCGGCGCGTCGGGCCACCTTCGGCACTCGTCCGACGCGTGGCGTACAACTGATCCGGGCCGCTTGTTCCGGGGAACGACTTTCGTCCGTCAGAATTCCAGCCTGTCGGCCAGGACCCCCGGTCCGATGCCGAAAGCTGCGCGCGGTGCGGTGCTGATCGCAGGAGGCGTATATGCTGTTCAACTCCTACGAGTTCATCTTCGCCTTCCTGCCCTGCTCGCTGCTCGGCTTCTATCTCGCCGCCGCGATCGGTCGTCGGGCCGCGGCAGGCTGGCTGGTGGCGTGCTCCATCTTCTTCTACGGCTGGTGGAACGAGGGCTTCGTCCTGCTGCTGCTCGGCTCAATGACGTTCAATTACGGCCTCAGCCGCCTGATCGAGGCGGGCGGCGAGGCGCGGCCACGGCTGCAGCGCGGCTTGCTCGGTGCGGGGATCGGCGCCGACCTGCTGTTGCTGTTCTTCTATAAATACCTGTTCACGCTGCTGTCCTTCCTTGGACTTCGCGGCCTCCTGCCGCAGGGTCTGGCAAGCGGGATCATATTGCCGCTTGGCATCTCCTTCTTCACCTTCACTCAAATCGGCTACCTGGTCGACACGGCGGCCGGATTGGTCAAGCGCCACCATCCGCTCGACTACATGCTGTTCGTCACCTTCTTTCCCCACCTGATCGCCGGACCCATCCTGCACAACGGGGAGATGATCCCGCAATTCGCCAACCCCGCGACCTACCGCTTCCGGGTCGAGAACCTGTCGGTGGGGATGAGCATCTTCGTCATCGGGCTGTGCAAGAAGGTGGTGATCGCCGATCCGCTCGGCGAGATCGCCGATCCCGGCTTTGCCCATATCCATTCGCTGACTGTGTTCGGCGCATGGCAGGCGGTGCTGGGCTACTCGTTGCAGCTCTATTTCGACTTCTCCGGCTATTCGGACATGGCGATCGGTGCTGCGCGCATGTTCGGGATCGTCTTCCCGCTGAATTTCAACTCGCCCTACAAGAGCCACTGCATCATCGATTTCTGGCAGCGCTGGCACATCACCCTGACCCGCTACCTGAACCTCTATGTCTACAATCCGCTGGCAATCTGGGTGACACGCCGGCGCATGAGCCGCAAGCTGGGCGCCTCGCGGCGCGACATGCGCACCGCCGGCGGTTTCGCCAGCATGATCATCTTCCCGACCACGGTGACGATCGTGCTGGCCGGAATCTGGCACGGAGCCGGTTTCCAGTTTCTCATCTTCGGCGCCCTGCACGCATTCTACCTTAGCGTCAATCATGCCTGGCGCGTGTTCCGGCCAAGAAAGGCGCAGCGCTCGCCACACCAGTCGGCGGCGGGGCCCGGATGGGGCACCCTCCTCGGTTGCATCTCGCTGACCTATGCGGCGGTGCTGGTCGGGCAGATCTTCTTCCGTGCCAGCTCGGCGCCGGCTGCGGTGGCAATCCTCGGCCGCATGGTCGGGATGCATGCGACGATCGGGCAGGTACTCGTTCCCGGCTACCTGCTTGGCCATCTCGGCGGACTTGGCAACCGGCTGGTCCACGCCGGTCTGGTCACGTCCAGCCCCGATGCGGTCGAGATGAAGGCGTGGATGCGGATCCTGATCGGCTACGTGCTTGTCTGGAGCGCGCCCAACACCCAGCAGCTGATGAGCAGCTTCGGGCCGGCGCTCGATGCCGTGCGGCCCCGGACACATGCTCGCCTGCTGTGGCAGCCAAACGCGCGCTGGGGCATGGCGATCGCCGCGCTGATGATCGCGAGCCTCTACAATTTCGACAAGGCGAGCCGCTTCCTGTATTTCCAGTTCTGAACAGGGCTTTGCGCGAAGCGCCGCGGCAGTCGGCGTGGGGGGCGCCCCCGCCCGGGCCCTTCGGCGCCTGGTGCCGTGGTTGCCCGGGCACCATCGGGCCATGCGGACCCCTCTGCCAGCGCGACACTGCTCGCTGTTGACAGAGCAGCATGACACCCGACCCTGCCGTAGCGGGACCTGCTCCGGATGCAGGAGCCGCGCGGGCGCCGCGAGTGCGCCGCCGCTCTCACCGCGCCGGGTGAAGGCTCCGGGCGGTCGGGGCCTCAGCGGCCCTTGGCGGCGAGCTTGCGCTGGATCAGGGCGGCGAGGTGGCCGACATTCTTCAGGCTCTCGGTCTCGGCGGTCGCGAACTTGATGCCGAACGCGACCTCGGTGGCGACCAGCAGGGTCACATGGTTCACCGAATCCCAATCCTCCACGTCCTCGGCAGTGGTCGCGTCGGACAGAACGAGATCGTCGTCGCCCAGCACGTCGCGGAAGATGTCGGTCAGCTTTGCAAGGATCTCGTCGTGCGTCATCATCTCTAACCCCGAAAAACCGATTGGCTATAGCCCGCCGCCCCCAGGGCTGTCGCGCCCTGCGGTCCTGCTGCCGGTCACAATCACACTCGCGTCCCGGCCGTCGCTCAAGCCGGGACCTGCTCGTCGAGACGGGCAAGCATGGCCCGCATGGCCGCAAGCGTGTCGGCGATCTCCGCCTCCAGCCCAGGCCGCAGCGACGTCCAGTCGCCGCCGCCGTCCGACAGCGCCCGCTCCAGCCGCAGGGCGGCACTCGCCAGCCGCTCGAAGCCGAACATGCCCACGCTGCCGGCGAGCCTGTGTGCCGCGTCGGCCAATCTGATCGGCTCGATCGTCTCCGGCGGGCCGAGCACGGCCTGGCGGAACTCCGCCGTGCGGGCGCGCAGCGCGGGCAGATGCCGGCGGAGGGGGGCCCGGGGCAGCGCGCGCGGCCGA
>Ga0080006_1191331_pt1 | contig 80075 bp, 88 predicted proteins | sample RS3BMetagenome_FD_69209 | JGI IMG/M metagenome (GOLD analysis project Ga0080006, IMG submission 69209) | Ferric oxide microbial mat and aquatic microbial communities from Rainbow Spring, Yellowstone National Park, USA - RS3B (SPADES... ... | reverse complement strand
ATCCCCCAGCGACGCCGGGTCGCAGTCCACCAGCTGGTCGATGGCCGTCTCCAGGGCGCCGAGGTCCATGTCCCCAGTCAACACCGGGGGTGTGACACTGCATCAAAGGACACGGAACCGGACACGGGACCCGGGGCGACCCGGGGCGACCCGGGGCCGACGGGAGCTCGCCGAGGGGACCGGTGGGGAGGGGAGCCGCATCGGTGGAGTGCCCTGGCCAGAAGGGCCGGCCGTCCGGAAGGGGCGCTACCGGGATCCGGAGGATCCGGAGGAGCCGCGTGTCGACCACCGGCGCCAGGCCCGGTAGCCACCGGCCAGGTCGGTGGCATGTCGGTAGCCGAGCTGCCGGAGCGAGTCGGCCGCCAGGGACGATGCGTACCCCTCGGAGCAGACCACCACCACCGGACGGTCGTAGCCGGTGGCCTCGGGGATGCGGTGGTCGCCGGTGGGGTCGAGGCGCCACTCGAGCACGTTCCGCTCGATGACGACGGCACCGTCGAGCGCCCCCTCGTCGGCGCGTTGGGCCGCGGGTCGGATATCGACGACCAGGGCGCCGGCGTCCATGGTGGCCTGGAGTTCCTCGACGCCCACCCGACCGGTCCGGGACCGTGCCTCGGCGACCAGCTGATCGGGGGATCGGCTCATGGAACTCCGCGTCCCCGGGCGCTCCCGAACGGGCCGACGGTCCTGGTCGTCACCGCTCGGAGGCGACCGCTCGCCTGCGGCTCGATCGACGGCACGATCCCGAGCCTAGGGCGGTCGACGCGGTCGGTCACCGTGTCGACCGTCGGCTACCGGACGGGCGGCGTGCCCTCGGTGGTGGCGCCGTCCTCGGTGCGGGTGTCGGCGATATCGTCATCGAGCGATCCGGAGCCCGCCGGCATGTGCAGTCCCAGGGAGTAGCCCTCCAGGAAGACGTCGGCGTCGGCCCGTCGGGGATAGCGGGCCTCGAGGGCCCGGAACCGGGCGCCGTGGCCGGGGACGATGAGGTGTGCCAGCTCGTGGACGATGACGGCGTCGAGCACCCACTCCGGAGCGACCCGCAGCCGCTCGGAGATGCGGATCTCCCGGGTGAGGAGGGTGCATGACCCCCACCGCTTGTTCTGGGTGGTGGACCACCTGATGGAGGCGGCCCGGATGCCGTCGAGATAGCGGTCGCCGAGGACCCTGGCCCGCTCCTCGAGGTGCCGGTCGGAGGCGTGGAGCAGCGGCCGGTGCCGCTCGAGCCGCTTGGTGAGGTGTTCGACCATCTCGTCGCGGTCGATGCCCCGCAGGTGGGGCGGCACCACCACGATGATGCGGTCGCCCTCCCAGTGGGCGCCGGCGGTCTTCTTCCGGCGGCTGCTGACGCGGATCTCCACGTCGGGTCGGAACAGGGACGGGGGCTCAGTGGTGTAGGTCATGGCGCGGAAGGTACGGCGGAGGTGTGACAGGGCCGACACCGCCCACTCTGGCACGCCCCGGACCGAATGGGAGGCACCCGGCCCCGACGGTACGCTGGGGGCGTGCGCCGCTACCTCACGCCCCGGTGCCTCGGGATGCACCTGACGCTCGCCGTCGTGCTACCGGTGTTCGCGTGGCTCACCTGGTGGCAGCTCGATAGGGCGACCCACGGCAACACCCTGAGCTGGGCCTACACCTTCGAGTGGCCGCTCTTCGCCGCCTACGCCTGCTACGTGTGGTGGCAGCTCATCCACGACGAGCCGGCCGCCATCCAGCGACGGCGGGCCATCTCGGCGACCGGCGACCACGCCGCTGGCCCCCAGGACGAGGTTGGCTGGGCCCTGGAGAGCGCCCGCGACCGCCGGCGACGGGGGCGCCCGGACGGGCGACCCGACATCACCGGATCGGGAACCGCGTCGGACCCCGGTGACCCGGTGTCCGAACCGGTCGAGGAGGAGGACTCGGAGCTCGCCGAGTACAACCGCTACCTCGCCGAGCTCAACGCCGGGCCCGACCCGAGGAAGTGGTGACCTCCGCCGGAGTCACGGGAGACGCCGGCCAGGGCACGCCGGGCACGCCGGGCACGCCGGGCACGCCGGAAGCTCCGCCGAAGGATCCACTCCGGGGGGCGCTGCTCCGCTACCGCGTCATGACCTACATCGTCGGGTCGGCGCTGATCGTGCTGGTCTGCATCGGCGTGCCGCTGCAGGCGTGGGCACAGTTCGACCTGGTGGCGAAGGTGGAGGGCACCATCCACGGCTACCTCTACCTCATCTACCTCTTCACGGCGGCCGATCTGGCCCGCCGGGCCCACTGGCGCCTCGGGAGGATCCTGGCCGTGGTGCTCTCGGGGTTCGTGCCGTTCCTGGCCTTCGTCGTCGAGCACCGGGTGGTGGTCCAGATGCGGGCCGAGCGGGCCGAGCTCCTGGCCGCGGGGGGATTCGGACCCGACGACGGGTCGTCACCCGGCCCCCCGGCCCCGCCGGATCTGCCGGACCTCCCGGGTGCGTCCGGCACCGGCGCCGGGGGCGCACCGGAGGCCTGATCCCCGGGAGTCCCTCTCCCATCCCGGGGTCAGGACAGAATGGATCGGTGGCGGATCGCGAACTGCTGGCCGGTGGGGTCGGCAACGCCGGCCAGGTGGAGCGGTGGGGCGACCAGGTGGTCCGACCTTCCGGCCGGCACACCGCCACGGTCCACGCCCTGCTCCGCCACGTTCGGGCCGCCGGCTTCGACGGTGTACCCGAGCCGCTGGGCGTCGATCCGGATGGCCGCGAACGGCTGTCCTTCGTTCCGGGCGACGTGCCGTGTCCCCCGTTCCCTGCGTGGTCGCAGACCGACGAGGCACTGGCCTCGGTGGCCCGGCTGCTGCGGCGGTTCCACGACGCCACGGTCGGGTTCGTGCCGCCGGGGGACGCGTGGTGGGACGACGAGATGGCGGAGCCGGGAGTCGCGGCGGCATCGGGGACGGCAGCGGCGGCGGAGCGGGTGGCGCCGTCCGACGGGGACCTGGTCGTCTGCCACCACGACGTCTGCCCCGAGAACGTGGTGTTCCGGGACGGGAGGGCCGTGGCGCTCCTCGACTTCGACTTCGCGGCACCGGGACGTCGGGTGTTCGACCTCGCCTCGCTGGCCCGGATGTGCGTACCCATCGACGAGCCGGTGAACGCCGGACGCCTGGGTTGGAACCCGGCGGACCCCGTCGCCCGGCTGCGCCTGGTGGCCGACGCCTACGGCCTGCCTCCCGATCGCTCCTCGCTGGTGGCGCCGCTCCGGGACCAGATCCGGGCCGGTGGCTGGTTCGTCCGCCGACGGGTCGTCGCCGGCGACCCGGCCTTCACCGCCATGTGGGAGGAGATGGGCGGCGAGGCCCGCTACGAGCGCAGGCACCGCTGGTTCGAGTCCCGGCTCGACGACTTCGTGCACGGGGTGGGCGGGGGGGCGGCCCGACCGGGCGGCGCCGAACCGACGCCCCCGATCCCGACCCCGCCCCCGCCCCCGACCGCGGACCTATCGGGCGCCCCGCAGCAGCGTCCCCGGCCGTGACCCGGTGTCCTCGCCGTCGGCGAAGGTCGTCACGCCCGACTTGATCGTCTCGACGTAGCCGGTGGCCCCCTGCAGGATGCGGCTGCCGCCGGCCGGCAGGTCCGACACCACGGTGGGGTTGGTCATCTGCAGGCGGTCGTAGTCGATCAGGTTGAGATCTGCCACCATGCCCGCTTCGAGGGTGCCCCGGTCGCCGAGCCCGTAGAGCCGGGCGGTGTCGTGGGTCTGCTTCTTCACGATCCACTCGAGCGGCAGCCGCTCCCCCCGGGTCCGGTCGCGGGTCCAGTGGGTGACCATGAAGGTCGGCTGAGAGGCGTCGCAGATGACGCCGCAGTGGGCGCCCCCGTCCCCGAGACCGGCCGCCGACCGGGGATGGAGCAGCATCTCGCGGGCGGGCTCGAGGTCGCCGTCGGAGTAGTTGAGGATGGGCACGTAGAGCATCCCCCCGCCGTCCTCCTCGAGCATGGCGTCGTAGGCCACCGAGAGCGGGGACCGCCCGGAGGCGGCGGCGAGGGCGGTCAGGGACCGTTCGGGCCCCGGCTCGTACTCCGGCGGGCTCCCCAGCGTGTAGGTCGTCCCGAACGCCCGCTCCATCCGGGCCCGGGTGGCGTCGTCGGGGTCCCACGACTCGATCGACTCGCGGACCTCGGCGGTGCGGAGGGCGGCCACCAGCTCGTCGGCGCTCAGGCCCTTCGCCTTCAGGGCGAGGTAGGCGGGAATCTGGTCGAAGAGGGAGTAGGTGGTGAAGTGGCCGCTCAGGAGCCCGAAGCCCCGGCCGGCCACCTGCGGCCAGATGTCGGCCCCCTCCTCGACGGCCTGCAACGACTCGTCGAGCAGCTCGCGCCAGAGGTCGGGGTCGTCGTCGACCTGGACCATGGCGAAGGTGATCGGTCGGTGGATGGTCGCCGACAGGCGCCGCATCCACTCGATCTCCTTCTTGGGGGCGATGACGTCCTCGCCGGCGGTGCCGGCCGGGGCCAGCTCGAAGATCCCCGTACCGAGCTCGCCGAGGGCGCTGCCGATACCGAACAGCTCGTCCTCGGCGGCGTAGGTCCCCGGAACGGCCTCGCCGTCGATGGCCAGGTGGGCGATGGTGCGCGAGGTGGAGAACCCGAGGGCGCCGGCGGCAACCGCCTCCTTCACCACCTGCTTCATCGCCTCGATGTCCTCGGGCGTGGCCGGCTCGTTACGGGCGCCCCGCTCGCCCATCACGTAGGCCCGCACGGCACCGTGGGCGATCTGGGTACCCACGTCCATGGTCCAGCGCCGCCGGTCGAGGGTGTCGAGGTACTCGGGGAAGGTCTCCCACCCCCAGGTCATCCCCTCGGCCAGGGCGGTGCCGGGGATGTCCTCGACCCCCTCCATCAGGCCGATGAGCCAGTCGTGGCGGTCGGGGCTGGCCGGGGCGAACCCCACCCCGCAATTGCCGGTGACGACGGTGGTCACCCCGTGGGAGCTGCTGGGGGCCAGCACCTCGTCCCAGGTGACCTGGCCGTCGTAGTGGGTGTGGATGTCCACCCATCCGGGCGTCACCACCAGGCCGTCGGCGTCGACGGTACGGGTGGCGGCCGCGCCGTGCAGGGCCCCCACCGCGGTGATGCGGCCGTCGTCCACCGCGATGTCGGCGGTGCGGGCCGGGTTGCCGGTGCCGTCGACGACGGACCCCCCTCGGATCACCAGGTCGTGCATGTAGGAGCTCCCCCCAGATCGGTTCCTCCCGATGCTGCCATGGTTGCACTGTGCACATCAACAGTTGCACTATGCGACCCCCCGCCACCAGACTGGGGCGATGGCCCGGCCCTCACCGCAGACCGACCGGGTGGTCGCCCTGGTCGACCTGCTCTCGGCGGAGGGTGCCCCGGCCCTGACGCTGGCGGAGGTGACCCGGCGCCTGGGGGTCAACAAGTCGACGTGCCACTCGATGCTCACCGCCCTCCACGAGCGGGGCTGGCTGAGCCGGGACCCGGACTCGCTCGCCTACCGGCTGGGACCGGCCCTCATCACCGTGGGGCACCGGGCGGCCGAGGGGTTCCCGGCCCTGGAGCTGGCCCGGCCGGTGCTGGTCGAGTTCGCCCACCGCCACGGCGCCCACTGCGTGGCGCTCAGCATCGCCCGTGACCGGGGCACGGTGGTCGACCAGGTCCGCGATCCTCGGTCGACGTCGCGGGAGCTGCCGTTCGGTGACATCGTGCTGCGGCCACCGCTGGGCGCGCTGATCTACGCCTGGGAGGACGACACCACCGTCGATGCCTGGCTGGCCGGCGAGTCGGCGCCGGCCCGGGACCACCACCGGCAGGTGCTCGGCCTTATCCGGGGGCGGCACTTCTCGGTGGAGCTGGCCACGCCGCCCGAGACCCGGCTGCGCAACCTGGTGGCACAGCTGCGCGACGGACTGGCCCGCGAGGCCGACCCCGACCCATCGGACGACATCCCCCGGGCCGAGACCTCCATCGAGGAGATGGTCGACCTGCTGGCCGGTGAGCTCGCCGCCATGGAGCGCTTCCACGACTTCCTGCCGCTGACCCTCGAACCCGGGGGCGAGTACCTGGTCAGCTCGCTGGGCGCCCCGGTGTTCGACCGGGCGGGTCGGGTGACGCTGGCGGTGAGCCTCCTCGGTTTCCCCGGGCTGGTGGCGGGGGCCGAGATCGAGCGGATCGGTCGGGAGCTGAGCGAGGCGACGGCCGGCGTGACCCGGCGGTCGGGGGGCCACGTGCCGCCGGCCCCCGTGTACGGACGCTCCCGGGTGGGTACGCGGTCCACGTGAGCGCCTCGTCGGGGGATCCGGGCGGTAGCCGGCGCCGCGGGAGCGCGGCGGGTACGTCCAGCCGCCACGTACCCCTCGACGAGTACCGCCGGAAGCGCGACGGCAACCGGACCCCCGAACCCGTCCCCGCGGCGGGAACCGGCACGGGCACCACCACCCGGACCGGATCGCGCCGCGGGCGCACCGCACACCCGATCTTCGTGATCCAGGAGCACCACGCCTCGTCGCTCCACTGGGACTTCCGGCTCGAACGGGATGGGGTGCTGGTGTCGTGGGCGCTCCCCAAGGGCCTGCCCGACGATCCGGCCCACAACCACCTGGCAGTGCACACCGAGGACCACCCGATGGCGTACGCCACCTTCGAGGGCGACATCCCCAAGGGTGAGTACGGGGGTGGCACGGTGACCGTCTGGGATCACGGCCACTACGAGACGGACAAGTGGACCGACGGCGAGGTGTCGGTGCTTCTCGACGGTGAGCGGTCCCACGGGCACTACGCGCTCTTCCGTACCCGGGGCGACCAGTGGATGATCCACCGCAAGGATCCACCGCCCGAGGGGTGGGAGCCGATGCCCGAGCGGTACCGCCCGATGCTCGCCGTGCCCGGGCCGCTTCCCGAGGGGGACTGCTGGGCCTACGAGTTCAAGTGGGACGGGATCCGGGCCGGGGCGGCGGTCGAGGGCGGGCGGGTCGCGGTGCGCTCCCGCGGGGGTGGCGACCTGACGGGCGCCTTCCCCGAGCTGCGGGGGCTCGGGGAGGCGATGGGCAGCACGTCGGCGCTGTTCGACGGCGAACTGGTGGCCTTCGATGCGGACGGGAAGCCGGACTTCGGGCTTATCCAACGCCGGGTCCGGGTCGAGGACGGGCGACGGGCCGCCCGGCTGGCGACGGAGGTGCCGGTCAGCCTGATCATCTTCGACCTCCTCTACCTCGACGGCGAGGTGCTGACCGGTCTGCCCTACCGGGAGCGCCGCCGCCGGCTGGAGGCGCTGGATCCACGGGGCGACCACTGGGCACTGACCCCGTCCTTCACCGACCTCCCGGCGACCAGGGTGATGGACGCCGCCCGGAAAGCGGGCCTGGAGGGGGTGGTGTCGAAGCGGGTGGCGGGCCGGTACGTGGTGGGCCGGGGTCACCATCAGTGGATCAAGACCAAGCTGGTCCGGATGCAGGAGGTGGTGATCGGCGGGTACACCGCCGGGAACGGCTCGAGGCGCGACACCTTCGGGGCGCTGCTCCTCGGGGTGCCCGGCGACGACGGACTCGAGTACGTCGGCCGGGTCGGGACGGGGTTCTCCCGAGAGGACCGCGAGGAGCTGCTCCGTCGGCTCCGGACGGTCACCCGAAAGACGAGCCCGTTCGCCGAGGTGCCACCCGAGTCGAACGGCGTGGTCTGGACGCGTCCGTCGGTGGTGGGCGAGGTGCAGTTCACCGAGTGGACGCGCGACGGGGTGCTCCGCCACCCGAGCTGGCGGGGCCTGCGCACCGACAAGTCGGCGGACGACGTCGTCCGTGAGTAGCCCCGACCGGATCGAGACCGAGGTGGAGGGGCGGCGGCTGAGCCTCGGCCACCTCGACAAGGTCCTGTTCCCCGAGTCGGGCTTCACCAAGGGGCAGCTCATCGACTACTACGTCCGGATCGCCCCGGTGATGCTCCCGCATCTCCGCGACCGACCGGTGACGTTGCGCCGGTTCCCCGACGGGGTCGACGGCCAGGGCTTCTTCGAGAAGCACCGTCCAGCCCACGCACCCCCCTGGGTGGGTTCGGTCACCGTGCCCTCCCCGCGGGAGGGGGGTGCGGGCGTCGAGTACCCGACGGTGGGCGACGTGGCCTCGCTGGTGTGGGCGGCCAACCTCGGCACCATCGAGTTCCACGTGCCGCTCTGGCACCGGGGGAGGCGCCGCAAGCTGCCCGCGCCGCCCGACCACCTGGTCTTCGATCTGGACCCGGGCGAGGGAGCCGACATCGTCGACTGCTGCCGGGTGGCGGGCTGGCTCGCCGGGGACGTCGGGGATGTCGGATCGGCGACACCGGACCGGGGGATGTTCGCCAAGTCGAGCGGATCGAAGGGGCTGCAGGTCTACCTCCCGCTCGGGGGCCGACCCACCTGGGAGAAGGTCAAGGAGCGCGCCCACGCGGTGGCCTCGCGCCTCGAGTCCGAGCATCCTGGGGCGGTGGTCTCGTCGATGCGCAAGGCGGAACGGAAGGGACGGGTCCTGATCGACTGGAGCCAGAACACCCCGTCGAAGACGACGGTGGCGGCCTACTCGGTGCGGGCCCGTGCGGCGCCCACCGTCTCCACGCCGGTCACCTGGGACGAGGTGTCGGCGTGCGCGGAAGGGGGCGGTCCGGACATGCTGCGGTTCACCACCGACCAGGTGCTCGACCGGGTGGCACGGGACGGCGACCTCTTCGCCCCGCTCGGGATCTGACGGCGCCCCGGGTCCGGGCCGGCCCCCCGTGGCCGGGGCGCCCGGCTCAGGAGGCCTTCCGGCGCGATGTCGCCCTGGTGGCCTTGGTCGCCCTGGCCTTGGTCGCCTTGGTGGCCTTGGTGGCCTTGATGGCCTTGGTGGCCTTGGTGGCTGTCGCCTTGCCGGCCTTGGTGGCTGTCGCCTTGCCGGCCTTGGTGGCCTTGGTCGCCCGGCGGGATGCCACCGCCCGCTTCGCCCCTGCCCTGGTGCCCGCCGACCGACCGCGCCGTCCGCCCCTCGTGCGGTCCACGCTCTGCTCCAGCGCCGCCATCAGGTCGATGACGGGAGCGGGGTGCCGCGCATCGGACGGTGCGACCACGTCCTCGCCGTCCACCTTCCGCTGGAGGAGGGCCTCGACCTCCTCGCGGTAGGTGTCGTGGTAGGCCTCGGGCGTCCAGGGGCCGGCCAGTGCCTCGACCAGCTGCACGGCCATCTGCAGCTCCTTGGGCGAGGACCGGGTCCGGTGCACCGCGTCGCCGACCACGCCGGCCGGGTCGCGGATCTCGTCGGCGAAGTACATCGTCTCGAGGGTCAGGGTGCCCCGGTCGGCCCGGAGGGCGCACAGGTGCTCCTTGTTCCGCATCACGAACTGGGCGATGCCCGCCCTGCCGGTCTTCGCCATGGCCGCCAGCAGCAGTGCATAGGGCTTGGCGGCGCTCTCGTCCCGCGGGCCGAGGTAGTAGGTCGAGCGGAAGTGGATCGGGTCGATCTCGTCGAGGTCCACGAAGTCGGTGATCTCGATGGTGGCCGACCGGGAGGGGGACACCCGGTCGAGCTCCTCGGGGGTGACCAGCACGGTGTCCCCGCCCCGCAGCTCGTAACCCTTTACGATGTCCTCGAATTCGACCTCCTCTCCCGTGCGCTCGTTGACCCTCGAGTAGCGGACGCGGTCCGCCGTGCCGGCCTCGAACTGGTGGAAGTGGACGGTGTGGTCCTCGGTGGCCGGGTAGAGCCGGACCGGGATGGAGACCAGGCCGAAGGCGATCGAGCCGGTCCAGAGTGCATGGGGCATGGCGTTCCTCCCCGGAGACGGTGAACGGCGTGCGACCCGGCAGCGGTCCGGGCCTGTCCCGAGTATCCCCGCTGGTCGGTCGAACCGCCACCGACCGGCCCGACCGGGTCCGCCGGGTCCTCCCGGCTCACGGGTTCAGGGTGCCCGTCCCGGCGGCGCCGGGGTGAACGGCCACGGGACGACGGCCAGCACGGCGCCCAGCGACAGCGACACGGTGAAGAACACGGTGGCCCGGGTGAGCACCGATGGCCCCGCCACCAGAACGAGGAAACCGAGCACCAGGATGTTCACCGACACCACCGCGGCCATGCCCCAACCGGGCCACCGCCGGTCGAGGAAGCCGAGGCCGAGGATCGCCAGGCCGGCCCAGAAGTAGGCGGTCTGGTAGTGCAGCCCGACCTTCTGGCTCGAGAGGAAGAGCAGTCCCAGCGCCTCCCCGATCGACGCCCGCTCGAGCTGGGTGGTGCGCCGCCGGAAGGCGGGCCGGTCGGCGGCCACGCCCTGGGTTTCCACCGCCTCGGCCAGCTCGGCCAGGTCCGCGTCCAACAGAATCCGGGGGAACCGGAGCGTGGACTGGCGTGGCCGGCTCCCGGTGAGGCTGACCTCACGGCCCGGGCGGGGGAGGCGCACGCCACCGCCCTCCCGGATCTTGAGGACCAGCTCCTGGCCCTTGTGCCGGAGAGCGGCCGAGTCGAGGTCGGCCCAGGGGACGAAGATCCGCAGGTAGGGGAGCACGACCCCGTAGCGGTCGAGGGACAGGACCGGCCATCGGCGGCGCCGGACGACCAGGCAGGCGGTCACCAACACCAGCACCCAGATCAGGTTGGCCGCCGCCCCGATCCAGTGGCCGACCGGGTGCCGGCCCGGATGGGCCAGGGCGACACCGGCGGCGAACAGCGCGCCCGGCACGCTCAGCACCAGCCAGGCGAGGCGGGTTCGCACGGGGACGACGGCGGTCCCGGAGCCCACCAGCATGGCGGCCACTGTACGGCAGCGGCCCGGGAGGCGGCGCGGTCAGGCACCACCCCGGTCCGGGGGGATCGAGTAGGTGACCTGGGCCTTGGCGACGAGATCGGGGGAGGCGACCGACGCCAGGGCCACCTCGGCCACGGCCAGGCGCTTCCCCAGCTTGAGGAGCACCCCGTCGGCCACCACGTCGACCAGTTCGGGCCGGCGCAGGAAGTCGATGTGGAGGCTGGTGGTGACCGACAGGGCCACGGGGCCGATCTGACCGACGATGGAGAGCCAGGCGGTGCAGTCGGCCAGGGCCATGAGCGAGGGACCGGAGACGGTGCCGCCGGGGCGGCTGTGGGTGCCGGTGACCGGCAGCCGGAGGCGCGCACCCCGGTCGCTGACCGCCTCCACCACGTAGGTGGGCGGCAACTCGGGGAAGGCGTCCTCCAGAAACCGCTGGAGCTCATCGACGGTCATGGCGGGCATGGACCACCGTACCGTCGGCCCCGGATGTTCCGGCGCGGTGCCGGGCCGGTGGCGCCGCCGGCCGGGTCAGGCGGCGACGGCCTCGGGCTCCTCGTCGCCGGCGTGGTCGTGGCAGTCCCAGGAGCAGTAGCCCTGAACCGGCCCGGTCGTCGGTTGATTGCAGTGAGGACAGCGCTGGGTCGGCATGTCTTCTCCTTTCGGTGCTGGCGGTGGGGTGGTCGTTTGGAGGGTGCGTCGGGGGTGGAACGGGTGTCATTTGTCGGGGAACGGTGCTGGGGTGCCGGTGCCGGGGTTGGAACTACCGGGGAGGGGCTTCCGGAGTGCTCCGGGTTCTGCCCCGGAATGCACAGAAGCCGCTCCCGAAGGAGCGGCTTCTCGTCGGTCTCGGACCTCGATCAGATCTCGGTCACTACGACGAGGAGGCGCTCCCTTGCAGGGAGTTTGCCCGCTTGGCTACCGGCGAGGCTGGTGCGACGAGCGGCGAGCAGGCACTGCCCGATCCGCAGGTCATCGACCCGGGAACCTGCCGGACGACCCGGACGGAGTTCGTGACACGCCTGCGCATGACCGCCAATGGTAGGCGCTGGGGCGGTTGCCGTCAACGGCGCCGGTGCCCGAATTCCCTCAAATGCGCGCCCACCTGGGCGGGATTACCGGAAATGACCAGGGCCGGACCCCGTGCCCGCCGGCGATCCCCCGACGGGGTGGCCGATCACCGGGCCTCGGTCGTCGCCACGCCGTGCCGGCCCGCACCGGCGGTGAAGCGGGCGGCCCCTTCGAGCGTCTCGCCGCTGGCGATGGTGGCCTGACCGTGGCGCACCTCGTTGACGACGGCCTGCGGTTCACCGAGGTCCCACTGCTCGATGGCGGAGAGCCGGTCGTGGCGCAGGCAGGTCTGGGGGAGGGCGGCCAGCTGGCCCGCCAGCTCGAGTGCCCCGCCGAGCGCCCCGCCGGGCGGGGTGACCCGATTGACCAGTCCCATGGCCTCCGCCTCGACGGCGTCGATGCCCCGGCCGGTGAGGATGAGGTCCATGGCCCGGCTGTGGCCGATCAGCCGGGGGAGCCGGATGGTCCCGAGGTCCACCAGCGGCACGCCGAACCGGCGGCAGTAGACGCCGAGCACCGCGTCGGACGCCGCCACCCGCAGGTCGCACCAGAGGGCGAGCTCCAGGCCGCCGGCGACCGCGAAGCCCTCGATGGCGGCGATCACCGGCTTGGACAGCCGGAGGCGCGACACCCCCATGGGGCCGTCGCCCGTCTCGGTGACGCGGTTCCCGCGTCCTTCGGCGAGCCCCTTCAGGTCGGCGCCGGCGCAGAAGGTGCCGCCGGCGCCGGCGAGGACGGCCACCGACACGGAGGGGTCGGCGTCGAACGCCCGGAAGGCGGCCGCCAGCGCCGCGCCGGTCGGCCGATCCACGGCGTTGCGGCGCTCCGGCCGGTCGATGGTGACGACGCGTACGGCGCCGTGGTCGGTGGTGGTGACCTGGTCGTGATCGGTGGCCATGGGCCCGACGATACGCCCGGCTCGGCCCCGGGTGGGCGGCCGGCCGGCGCGGGCCGGTGGCGGCACGGGTGCCCCGCCGGTCAGGGCCTGGGGGTCACGATGGGGAACCACAGCTCGAAGTCGTCGAGCATCGACAGGAGCCGGCCCAGGGCGCCGGTGTCGCCGGTGACGGTGATCGCCCCGTCGGCCACCAGCTCCTCCAGGGTGGCGTCCCCGAGCAGCACCCGGTCGAGGGTGGTGCGGTCGAGGACGAGCGAGGCGTCGGCGTCCTCGTCGTGGCGGTCCGCGACGTGGACGAGCACGCCGTTGGACGCCTCGAGGAGGTACCTGGCCCCGATGTCGGGGAAGTCGAGGTTGAAGCGGAGGTGGACGTCGGCGGCCACCGGACCGTTGAGCCGGACCGAGAGGTAGTCGAAGATCATCTCGAGGGTCATGCCCCGGAGGGTGTCGGGACTGGCCGAGCGGGGGGAGGGGATGTCGACGATACCGGTGCGGAGCTCCTGGGCGCCGGTGAGGTAGAAATTGCGCCAGGGTCCCGACTCGGCCTGGAAGCCCATCTGCTCGAGGGTGTCGGCTTGCAGGTTCCGGGCCTCCTGGTTGTCCGGATCGGCGAACACCACCTTGTCCACCACCTCCGCCACCCAGCGGTACTCCCCGGCCTCGAAGTCGCGACGGGCGCGGGCCAGCACGGCGTCGGCCCCACCCATGTACTCGACCCACTTGACCGCCGACTCGGCGGGGGGCAGCGGGTGGAGGTGGGCCGGGTTGCCGTCGAACCAGCCGAGGTAGAGCTGGTACTGAGCCTTGACGTCGTGGTTGACCGAGCCGTAGTAGCCGCGGTTGGCGAACCGGTGGCCGATGGCGTCGGGGAGCTCCACCATCTCGGCGATCTCGTCCATCACGTAGCCGTGGTTGGCCAGGCGGAGCGTCTCGTCGTGGATGTAGCGGTAGAGGTCGCGCTGGGAGGCGAGGAAGGCGTGGACCTCCTGGTTGCCCCAGGTGGGCCAGTGGTGGCTGGCGAACAGCACCTCGGCGTCGCCGAACAGCTCGGATGCCTCTTGGAGGTACTTGGACCACTTGAGGGCGTTGCGCACCTCGGCGCCGCGCAGCGTGTAGCAGTTGTGCAGGGTGTGGGTGGCGATCTCCGACATGCAGAGGGCCTTCAGCTGGGGGAAGTAGAAGCAGAACTCGGAGGGTGCCTCGGCGCCGGGGGTGTCCTGGAAGACGATCTCCACGCCGTCCACCACCAGCCGGGTGCCGGTGGCGTCGACCGTCTCCCGGGGGGGCACCAGGCCGACGGTGCCCGCCGAGGTGGTCTGGCCCAGGCCCGAACCGACGTTGCCGTCGGTGGTACGGGGGAGGAGGTTGCCGTACATGTAGCTGCCCCGTCGGGTCATGACGTTGCCGGCCATGACGTTCTCGCTGACGGCGTGGTGGAGGAAGTCGGCCGGGCCGATGATCCGCACCTCGTCGTCGGCCAGCTGCTCGGGGGTCACCACCCCGTGGACGCCGCCGTAGTGGTCGACGTGGCTGTGGGTGTAGATCACCGCCACCACCGGGCGGTCGCCCAGGTTGTCCCGGACCAGCTGCAGGGCGGCGGCGGCGGTCTCGGCGCTGATGAGGGGGTCGATGACGATGTAGCCGGTGTCGCCGTCGACGACGCTCATCACCGAGAGGTCGTAGCCGCGCACCTGGTGGATGCGGTCGGTGACCTTGAAGAGGCCGTGGATGGCGGCCAGGCGCGACTGGCGGAGCAGGCTGGGGTTGACCTCCTCGGCGTCGGGCCCGTCGAGGAACGACCAGGTCGTGGTGTCCCAGACGGCGTTGCCGTCGGCGTTGCGGATGACCAGGTCCTCCACCCGGGCGACCAGGCCCCGGGTGGCGGCCTCGAGGTCGGCGGCGTCGTCGAGGGGCAGGTCCGACCGGACCCCGGCGTTGGCCGATGCGGTGTCCGACGTGGCGGGCTGGGGGCTCATGGGTCACTCCTGGATCGATGGACGGCGGACCGACCCTACGCCCGTCGTGGGGTGCGGTCCGGGCGTTGGACGTACGATGCAGGGCCTGGTGCGGGGCACGCGGTCCGTGGTGGTCACGGCGCCCCGGACCGGGCCCGCCCACGTAGCTCAGGGGATAGAGCGTCGGTTTCCTAAACCGTGCGTCGCAAGTTCGAATCTTGCCGTGGGCGCTGGACTTATGCGATTTCGATATCGCCTCTGTCCTAGAAATGTCCTAGAATGTCCCCATGAGCGCAGGCACCATGCGGGAACGGTCACCGGGAAGCTGGCAGTTGCGGGCGTACATCGGGGACGACCCGATCACCGGCAAGCCTCGACAGGTCAGCCGCACCTACACGGCACCTCGCCGGGAACCTGGGGCCGGCAAGCGCGAGGCGGCCAAGCAGCTCGCCACCCTCGTCGCCGAGGTGGAGCGCGGCGAGCACGGCGGGACCGCCTCGACCTTCGGCGTGTTGCTGGACGAGTGGACGGCCCACGGTGAGCGCATGGGGCGGTCGCCGAAGACGCTGCACGAGTACCGGAGGAAGATCGACAAGCAGATCAGGCCCGTCCTCGGATCGAAGCGGCTGGACAAGCTCACCGCCCACGACCTCGACAAGTTCTACGCCCGCCAGCTCGAATCTGGACTCGGTGAGCGGTCAGTTCTCCACCTGCACCGCATCATCGGCGCGGCACTGCGCCAGGGCCGCAAGTGGGGATGGGTCACCACGAACGTCGCCGAAGACGCCACGGCACCGACACCCCGCCGGACTGATCTGTCGGTGCCGTCGCCCGAGCGGGTGTCGGCGATGATCCGAGAGGCGTCACGGTCGGGGGCGAAGAACCCCGAACTGGCCGCAATCGTCACCATGGCCGCACTGACCGGGATGCGCCGGGGTGAGCTCTGCGGACTCCGGTGGTCCGATGTCGACTGGGACCGGTCGGCAGTCACCGTCGCTCAGTCGATCTGGCAGACGCCCAACGCCATGGGCACGAAGGCACCGAAGACCCACCAGTCACGGCGCCTACTCCTCGGTGAGCACGCCATGGCCGTACTCGGTGGACGGTGGGAGCGCGCCACCGCCGACGCCACCCTCTGCGGGGCCTCCATCGGTGACGGCTCCTACGTGTTCAGCATGGACCCGGACGGTGCCCGGCCGATGCGCCCAGACTCCATCACCCAAGCGTTCACCCGGCTGTGTCGCCGGATGGAAGCACCGGCCCTGACGAAGCTCCAAGAGGTGAAGCCGAAGGCCACACGGGCCGACCTGCCGGCGGGTGAGCGGTGGGACTACCGGCTCCACGACCTCAGGCACTACACGGCCACTCAACTGTTCGCCGCCGGGCTCAACCCGAAGACGGTCGCCGACCGGCTGGGCCACGCCGACCCGTCGATCACCCTTCGGGTCTACACCGCCAACACCGACGCCCAGGCCCAGGCCGCCGCCGACTCACTCGAAGCCGGGCTCGATCTGGAGGAACTGCCCGCCGGGCAATAGCGGGCTCAGTAGGTGAATTGGACCAGGAGCGCCATCCGCTCGCGATACTCGTCGGTGGTGACCTGTCCAACCTCTGCGGCAGCGTTGAGCACGCCGAACCGGCGGTCACGATCTAGCGCCGACTGGCGTTGCTCCGGGCCTGCCTGCGCCCACGCTGTCGAATAGGACGCCGATGCAAGCCGACGCCCCTTGGCGGTGAGACTCCCGCCCGCTAGGCCGGGTGCCGTGGCGGTGAGCAATCCTCGCCGACGAGCCTGGGCCAGTAGCCCACGAAGCTGGGAAGGATCGAGCCCCGTTTCCGCTGCCAGCGCCACGGTCGGCCGTCTGTCGCCCTGGCATCGGACATAGGCGGCCGCTACCGCCGCAAGCTCGGCATCCGGTCGACCTCGTCGTCCACGTCGGCGCATGTCGATTCCACCGGCCAGGGCGGCGGGGAGCGGCCGAAGCTGGCGGGCCACCTCGGGCCGGGTGGCTTCGTACTGTGACCACCAGGCCGCCATATGGGCACGGGCGACGGCCGCAATCTCGCCCAGCGGGACCGTGCGCAATACCTCGGCCGTGAGCGCCGCTCCGTCTCCCGTGTCGATATCGAACCCCGCCACCGCTAGGTCGGGACGGAACCGGACCTCGAACGTGTAGCCGGGCCACGAGTCGTTTCGCACCTTCGCCCACGCCGGATCGGCGCCCGGCGAGTACGGATCACCGGACCAGGAATCGACCTTCCAACCTAACGAGATATCTGCCATGCATCGACAATAGCAGAGGGTCTGGTGTTTAGTCGACAGTAGCGGAAGCGATCAGCGACCGGGATCGGAGAACAGATGACTTCAGGAACAGAGTTGACAGGTGCGGTGATCGACACCCCGTTCGGGCGACTGCCGCTGGTGGCCAGCCCGGAACAGATGGCACCGATTTACGGCAAGTCGGGGCGAGCGGTCCGCTACGACTGCGAATCGGGAGTGATCCCGACGCTGAACCGGGCGTCCGGCTCGGGATCGTGGCACCGCATCCCTGTAGCAAAGGCCCTCGATGCCGTAGGCGTGCCCTACACGATCACGACCTCGGAGGCGGTGAGCAATGGCGGTGCGGGCAAGTGAGCGCCCGCGGCATCACGACCACCGCCCGGTACCAGCCCGCTGCCGTCGTCACCGTCACCCCCGCCTGCGGTGGTGCCTACCTCGACCTCGGAGCGCTCGACCGAACGTTTCGGGGCGTGCTGCTCCCGATCCGGGGGTGGTCCCGATGACGATCTCTACCAGGACGAAAACGACTGCCGTTGCCGGCGCCGGGGAGATCGCGTCTTCGGAAGCTCATCCACCCCACGGGGTGGATGAGCCCATCGCCCTACCGATGTCGCTGCGCCGATTGCTGGTGCAGCAGTGCGACGCGGAGACACTTCGGCACCTCGCCTGGCTCAAGGCGAACGGAGCGCCGGACCTGCAGGTCCGGCGTCGACTCAGTGAGGCATCCCTGGACGAGCTGGCCGAAATGCTCACCTCTGGACGTAGCCCGACGATCGGGTGGTGGCGACGTGCAAGCTAGCCCGACGACAGACGACGCCCCGCCGTGGGTTCCCGACGAGGAACGCCAGACCCCAGCCGCGAGCCTGTTCGCCATCGACGACCTCGGGGCCATCCTTGCCCGCGTCGACGCAGCACCGCCGCCGGCCTACCTCATTCGTGGGGTCATGGCCGGGGCCGACTACGGCATGTTCGCTGCCGAGTTCAAGGCCGGCAAGACCTGGGCCATGACCGACCTGGCGGTGTCCGTGGCATCGAGCACGCCGTGGCTTGGCATGTTCGAGGTCGATGCTCCAGGTCCCGTGCTTCTGTTCGCCGGTGAGGGTGGAGAGCGCAAGATCGCCCGGCGATTCAGGGCCGTGTGTGAGTCCCGAGGGATCGACCCGTCCGGATTGCCGATCCGAGTCTGTCTCCGGGTTCCGCACCTGACCAGCGCCGCCGCCATGTGTCTGGTCGAGGAGGAGATCGCCCAGGGCCGTCCGAAGCTCGTCATCATCGACCCCCTGTACCTCGCAGCGCGGGGAGCGAAGGGCTCGGACCTCTACGAGATGGGCGCGCACTTGGAGGGGGCGCAGGCAATCTGCCAGCGCCATGGCGCAGCACTACTGATCGCCCACCATTGGAACAAGACAGGCGAAGGTCGAGGAGCAAAGCGCATGTCCGGCGCCGGCCCTGATGCCTGGGGTCGGGTGCTGATCTCCGCTGCGAAGGTGGCGAGCCACACCGATCCCTCGACCCTCGCCACGACCGTCACCCTCGAGCTGGACTTCCAGGGCGACGAGATCGCCGAGCGGACGGTGCGCATCCGCCGCAAGGTGTGGGCAGACGACCCGAACGACATCAGTTCGGCCCTGCACTACGAGGTCGAGCAGCTCGACAACTCCGAAGCTGCCAGCCGCTCCGACGACGGGCTGCGTCCGTCACATCGCCGAGTGCTCAACGTCCTAATTGCAGCGAACGACTGGCGCACGCGCCATGAGATTCAGGACGCGCTTGCAAGCGACGACACGGGACTCAGCCCGCTAAAGACCCGGACGATTCAGGACGCGCTTGCCAGGCTTGGCGAGGTCGATTTGGTCGAGCCACTGGGCGTTCTCGGCGGTCAGGCCGGCAAGTGGCGCATAAGTGCGCACGTCGCCCCGACTGCGGAGGTCGTAAGTGACTTCTGACCAGGGCGCATACCACGCATGCGCACTTTGCTGCGCAGTCGCACGGCCCACACCGAGGCGGGGGTGCGCATCTGCGCACACCCCTATAGGGGATGCGCACTTTCGTGCGTGCGCACTTTTCGGGCTGCCATCCGACCGAGTGGAAGCGATCTGATGGCCGGCCTCGACGACATCCTCGGCCACGTCCAGGACGAGCCGATTCCCGGCGGCTGTGACCGCTGCGACGCGTACCAGACGATGACCGTTGTGGCACCCGGCGTCTACGCCATCACGGTCCACCATGACGACACGTGCCCCTTCCTGCGATCACGAAATGCGGAGATGAACTGATGAACGATTACGAAGCGCGCGTCCGGTCGGAGAAATGGGATGCCGGATCGGGTGCGCCAACGGGCGACACGGTGAAGTTGATCGAGGCCGCCTATCGACGAGGATTCCAACAAGGTGCAGCCGAAGCGCTCTACGCCACCGAGGATGGCGTCGGTCTCGAAGATGTCGCACGGTGGGTACACACCACCCTTCGGAGGTGGCGCTACGACGTGCCGCTGACGCCACGGGATGACGCGCCGCATCCGGCGACGATGCCCAGGTGTATCGACGGTTGGTACTCATCCAAGTTCGACGCTGACGGTATGGCGACGTTCTACCGGCGAACGGTCCGGGCCGACGATGTCCACCTCATCCAGAACGAGAACGGTGCATGGGGCGTGGCCTACCAATCTGAGCACCCGGTCGCCGCTTGGCACGTGGTGACCCGATGACCGAGGCCGAGAAGTTCACCGACTGCTGCCCGCGATGCCGTGCGGCCCGAGCGCCGCACGGCATCACAGCGGATGGCGACGACTGGGTAACTGCCCTGTATCTCTGTCCCGACTGCGACCGCACGTGGACCTGTGGTTGGGGAATCGGCCGGATGCGCGGACTCCTCATGCCCACCGTGAACGCCTGGGATGCGTGATGGCCGCCGACGCCACCGACCAGACCGGCGACTCCACCTTCGAGACGACGCCGGCGCAAGAGATCGAACCGCAGACCCTCGACTTCGCTCAGTGGTGCGAGGCGAACGGCTACGACCCGGTGAGTCGCACCTACGCCGCCACCACCGCAGATCGTCAGTCGTCGTGACCGACCGCGGCTTTGCACCCGGGGGGTGGGTCTTGGCGGGATGTCGTGTGCTGATGACCCGCCCCATCAAAAAAAATTGCATGACCCCGGTTACGCAATCGACCGGGGGGGGTCACGAACATGCAGGTCAGCGCCTCGCAACATGCCCCAATCCGCCCCAAACCGCCCGAATCGACCCCCGGAGGGCCAAATGACCACCTCTACGCCATGCCGTACCGCCGCCGACGCCATCGTGGCGGCATTCCTACCGATCCCACGGCCGGTGCTGCACCAGATCGGTGCCGAACTGGCCGAGGATGGTCGTCCATTCCTGGCCGACCTCGGCCGGGTGCTCGCCAACGGTGCGTTTCTCATCGGCTCCAGCTTCGTGCGCCGTGCCATCACCGCCTACATCGCCCTCGCCGTCGACAACGGGACCGCCCGAACGGTGGCCGATGACCTCGGAGCCGGTGAGCCCTGGGGGACGGTCGCCCGTGCGTTGCGCTTCGCCGCCGATGGCGGGGAGCCGACGCCGGCCGACCGGGACAAGTTCTACGGCGTAGTCGACCCCCGCACCATCGAGGTCGACTGATGGGCGCCCGTGGCCCGCTCAAGGGATCGACCTACGGCCGGAGGCCGAAGACTGCCGAGCTGGTGCCGACCGACGCCGCCTTGCTCCTCGTGGCTCAACCCGACCCACCGCCACCACCGCCGACCAGCCTCGGGGAACTGGGCCGGGCAGCGTGGCTCGACGTGTGGGAGGGCCTGCCGGTCGGCGTGCTCGACGCCAAAGCCGACTACTTGACGGTGGCCCGGCTCTGCGAGGCCGCCGATGACCGGGAAGCTGCCCGCGCCGCCGTGGTGGAGCTGGGGCCGTTGCTGGACGAGCCCATCGTCACGCCGAAGGGCGACGTGGTGGGCACCAGGAAGGTCGCCAATCCCGCGGCAGAGATGGTCCGCAAGCTCGACAAGGTGATCGACGACGCGAGTGATCGACTCGGACTCTCACCGGCGGCCCGGGCTCGACTCGGACTCACTATCTCGCGGGCCCGGCTGGCCCAGGCCGACGCCGCCACGTTGTTGGCGGGGGTGAACCGGCGGGGGTCGAGGTGACCACCACCATTACCGGTCCGGCACTGGTCGTCCCGGCAGAACTGGCACCCGCCGTTGCCGCCGCCCTCGGCCTCCTCCGTGAGCGGTACCGCGCCGATGCCGCCGACTGGCCGACAGACCTCGCCGACCTCGACGCCAAGTGCCGGAGTGTCGCCACGGTACTGCGTGACCGGGCATTTCCGACCGGAACACCCGCCGACCTGCCGAAACGCCGGACACACCCGGAAACGGTCGGAAACGGGCGCACCATGACAGCGGAACAACTAGCCGAGCGCCTCGGGATGACCGGACGAAGGGTCCGACAGCTCGCCGCCGCCGGACAGATCGAAGGGACCCGGACGCCGACCGGGTGGCAGTTCACAGCATCGGCATCACGAAAGGACAAAACCACATGCACGTAGACCACTTCCCAGGCGGCACCATCACCACCACGATGGCCGACACGGAGCCGGGTACGAAGTGCGGGGAGTGTGCGTGATGTCCGTCTACTTCACCAGCCGTCGCAGGCCGGCCCCCATCGTCACCCGTCCCGACCCCGATGCCGTATTCCGGCAGGGTGTCGCCGAGGAGATGGACCGTGCACGCGGCCCGCGTCAGTGCGTCGTCTGCTTCGTTCGCCTGGACGAGGAGCAGCGTGCTTCGGGTCACTGCACCGCACACCAGCCCATCGACGCCCGCGCCGATCACCGCACATTGATGGACGTGGTCGCCCGCCTCGCCGCCGCCGAAGCCCGCCTCGCCGCCGCCGAAGCCCGACTCGCCCGCCTGGACGAGCAGAACGCAGCAATCCTCAACATGAAAGCGAACCGCAGATGACCATTCTCGACCACACTGACAGCGCCATTCGTGCCAACCTCCGCAGCGCCGACCGCATCCTCACCCGTCCCGGTCCGCTCGGCCTGGACGACGAGGTCCAGGCAGAGGAGCACCTGTCCCGGGCCGACGCCCTCCTCGCCCGCCGTGACCGCCTGGCCCCGGCCATCGGGCGCATCAGCGAGCCGGACGTGTACGCCGAGCACGGACCGCACTCGTTCTTCCGTGACCTGGTCGACGCTCACCCGCACGCCCCGCTGTCGCCCACCACCGACCGCGGTGGCAGCCTCGAGCGGTTGCTCCGCCACCAGCGGTTCACCGACGAACAGCGGACGAAGCGGAGCACGACAGGCGACCTCGCCGTGTCCACGAACAACCAGCAGCGGGCCGACTCGTCGGCAGCCGGCGCGGGTGGTGAGTTCGAGCCGCCGCAGTGGATCCTCGATCAGTTCGCATCCGTCGCCCGTGGGGTCGCTCCGCTGCGCAGCCTCGCCCGGTCGGTTCCGCTCCCGCCCTTCGGCACCGAGGTGTCGATTCCCCGGTTCGACGTTGCCGCCGGTGTGATGGTGGAAACGATCTCCTCCGAGAACACCGCACCTACGTCGGACGCCGGCACCACCGACTCGATCAGTTCGCCGGTCGTAACCCTGGCCGGCGAGCTGCCCATGTCGCTGCAGTTGTACGAACGTTCCCCGGGTTTCGACAAGATCTGGGCGGCGGACATGGGCGAAAGCCTCGCCTCCGTGGTCGAACAGCAGCTCATCGCCGGAACTGGCACGGGTGGGCAGTTGCTCGGCGTGCTGAACGTTTCCGGCACGAACGCCGTCACCTACACGTCAGCCTCACCGACCGGAGCGGGAGTCATCGGTGCAGTCGCCAACGCCGTCGCCCTGGTGGCGGACAACCGCAAGCGGCCCGCCGACGTGGTCATCATGCGTGGTGCCCGGTACGCGTGGATCGCCAGCCAGCTCGACACGGCCGGGAACACGCTGCAGCGCCTCGGAACCGGTCAGGTGCCAGAGGACCCGGACGAGGGGTTCTACGGGCCAGTCGGCGGCGTGGCGGTCGTCCTCGATGACGCCGTGCCGGTCACGTCCAGCAAGGACGTAGTGATCGCTCTCCGCAGCCAGGACATCATCCTCCTCGAGTCGACACCGAAGGTGGCCGCCGTCATCGACGCCAATGGACTCGCCGGCACACTGTCGGTGGCCCTGACGTTCCATAGCTACGCCGCCTGTTTCACCAGCCGCTACCCGTCCGCCATCGGCGTGGTGTCCGGCACCGGCCTGACCGTCCCGGCGGGGTGGTGAGATGTCGATCTTCCCGAACCGCCGCAAGATCACCGACGACTCCGAGGAGAACCTGCGGGCCGAGGTCGAATCGTTCCTCTCCCTGCCGCCCGAGCGGCGGGACGCCCTGCGCCGTCAGGCCGCCGATGCGGTCGCCGCCCGGGAGCGCAACGAGACTGCGCGCCGAAACGCACGCCCCACCGACATCGCACGCGGTACCGAGCTGGCACGAGAGGTTCGCAAGCGCCTGGGCCGCCATCCTCGCAGCGTTGACGACCTCGACCCCGGCGAACTGATCCGCTACCGGCGTCTCAGCGTGGCCGCCGGACAGGAGGTTTGGCGAGCCGCCATCGCCGAGAAGCAACGCCGGGTCGCCGCCCAGCGCCGGCCCTAGATCGTGTCGGGCGTGCGCGGGATCGTCCGCCCGACACTGGCCGCCGCTCGGAGGTGCCGTCCTTCACCTGTCGAGCTGGCGCCACCCGCCGGGCCGACCGTCTGGTCATGGGACGGTCGGCCCGGCACCTACGAAAGTCCGACCGCCACCCGACGTTCCCGACTTGCGGGCCTAAGATCGGCACCGGTCCTACGTGGCAGCTCCAGTGAAAGGGATCACCCATGGCACGTAAAAAGTCGCTCCGGTCCCAGCTCTACCGAGCTGCCCGAGACCTCGGCAACGTTCAGGCCGCCCGCCACGGACCCAGCGCGTACGGCAAGCGGGTGGTCCGTCGCAAGGTCTACCGGACCGTCAACAAGCCACTTGGGAAAACCCTTCGGGGGTTTGGTCTGTAGTCGATTGGCGCCGCCACCGAGATCGTGCGCCGTTGCGAGCGGCGGGTGGGGGAGCTGGTGCGACGGGGCCAGGAGGAAGGGACGATCCGGCGTCAGGGCCAGTCGTTCGGGAACGGGGCTCATACACCTGACGAGGTGGATGAGCTTCCAAAACCAGTAACCGCCTATTTCGGGCGCGGCAACCAGGAGCAGACGGACGCCTACGCACTCGCCGACGCCGACCCCGAACAGTTCGACGCCGCCATCGAGGAGGCCAAGGCCGAGTACGAGGCCCCGTTGGCGAAGGAACGGATGCGGGCCGGGACGGAGAAGTCCCATGCGGCTCGTTTGGGTAAGGAAATTTTGCCTACCCAAACCGGCGCCCCCACTCCCTCCGGTTCCCATCCTCAGGTAGCCGACGTGGCCGCCGCAGCGGTCGGCGTCAGTCGCCCGACCCTCACCCACCCGACGCCGTAGCGGGGAACATGGGGGAGCTGGTGCGGTGTGGTGGGCTACTGAGCCGACCCACCACCCTCGACAGCCGATCCGAGTGCGAGGCGCACGTCGGTGAGAACCAAGTCAACCAGTGTCGCCGGTGGCATCGAAGGCCCGACCGGTCTGCCCGCTCAACCATGGACTGCACTACAGGCGCCGGGATCATCTCGCCCGACCGCAATGCGCCAACAGTCCCCGGCTCGACAACGAGCAACGCCACCACCTCAAGAACCGAGGTTCGCTCGTTCTCTCCGCCCGTGATCTTTGTCCGGCCGATGATGGCATCGACCACCGGGTCCAACTGCGCCGGTACGCCGTAGGCGGTCCCAAGCTCCGCCAGAGCTGCTAGGTCGTCGCCCATCACCGCACCCCTCATACCGCCGCCGTGACGGCTGGTGGAATGGTACCGACGGACGGAACCGAGCAACGGTCCCGACACCGTGGATCGGTTCTGTCCTAGGAACTGTCCTAGGACTCGGGAACCGGCTCTTTCCGGTCTGTTCCTCAATCGGGCCGCTGACCTGCGAATACTTCCGGCCTGGTTCCGTCCGTCGTCGTCCATTCCGCCTATTTTTCGGTTTCCTAAACCGTGCGTCGCAAGTTCGAATCTTGCCGTGGGCGCCTCGCCGCCCGGTCCGGTCCGGTCCGGTCCGGAGGCATCGGTCGGGCCGATGGGTGCCATCACGGGCGACCGACGTCCGGGCCGCCCGGACCGACCGGAGACCCCTCCCATCAGGGACCTTGTGCCCTGGTACCCCGGCGCCCGCCGTCGCATCATGCCAACAGGCATGTGCTCCCACCCAGCGACCACTCATCCCGGAACCCCAACGGAACCCCCGACCGGCCGGTCGTCGTGAGACGGCCGGACCTCCGGGCGGCCGCGGACCCGCCCGGCACCTCGAGGGTGGCGGCCGCGCCCGCACGGCGCACCGGCCCCATCGACCCCCGCCTTCTCCGCACCACCCGGGGCACCCGGCGGTTTCTGGTGGGCAGCGTCCTCCTCGGCGGCGCCACCGCCGCCCTGCTGGTGGCCCAGGCGTGGCTGATCGCCAACACGGTGGCCCGGGTGGTCGTCGGCCACCAGTCGCTCGGCCAGGTCCGTACCCTCCTGGCCCTCCTCCTGGCCGCCATCGCCGCCCGCTCGGCCGTCGGCTGGTTCGGCGAGCGCCTGGCCGACCGGGCCTCGGCTTCGGCCAAGTCGGACCTCCGGCGGGCCCTCGTCGAGCGGATCGCCGAGCTCGGTCCCTCCGGCATCGACCGCGAGCGGTCCTCGAGCCTGGTGGTGCTGGCCACCACCGGCATCGACGCCCTCGACAGCTACTTCGCCCGCTACCTCCCCCAGCTCTTCCTGGCGGTGATCGTCCCGGTCACCGTCATCGTGGTGGTGCTCGGGGCGGACTGGATCTCGGCCGTGCTCATCGCCGTGACGGTCCCGTTGATCCCGATCTTCATGGCCCTGGTCGGTGCCACCACCAGGGCCCGCATGGGCCGCCAGGCCGCCCTCCTCCACCGGCTGGCCGGGCACTTCCTCGACGTGGTGGCCGGGCTCCCGACCCTCAAGGTCTTCGGCCGGGCCAAGGCCCAGGTCGCCGCCGTCCGCCAGATCACGGACCGCTACCGGACGGCCACCATGGGCACCCTGAAGGTGGCGTTCCTCTCGTCGCTCATCCTCGAACTGCTGGCCACCTTCTCCGTCGCCCTGGTGGCGGTGTCGGTGGGTCTCCGCCTGCTCGGCGGCCACCTCGACCTGGCCACCGCCCTCTTCGTCCTCATCCTCGCCCCCGAGGCCTACCTCCCCCTCCGGGCCCTCGGCGTCAACTACCACGCCAGCGCCGAAGGGATGCAGGCCGCCGGGGAGGTCTTCGAGGTGCTGGAGCGTCCGCTCCCTGCCCGCGGCACCCGCACCGACGTTCCGGACCCGTCGGGGGTCGCCATCCGGATCGACCGGCTCGAGGTCTGTCACCCGGGCCGGCGACTGCCGGCCCTCCACGACGCGTCACTGACCGTCGAGCCGGGTGAGGTCCTGGCCATCGCCGGCCCCAGCGGGTGCGGCAAGTCGACACTGCTGAGCGTGCTGCTCGGGCTGGCGCCCACCTGGTCGGGCTCGGTCCGCGTGGGCGGGACCGAGCTGGGCGATCTCGACCCCGACGCCTGGCGGGCCCGGCTGGCCTGGGTCCCCCAGCACCCGCACCTCTTCGCCCGATCGATCGCCGACAACGTCCGGCTCGGCCGGCCTGACGCCACCGACGCCGAGGTGCGCCGGGCCGTCACCGACGCCGGGCTCGACGATGTGGTATCCCGGCTGTCCGAGGGACTGGAGACCCGGCTCGGGACCGACGGTGCCGGCCTGTCCGCCGGCGAGCGCCAGCGCATGGCCCTGGCACGCGCCTTCGTCCGCGACGCCCCGCTGCTCCTCCTCGACGAGCCCACCGCCAACCTCGACGGCCGGACCGAGGAGGAGGTGCTGGCCGCCGTGCAGCGACTGACGGTCGGGCGCACCGCGGTCATCGTGGCCCACCGGCCCTCCCTCCTGGCCATTGCCGACCGGGTAATCCACCTCACCCCGGCGCTCACCCCGGCGGGTGCGGCATGACCGCCCCTACCGCCCCCGCCGCCCCCACCCCGCCCGCCGCCCCCACGCCCACCGACGCCCCCCTGGCCCCCCTCGGGCGCACCATCGGCGTGGCCCGTCCCGCCACCCGCAGCATCGCCCTGGCCACCCTGCTCGGCGCCGGCGCCATCGCCGCCGATATCGGGTTGATGGGCACCGCCGCCTGGCTCATCTCGCGGGCGGCGCAGCACCCCAACGAGCAGGCCCTGGCCGTGGCCATCGTGCTGGTCCAGTTCTTCGGCCTGTCGCGCGGTCTCCTCCGGTACGGCGAGCGCCTGGTCAGCCCCGACGCCGCCTTCCGGCTCCTGGCCGACCTGCGGGTGCGCGTCTACGAGCGCCTGGAACGCCTGGCCCCGGCCGGCCTCCCCGGCTTCCGTCGGGGCGACCTCCTGGCCCGGATCGTCCAGGACGTCGACTCCCTCCAGGACCTGGTGATCCGGGTGCTGCCTCCGTTCGGCATGGCCGCCCTGGTGGGCGTCTCCACGGTGGTGCTGCTGTGGTGGCTGCTGCCGGCCGCCGGGCTGATCCTGGCGGTGGCCCTGCTGCTGGCCTCCACCCTGGTCCCGTGGCTCACCGGCCACCTGGCCCGCCGCCGGGAGGCCTCCTTCGCCCGGGCCCGGGGCGACCTCGGGGCGGCCATGGTCGACCTCACCGAGGGCGCTGCCGAGCTGGTGGCCTTCGGGGCCACCGGCGCCCAGGTGGCCGCCGTGCGGCGGTACGACGCCGAGCTGTCGGCCATCGCCGCCTCGTCGGCCGGCACCGCCGGGGTGGGGCTCTCCCTGACCACCGCGCTGGCCGGGCTGGCCAGCTGGGGCTGCCTGCTGGTGGGCATCCCGGCCGTCGCCTCGGGCCGGCTGGGCAGCACCGAGCTGGCGGTGGTCACCCTGGTCCCCCTGGCCGCCTTCGAGCTGGTGGTCGGCCTGCCCGTGGCCACCCAGGCCCTCCAGCGGGTCCGCCAGGCGGCCGCCCGGCTGTTCGAGGTCACCGACGCCCCGGTGCCCGTCCCCGAGCCCGACTCCCCCCTCCCCCTGCCCCGTACCCCTTACGACCTCGAGGTCCGGTCGGTCTGGGCCGGCTACCCCTCGGCCCCGACACCGGCGCTGCGGGGGGTCGACCTGTCGCTCCCGGCCGGTCGGCGGGTGGCCGTGATCGGGGCCAGCGGGGCCGGCAAGTCGACGCTGGCCGCCGTGCTCCTGGCCTTCCTCCCATGCGAGGCCGGGTCGGTCCGACTCAACGGGACGGGCACCGACCGGCTCGACGGCGACCAGCTCCGCACGGTGGTCGGGCTGGTCGGCCAGGACGCCTACCTCTTCGACGCCACCCTCGGCGACAACCTCGCCGTCGGCCGGAAGGGCGCCACCGACGGCGAGCTCCGGCAGGTCCTCCACCGGGTCGGGCTGTCCGACTGGCTCGACGGGCTGCCGCGGGGCCTGGACACCCGGGTGGGCCGGCACGGGACCCGCCTGTCGGGCGGCCAGCGCCAGCGGGTGGCGGTGGCCCGGGCCCTCCTGGCCGATGCTCCGGTGCTGGTCCTCGACGAGCCCGCCGAGCACCTCGACCTGGCTGCCGCCGACGCCCTCACCGCCGACCTGCTCGCCGTGACCGCCGGGCGGTCGCTGGTGCTCATCACCCACCGCCTGGCCGGCCTGGAGTCGGTCGACGAGATCCTGGTGATGGACGACGGTCGGGTCGTCGAGCGGGGCACCCACGACGAGCTCCTCGACGCCGGCGGCCGCTACGCCGAGCGCTGGTGGGACGAGATGCGGACCCGGCGCTACGACGCGCCGCCCACCCCGCCCACCCCGACCGCATCCGACCGCATCCGACCGCACCACCCACTGGTCGCCGCCCCCGGCGGCGTCCCCGACGACGGGAGTCGCCCACGATGAGCACCGACCTCGCCCGCTGGCAGTTCGCCCTGACCAGCATCTACCACTTCCTCTTCGTGCCGGTCACCATCGGACTCGCCTTTCTGGTGGCGCTGCTCCAGACCAGCTGGTACCGCAACGAGAACCCGGCGTTCAAGCGGCTCACCCGGTTCTTCGGCACCCTGCTGCTGATCAACGTGTCGATCGGGGTGGTCACCGGCCTGGTGCAGGAGTTCGAGTTCGGCATGAACTGGTCGAACTACTCGCGGTTCGTCGGCAACATCTTCGGCGGCCCACTGGCCATGGAGGGCCTGGTCGCCTTCTTCCTCGAGTCCACCTTCCTCGGGGTGTGGATCTTCGGCTGGGACCGCCTGTCCAAGAAGCTCCACCTGGCCTGCATCTGGCTGGTGGCCGGCGCCACCATGGTGTCGTCGCTCTTCATCGTGGCCGCCAACTCGTGGATGCAGCACCCGGTCGGCTACGTCATGGATGCCCAGCACCAGCCGGTGCTGAACAACATCGGGGCCCTCTTCACCAATCCCGTCTTCCTGTGGTCGTTCCCCCACGTGGTGCTGGCCTCGCTGGTCACCGGGGCCATGGTGATGCTGGCGGTGTCCGCCTGGCAGCTGCGGCGGAAGCGGTCGGTGACGGCCTTCCGGCGCACCGCCATCATCTCGCTGGCCGTCCTGGCCCCGGCCGTGATCCTCAACATGTTCGTGGGCAGCGAGCTCGGCGTCATCGAGGGCACGTACCAGCCGATGAAGATCGCCGCCGCCGAAGCGCAGTGGAACACCTGCGAGTCGCGCTGCTCGTTCTCGCTGTTCCAGATCGGGGGCGGCAACAACGACCAGTCGCCCACCCAGATCATCGAGGTCCCCGGGCTCCTGTCGGTGCTGGCCACCAACCACCTGAACGGCCGGGTCCAGGGCATGAACCAGCTCCAGGCCGAGTACGTCAAGAAGTACGGGCCGGGGAACTACATCCCCAACGTCTTCATCCAGTACTGGGGCATGCGGGTCATGGCCTACCTGGCCGGCATCATCGCCCTGTTCGCCCTCTGGGGCCTGTGGCTGATCCGGCGCAAGACACTCGAGACGTCGAAGTGGTTCCTGGTGGCCGCCACCTGGGCGGTGGTCCTCCCGTTCGCCATGAACACCGCCGGGTGGCTGCTGACCGAGTCCGGGCGACAGCCCTGGATCGTCCAGGGGCTGATGAAGACCTCCCAGGCGATCTCCCCGTCGGTCTCGGCCGCCGAGATCTGGATCAGCCTGCTGGTCTTCGTGGCCCTCTACGCCGGGCTCGGGGTGGCGGACGCGTACCTGATGATCCACTACGGGCGCAAGGACCTCGACGCCGGCCATCGCGGCGACGACGAAGGGTCCGGCGACGGCGACGGGGACGACGCCGGCCGGCGCCCCACCGAACCCGAGGACGACGCCGATGTCGAGGCCGACAGCGACGACGCCCGTGTCCCCGCACTCATCTACTAGGAGGCAGCAGTCGTGCATCTCAACAACATCTGGTTCCTCATCGTGGCGGTCTTCTGGGTCGGGTTCTTCATCCTCGAGGGGTTCGACTTCGGGGTGGGCATGCTCCACTCCTTCGTCGGCCGCAACGCCACCGAGCGGCGCATCGCCGTCAACTCCATCGGGCCGGTCTGGGACGGCAACGAGGTCTGGCTGGTGGTGGGGGGTGCGGCCATCTTCGCCGCCTTCCCCTCCTGGTACGCCACCATGTTCTCGACCTTCTACCTGGCCTTGGTGGTGGTGCTGGTCGCCCTCATCCTGCGGGGGATGTCCTTCGAGTTCCACCGCAAGGTCGGCGACCCGCGCTGGCGGTCGTTCTGGAAGTGGTCGTTCACCATCGGGAGCGGCCTGGTGCCGCTCCTGTTGGGGACCGCCCTCGGCGACCTCCTCTACGGGCTGCCCATCAACGCCGCCCACAACTACACCGGCAACTTCTTCGGGCTCCTGCTGCCCTTCGGGCTCTTCACCGGCATCACCCTCCTGGTGCTGTGCCTGCTGATGGGCGCCACCTACCTCAGCCTGAAGACGGATGGCGAGCTCCACGACCGGGTCGTGCGGCTCTCGGGGAGGATCGGCTGGATCTCGGTGGCGCTGTGCTTCGGTTGGCTGACCTGGAGCCACGTCGGCCTGGCCAACCAGGGGTTCGTGCCCAGCCCGCTCGACGCCCTGGCCATGGTGTCAGTCATCGCCGCCGCGGTGCTGGCGGAGTCGAAGGCCGAGGGATGGGCGTTCGCCGCCGCCGCCACGGCCATCGGGAGCGTGGTCGGCTCGATCTTCTTCGACCTGTTCCCGCGGGTCATGGTCTCCTCGACGAGCTCCGCCTACAACCTGACCGTCTCGAACTCGGCCAGCCCGTCGTACACCCTCAAGGTCATGACGGTGGTGGCGGTGATCTTCACGCCGGTGGTGCTCGCCTACCAGGGCTGGAGCCTCTGGGTCTTCCGCCAGCGCCTGTCCTCGGGCCCGGCCGGACCGACGGCCGCCGACGGCCGTCTGACCCCCGGCACCCGCCTGGGGGCGGCCGCCGCCGCGGTGGCGGCGACCACCCCGGCTCCGGCGACCACCCCGGCCCCGGCCCCGGCGGCCGACGCCGGCCCCGACGGGAGCGCCACCACGGGCTGAACCTTCCGGCCGCACCACCGCCGGTGATTCACCGAAAGTTCACCTCCCGTGCACCCTGGCTTGGCATTGCGGTTACTTCGCCTCAGTAGGTTGGCACCTGTCACGACCGCGACAGGTTCCCGAGAGCGGTCGCCCAGGAGCAGACAGCGATGCCATCCGAGTCACCGAACCACGCATCGGCCGCCCGAACGCCGGTGCGGACCGATCCACAGCTGGTGGATCCCATCCTCGCGGCGATGGACCCCGAGAAGGGACGACCGGTCAACGTGATGGAGGCGACGGCACTCTCGCTCCGGTTCGACACCAAGGACATCCTCACCGATGTATCGGTCCCCTTCGCTCGGGGCACCATCACCGCCCTGATCGGCCCCACCGGGTCGGGGAAGTCCACCTTCCTCCGGACCCTGAACCGGATGAACGACAAGGTCCCCGGGTTCCGGCACAACGGTGACGTCGACCTCGACGGGGAGAGCATCTGGTCGCCCCGACGCGACCTGCTCACCCTCCGCCGCCAGGTCGGCATGCTCTTCCAGCGCCCCAACCCCTTCCCCATGTCCATCCGCGACAACGTCGTCGCCGGGGTGAAGGCCCACCGGATCGCCCGGGGCAAGCAGCTCGACGTGGTGGCCGAGCAGCGCCTGCGGGAGGTCGGGCTCTGGGACGCCGTCAAGGACCGCCTGGCCGACTCCCCATTCCGCCTGTCCGGCGGGCAGCAGCAGCTGCTCTGCCTGGCCCGGGCGATGGCCGTGGGCCCCCAGGTGCTGCTGCTGGACGAGCCCACCTCGGCCCTCGACCCCCTGTCCACCGAGTTCGTGGAGAGCCTCCTCCGGCAGATGACGCCGGCGCTCACCATCATCATCGTGACCCACAACCTCGGCCAGGCGCACCGGGTGTCGGACCACACGATGTTCCTCTACGACGGGCACCTGGTGGAGCACGGCCCCACCGAGCAGGTTTTCGCCCGGCCCGTCGACACCCAGACCGATCGGTACGTGAACGGCCACATCGGCTGACCCCACGTCCGACCCGGACGCACCCGAGCAGGTCCCACCAGCTTGTTCGAGCGCGCCCCCACACGTTCTACCGCCGTACCACTACCCACCAACCAGGAGGAACACGACGTGCTTCGTATGACCCGAACGACCCGAGGACGATGGGCCCTGCCGGTCGTGCTGCTGGCCGGCGCCATCGCCGCCGGCTGCAGCAGCGGCAGCTCCGCCTCGACCACCACCACCTCGTCGGGGGCGGCGCCGACCGCCGCCGTCGGCACCGTCGAGACCCCGCCGACCGCCACCCTCAGCGAGACCGGCAGCACCCTGCTCTACCCGCTCTGGAACATCTGGACGCCGGCCTACCAGCAGAAGTTCCCCCAGGTGACCATCAACACCGCCAGCACCGGTTCGGGCACTGGTATCTCCGACGCCGCCAACGGCACCGTCAACATCGGGTCGTCCGACGCCTACCTGTCGAGCTCCCAGACGTCGGCGTCGCCCACGCTGCTCAACATCCCCCTGGCCATCTCCGTGCAGGTCGTCTCCTACAACCTGCCCGGGGTCACCGCCCATCTCAAGCTGAGCGGCAAGCTGCTGTCCCAGATCTACCAGGGCAAGGTCACCACCTGGAACGACCCGGCCATCGCTTCGGCCAACCCCGGGGTGACCCTGCCGGCGACCCCGATCGTGGCCCTCCACCGCTCGGACGGGAGTGGTGACACCTTCATCTTCACCCAGTACCTGTCCAAGCAGGATGCCGCCGGCTGGGGCGCCAGCGTCAGCTACGGCACCAGCGTCCAGTGGCCGAGCACCCCCGGCGGGCTCGCCGAGAACGGCAACGGCGGCATGGTGTCCGGCTGCAAGGCCACTCCGGGCTGCATCGCCTACGTGGGCATCAGCTTCCTGTCGCAGCTGCTCGGGGACGGGCTCAACTACGGCCAGCTCCAGAACGGCGCCGGCAACTACGAGCTCCCGACCCCGACCGCCGTGCAGGCCGAGGCGAATTACTTCACGCCCAAGACGCCGGCCACCGGGACCATCTCGTTGATCAACGGTCCGGTGTCGGACGGCTACCCGATCATCAACTACGAGTACGCCATCGTGAACTCGCACCAGCAGAGCGCCTCCACCGCCAAGGCGGTCCGGTCCCTGCTGCAGTGGGCCATCTCGCCCACCGACGGCAACAACTCCCAGTTCCTAAGCCAGGTCAGCTTCCAACCGCTGCCGGCCAAGGTGATCGCGCAGTCGACGAAGCAGATCGCCTCCATCCAGTAATGGCGCTCATCGGGCGGGACACGGGCCCTGTGCCCGTGTCCCCGCCCGGGGGGGCGACGGGTCGGGTGTCCCTACCCCGGCGCGTCGCCGACTTCGGGCGATCGAACGCAACGGGGATCTGGCGGTGGACCGGCTGGACCGCCGCCGCCGTGCCCCTGGCCGCACTGACGTTCACCGTCGTCATCCTGCTGGTCAAGGCCTGGCCGTCGATTCGGGTGAACGGCGGCTTCTTCCTCACCGGCTCGGCCTGGAAGCCGGGGAACACCTACGGCGCCACCGTCCACACCCACGGGGTCGCCCACCCGCTGGGCTCGTCCTACGGCGCCTGGCCGCTCATCGTCGGCACGCTCCAGACCTCGGCCATCGCCGTGGTCATCGCCCTCCCCGTCTCCCTCGGCGCCGCCTTCGCCCTCACCGAGCGCCTCCCGTCGTGGCTGTCGCGTCCCCTGGGCTTCGCCGTCGAGATCCTGGCCGGGATCCCGAGCGTCATCATCGGGCTCTGGGGCGTGCTCACCCTCGGTCCCTACCTGGCCCAGCACGTCTACCCCCCGATCGCCGACCACATGCCCGACGTGCCGGTGCTGCGCTACTTCCGGAACCCGGTCGGGCACGGCGAGGGACTGGCCACCTCGGGCATCGTCCTCGCCCTCATGATCATCCCCATCATCACCGCCACCACCCGCGACCTGTTCGTCCAGGTGCCCCGCCTCCCCAAGGAAGGTGCCACCGCGCTGGGCATGACGGAGTCGGAGGTGGCCCGGCGGGTCACCATCCCCTGGGTCCGGTCGGGCATCATCGGGGCCACCGTGCTCGGTCTGGGCCGGGCCCTCGGGGAGACCATCGCCGTCGCCATGGTGTCCGGTGCCGCCCTCAACACCATCGCCCCGAACATCTACGGGACCATGGGCACCATCGCCGCGGCCATCGTCACCCAGCTGGACTCGGCCTACACCGACGGGACGGGATTCGCCGTCTCGGCGCTGGCCGAGGCGGCCCTGGTGCTGGCGGTCATCACCATCGCCGCCAACGTGATCGCCCGGGTCATTATCAACCGCACCTCCCGCAACGGGGCCCCGGTGGGCCGCGGTGTCTGAGCCCGCCACCGGCACGCAAGGAGCGCACCCCATGTCCACCATGACCACCGACTTCACCGACACCCGCGGGCGCAGGGCCCGCCAGCAGATCTTCCGGGGGCTGACCCTGCTGGCGCTGGTACTGGTGGTGGCGCCGGCCGCCTGGATCCTCATCGGCGTGGTGGCCAGGGCGGTGCCGACCTGGCAGTGGTCGGTGCTGTGGACGCCGACCAGCGGGGCCGGCGGTGGGCTCTCCCAGGACATCGTGGGCACCCTGGTCCTGATGTTCGGGGTGCTGCTGGTGGCCGGCACCCTCGGGCTCCTGGCGGGGATCTACCTGTCGGAGATGGCGGCACCGACGCGCAGCGGCCGGCCCGGCGCCCGGCTGTTCCGGTCGGCCACCGAGGTGCTGTCGGGCGTCCCGTCGATCACCCTGGGCTTCGTGGCCTACGTGGCGCTGGTCGTCGGCCTGCACTGGGGGTTCTCCCTCCTCCCGGCGGTGCTGGTCCTGTCGGTCATGGTCATCCCCTACATCGCCAAGTCGACCGAGACCGCCCTGTCCAAGGTGCCCACCGGCTACCGCGAGGGGGCCGAGGCGCTCGGGATGTCGCCGGCCTACGCCCTTCGGAAGATCGTCATCCGCTCCGCCATCCCCGGCGTCGTCACCGGGCTGCTCCTCGCCCTCGCCATCGCCGGCGGTGAGACGGCACCCCTCCTCCTCACCGCCGGGAATACCAGCTCCTACCCGACCGGAGCCCTCCTCCACCAGCCGATCGGCTACCTCACCTACCCGGTGTGGACCTTCTACAACTACCCCTCGGAACAGGCCCACCACCTGGCCTACGACGCGGCGTTGATCCTGGTGGTGCTGGTCATGGTGCTGCTGGTCGCCTCGCGACTGATCGTCGCCCGCACGCAGCGGCACGCCGAGGGGGGCCGGGCGTAGCCCGGACGATGCCCGACGGGTCCGCGGTCCCACGCCCATGAGCGTCGACCCCGACCCCGGGGCGTCGCCGGTCATCCTGTTCATCGACGGCGGGAGCCCGTCGGACGACGGGTTCGTGGCGGGCCTTGCTGCCGAGGGGTTCCGCCTGGTGCCGGCCGCCACCGGGGACGAGGGGATCCGGCGCTGCGCCAGCGATCCACCCGATGCGATCCTGGTCAGCGCCGAGCTCCCCGACCTGTCGATCAGCGCCGTCCTCCGCCGGCTGCACGAGGCGGGGGCGGGACCGGTGCTGGTCCTGTCGAGATCGGACGACGAGGGCGAGGCGGTCCTGGCCCTCGAGATGGGAGCCGTCGACGTTCTCAACCGCCCGGCGCGGGTGCGCGAGACCGCCGCCCGCATCTGGGCGGCCCTGCGGGCGCCAGCGGTCCCCGTCGGTGTCGGCGCGACGGTCGGCGCGCCGGTGACCCACCGTCCGGAGCTGCTGTCGGCCGGACCGGTGGAGGTCGACCTGGCCCGGCGGGAGGTTCGGGTGCGCGGCCGGGCGGTGGACGCCCGACCGATGGACTTCGCCCTCCTTGAGCTGCTGGTCGGCGAGGCCGGGCACTCGGTCAGCCGCGACCGGATCCTCCGCCTTCTCTGGCCGGGACACGTGGAGGCCGCCGCCAAGCGGCTCGACGTGCACATCCGGCGCCTCCGCTCGCTGGTGGAGGAGGACCCCTCGAGGCCGAGGCACATCATCACCCTGCGGGGCTACGGCCACCGGTTCGACCCCTGAGCCGCGCCGGCCCGGTTGGCCGTCCGGACGGTCCGGGGGCCACAATGCTCGTGTCCACACCGGCGGTACACAGGGCCGCCCGCGGCCCGGGGGGAGACCACATGACCACCACCGAGTCCGTTCCGAAGGCCGTGCACCTCGGCGCCGACGAGCTTCCGTTCGTCGAGATCGGGGGCGGCAACAAGCTGAAGGTGATCCAGGTCAAGCCCGAGGAGGGCCTGTGGATCGTGGAGAACATCTTCCAGTCGAACTACGAGGTCCAGACCCACCGGCACACCGGGCCCGTCTACGCCTACACCGTCTCGGGGGCCTGGCGGTACAAGGAGTACGAGTACGTCAACCGGGCCGGCTCGTTCCTCTACGAACCCGCCGGTTCGGTGCACACCCTCGAGTGCGTGGAGGACGACACCCGGGTGTGGTTCCAGATGTACGGGGTCAACCTGAACCTCGACGCCGAGGGCAACGTGGAGAGCGTGTTCGACGGGGCCGGCACCCTCGAGGTGTACCGGGCCCTGTGCGAGGCCGAGGGGTTCCCCCCTCCACCCGTCCTGGTCGGCTGACCCGGCCGCACCCGGCCGCCCTGACCCGGCCGCCCTGACCCGGCTGACGGGTTGGCTGGAACGCTTCGGCGCCTAGGTCGACGGCGGGCACGCCCACCCCGACTGGGTCAAGATGGCGTCGGTGCCCGGCAGGTGGTGCACCGGAAGGGGAGTGGACGATGCCTGAGCCTGATCGAGACGTGCCGCCGGCCGCCAAGCCTCGCCACCGGACGGTGGCGGAGCGTGTGGCGCTCGGCAAGGAGGCGCGCGCCCGGGCGCCGCGCTCCTCCCAGGGCACCTTCGTCCCACCGGCCGACCGCCCCGACCCGGTGGCGCTGCTCGAGGGCCAGGCCACCACCCGGGTCCCCGAGCTGGTACCGATCCGGTACGGGCGGATGCTGGTGTCACCCTTCACCTTCTTCCGCGGCGCCGCCCTTATCATGGCGTCCGACCTGGCCACCACGCCCCGTTCGGGGCTGAAGGCCCAGATCTGCGGTGACGCCCACCTGTCCAACTTCGGCATCTTCGGCTCGCCCGAGCGCACCCTGATGTTCGACGTCAACGACTTCGACGAGACGCTGCCCGGACCCTGGGAGTGGGACCTCAAGCGCCTGGCCGCCAGCACGGTCATCGCCGCCCGGGAACGCGAATTCACCGCCAAGGAGGCCCGCACCGCCGTCCTGGCCGTGGGGGAGACCTACCGGAAGGAGATGGCCCGCCTGGCCGGCCACTCGACGCTCGATGTGTGGTATTCGCAGATCGACGTCGCTGCCCTCCTCGCCAACCTCCAGGCCGCCGCCGCCGCCTCCGGCTCGAAGGCCGACCGCCGGATGGCCGACCGAACCGCCAAGACGGTGGCCAAGGCCCGCACCCGCGACAGCCTGCAGGCCCTGGACAAGCTCACCACCCTGGTCGACGGGCGACGTCGGTTCGTCAGCGATCCGCCGCTCATCGTGCCGGCCGAGGAGCTCTTCCCCCGGGAGCTGAGCGACGCCCTCAACGAGTCGTTCCACGGGCTGGTGCGGGGCTACCGCCGCACGCTCCAGACCGACCGGCGCCACCTGCTGGAGGAGTTCGAGTTCGTCCAGATCGCCCGGAAGGTGGTCGGGGTGGGCAGCGTCGGGACCCGGGCCTGGGTGGTGCTCCTGACCGGTCGGGACGGCGACGACCCGCTGCTCCTCCAGGCCAAGGAGGCCGAGGCCTCGGTACTCGAGGAGTTCGTCGGGAAGAGCACCTACGCCAACCACGGCGCCCGGGTGGTGGCCGGTCAGCACCTGATGCAGGCGGCCAGCGACATCTTCCTCGGCTACCAGAAGATCGAGGGTCCCGACGGAGTGGGACGCGACTACTACCTGCGCCAGCTCCGCGACTGGAAGGGCTCCTTCGACGTGGAGGGATCGATCCCCCCCGGTCTGACCAAGTACGTCTCGGTGTGCGCCGGGGCGTTGGCCCGCGCCCACGCCCGGTCGGGCGACCGCATCGCCATCGCCGCCTACCTCGGGGCCGGGCCCAGCTTCGACCGGGCCCTGGCGGCGTTCGCCGAGTCCTACGCCGACCAGAACGAGCGCGACTACGAGGCGCTCCAGCAGGCGGCGGCCACCGGTCGCATCACGGTCGAGTCGGGCCTGTAGGCGCGCCGTTGCCGGACGCCCACCCCACCGTCGGCCGACGCCGGGAGTCGGTCCTGGCCGAGCCCCGGTGGCCGATGGCCCTGGCGGTGGTGGTCGCCGGCCTCCTGCGGGGTGCCCTGCCGCCCCAGCTCCGTAACGGGGACGCCCGCTGGCTCTTCCTGGTCATCGTGGTGGCGCTGCTGGCCGTGCTGATCATCGGCGATCCGGGTCGGATCGACCGCGACCTCCCCTGGCTGCGGATCTCGACCGATGTCCTGATCGGGGTCATCACCGTCGCCAACGCCGATGCCGCCATCCGTCTGGTGGCAGCCATCGTCAACACCTCCACCTTCACCAACGACGCCAAGACGCTGCTGGCCAGCGGTGGCGCCATCTGGTTGACCAACGTCATCGCCTTCGGGCTCTGGTACTGGGCCCTCGACCGCGGGGGGCCCGCCGCCCGGGCCTCGGGGACCGGCCGCCCGCCGGCGCTGGTGTTCCCGGAGATGAAGAACCGGGAGCACGTGGGACCCGACTGGTCACCGCGGTTCGTCGACTACTTCCACTGCGCCTTCGCCACCGCTACCGCCTTCAGTCCCACCGACGTCTCGGCCATCAAGCCCTGGATGAAGCTGATGATGATGGCCCAGGAGGCGATCTCCCTCATCGTGGCCCTGCTGGTGGTGGCCCGGGCGGTCAACATCCTCAAGTGAACGACGCCGCGGTGCCCGACCGCCGCGCCCTCAGATGCCGCCGACGCCCTTTCCGATCAGGACCACCGCGAAGACCAGGAAGAGCACGGCCAGCACCGTGGCGTTGTTCTGCTCGAGCCAGGTCCTCCAGCTCTCCAGGATCCCCTGCGACCGGGCGCCCAGGGCCACCGTCACCACCAGGGGGGCGGCGACGCCGAGCCCGGCGATGACGACGTAGACGGCACCGGCCACCACCGACCGGCCGGCCGAGGGTGGGCGGTCGAGATGACGACCGCCCCGGCGATCCCGACCGCGATGTTCTTGGGGTTCGCGGCGCCGATGGCGGCGCCGATCCCGAGCGACTTCCCGGGGGTGAAGCCGGCGATCCCGGTCATCCAGGCGGGCACCGGGGCCACCTCGCCGGGCGCCGGCCGGCGGCGGAGCCGGTGGACGGCCGCCACCAACAGCCCGGCACCGAGCACGATCTGCAGGGTGACGGCCCCGTCGGACGTCCCCGTCCTCGACGGATCGGCGGCGTTGGCCAGCACCACTTGCGCCGGCCCGCACCGGCACGCGAGAGTCCCCCCATCCCCGACGACCCCACCTTCGCCGCCGCCATCGGTTCCCAGACGGTCGACCTGCCCGTGGTCGAGGTGGCCGAGGGCGTGGGCATCGCCCTGATGGTCTGCGTCGACCACGGGGTGGCGTTCACCGAGCGGGCGGGCCGGGAGCTGGCCGACCTCCTGGCCCCCTCGAGGCCCGAGGTGGTGGTGTCGGTGGCCACCATGGGAATCCCCCTGGCCATCGAGGTGTCGCGGTCGCTGGGTCTCGACGACTACGTCATCCTCCACAAGACGCCCAAGATCCACCTGGGCGACAGCTACGCCGAACCGGTGCGGTCGATCACCACGGGTGCCCCCCAGACCCTCCGGCTCGACCCGGCCCGGGTCGGGTCGGTCCGGGGGCGCCGGGTGGCGGTGGTCGACGACGTGGTCTCCACCGGTGCCTCGGTGGGCGCCGCCCTCTCCCTGCTGCGGCGGGCCGGCGCCGACCCGGTGGCGATCGGTGTGTTCCTCACCGAGGGCTCCCGGTGGCGCACCACGCTGGGGGAGGACGCCGACCGGGTCCGGTCGCTCGGGTCCATCCCGCTGTTCGCCGCCGGCCCCGAGGGCTGGGTGCCCGGGACCGCCGACGGCTGACGGCCGGCGGGTCGGCGGCGCCGGCCCGGTGACGTCCCGACCCTACGATTCCCGGTCGGCGGCGACCCCGGGACCCCCGGTCAGGCACCGCCGTCCCCGCCCGCCGGCCCGAACTCGACCGGTGCCTCGAAGGCGGCCTTGCGGGCGGCGCGCCGGAAGGTGGCCAGCATGGCCGGGCCCACCAGCAGGATGATCACGAAGTTGGTCACCGCCCGGCCGGTGTCCCAGCCCAGCGAGGTGGTGGCGTCGAAGACCAGGTACCGCTGGGCGTTGGCGGCCAGGCCAGCTCCGGGCAGGTAGGCGATGGCGCTGTGGGGATCGAGGGAGAAGGGCCAGAACGAGAGGTTCAGCAGCAGGCCGAACACGTAGGCCGACACCGCGCCGTAGGTCGCCAGCAGCAGCACCTCGCGCCGGCCCCGCAGCGGGGGCAGCAGCCCGGCGAACATCCCCACCCAGGCGCAGCCGAACATCTGGTACGGCAGCCACGGTCCCACCCCGCCGGTGATCAGGGCCGAGGCGAACAGCGTGGTACAGCCCAGGGTGAAGCCGAACCCGGCCCCGAACACCCGGCCGGCCAGCACCAGGGTGAAGAAGACCGTCTCGATGCCGGCGGTGCCGGCCCCCAGGGGGCGCAGGGCGGCCCCGATGGCCGAGAGCACCCCCAGCATGGCGATGGCCTTGGCGTCGATGCCACCGTCGGCGATCCCGGCGAAGACCACCGCCACCACCAGCACCAGCAGGGAACCGAAGAGCAGCGGGGCCATGGCGGCGTCGCCGAAGGAGCCCGGCGCCACCACGAACGGCCAGCAGAAGGCCACCAGGCCCAGGAACGAGGCCATGGCCACCACCCACCGCGACCGGTGACCGATCCGCACCGCCACGGACGACCGCGGGGGAGCCGTGCCCGGGTTCCGGGTACCGGGCCGGCGCGGGAGGACGGGCAGGCGGATCATCACACGGCCTCGGGCAGGGCCAGGCGGACCTGGTCCATGGTCAGGACACCGACCGGGGCCAGGATCTTGGACACCTGGGGAGCGAACGACGGTGAGGCGCCGACCACCTCCCCGACGGGGCCGTCGGCCACCACGTCGCCGTCGGCCATCACCACCACCCGGTCGGCCGCCGCCGCCACGAACTCGACGTCGTGGGTCGCCACCAGCACCGACCGACCCTCGGAGGCCAGCACGTCGAGGATGCCGATCAGGGACCGCTTGCCCTGGTAGTCGAGGCCCCGGGTCGGCTCGTCCAGCAGCACCACCGCCGGGGCGGCCGCCAGCTGCACGGCCAGCACCAGGGCCAGGCGCTGGCCCTCGGAGAGATCGCGGGGGTGCAGCTCGCCCGGGATGCCCGGGGCCAGCCGGTCGAGGAGGGCGCGGGCCCCGACCGCCGACGCGCCGGCGGACTCCCGGTCGGCCTGGGCGCACTCGTCGTCCACGGTGTCGAGGTAGAGGAGGTCGGTGGGTGTCTGGGGGACCAGCCCGACCAGGCGCCGCGCCCGGGCCGGCGGCACCGCCCCCGGGTCGGTCCCCCCGACGTCGACGGACCCGCCCTGGCGGGTGCCGGTCCCCTGGACGGCCCAGAGCAGCGACGACTTGCCCGACCCGTTCCGGCCCATCAGGGCGGTGACCTCGCCGGCGGCCAGGTCGAGGTCGACCTGGCGCACGGCGGTGACGTCGCCGTAGCGGACCACGATCCGCCGGGCCGACAGGGCGGTGGCGCCCCGCTGCCTTTCGGCCGACCGGGGAGGGTCCGGGACGGGCCGGCGGCCGATGCGGTCGCGCAGGGGCACCGCCAGCCGGCGGGCGTCCCGCACCGACAGCGGTAGCGGCGACCATCCGGCGAACCGTCCGAGCTCGACCACCGGTGGCGCCACCGCGGTGGAGATCAGCATCCGGTCGGGCGCCCCCGACGTCACGGTACCGTCGGGGTGCACCTCGACGACGCGGTCGGCGTACTGGACCACGCGCTCGAGGCGGTGCTCGGCCAGGACCACCGTCACCCCCAGGTCGTGCACCAGCCGGGTGACGGCGGCCAGCACCTCCTCGGCGGCGGTGGGGTCGAGCGCCGAGGTGGGCTCGTCCAGGACCAGCACCCGCGGGTGGGCGGTCAGCACCGAGCCGATGGCCACCCGCTGCTGCTGGCCGCCGGAGAGCTCGTGGAGGGCCCGGGCGCGCAGCTCGGCGATGCCCAGGAGGTCGAGCGTCTCCTCCACCCGCCGGCGCATCACGTCGGGGGCCACCGCCAGCTGCTCCATCCCGTAGGCGAGCTCCTCCTCGACGGTGTCGGTCACGAAGCCCGCCAGCGGGTCCTGGCCGACCACGCCGACCACGTCGGCCAGGTCACGCGGGGGATGGGTGCGGGTGTCACGGCCGTCGACGACCACCCGGCCGGCCAGCCGCCCACCGGTGAAGTGGGGCACCAGGCCGTTGACGGCGCCGAGGAGGGTGGACTTGCCCACGCCGGTCCGGCCCACCACCAGGGCCAGCTCACCCTCCTCGATCCGCAGGCTGACGTCGCGGAGCACCGGCGCGGTGGCCCCGTCGTAGGTGATGGTGACGCGGTCGAACTCGATCATGCCGCCACCCGCCGCCCGGTGGGGGCCGGCTCCCCGGTCGCGGTGACCCCTGGCGACCCGGGGGACCCCGGCGTCGCCGGGGCGGACCGGCCGACATCCCGGTGGGCGGCACGGACCGGGGGCGGGGCGATGACCGCCGCCAGGCCGGCGACCAAAATGGCCAGCGCCGGGACCACCGGGAGGGCGGGCCATACCAGGGGGTCGGTGGACGGGGCGAGGGCGGCCGGGTGGGTGGCCAGCCGGCCCACCAGCACGACGGCCGGCACCAGCCCGCAGAGGACCACGCCCCACTCGGCCGCCCGCCACGGGTCGGGCCGGTACTGGCTCCGCACCACCCGACGCCCGCCGAGGGCGAGGCCCAGGCCGCACAGCGTCGCCCCGGCCGCCAGGGCCGGGACGCCGGCCGGTGCCGCCACCGATCCGTCGAGCAGCCCGTAGGCGCCGAGGCAGAGTCCGCACATGCCCGCCACCAGCAGGGCGGCGGTGAGGCGACGGGACCCGGTCGACACGCCGCCACGCCGGCCGTAGCCCCGGGAGTCCATGGCCGCCGCCAGGCGGAGCGAGCGGTCGAGGGCATCCTCGAGCACCGGAATGGCGATGCCCCGCAGGGCGTGGAAGCCACTGGTCGGCCCCCCCCGGAGCTTGCGCGCCCGGCGGACCCGCTGGACGCTCTCCACCAGCTGGGGTGCCACGCTCAGCGACACCACCACCGCCACCCCGAGCTCGTAGAGGGCGCCGGGCAGCACCCGGAGGGCGCGCTTGGGGTTGGCCAGCGAGTTGGCCGCCCCCAGGCAGCAGATCAGGCAGCCGAGCCGGAGTCCGGCGTAGAGGGCCCCGAGCGTCCCCTCGGCGGTGACCGCCCCGCCGAGCCGGAGCCCGGTGGCCCACGACGGCAGCGGCAGGCGGGGCACGGTGAACAGGGTGTGCACCCCCTGGGTGGGGAGGTCGCCGCCGAACACGGCCAGGAACGCCACCCGGACCGCCACCACGGTGAGGGCCAGCCCGAGGTAGTACCGGAAGGCGCGGGCCCAGGGGGCATCGGTCCGTCGGTTGACCACCACCACCGCCAGCACGCCCAGCAGCAGGAGCAGCAGGACGGGGTTGGTCACCGCAGTGGTGGCCACGGCCAGGCTGACGGCCCACAGCCACCAGGCCACCGGGTGGAGGGCGCGGGGGATCCGCCGGCCGGAGCCCCGCCGGGGGGCGCGGGCGGCGGACCCGGTGGTCACGCCGTCCGTCGCCGCCGCCAGGCCAGCACGCCCGCCACGCCGCCGACGGCCACCACCAGGACGGCCCCCACCACCAGGGGCACCGGTGAGCCGGCCGGTGCCCGGTGGACGGCGGCCGGGGCGGCATCGACGATCCGGGGGACGCCGTGGTCGGCCGGCCCGGTGCCGGCGGGGCCGCCGACCGGTGCGGGGGCCCGCGTGGTCGACGGGGGGGCGGTCCCGCCGGGGGCCGTGCCCGGCGTGGCGCCGGCGCCCGGCGAGCTGGAGGCGCCCGGCGAGCTGGAGGCGCCCGGCGAGCTGGTGCCCCCGCCACCGGAGGGCGCCGCCGCCGGCGTGGCGCCGACGACCGGTGGCGCCGGCGTCGTACCGGCCGGGGACGACGCCGGTGCGGTGGTGGGGGTGGCCCCCGGGGCGGTGCCGGCCGCCGGCGAGCTGTTGGTGGCCCGCACCTCGGCGGGGGTGAAGCCGGGGTTGGTGCCGGCCCCGAAGGTCCAGGCCTCGACGCTGCCGGCCTGTGGCCGGAAGGTGGATGCCCCCTGGTTGGCGTAGGTCCAGGTGGCCGACCCGGCGTCGGCGTACCAGAACGACCAGCTGGCCGAGGCCGGGGGTGTCGAGGTGCACGACGTCTGGTCGACGGTGGGATCGCCGTCGATGCGGCAGACGAAGGCGTCGCCGTACTGGGCGGTGCCGGCCACGGTGAAGTCGGCCTGGAGAGCGGCCAGGGCGGTGGTCAGCGTGGGATCGCACCCCCGCTGGACGGCCCCGCCCCACGGTGAGAGGTCGACCGCCACCACCACCCCCGCGGTGGTGGAGCAGTCGGCCACCGGGTCGGCCCCGGCCGGGACCGACCCGGGGACGGCCGGGACGGCCAGGGCCAGCCCGACCGACCCGAGGGCGCCGGCCGTCCCCAGCAGGCACCGGGCCACGCCCGTGCGCCGGCGTCGGCGGGACGCCCGGCCGGTCATGCCGGCCGCACCGGGCTGGCGGCGATGGACACCACGTCGGTGACGCCGGTGGGTGCCGCCGACCCGGAGAAGACGGCGTCGCCGAAGGCATAGACCCCACCGTTGGCCCCGGCCAGCAGGTAGCCGCCGGCATCGGCGGTCGGGGCGATGCCCACGATGTCGTCGACGCTGACCCCGAGGTGCGGCAGCGAGCCGATGTAGCCGGCGTCGCCGAAGGCGAACACCCCGCCGTCGGCCCCCACCATCCAGTACCCGCCGCCGTCGGCGGTCGGCGTGATGCCGACGATGTTGTCGGTGTGGACGGAGAGGCCCGGTAGCGAGCCGACGAAGCCGGCGTCGCCGAAGGCGAAGACCCCGCCGTCGGCTCCGACCATCCAGTACCCGCCGCCGTCGGTGGTGGGCACGATGCCGACGATGTCCGCCACGTGGACGCCGAGGCCCGGCAGCGAGCCGACGTAGCCGGCGTCGCCGAAGGCGAACACCCCGCCGTCGGCCCCGACCATCCAGTAGCCCTGGCCGTCGGCGGTGGCCACCATCCCGACCACGTCGTGGACGGCGACCGAGAGCCCCGGCAGGGAGCCGTGGAAGGCGGCGTCACCGAATCCGAACAGGCCGCCGTCGGCCGCCACCATCCAGTAGCCCCGGCCGTCGGCCGTCGAGACCACCGAGCGCACGTCGCCCACCGACACCCCGAGGGCGGGGAGCGAGCCGTAGTAGCCGGCGTGCCCGAAGGCGAAGACCCCGCCGTCGGCCCCGGCCAGCCAGTAGGAGCCGCCCGACGGGCCGAACGGGAGGGTGAGGCCGGCCAGGGCCGGCACCGCCTCGTAGGTGGCGAGCGTGTTTCCCGCCGCCGGGGGGCTGTTGAAGTCGAGGGCCCCGGCGTCGCCGCCGCTGGTGAGCTGGAAGCCGAGGAGGGCGGGCACCGGGCCGGTGGCGCCCCGGGTGAACGGCGCGCCGGTGGGGGCGGCCCCGAGGGCGGTCAGGCCCTGGACGACCAGGGCGGTGGAGTCGGGGTCGGTGACCCCGGGGGTGGTGGCCGTGCTCGGGTAGTACGACCACCCCCCGTCGGCGTCCTGGCCGGCGGTGAGGAAGGCGACGGCACCGGCGGTGACGGTCGGGGTCAGCGCCCCCTGGGCGGCCAGGCCCTGGGCGGCCACGGCGGTGGAGTTGGTGTCGGGCCCGGCGTAGGCGTCCGGCGTGCCCGAGCAGGCGTTCTGGGCGTTGTCCGGTGCGGTCCAACCGCCGTCGGCGCACTGCTCGGCCACCAGCCAGGCGACCGCCGCGGCGGTGGCGGGGGTGCCGCGGACGCCGGCCCCGGCCAGGGCGGCGAGAGCCAGCCCCTGCTGGTAGCCGCCGGCCGCGTACTGGGCGACCTGGCCCTCGGTGCCGAAGAGGCCGGCATCGGATCCGGCGGTCTGCTGGGTGGCCAGCAGCCGAGCCACCAGGTCGGTGCCGCCGAAGGCGTGGGGGTCGGTGCCGAGGGCGGTGGCGTCGAGGATGAGGAGGGCCAGCTGGGCCGGGCCGTCGGCCCCGGCGTCGGTGACGTAGGCGTCGACGTGAGCGGCGAGATAGGCCGCTGCCGCCCTCGCCCCGGCCGGATCCACATCGGCCGACGACAGGGCCAGGACGGTCTGGGCGGTGGCCGAGAGGTCGGCGGCGCCCGAGCCCGGGGCGGTCGGGAAGTAGCCCTGGGGGGTGAGCTGGCCGGCCAGCCACCCGGCGGCCCGGCGGGCCGGGACGGTCTGGGGCAGGACGGTCGGGGTGGTGGCCCGCGGCCGGGCGGACGAGGCACCGGCCGGACCGACGCCGGCGCCGGCCGTGCCGACGGTGGCGATGAGGAGGGCCAGGAGGCCGGCCGAGGCGATGCCGGTCAGGCGGCGGACGATGGTCATGGGGACTCGCTTCCCGGGCCACGACCCGGGATCGCCCCCCGGAGCTGCGGGGACCCACCGAGCCCCGGTCCTTGTGTCTCGACAGTGGGGTACTCGACCTCCTCGCAGGTATCCCGGCTCACGGCGACCCTCGGGCCTCCGTCTACGGTTGCGGACCAGCGCCGGCATTCGACCGGCTTCCCCTGCGATGGGGTGCTGCCTACGGCAGCGAGGTGATGGTAGCACCTGGGACCCGGCAGTTCCCGGGCCTCGCCGGCCCGGCCATCGCCGACGTCGAGGCCCTGCTGGGGGGTGACGTCCGGTTGGGCTCGATGAAGCGGGTGGCCGCGGCGGTGGGGGAGGGCTCGAGCGCGGTCCGGGGAGTCCACGAGTACCTGTCGTCGGCCGGCTGAGCGCCCGGCCGGCGCCTCAGTGGAGGTGGCGCTCCCAGTCGGGGGGCACCCGCCCCGCCGGCCCGGGGACCGGTTGGTCGAGCGGATGGTGCTCCGGGGCGGCCAGCGGCGGGCCCTCGGTGAACTCGTGGTCGTCGTAGCTCCAGAACCACGACTCTCCGGGCTCGAAGCTGCGGATCAGGGAATGGCCGGCGGCGGTGGCATGGGCGGTGGCGTGCTGGGCCGGGGAGGTGTCGCAGCATCCGATGTGACCGCAGCGGGCGCACCGGCGGAGGTGGAGCCACCAACCGCCCGCCTCGGTGCACTCGACGCACCCGGGTCCGCTGGGGGGGACGCCCGGCTCGAGGTCTGGGTGGTCGCGCATCGGTCCCTCCGCCGTTCGGGGGGTGACGCCGGCCGTCACCCGGACTGTCGACAGTTGTAGCCCATCCGCCGGTCCGACCGCGGGCCCGGCCACGACCGGCCCCCGCCGGGGCGTGCCGCCCTCAGCCGTCGGCCAGCCGGGCCGGGAAGCCGCCGCGGCTGATGGGTCCCCACCGCTCGATGGTCACCCGCAGGAGCACCTTGCCCTGCGCCCGCATGGCCCGGCGGTACTCGTCCCAGTCGGGGTGCTCGCCGCTGATAGCGCGGAAGTAGTCGACCAGGGCGTCGACGGCCTCGGGCTGACGGACCACCTCGGCGGTGCCGTCGACCTGCACCCACTCGCCGCCGAAGTCGTCGGAGAGGGCGCACACCGAGACCCCGGGTCGCCGGCCGGCGTTCCTCGCCTTGGCCCGCTCGGGGTAGGTGGCCACCACGATCCGCCCCTCCGGGTCGACGCCCATGGTCACCGGCGACAGCTGGGGGGTGCCGTCCCGGCGGGTGGTGACCACCACCGCCCGGTGCCGGGGTCGGATGAACTCGAGGAGCCCGTCGAGGCCGACGGTCAGATCACGGGCGACGGGGCGGGGCATGGCCCGACGGTAGCCCGGCCCGGCCTAGGACAGGCTCTCATCGAGCTCGCCCAGCGAGCGGATGAGCTCTAGGTTGGCCGAGTAGTCGACCGGGCAGGCGATCACCGACACGGTGTCGGCGGCCAGGGCGGTCCGCAGGGTGGGGAGGAGGTCGGCCGCCGCCGAGATCCGGTAGCCGGTGGCCCCGAAGCTTTCGGCGTAGGCCACGAAGTCCGGGTTGGTGAAGGTGGTGTCGACGTCGTGGCCCAGCTCCAGCTCCATCTTCCAGCTGATCAGGCCGTAGGCGTCGTCCACCCAGATGAGCACCACCATGGCGATGCGCTCGCGGAGGGCGGTCTCGATCTCCTGGGAGTTCATCAGGAACGAGCCGTCGCCGGTGGCCACCAGGATGCGCGCCCCGGGCCGGGCCAGCTTGGCCCCGATGGCGCCGGGCAGGGTCCAGGCCATGGTGGAGAGGCCGTTGGAGATCAGGCAGGTGTTGGGCTCGTAGGTCGGGTAGAGCCGCGCCATCCACATCTTGAGCGCCCCGGTGTCGACCAGCACGATGTCGTCCCGTCCCATGGCCGCCCGGGTATCGGCCACGATGCGGGCCGGCGCCAGCGGGAACCGGTGGTCGGCCGCCCCCCGCTCGAGCTCGTCGGCCAGCAGCCGACGGATGTGCTGCCCGCTCGAGGTCCCCGCCGGCCGGTCGCCGACGGCCTCGGCCAGGGCGTCGAGGCTCTGGGCGAGATCGGCCTGCAGGCCGACGGCCACGTCGTAGTGGCGGTCGACCTCCGCCGGGAAGCGGTGGATGTGGATGATGCGCTTGTCGCCGCCGGGGTTGATTCGGACCGGGTCGAACTCCTGGAGCTCGTAGCCGACCGTCACCACCACGTCGGCCCGGTCGAAGCCGAAGTTGACGTAGTCGTGGCGCATGAAGCCCACCGCCCCGAGGGCCAACGGGTGGTCGTCGGGGAAGACCCCCTTGCCGTGGAACGTGGTGGCCACCGGCACTCCCAGCCGCTCGGCGAACCGGACCAGGGCGGGACCGGCACCGGCCCGGGCGGCACCGTGACCGGCCAGCACCACCGGCCGCTCGGCCTCCCGCAGGACGGCGGCGGCCCGGGCCACCTGGTCGGCGGACGGCTCGTCGGTGCGCGGCACGTTGACCGCCAGGGGCACCGCCCCCTCGGGCGGGGTCGCCTTCTCCACGTCCTCGGGCACCGCCAGGTAGACGGCCCCCGGTCGCTCGGTCTGGGCCAGCTTGAACGCCTTGCGGACCATCTCCGGGGCGGCGCCGGGGGTGGCGATCAACGCCGACCACTTGGTGACCGGCTCGAACATGGAGACCAGGTCGACGCCCTGGTGGGACTCCTTGAAGCTGCGGTCCATCCCCACCTGGGCCGACAGGGCGATCAGCGGGGTGGAGTTGGTGGTGGCGTCCGCCGTCCCGAGCAGCAGGTTGATGGCTCCGGGGCCGAGGGTGGCCGAGCACACCCCCGCCCGGCCGGTCAGCCGACCGTAGGTCTCGGCCATGAAGGAGGCACCCTGCTCGTGCCGCACCAGCACGTAGCGGATCGGCGAGTGGGACAGGGCCTCCACCAGGTGGATGTTCTCCTCGCCGGGGATGCCGAAGACGTGGGTGACCCCCTCGTGCTCCAGGCACTCGACGAGCAGCTCGGCCACGGTGGCGGCGGGCCGGCTTCGCGGGGCAGTGGTGTCGGGGCTGGCGGGCTCGGTCACGGACAGGATGTTAGGCCGACGGGCCCGAGGGGACCGTCGTCGGCTCCGTCGACCTACTTGTTGAGGAGGGCGTTCTGGGTGACCGCGGCGGCGCCCAGCACCTTGGCCTGGGCCGCGGTGAGAGGCGTCACCGGCACCTTGCCTGCCTCGTTCGAGGACGCGGTGATGTCGGTGTCGATGCCGGTGAAGCCGACCTTGGTGCCGTGCAACCACAGCAGGGTGTACTCGGGGGCCCCGGCGGCGGTGGCGAAGGAGACGGACCCGAGGGCCTTGGGCACCGGGATGGTCTTGGTGGCCGGGGCCTGGGCCTTGAAGCCGGCGAAGGCGGCCTTGGCGGCGGCCGGCGTCTTGCAGACCAGGGTCTGGGAGACGAGGCCCGACTTGTGGCCGGCGTTCTCGTAGGCCGCCTCGACCGACGACGAGCAGTTCTTCGGGCCTGGGTTCTTGGTGACCTTGGCGGCGGCGTAGACGACCGGGAAGCCGGCCTTCTTGGCGGCGGCCGGGTTGAGGACATAGGCGGTGGCCGAGGTGGCGGCGCCGGCCTCGACGGGGAGGGCGACGGCGAGCGTCCCGAGGGTCAGGGCGGTGAGCCCGGTGACGGACGCGAAGCGGCGGAGTCGGGGAGTGCGCATCCCGCGAGGCTAGTGACTCGGCGGGAGGACCGGCGGGCGGGGGGATAATTTGTCCGTAAACCCTGGGCCGGGCGGTCCGGCCGGCTCATCCGCCGGCCAGCACCACCGCCTGGTCCGGACCCAGCGTGCCGGCGAAGGGGTCGCCCTCGCCACGCCCGTCGCTCGCCACCGCCACCTCGGCCCCGTCGGCGCCGGCGATCTCGACCGGCTCCCCGGTGAAGTTGACCATGACCAGGGCGGACCGCTCCCCGGCCGTGCGGCGGTAGGCGAGGACGCCGGGGGGAGCGGGCACCGTCTCCATGCCCCCCGTGGCCAGCGCCGGCCACCGCCGCCGGAGGCCGATGAGCCGACGGTAGAGGTGGAGGATGGCGCCGGGATCGTCGCGGAGGGCCCGGTAGTTGCGCTCCGGTTCGGGGGGGAAGGGCAGCCATGGCTCGACCCCGCCGGCGGTGGGCCACCCGCGGTCCGGGGTGCCGTCCCAGGGGATCGGGGCCCGACAGCCGTCGCGTCCACCGGGGTCGACGGCCCGGTCGGGCGGCACCACGGCGTCGAGCAGTCCGAGCTCCTCGCCCTGGTACACGAAGGGGGTGCCTCGCAGGGTCAGCAGCAGCACCGCGGCGGCCCGGGCCCGGGCCTCGCTCCGGCGGCGCCGGGTGGCGTCGTCCTCGCCGTGGCGACCGGCCCGGTCGTCGTAGCGCTGCCGGTGGCGGGGGTTGTCGTGGTTGGACAGCACCCAGGACGGCCAGGCGTCCCGGGGGGCGAGGGCGGCGACGGTGTCGTCGATGCACCGGCGCCAGGCGGTGTCGACCCAGGGGGCGAACAACGGGGGGAAGTTGAAGGCGAGGTGCAGCTCGTCGTCGTGCCCGTAGTAGGTGGCGACCGCGTCGGTGTGCAGGAGGTACACCTCGCCGACCACGAAGCGGTCGCCGGGGTAGCTGTCCACCAGCCGGCGGATGGAGCGGAGCCGCCGGTGGGTGACCGGGACGTCGTTGAGCGCCGAGTGGGGGATCCCGGCCGTCTCCGGCGGGTCGTCGGGGAGGTCCGGATCCTTGCCGATGCAGTGGATGACGTCCGCCCGGATGCCGTCCACGCCGCGGTCGAGCCAGAACCGCAGGACGTCGTGCATCGCCGACTCGACCGTCGGCTCGTCCCAGTTGAGGTCGGGCTGCTCCGGCGTGAAGAGGTGGAGGTACCACTGTCCGGTGGCGTCGTCGAACGTCCAGGCCGGCGCGTCGAGGTCGAAGGAGGAGACCCAGTTGTTGGGCGGCCCGTCCCCGTCGGGGTCTCGCCAGACGTACCAGTGGCGGTGGTCCGAGCGCCGGTCCGACCGGGCGTCGAGGAACCACGGGTGGCGGTCCGAGGTGTGGTTGGGCACCCAGTCGATCACGATCCGGAGACCCAGCGCGTGGGCCTCGCCGACCAGGGCGTCGAACTCCTCGAGGGTGCCGAAGCGGGGGTCGACGCCGCAGTAGTCGCTGACGTCGTAGCCGAAGTCGACCATCGGCGAGGGGTAGAAGGGGGAGATCCACAGGGCATCGACCCCCAGCCAGGCCAGGTCGGGGAGGCGTGACCGGATACCGGCGAGGTCACCGACCCCGTCGCCGTCGCCGTCGGCGAACGACCGCGGGTAGACCTGATAGAGCACGGCGCGCCGCCACCACGGTACGTCGGTCACGGTCCGGTCCTCGTCATGGGGCTCCGATCTGGGGTGCGGGCGCCCGGGGCGCCACGGCGGCCCCAGGCTACGCCGGGGCGGTGCCCCCGGCCGGCGCCGATCCGGTGGCCGGGTGGGCGTCCGCCAGGTCCGGCACGGCGGGCGGCTCGGTGGCGAGGTCGTCGGCGCCCTCGTCCCGGACCAGGTGACGCGAGACCCAGTTGCGGTCGCCGCTCTCGGCCCAGATCAGGATGGGCGGCAGCACCACCAGGGCGCACAGCAGGGCCATGAGGACGTTGAGCCCCACGATGGTGCCGAAGCCCCGGAGCAGCGGCCACGGGGAGGTGGCGATGACGGCCACGCCGGCCACCGCGGTCAGGCCCGAGACGATGAAGGCACGCCCGGTCCGGCTGGCGGTGATGTGCATCGCCTCCTCCGGACTGCGCCGCCGTCCCCGTTCCTCGACGAACCGCAGCAGTATCAGCGAGGTGAACTCGGTGCACACCGCGATCACCAGCGGTCCGGAGACGGCGGTGAGCGGGCTGAGCTTCAGTGACAGGGCCCAGGCGATCAGCGTCACCGACCCGACGGCGATCATCACCGGCACCAGGGACAGCAGCGACCGGATGACGCTCCGGAGGCGGAGGGCCAGGAAGACCCCGACGAAGAGGAGGGCCAGGTAGGTCAGCAGGCTCCGCGACCTGGCCAGGTTGTCGAGCAGCCCGACCCCGACCACCGCGATGCCGCCCGGCGCGTTGGTGATGCCGGCCGGCGGATGGAGGTCGTTCTGCATGTGGTCGACGACCGGCTTCAGCTGGTCCAGCGTGGTGGTCTTCGACTCGAACACCACGCTCAGGGCGTGGCCGCCCTCGGCCACCGTCGAGTGCTGGATGTCCTCGGGGGCGACGGCGTAGACCTGCCGGACCTGGCTGCCCAGCGGCGGCACCGCGGACGCCCCGGGGGTGGAGATGAACTCGTAGACCAGGTTGACCATGCCCGTGCCCGGGAAGAGCAGCGTCGGGTAGCGCTGGACCTGCGAGTCGGAGAAGGCCGACACGTACGCCGCCGTCCGGTCGCTCCACGGCGAGTCGGTGGTGATGAGGGCGGAGACGTCGTTGGTGGTACCGGTGCCCGCCTTGAGGGCATGGACGTCTTTGACGGTCTGGGAGCCCGGGTCCACCCACTGGAGCGGGTCGGTCTGGAGGGTGATGTGCCCCTCGACGACCAGGCCTCCGAAGAAGATCAGGATGGCCGCCACCGCCAAGGGGATGGCCGCCGTCTTCGGGACCGAGCCCAGCCAGGCGGTGAGGCGGCCCAACCGCCCGGTCGAGAAGTCGCGCCCCCTGGTCGGCGACTTGTACTCGCGGATCCCCAGGATGGCCAGGGGCCCGACGATGCTGCAGATGCACACGGCGATGACGCTGACGATGAGCAGGGCCCCGAACTGGCGGATCATCGGGACCCGGGCGGCCAGCAGCGCGGCGAAGGCGAACACCGCGTCGAAGGTGACCACCAGCAGCGCGGGTCCGAGGTGGCGGGCGGTGGCCTGGATGGGGTGGGGCGCCTGGTCGAGGACCACCTCCTCCTCGACCCTCGAGTGCATCTGGATGGCGTAGTCGATCCCCACCCCGAGCAGCACCGGCAGGCCGGCCACGCTGGCCAGGGTGAGCGGGATCCCCACCCACCCGGCGAGGCCGAAGCCCCACACCAGCCCGATGACCACGATCAGGAACGGGAGCAGGCGCCACCGGACGTTGAACAGCAGCAGCAGGATGATGACCATCACCACCGCGGCGGCCGCCCCCAGGGTCAGCATGCCCCGCTTCAGGTAGTCGTTGATGGTCTTGAGGAGGGCGGGGACCCCGGTGGTCAGCGTCGAGGTGTTCTGGAACGAGGCGGCGCCGACGATCCGCTGGACCGAGGCGGCGGCGGCGGACTCCTGGTCGATCGAGAGCCCGCCCTTCAGGAAGACGATCATGGCGGCGTGGCCGTCGTTGGGGAGGAAGGCGGCCGAGGAGGCGCGCATCGAACCGTCGGTGTTGTGGGTGAGGAAGTGGACCCAGGCGGGATTGGCGAGCACCCGTCGACCGGCCGGGATCGCCTCCTCGCCCGAGGCCAGCGCCACGATGTCCTTCTGCCGGAGGGCCTTGCCGGCGGCCGAGGGGTCGCGCTGGAAGGCGGAGAGGAGCAGCTTGCCGGCCAGGCTGTCGGTGGGGTTGCCGTCGGCGCTGGCGGAGAGGCTGGCCGAGAGCTGCACGGCATCCAGTGGTGTGATGGCGCTGAACACCGAGGGGTCGGCCTTCAGCTTCCGCTGGACCGTCTCGAACTGCGCCACGTTCGACGGGGTGAAGAGGTTGTCGATGGTGGTGCCCGGGCGCATGGTGAACATGGTCACCATCGGGTCGCCACCGAAGAGCTTCTCGTAGGCCTGGTTCTCGACCTGGGCCTTGTCGGTGTTGTTCAGGTAGCTGGCGTTGCTGGTGGTGAACTTCAGCTGCGTCAGGCCGATGCCCAGCGCCAGGGTGATGGCCAGCCCGATCACCGAGACGGTCCCGGCCCGCTTGCCGAGGTTGAGCCCGAGCCAGCTCCAGGCGTTCCTCATCGCCGCCCCCCGAGGCCCGCCGGGGCGTCCCCGGCGATCGCGGCCGGAGCGGTCCCCGCCACCACCCGTCCACCTCGTCCCACGCGCTGGTCCACGGATCCTCCCCGTCAGTCTCGGCTCACGTCGGAGGAGGGATCCGTGGGCCGCTCCGGGGGATCCCCCCGTGCCGCCCGCCGCCTCCGGCCCCCGCCCCCGGATTCTTCGCCGAGACCGTATCCCACCTGGGGGTACTGATCGGTAACCAGTGCCGGAATCCTCACAGGGGCGTGCGGAAACCACCACTCTTCGCCGCCAAACGGGGGGTCAGGCGGGGAGCGGGACCGGCGCGTCGTCCCCGGGGACCCGCTCGCCGGGCATCTCGAACCGGACCACCGCCACCAGGATGGTCCGGCGGGTGTCGTCGAGGACGGTCCGGGGGGCCACCGCCGATCCGGACCCGTCAGGTTTGCGAGGACCATCGAAAGGGTACGGGGGCACACGTGAGCGAAGCGGTGAGGGGCCGACCGGCGTCCACCGCCGGTTCGCGGGCCGGTACCGGACGCGGGCCGGCACGTAGGCTCGCTCGGGGACGGGCCGTGGCGCCCGCGACGACGGGGTGGCAGCACCAGAGAGGATCGGAGCCATGGAGATGACGTTCGAGATCGAGGAGGTTCGGAGCGACGGGGTCCCCGTGGTCCGGGTGACGGGGGAGATCGACGTGGCCACCGCGCCGGCGCTCCGCGAGCACCTGACGACCCACGAGTCGGCGGGTGCGCCGGTGGTGGTGGTCGACCTCACCGACGTCACCTTCGTGGACTCGACCGCCCTCGGCGTCCTGGTGGGCGCCTACCGCCGCCTGGGCGACGCCGGATCGACGCTCCGCCTGGTGGTCACCGAAGCCCGGATCCTGAAGGTCCTGGAGATCACCGACCTGATGAGCGTCTTTCCGGTCTTCGCCACCGTCGACGAGGCGGTGCGGGGGTGACCGACGTCGTCGAGCTCGCCGTCCCCGTCCGGGCCGATCTGCTGGTCCTGGCCCGGCTGACCGCCGCCACCCTGGCCTCGCGGGCCGAGTTCGGCATCGAGGAGATCGAGGACCTGCGGCTGGTGACCGAGGAGCTGTGCCTGTCGGTGATCGGCGCCTCCGCCGGGGGCGTCGTCCACCTCCGGTTCGTCCGGGACGGCCACTCGATCACCGTCGAGTGCTCGCTCGAGCCCGAGGAGGGGGCGCCGGTGGCGGTCGGCGAGCCCGACGAGCTGTCGGTCCGGATCATCGAGGCGCTGGTGGACGAGCACGGCACGGTGCTGGACGGGGCGAGGCCGTGCGCCTGGATCCGCAAGCGGGGCACCAAGGTCGCCCTTTGATGGTGGAAGCGCTCGGCACCCCCGTCACCGCCGCCGACGCCTGGGTGGAGTTCGCCCGGACCCGCGACCCGGCCCTCCGCGACCGGCTGGTCAGCGAGAACATCGGCCTGGCCCGACGGCTGGCCCACCGCTTCGCCCACCGGGGCCAGCCCTACGACGATCTGGCCCAGGTGGCCTCCATCGCCCTCATCAAGGCGGTGGACCGCTACGACCCCGAGCGCAACGTGGCGTTCAGCACCTTCGCCACCGGCACCATCATCGGCGAGCTGAAGCGCCACTTCCGCGACCGGGGATGGGCGGTGCGGGCCCCCCGCCGGATCCAGGAGCTCTACCTCGAGCTCGGGGCCATCACCGAGTCGCTCGGCCACCAGTTGGGCCGCTCGCCGACCGTACCCGAGCTCGCCGAGGTGGCCGGCTGCTCGGAGGAGGCCATCTTGGAGGCGATGGAGGCCGGGCAGGGCTACCGGTCGGCCTCGCTCGACGCCCCCGGGGCCGGCAACCTCACCCTGGGCGACCGGCTGGCGACCGAGGACGCCGGGACCTACCTGGTGGAGGAGCGCTCCGTCCTCGAGCCGGCACTCGCCGCCCTTCCGGAGCGGAGCCGGCGGATCGTCAAGCTGCGGTTCATGGACGGGCTCACCCAGTCGGAGATCGCCGCCGAGATCGGTATCAGTCAGATGCACGTGTCCCGGCTGCTGGCGGCCAGCCTGGCCCAGCTCCGCGAGGCGTTCCGGACCGAGGAGTAGGTGGCCCCGGCGGGCCGGCGGACCGGCCGGAGGGAGGTGCGGTCCCGGAGGTTTGAGGTTCCGGTGTGCCGGGTAGCTGGGCAGCCAACATCCATCGACAAGGAGGTTGCACCGTGCCGGAAGTCGGAATGCGGAACGGGTCGATCAGCGCCGAACGCCTCGGAGGGCACGGCGCCCCGACGGTCTACGGGGCGAACCGCACCTGCGCGCACGAGGGCTGTGGGGCCCGACTCTCCATCTACAACAGCGCCGAGTGCTGCGCGCTCCACGACATGTCGGCCATGGCCTCGCGCCCACCGAGGGGGCTGACCCGGCGACGGCGCACCCCCGGCCCGGGCGCCCGCCGGGCCCGGGCCGCCTGACCCGGCGGACCTGCCGCCTGTCGCCCGATGACCGGGCATCGACCCATCACCAGACCGATCGACCCACGACCAGAGGAGGATCATGACCGACGACACCACCGGACCCGACGCCAACGGACCGGCCGCCGACGAGGTCGCCGCCGACCACGGGGTGTCCGGGCACGTGACCCCCGACGACGAGGCCGCCGCCGACCGGGCCTTCGACGACCCGGAGCTGAGCGGTGACCACGAGGAGGTCGCCGAGCACTACCGGGAGATGACCGAGCTCGGCGCCCACGTGAAGGGCGAGGGCCAGGTCCCCTGAGCTCCGGCCGGCACCGCCGGCGATCCACCGGAGGGCCCCGCCGACCTCTCGGCGGGGCCCTCCGTCGTCCGGCCCCCCGGGACCTCAGGACGGGGCCGCGGCCCCCGCCGGGCGATCGCCGTCCCGGATCAGCACCTCGCACCACACGACCTTGCCGCGCCGGAGGGGCGACCGGCGGGTCCCCCAGGCGGCGGACATGGCCTCCACCAGCGCCAGTCCCCGGCCCCCCTCGGCGGTTCGGGAGGGATCCTGGCGATGGGGCGACCGCATCGGCTCGTTGTCGGCGACGGCGATCCGGAGCCGGTCGCCCCGGCGGGTCAGGGCCAAGGAGCGCGACCCGCCGCCGTGGCGGAGGCCGTTGGTGACCAGCTCGGTGGCGAGCAGGCTGACCTCGGACTCGAGCGGCTCCAGGCGCCAGGCGCCGAGCACCCGGCGCACGAACGTCCGGGCGTACGAGGCCGCCGAGGCGTCGGTCGGGAGCGCGGTGGCGCTCTTCACCGGGCCGCTACCCCCTGCCGGAGTCCCCAGGGCGCCGCCGTCCCCCGGACGCGCTCGAGGCCCGACGTCGACCCCCCGGAGGAGGGCGAGGTCGGGCCCGAGACGACCGGACGCCGTGGAGGCGGCCGCCGCGTGTCAGTGCTTGAGGGCGTCCTTCACCTTCTCTCCCGCCTGCTTCAGGTCCGAGGCGGCCTTGTTGCCCTTCCCCTTGGCCTTCAGCTCGTCGTCGCCGGTGAGGTTGCCCACGGTCTCTTGGACCGCTCCCTTGGCTCCCTGTCCCTTGTTGTTCGCCTTGTCCGCAGTGCTCACGGGTGGCTCCTTTCTGTTGTCGGTCGGTCGGTGGGTCCGTTCGATGGCCCGGGGGCGCCTGGCGCGCCGTCGGGACCGGTCCCCGGCTACCAGCGGTACCAGCTCCGGCGGCCGGCACCCTCTCCCTTGCCGAGGGCGAAACCCACCAGCCAGATGACGAACAGGACCACCGCCACGATCCACAACACGTGGAGGGCGAAGCCCAGCCCGGCGAAGAGCAGCACCAGCAACAGCACCAGCAGAATCGGAACCACGGTCATCCCCTTGTTCGTCACATCCCTGTGTCGGCAGGTGATGCCCCGGTTCGTGGCCCGCCAAACCACCTCGGTACACTCGGGACCCCGACGAGGACGACGAAGAGGGGTACGCGTGACGCTCGAGGCCAGAGAGGCGATCTGCAGGCTGAAGTACTCCTACTTCCGGCTGCTCGACACCAAGCGGTTCGACGAGCTGGGGGAGCTCTTCACCGAGGACGCCACCGCCAGCTACGAGTCGGCCCCGCGGCCGTACACCGGTCGGGACGAGATCGTCGGGTTCCTGTCCGGCTCCCTGGCCGACCCGGGCATGGTCACCCTCCACCAGGGTCACCACCCCGAGATCGACGTCCACGACGACGGCACCGCCTCGGGGACCTGGTACCTCTCCGACAAGGTCTTCGTGCCGGCCTACGACTTCCACCTGACCGGCACCGCCCTCTACGCCGACCGCTACGTGCTCGTCGACGGCGCCTGGAAGTTCAGCCACACGGGGTACGAGCGCATCTACGAGGAGCGCCGGAAGCACGCCACCGGCGAGCTGGTCTCCTTCACCAGCCGCTTCCAGCCCGCCCCGTAGGTTCACCTACCCCACCCGAACAGCCGACCCCACCCGAACAACCAAGGAGCAGGCATGGCACGACGACTGGAAGGGACCGTGGCCCTGGTCACCGGGGCATCGAGCGGCATCGGCGAGGCGACGGCGGTGGCCCTCGCCGCCGAGGGGGCCAGCGTGGCCGTCGCCGCCCGGCGCCGCGACCGGCTCGAGGCCCTGGCCGCCCGGATCAGGGACGACGCCCGGGTCCTGGTGCTGGAGACCGACGTGACCGACGAGGACCAGGCGCGGGCCATGGTCGACCGGACGGTCAGCGAGCTCGGCCGGCTCGACACCCTGGTCAACAATGCCGGGGTGATGCTGCTCGGACCGGTGGAGGGCGCCCCGGTGGAGGAGTGGCGGCGGATGGTGGAGCTGAACGTGCTCGGCCTCCTCTACGCCACCCACGCCGCGCTGCCCCACCTCCTCGAGGCGGCCGCCCGGGGACCCCGTGAGGTGGCCGACGTGGTGAACGTGTCCTCGGTGGCGGGCCGCGTGGCCCGGTCGGGGAGCGGCGTCTACAACACCACCAAGTTCGGGGTGGTCGCCTTCTCCGAGTCGCTGCGCCAGGAGGTCACCGGCCGGCACGTGCGGGTCTCGGTCATCGAGCCGGGGGCGGTCTCCACCGAGCTGGCCACCCACCTGCGGCCGGAGGTGCTGCAGGGGATGATGGCCACCTTCGGACCCATGGAGCGCCTCGAGTCCGAGGACATCGCCGAGGCCATCGCCTTCACCGTCACCCGGCCGCGGCGGATGGCCATCAACGAGCTCCTGATCCGGCCGACCGAACAGGAACGCTGAGTGACGGCCTGGAACTACCCGCCCGACGTCCACCTCCTGGCCGACCTGGGCGTCGAGATCGACGCCGACGAGGAGCGGACCGCCGCCCGGATCCCGGTGACGCCCGAGCTCCTCGGCCCCGACGGCGGGGTCCACGCCGGGGTGATCGCCACCCTGGTGGACATCGTCGGCGGCGTCATCGCGGTGCGGGTGCTGCATCCCGACTGGATGGCCACCGCCGACATGTCCCTCCAGGTGGTGCGGCCGGCGACGGGGCCGGTGCTCGAGGCGCAGGGAACGGTGGTCCGACACGGCCGGACCACCCTGGTGCTGGAGGTCTTCGTCTTCGACGTGCCCGACGACGGGGAGCCGGTGGCCTGGTCGACCCTGACCTTCGCGGTGCTCCCGCGGGCGGCCGACGCCCCCGAGCCCGACGACCTCCCCGGGCTCCCGCGGCGGTCGGTGTTCGGGCCGGCCCAGCTCGCCGTCCACGTCCTCGAGGCGGTCTCCATCGCCGATGCCGGCGGGGCGGAGGGGATGACCATGCCGGTCGGCGACTACGTTCGGAACACCATCGGCGGGCTCCAGGGCGGCGTGGTGGCCCTCTTCGCCGAGGTGGCCGGGGCCCGGGCCGTCGCCGCCGCCCTGGGGACCGGGCGCCCGTCGGTGGCCGTCGAGCTCCAGGTGTCCTACATCGCCCTCGGCCGGGTGGGTCCCATGGTGGCCCGGGTGCGCTCGGTGACCGCCGATCCGACGACCGGCTCCGGTCGGGGGGTGGTCGAGCTCCGCGATGCCGGGGCCGATGACCGGCTCACCACCGTGGTGGCCGTCGGGGCGGTCTCGGCATGACCGAGGTGCTCCGCCCCGCTGGGCACGAGGTCGGTGCCTACTTCCGCTTCGAGCGGTGGGAGCTGCCCCCGCCGGCCGGCGCCGAGGGTCCCTCCGGGTTCGCCGGCCGGGCGCCCATCGACCCCCACCAGCGGGGACCCGGGGGTGGCCTGGCCACCGGTGGCCTGCTCACCTGCATCGACTCGATGGGCGGTCTCCTCTGCGGTCTGGCGGTCCTGCCCAAGTGGATCGTCACCGGTTCCCTGTCGGTGCAGGTGCTGCGGATCCGCCAGGTGGGCCCCCTGGGCTTCCACGGCCGCCTGCTGCGCCAGGGCCGGAACTCGGTGGTGTGCTCGGTCGACGTGGTCGACGAGGGCGACGGCGGGGCGCCGGTGGCCGAGGCGGTGGTGACCTGCGCGGTCCTCGACCCGGGGGGCATGGCCCTCGACTTCGTGCGCCCGTTGACCGTGCCCATGCCGCCACCGGTGCCCGACCCGGTCGGCGTGGAGGCGTTCTTCGGGATCGAGCCCGGGGAGGGGCCGGTGACCCGGCTCCAGCTCGACGATCGGCTCCGGAACCCCTGGGGCATCCTCCACGGCGGGGCGGTGGCGACCCTGGTCGACGTGGCCGCCCGCCGGGCGGCCGCCGGGCCGGACGAGGGCGATCTGGCCACCACCGGCGTGGTGGTCCACTACCTGTCGCCGCTCCGGGTCGGTCCGGTGGAGGCCCGGTGCACCCTGGTGGGCTCGCGGGCCGACGGATCGGTGGTGCGGGTCGCCCTCCACGACACCGGGGCGGCCGACCGCCTGGCCGCCCTGGCCTCGGTGACGGTCCGGGCGGTCTGAGTGGGCCCGTCGGCCCCGATGGACGGGCGCACGGTCGTCGTCACCGGGGGGAACTCGGGGATCGGCAAGGCCACCGCCACCGCCCTGGCCCGGGCCGGCGCCCACACGGTGGTGACGGCCCGGGACGGGCCGCGGGGCCGGGCGGCGGTCGACGACATCCGCCGCGACGCCGGCAGCCACACGGTGGACCTGGCCCTCTTCGACCTGGCCGACCTGGCCTCGGTGCGGGCCGGGGCCGCCGAGCTCCTCGACCGCTACGGGCGCATCGACGTGCTGGTCAACAATGCCGGGGTGGTCCTGAGCGACCGCACCGAGACGGTCGACGGCTACGAGACCACCTTCGCCGTCAACCACCTGGCCCCGTTCCTCCTGACCCGGCTGCTGACCGACCGGCTGGTGGCCTCGGGGCCGTCCCGGGTGGTGAACGTGGCGTCGGTCGCCCACCGGTCGGCCCGGGGCGGACTCGACTTCGCCGACCTCCAGTCCCGGCACCGGTACCGGGGCATGCAGGCCTACGCCCGGTCGAAGCTGGCCAACCTGCTCTTCACCGCCGAGCTGGCCCGCCGGCTGGGGTCGTCGGGGGTCACCGCCAACGCCGTGCACCCCGGGACGGTGGCTACCGGCTACGGGCGTGACGGCGACACCCACGGCTTCCTCCCCTTCGGCCTCCAGGTGATCGCCCCGGTGGTCAAGACCCCCGAGCAGGGGGCCCGGACCTCGGTCTTCCTCGCCTCGTCGCCCGAGGTCGAGGGGGTGACCGGCGGCTACTTCGTCCGGTGCCGACGCCGCACCCCCTCGGCGGCGGCCCGGGACACCGGGGCAGCCCGGCGGCTGTGGGCGGTCAGTGAGCAGCTGGTGGCGGTCACCAGCTGACGGATCCGCGTCCGGCGACAGGGGCGGCCCTAGGGTGGTCTGCCGGATACCAGGCGCGCCCGGCGCCGCTCGGGGGAGGTCCCATGGCTGACACGACCAGCATCGACACCGACAACGACGACGTCATCGCCCTGATCGGGCGCTCGTGGGGGTGGGTGCTCTTCTTCGGCATCGCCACCCTCGTCCTGGGCATCCTGGTGGTGCTGCAGCCCAAGGCCACCATCTACGGGTTCGCCCTGCTCATCGGGATCTGGCTGTTCGTGAGCGGGCTGTTCCGGATCGTGATGGCCATCGCCGACGACGAGGACTCCGGCGGAGTCCGGGTGCTGATCGCCATCCTGGGGCTGCTGTCGGTGATCATCGGTGTCTTCTTCCTCCGCCACACCTACGAGACGGTGGCGACGCTGACCTTCCTCCTCGGCCTGTTCTGGATCGTCGGGGGGATCATCGAGTTCTTCGCCGCCTACAGCCGCAAGGGGCTGCCGGGCCGGGGGTTCCGCATCACCATGGGCCTGCTGGCGGTAGTGGCCGGCATCGTGACGCTGGCGGTCCCGTCGATCACCCTCCACGTGCTCGTCTACCTGATGGGGATCTGGCTGATGCTCTACGGCGTCCTCCAGATCATCACCTCACTGACCATCCGCCGCCTGTTCGCCACCGCCGCCTGACCCGGCCGGGGCCGGCGGGTCCGGATGCCGACCTCGATGTCCTCCCGGATGGGGTCGTGGGCCGGTCGATCCACCGCCGCCGAGCAGGGTCGGCCCCGTAACGACATGGCCGGCGTCAGGAGGGCTCGCCCTCGCCCAGCTCGGCGGTGGTCTCGGCGATGGCGGTGGTGCGGTCCTCCTCGGAGAGGGGGGCGCCCCCGCCCCGGTCGTGCCACAGCTCGGGGACGCGCCACAGCAGCACGGCCACCCCGACCACGCACGCCACCCCACCGGACCACACGGCGAACTGCGGGCCGCCCAGCTCGGCGGCCAGGCCGGTCTCGGCGTCGCCCAGCCGGGGCCCGCCGGCCACCACCGCGAAGAAGGTGCCCGACAGCCGCCCCTGGAGGTGTTCGGGGACGGTCCGCTGCTGCACCGCCTGGCGGAACACCGCGGAGATGACGTCGGCCGCGCCGGCCAGGGCCAGGAGGGACAGCCCGATCCCCAGCACCGGGATGATGCCGAAGAGGGCGATGGTGGTGCCCCACACCACCACACAGGCGGCGATGGCCCGTCCCTGCCGGCGGACACCGGAGCACCAGCCGGTGAAGAAGGAGCCGACCAGGGCCCCGGCCCCCGGAGCGGCGTAGAGGAGGCCGACCACGCCGGCGCCGCCTCCGAAGAGCCCGGTGCCGAGGGCGGGGAACACCGCGCGGGGCATGCCGAAGATCATGGCGTTGAGGTCAATCAGGTAGGTGGCCGACAGCAGCTTCTGGCCACGGAGGTGTCGGAAGCCGTCGGCCATCGACCGCAGCCCCAGGGGCACGCCCCCACCCGTCGGGACCAGGACCGGCAGCAGGGCGGCGGCCACCAGCGCCACCGCGTAGCTGGCGACGTCGAGCCCGTAGACGGCGCCGAGCCCGAGGGTGGCGATCAGCACGCCGCCCAGGGCCGGCCCGGCCACCAGGGCCAGCTGCTGGATGGTGGTCTGGAGGGCGATGGCCGAGGTCACCTTGTCGGCCGGTACCAGCATGGGCAGTGCAGCCCGTCGGGCCGGCCAGTCGACCCCCTGGAAGGCGGCCCCGGCGGCGGTGCAGGCGAACAGGGGCCAGACCGCCGGGTGGTCGAGGGTGGCGTTGACGACCAGCCCGGCACTGGCCGTGGCCATGGCCAGCTGGGCGACGACCAGCACCTTCCGGCGGTCCATGGCGTCGGCCAGGCTCCCGCCCCAGAGGGCGCCCGCCAGCAGCGGCACCAGCTGCCCCAGGCCGATCATCCCCACCACCAGGGTCCGGTGGGTGAGCGAGTAGGCCTGGAACGACACCGCCACCAGCGTGAGCTGGCTGCCGATCCCCGACACCACCTGGCCGGCCCACAGGCGCCGGTAGTGGGCGTTGCCTCGCAGGGGGGAGACGTCGAGGAAGATGCGGCCCACGGGGAGACGGTAGCGGCGGCGCCCCGACCACCGGCGCCCGGCCGGGGGTCAGGCCGGGTCGGGGTGTTCTTGGCGCTGGAACTGGATCCGGTACAGCTCGGCGTAGACGCCGTCGGCCTCCAGCAGCTCCTCGTGGCGGCCGTGCTCCACGATCCGGCCGTGGTCGAGGACCAGGATCTGGTCGGCCTCGCGCACGGTGGAGAGGCGGTGGGCGATGACCAGGGACGTGCGGCCTTCGAGGGCGGTGGCGAGCGCCCGCTGCACCGCCGCCTCCGACTCGGAGTCGAGGTGGGCGGTGGCCTCGTCGAGCACCACGATCTCCGGCGCCTTCAGGAGGAGCCGGGCGATGGCCAGGCGCTGCTTCTCCCCGCCCGACAGCCGGTAGCCGCGGTCGCCGACCACGGTGTCGAGGCCGTCGGGGAGGCTGGCGACCAGAGGGGCGATCTGGGCGCCGCGGATGGCCTCGTCGAGCTGGGCGTCGGTGGCGTCGGGGCGGGCATAGAGGAGGTTGTCGCGGATGGTCTCGTGGAAGAGGTGGGCGTCCTGGGTGACCACCCCGACGGTGTCGGTCAGGGAGGCCATCGTCACGTCCCGGACGTCGACGCCGTTGATGCTGACCGAACCGGTCCGGACGTCGTAGAGGCGGGGGAGGAGGTGGCTGATGGTGGTCTTCCCGGCGCCCGAGGGCCCGACCAGGGCGACCAGCTGGCCCGGTTCGGCCACGAAGGAGACGTCGAAGAGGACCTGCTGGGAGACCGAGGTGTCGAGCACGGCCACCGATTCCAGCGAGGCCAGCGACACCTCCTCGGCGGTGGGGTAGCGGAAGTCGACGTGGGAGAACGCCACCCGGGCGGGTCCGGGGGGTACCGGTCCGGCACCGTCCTTGTCGGCGATCATCGGCGGCAGGTCGAGGATCTCGAAGACCCGGTCGAAGGAGACCAGGGCGGTCATGACGTCCACCTGCACGTTGGAGAGCGAGGTCAGCGGTCCGTAGAGGCGGGTGAGGTAGGCGGCCAGGGCGACGACGGTGCCGACGCTGAGGTGGCCGTCGACGGCCTGGATACCGCCCCAGCCGTAGACCAGGGCGGTGGCCAGGGAGGCGGTGAGGGTGAGGGCGGCGATGAAGACCCGGGCGTACATGGCCTGGGTGACCCCGATGTCGCGCACCCGGCCGGCCTTGGCGTCGAAGGTCCCGAGCTCCTCGTCCGGGCGGCCGAACAGCTTCACCAGCAGCGCACCGGACACGTTGAACCGCTCGGTCATGGTGGTGTTCATCTGGGCGTTCAGCCCGTAGGACTCGCGGGTGATCGAGGAGAGCTTGCGGCCCACCCGCTTGGCCGGGATCACGAACACCGGAAGGATGACCAGGCTGACCAGGGTGATCTGCCACGACAGGAAGAACATGGCGATCAGCACCAGGGTGACGGTGACCAGGTTGGCGACCACCGAGGAGAGGATGTCGGTGAAGGCCTGCTGGGCACCCAGGACGTCGTTGTTGAGCCGGCTGATGAGGGCACCGGTCTGGGTGCGAGTGAAGAAGGAGATCGGCATCTTCTGGATGTGGCCGAACACCTGCGAGCGCATGTCGAAGATCAGACCCTCGCCGACCTTGGCCGACACCCACCGCTCGGCGATGGAGAGCCCGGCCTCCATGACGGCCAGACCGGCGGCCACCAGGGCGAGGGTGACGATGACCGTCGAGTCGTGACCGAGGATGCCGACGTTGATGATCTGGCGGAACAGCAGGGGGTTGACGACCCCGATCACCGCATCGACCACGATCAGGACCAGGAAGAGCGTCAGGATCCGCCGGTAGGGGCGGGCGAACCGGAGCATCCGCCGGGCGGTGCCCTTGGTGATCTCCTGCTGGAGGACCGAGGTGTCGCGGCGCATCTGGCGCATCACGCTGCCGAAGCCGCCCCCGCCGCCACCTCCTCCCATCCCGCGACCACCGTGCATGCCCCCGGACCCTACTGTCGGCCGGGTCGGGGCCGTCCGGGCGGGGTGCCCGTCCCGTGGTGGCGATCCCGGTGTGCTGACCGGGCGCCACCCGGGCAGCCGGACCCGGTCGACGGTTCAGCCGGTGCGGTGGCCGGCAGCTCCTGGCCCCCGGGTCAGTCGGCGACGAGCCCCCGTCCGGTGATGGGGGGCAGGTCGAGGGCGGTGACCAGGCCGGGTTCGGCGTCGATCACCGCCGGGATGGCGTTGACCAGCCGCATGGCGGTGGCCTTCAGCCCGGCCGTGTTGTGGTCGCCGTCGGTGCCGAGCAGCTGGAGGTCGAGGGTGTAGTTGGGCTCGCCGGTGATCTGCACCCGGTAGCAGCCGTGGCCAGCGGGCTGGGGCCAGTCGGGACCCAGGTCGTCGTGGAGCCGGGTGACGTGCTCGAGGACGATGACCGCCTTCCCGTCCCGCAGGCCGCGCAGCTCGAAGTGGAGGGCGGCGGCCGTCCCCTGCTCGATGGTGCCGGCGTCGATCTCGAAGGTCTCGGTGGCCGGCAGGCGCTCGTACCACTCCTCCAGCTCGTCGAGCTCGACGTCGAGTCCGGCGGCCAGCTGGCGCACCACGCTGCCCCAGGCCATGGTCATCACCCCCGGCTGGAGGATCATGGGGACCTCGTCGAGGGGCTTGCCGAAGCCCATGATGCCGAAGAGCACCATGCCCTGGTTGTAGGTGGCGTAGTTGAGGACCTCGGAGACCCGGAGCTCCTCGATGCGCTCGCTCACCCCGGTCAGCACCAGCGGCAGCGCGTCGTTGGCGAAGCCGGGGTCGACACCGTTGACGAAGAGGGACACGCCGCCCTCCACCGCCGCCGAGCGCACCGGTTCCACCATCGAGTCGTCGACCACGCCGTAGGGGTACTGGAGGAAGACCGGACCCGACGAGACCACGTTGATCCCGGCCCGGAGCATGCCCTGCATGTCCTCGAGCGCTTCCATCAGGCGGTCGTCGGCCATGGCGGTGTGGGCGATGGCGTCCGGCTTCAGGGCGAACAGCGCCTCGGCGTCGTCGGTGGCGGTGACGCCGAGGGTGCGGCCCAGTCCGGCCAGCTCGCCGGCGTCCCGGCCGACCTTGTCGGGGTTGGAGACCCACAGGCCCACCAGCTCGAGATCGGGGCGGGCGTCGATACCGGCGATGACGTGGCGGCCGACGTTGCCGGTCGACCAGGCGACGACGCGGTGGGGGGTGGTCATGGGGGCTCCTCGGGTTCGGCGGTGCGGACGGGTGGGTCGGTACGGCTGGTGGCGGCGACGGGTGGCGGCCGGTCCGGCTCAGAGGTCGGGCAGGCCCATGTCGAGGTTGGGGCCCTGGAGACCTCCGTCGACCTCGAGGACCTTGCCGGTGAGGTACGAGCCGGCCCGCGACGACAGGTAGACCACCGCGGCGGCGATGTCCTCGGGGTCGCCGATCCGCTCCAGCGGGGTGCCCGCCTCGATGGCCTGGCGCAGCTCGTCGCTCTCCATCACGATGTCGAGCGCCGAGGTGGCCACCGAGCCGACGGCGATGGCGTTGACCCGGATCCGCGGCGACAGGTCGGCGGCCGCCAGCCGGGTGTAGTGGGCCAGCGCCCCCTTGGCGGTGCCGTAGGCCACGTAGCCGCGACCGGACACCCGCCCCATCGTCGAGGAGATGTTGACCGCCGAGCCGCCCCCGTGCTCGAGCATCAGCGGCACCGCGGGCCGCAGCAGGGCGTGGGCGGTGGCCACGTTGAAGTGGAAGGCCTGCTCCATCCGACCCGGGGAGGTGTCGAGGAACGGCCGGGGCATGGCACCCCCGACGTTGTTGACCACCACGTCCAGCCGGCCGAATGCCTCCCGGGCGTGGTCCACCAGTCCGGCAACCGCCTGGAGATCGCTCAGATCGGCCGGGACCACCAGCGCCCGTCGGCCGACCGCCTCGATGGCCGCCGCCACCACCTGCAGCTGCTCCTCGGTGCGGGCGGACACCACCACGTCGGCCCCCGCCTCGGCCAGCGCCACGGCGCTGGCCGCGCCGATACCGCGTCCGGCTCCGGTGACGATGGCCACCTTGTCGGTGATGGTGAAACGGTCCAGGATCACGTCGGACACCCCCCTCTTCGCCGTCACGTCTACCAGCCGCCACACCGTCCGCGCCACGCCGGCCGAGTGGCGCGGACGCCGCGTCGGCGCTACACCCCGGTGGACGGCAGGGCCCCCGGGGTACGCCGCCCGGGTCAGTCGGCCAGTTCGGCCACCGCCACGATGTGGGTGGGGCGGACCCGCACCAGCAGCTCCCCGGGCACGCCGTTGCGCCGCCCGTACTCCTCGGCCCGGTCCCCGCCCATGTACCGCCCCCCGATCACCGTGGCCCAGCGTCGCACCTCGTCGAGGTCCTCGCTGAGGGTGGCCACCCCGTCGACCGACACGAAGGAGAACGGGGCCCGCTCGTCGTCGAAGCAGAGCGCCACCCGCGCCTCGTGGCGGAGGTTGGCACCCTTGACGGTGTCCCGGCCGGTGTTGAACACCAGGTCCCCGACCGGGGAGCCGTCGTCGGCCGCCGCGGTGTCGAGCGCCACCCACACCGGGGCGACGTGGGGGCGCCCGTCGGCCCGGACGGTGGCCAGCTTGCCGGTCCGGGCCGGCAGGGCATCGAGGAACACCCGGATCTCGTCGGTGCTCATGGCGTGGCTGGGCACGGGACCTCCGGTCAGGCCGGCCGGGTGGACGGCAGGCCGAGCTTGCGGTGGTCCCACGACACCGTGCGCTCGACGTCGAGCTTGGCCACGATCCGCTTGTTGAGCATGGTCTCCACGAACGGGCGGAGCTCCTCGGTGTAGGTGCCGTAGTAGCGCTCGAAGAGGTCGACCCCCAGCTTCCACTTCTTGTCGGGGTCGTCGACGATCTCGGCCGTCCCCACCAGCTCCACCCCGCGGAGCTCCTCGTAGTAGTCGCCGTCCTCGAACAGGCAGGTGATCCGGGCGTCGCGCCCGAGGTTGACCGCCTTCTGGGCCTTGGCCTTGGTCTCGATGGCGATCGAGCCGTCCAGGAAGCCGTACCACATGGCCACCGCGTGGATGGAGCCGTCATGGTTGAGCGTGCACATGGTCATCGGCCGGCGCTCGTGGAGGAAGGCGTCGATCTCCTCCGGACTCATTCTGATCTGGTCACGCTGCTTGACACCGTGGCCCATCTGCTGGGCCGGCGCCCCGGTCTGCTCGTCGCTCATCGATCCCCTCCGTGGGCACCCACCTCCGGGGCGCTCCTCCGGCGAGCGTACCGGTGGCCCCGGCCCGGCGGGAACTCGGCCCCGGCCGCGGCCGTGCCGTGCCGTGCCCGGGGACCATGGGGGCGCGCCCTCAGTACTCGCCGGGGAAGCGGATCCGGGGCACCGGCTGGTGGCGGCGCGCCGCCTCGGCCCGCAGGCGGGGCCGGAGCTTCCGGCCCGAGCCCAGGAACCCGAGGGCCACCCTCGCCTTCCCCCCGGCCAGGCTCCAGTCGGCCAGCGCCCGCTCGACGGCGAACACCCCGGTGCCGGGGTCGAAGCCGCCGACGAAGGTGCGGTTCTCCTGGCCGGTGAAGCGCGCAGCGTGGGTGTGGAAGGTCAGACAGGCCGACGAGCCGGGGGCACCGGCGGGCCACGGCGCCCCGGGACCCACGGAGAGCTCGAACCCCTCGGGGTGGATGGCGGCCCCGGCCACCGGCACCGCCAGGGGGAAGCCGTCGGCGTCGACCACGGTGAGATCGCACAGGGGGAGGGTGTCGAGGGCCAGCCGGGCCCCCTCGGACCACGAGGCCGGCGCTGGGAGCCAGGCGGCGGGCGCCTTCCCCTCCGGTGCCGGGTCGGAGGCCGGCCACGGGCGCTCGGGGGCCGTCCAGACCTCGGGGGGGCGGGACAGCGACCGGTCGTCCCACCGGAGCACCCGGACCGGGGTGATCTCCACCCAGATGCGGGCGTAGTACCAGGCCATCCGACGGAGCACGAACCGCGGCTGGCCCTTGGTGGCGTCGGGCAGCTTGGCCACCGAGACGCGCACGTACCGGTCGGCGTTGGCCTGGAGGTCGGCGTCGCGCACCGCGGCCACCCCCTGGACCGCCACCACCGGGCCACCGGCGTCGAGGCCCACCGGGTCGGCGAAGAGGAGGCAGACCTTCGGATTGCGACGCGCCCGCTCGGCCTTGGTCGGATAGGTCAGCCCGGTGGAGACGTCCAGGCTGCCGTCACCCACGTAGGGGGTGGTGGGGACGGTCACCGGCGATCCGGCCCGGGTGAGGCTGGCGTACTCGGCGGTGACCGAGCCGGCGAACACCGGCGTGAGCCCCGCGGGCCACGCGGGCCCGGACGGCTCAGGCATGGAGCCGGCGGGGGGAGCCGGGCTCCTGGGTGGGCAGCACCTGGGCGGTGGGGATGGTCAGGGTCGGGGCGGTGTGCAGCAGGCTGACAGGGTTCTGGTTGTCCGGGCACTCGGCGGCCACCACCGGCCCGTTCTCCTGGGTGGGGGGAAGGGTCGGTACCGAGGCGTCGGACCCCTTCAGGTTGAGCGTCGAGGTGAGGTCCCCGACGGTCTGGCGCCGCCAGGAGGAGATGTTCGGGCAGTGGATTCCGAAGCGTTCCTCGAGGAACCGGATCTGGGAGGTGTGGTCGAAGAGGTCGGAGTTCACGAAGCCGCCCCGGCTGAAGGGCGACACCATCAGCAGCGGCACCCGGAAGCCGAGGCCGATGGGGCCGAGCACGCCGCCCGACTGGGAGGTCGGCGCCTTGGCGGTGACGAACTCCCCGGGGGTGCCGGCCGGGGCCACCGGCGGAGCGACGTGGTCGAAGAAGCCGCCGTTCTCGTCGTAGGAGACGATCACCACCGTCTTCGCCCACACCTCGGGGTTGGCGGTCAGGGCCTGCAGCACCCCGCTGAGCATCACCTCCCCGTTCAGCGGGGCGGCCGAGGGGTGCTCGGACTCCACCAGCGACGGCAGCACGTAGCTGACCGACGGGAGGGTGTTGTTCTTCACGTCGGCGGTGAACTCGTCGGGCCACACCGGGAGGAACGCCTTCTCGTAGAGCGGCGTGCCGGCCTTCAGGAACTGCTTGAAGTAGAGCAGGGCGTTGAACCCGATGGCCAGGTTGTCCTTGATCAGCGAGCCGACCGACGTGCCGGGCGGCTGGTAGCACTTCCAGCTGACCCCCTTGTCCTCCAGCAGCTCGGGCACCGTCCCCCACGAGCAGCTGCCCACCGCGTCGGCCGCCTCGGCGCCGAAGTTCGGCGTCTCGAGGACCGGGCCGCCCTGGGTGCCGGACGGGTCGATCATGCCGGACAGCCACGTGAGCCGGTTGGGCATGGTCGGCCCGATCACCGAGCAGTGGTAGGCGTCGCCGATGGTGAAGGCATCGGCCACCGCGTACCGGAACGGCATGTCGGCCCGGGTGAGGTAGCCCATCACCAGCGGACCCTGCGCCGCACCGTCGTTGGCGGCCAGGCTGTGGGTGCTGACGAAGCCGTCCATCTTCCCGTGGTTCCAGCTCTGGTGCTGGGGGAGCCAGGAGTGGGTCGGGATGTCGGAGTTGCCGGCGCACTGGGCCATGGTGGTGGCCACGTCGAGGTGGTAGGGGAGCAGGGTGTCGGCGTGGGGGGCCACGCCGGGCTCGGTGCCCTGCGGCCAGGGCTGGGCGAACGCCCCGTTGTCGCCGGCCGGGTGGTCGTCGAAGCCCCGGACCCCGGGGTAGACGCCGAAGTAGTGGTCGAAGGACCGGTTCTCCATCATCAGCAGCACCACGTGCTCGACCGCCCCGAGGTCGGAACCGGCCGGCAGGGTGGCGGCGGCCTTGTCGACCACCGACGAGCCGCCGCAGGCGGCCAGCAGCGCCCCGGCCCCGAGGGCGACGCCGCCGCCGATGAACGTCCGGCGCGAGACGGACGGTGCTTCCATGGGAGCCTCCCGAGCTGTCGGACCACGGTGGTGACCAGGCACGGCGCCCGGTGCGACGCTCACCCTATCCAGTGCATCCGGGCACCGGCGATCATGGTGGCCCCCCGGCCCGTAGGCTGCCGCCATGCCGATGTCGATCCGCGCGTCCGATCCCCGGATCCCGAGGGTCCACGCGCGTCGGCTCCCGCAGCCCAACCGGCGCGAGCTCGCCCGGCGGAGCGCGGTGATCGCCGAGGTGACGGCCAAGCGGTTCGCCGGAGTGGCGCTGCGCCAGGTCCGGCACGCCCGTCGCGGCCCCCTACCCCTGTCGGTGCTGGCCCAGCCCCTCCGGCGGACGTTCGAGGACCTCGGCGGCACCTACATGAAGTTCGGCCAGCTGGTGGCCTCCTCGCCGGGGGTCTTCGGGGAGGAGTTCGCCGACGAGTTCCGCACCTGCCTCGACACCGGACCGCCGGTGCCCTTCGAGACGGTCCGGGACGTGATCGAGACCGACCTGGGCATGCCCCTCGACGAGGCGTACTCGCACTTCGACACCCACCCGATCGGGCGGGCGTCCATCGCCGTGGTCCACCGCGCCACCACCCTGGAGGGGGTCGACGTGGCGGTCAAGGTGCTGCGGCCCGGCATCGAGGCCAACGTGGCGGTCGACATCGACCTGCTCCAGCCGCTGCTCGAGCTGGTGGCCCGCCAGACCGGCGACCAGTCGGCCGGCACGCTGATGCAGCTCTTCTCCGGCTTCCGCGAGCAGATCGGCGAGGAGCTCGACCTCCGCAACGAGGCCCGGGCGATGGCCGCCTTCCGCCTGCTGCTCGACGAGGTGGACCTGCCGCTGATGGTGGTCCCCGAGCCGTTCCCCGGGTACTCCGGCCCCAACGTGCTCACCATGGAGTTCCTCGACGGCGTGCCCATCGACGACCTGGCCGGGGCGGCCAGCTTCGGGGTCGACCCGGCCCCGCTGGTCGAGCAGGTGGTCCGGGCCTTCTTCCTCACCACCGTCCGGTGGGGGGCCTTCCACGGCGACGTCCACGCCGGCAACATGCTGTTGCTGCGCGACGGACGCATGGGGGTCATCGACTGGGGCATCGTCGGGCGCCTCGACCCGGAGACCCATTACTTCTTCCTCCGCCTGCTGGCCGCCGCCCTCGGCGACGAGGAGGCCTGGCGCGACATCGCCGCCCACCTGACCCGGACCTACGGCCCGACCATGCAGCGCGGGCTCGGCCTGTCCGACGAGGACCTGGCCACCTTCATCCGCAGCCTGATCGAGCCGGTGCTCAACCGGCCGTTCGGCGAGGTGAGCCTGGCCGCCCTCATCCAGGCACCCCAGGTCCAGGCGGCCAAGGCCCAGGGGATCGAGACCCACAACCGGTCGATGAAGGCGGTGGTCGGTCGGCTCCGGGCCCAGCGCCAGCTCCGCCGCCTGGCCGACGAGTCGGGCGGCACCGACTCCGATTTCGACCGGGGCACCTTCCTGCTGGGCAAGCAGCTGATGTACTTCGAGCGCTACGGGAAGATGTTCCTCGCCGACGTCCCCCTCCTCCACGACCGGGCGTTCTTCGAGGCCCTCCTGGCCTCGGCACCCACGCCGACCCGGGCGCCGGCCATCCCGCCCACGCCGCGCCGGCCGTGACGACCGGCGCCGGGGTGCTCCCGCTCCGGGTGTGCTTCGTCTGCACCGGCAACATCTGCCGGTCGCCGATGGCCGACGTGGTCCTGCGGGCCATGGCCGCCGGCGCCGCCCTCGACGACGGGACCACCCTCGGCGACCACCTGGTGGTGGACAGTGCCGGCACCGGCAACTGGCACGCCGGGGAGCCCATGGACCCCCGGGCCGCCGCCGCCCTGGCCGCCGCCGGCTACACCGACCACGGCCACCGGGCCCGGGCCTTCGAGGCGGCCTGGCTCGACGACACCGACCTGGTGGTGGCCATGGCCCGCACCCACCGGCAGACCCTGGCCGGCCTGGCCCGTCACCGGGCCGGGGGTGAGGCGTCCGGGGGGCAGCTGGTACTGCTGCGCAGCTACGACCCGACGGCGGGCGGCTCGGTCGACGTCCCCGACCCGTACTACGGCGACGACGCCGACTTCGGGGCCTGCCTGGCCATGATCGAGGCCGGCTGCCGGGGCCTGGTCGACGACCTGGCCAGGCGGGTGGCGGGGGCCCGTCGGTCTCAGTCGGCCGTGGGTCCGAACGCCACCAACGACGCCGCCTCGTAGGCCCGGAGGCGCTCGTAGGTGTCGCGGAGCGACGCCCGGCGGGCGCGGTCGTTGGCCAGGTTGACCAGCTCGTCGGGGTCGGTGTCGTGGTCGTACCACTCGTGGTCGTTGTCGTCGAAGGCGCAGTCGACGTCGAACAGCTTCCGCCCCGGCGAGCGCCCCCACAGCCCGGTGGAGGGCTTGCCACCGCCCACCCCGTAGTAGCGGGCGTACTTGGTCCGCCCGTCGTAGAACCCCCGCACGGCGTAGCGCACCCGGTTGAGGTTCTCGGTCTGGGCGGAGTCCTGGGCGAAGAGCACGTGGTCGCGGACCGAGGCCGTCGGGTCGGCCAGCACCGGCGACAGGTCGGTCCCCTGCACGGTGGCCGACACCGTGGCACCGGGGACGCCGGCCACCGAGCAGATGGTGGCGGCCAGGTCGACGTGGGAGCCGAGCGCCCCGGTGACCGAGCCGGCGGTGGTCGTCCCGGGGACCTTGACGTAGAGCGGCACCCGCATGATCTCGTCGTAGACGAACGGACCCTTGGAGCGCAGGCCGTGGGACCCGCACATGTCGCCGTGGTCGGACGTGAAGATCACCACGGTGTCGTCCCACGCCCCCGACGCCTCCAGGGCCCCGAGCACGGTGCCCAGGCTCCGGTCGGCCAGGCGGTGGAGGTGGGCGTAGTAGTCGAGGTGGCGGAGCCACGAGCGCTCGTCGTCGGGGTCGATGGTGCCGTAGAGGCTGTGTTGCTGGTCCCACCGCCACTGCCGGTGCGCCTCGGGCTTGGCGTGGAGGTCGTCGTGGAAGTTGGCCGGCAGGGTGTCGAAGAGCTCGTCGTAGGGGTCGGTGAAGACGGGGAGCGGGTCGTCGTCCTTCCAGGCCGCCGACTCGAGGACCGACCGCACCCCGGCCACGTCGTCGGGATGGTGCTGGCGGTAGCCGGGCTGGTCGATGGGGAACCACATCACGTCGTGGGGGTTGACCAGGGCCACGGTGAGGAACCAGGGCGGGGCGGCGGCGTCGGCCGGCACCGCGTTGCGCGCCAGCCAGTGGGCGGCGTTGCCGGCGATGAGGGGGTCGAAGTGCACCCCGGTGCCCGCCCAGCCCATGAAGTGGCGGTCGTTGCCGTCCCAGTCGGCGAAGCCGTAAGCCTCCATGTCGGGGGTGGGGGAGTGGGACAGGTGCCACTTGCCGATGTACGACGAGCGGTAGCCGGCCCCGTCGAGGAGCGAGCCCAGGGTGGGCACGCCGGGGTCGAGCTCGTGGTGCTCGGGCATGATGATGTTGTCCGCCACCCGGTGCCCGGGGAGGTAACGGCCGGTGAAGAGGCTGGCCCGGCTGGGGGAGCACGGCGACGAGTGGGTGAAGAAGTCGGTGAACTCGAGCCCCTCGGCCCGCAGCCGGTCGCGCCAGGGCAGCTCGACGCCCGCGGGCAGCCACGACCGCTGCCGCTCCTGGTCGGAGACGACCAGGAGGATGTTGGGGCGCCGGCCCCCGGCCGGTTCTCCGTTCCGTCCCACTGCGGTGCCGGTGACGCCCATGTCGACCTCCTGTCCCCCCGCCGACCGGCGGTCCCTAGGCGGCCACGGTATCCCCCGGCAGACACGTTGGCACCCAAAACTGAAATGTGTTCTACTTTTCGGCGTTCGAGTGGGACCATGTTCCGAGGGGGAGGTTTCGGATGGCCGAGAGCGAAGCGCTGCATGCCAGCCACGTCCTGGAGTACCCGTACTCGCGGTCCGTCGGGCCGGTGATCGGGGCGTTCCTGACCGGCCTGCGCGACGGCAAGCTGCACGGGGTCCGGGGGGCCGGCGGCTCGGTGATCGTCCCCCCCACCGAGTACGACCCGACCACCGGCGAGGACACCGGCGACCTGGTCGAGGTCGGACCCGGCGGGGTGGTGGAGAGCTGGGCGTGGATCGAGCACCCGCTGCCCAAGCAGCCGCTCGACCGCCCCTTCGCCTGGGCACTGATCCGGCTGGACGGCGCCGACACCGCCCTGCTCCACGTGGTCGACGCCGGCGACCCGGGGGCCATCGCCACCGGCGACCGGGTCACCGTCCGCTTCCGACCCGAGGCCGACCGCATCGGCTCGATGGCGGACATCGAGGCCTTCGTACCGGAGGGGAGCGCCTGATGTCCGACGACACCACGACGGCGGGCCGGGGCCCGGTGACCACCCTGGCCACCCCCATCCGCCTCGACTTCGAATTCACGCCCGGCATCGCCCAGTCCGTCTTCCTCCGGGGGCTCGAGCACGGCAAGTTCATGGGCCAGCGGTGCCCGACGTGCGGCAAGGTCTACGTGCCGTCGCGGGGCTCGTGCCCGACGGACGGCGTCCCCACCACCGAGGACGTGGAGCTGTCCAACGTGGGCACGGTGACCACCTACTGCGTGGTCAACGTGCCCTTCGCCGGCCAGTCCATCGAGATCCCCTACATCTGCGCCCAGGTGCTGCTCGACGGGGCCAACCTCTCCTTCATGGGCCTCATCCAAGAGATCCCCACCGACCAGATCCGGATGGGGATGCGGGTCGAGGCGGTGTGGGTCGACGAGGCGGACCTGACCCCGTCCCTGGCGTCGGTGAAGTACTTCAAGCCCGCCGACGAGCCCGATGCCGACTACGAGACGTACAAGGAGTACCTATGAGCCCCGCCGGCCGGACCGTGCGACCGGTCTCGATCGCCTCGTTCGCCCAGTCGCAGAACGTGCGCCGGGACGACGAGCACAACGAGGTGGAGATGCTGATGCCGGTGGTGGCCGAGGTCTTCGGCAACATCGGCATCACCAAGGACGACGTCGACTTCATCTGCTCGGGCTCCACCGACTACCTGATCGGCGGCCCCTTCAGCTTCGTGATGGCCCTCGACGCCGTCGGGGTGTGGCCGCCCCGCTCCGAGAGCCACGTCGAGATGGACGGGGCCTGGGCGCTCTACGAGGCCTGGACCCTGCTACAGGAGGGCGACATCGACGCCGCCCTGGTGTACGCCTTCGGCCGCTCGTCGCTGGGCGACCTCCGCGAGATCCTCACCCTGCAGCTCGACCCGTACTACCTGGCCCCGCTCTGGCCGGACACCGTCAGCCTGGCCGCCCTGCAGGCCCGGGCCTTGATCGACAGTGGCAAGTCGAGCGAGGCGGAGTTCGCCGCCATCGCCGCCCGGAGCCGCAAGGACGCCCTGGACAACCCCAAGGCACAGGTGGCCAACGACATCGCGGCCGACACCCTGCTGCAGGACGAGTACGTGGTCTCCCCGCTCCGGCGCCACGCCCTCCCGCCCATCACCGACGGGGCGGCGGCCATCGTGCTGGCCGCCGGGGACAAGGCCCGCCAGTGGTCGGACCGGCCGGTGTGGATCACCGGCTTCGACCACCGGATGGAGACCCACTCGCTGGGGGCCCGGGACCTGACCTCCTCGCCGTCCACCGCCAAGGCCGCCGAGGTGGCCGGGGTGGCCGACGGCCCGGTGGACGTGGCCGAGATCCACGCCCCCTACGCCCACCAGGAGGTCATCGTGCGCCAGGCGCTCGGCCTCGACGATTCGGTGCGCATCAACCCGTCCGGCGGTCCGCTGGCGGCCAACCCGCTGATGTCGGCCGGTCTCATCCGCATCGGCGAGGCCGCCGAGCGCATCCGGTCGGGCCAGGCCGGGCGGGCGGTGGCCCACGCCACCTCCGGCCCGTGCCTCCAACAGAATCTCGTGTGCGTCCTGGAGGGTGAGTGATGGCAGAGCGCTGCGCAGTGATCGGGGTGGGCCAGACCCACCACAAGGCCAAGCGGGACGACGTGTCGATCGCCGGCATGGTCCGCGAGGCGGCCAAGGCCGCCCTGGCCGACGCCGACCTGTCCTGGTCCGACATCGACGCCGTGGTCATCGGCAAGGCCCCCGACATGTTCGAGGGCAACATGATGCCGGAGCTCTACCTGGCCCCGGCCCTCGGGGCGGTGGGCAAGCCCATGTTCCGGGTCCACACCGCCGGCTCGGTCGGCGGGTCGACTGCGTTGGTCGCCGCCCACCTGGTGAAGTCGGGTATCCACCAGCGGGTCCTCACCGTCGCCTACGAGAAGCAGTCGGACTCCGACGCCATGTGGGCCCTGTCGGTGCCCCAGCCGTTCGCCGCCCCGCTGCTGGCCGGCGCCGGCGGATACTTCGCCCCCCACATCCGGGCCTACATGCGCCGGTCGGGGGCCCCCGAACACATCGGCCGGATGGTGGCGGTCAAGGACCGCCTCAACGCCATCCGCAATCCCTACGCCCACCTCCACCTCCCTGACATCGACATGCAGACGGTCGAGGAGTCGATGATGCTCTGGGACCCGCTCCGCTACCTCGAGGCGTGCCCGTCGTCCGACGGGGCCGCCGCCATGGTGCTGGCCGCCGAGGACTCGCTGTCCGGGGCCTACCCCCCGGCGTGGATCCACGGCACGGCCATGCGTTCGGAGCCGACCATGTTCGCCGGTCGCGACCAGGTGAACCCCCAGGCCGGCCGGGACTGCTCGGCCGACGTCTACGCCCAGGCGGGGATCACCGATCCCCGGGCGCAGCTCGACGTGGCCGAGGTCTACGTGCCCTTCAGCTGGTACGAGCCGATGTGGCTGGAGAACCTGGGCTTCTGCGACCTGGGCGACGGGTGGAAGCTGACCGAGGCCGGGGCCACCGCCTTCGACGGCGACATCCCGTGGAACCCGTCGGGGGGCGTGCTGTCGTCCAACCCGATCGGCGCCTCCGGCATGCTCCGCTTTCTGGAGGTGGCCATGCAGGTGCGGGGCCAGGCCGGCGAACACCAGGTGGACGGGGCCAAACTGGCCCTCGGCCAGGCCTACGGCGGGGGCTCGCAGTTCTTCGCCATGTGGGTGGTCGGAAGCGACAAGCCCTAGGGCGCCATTCGGGA